>Ga0224555_1003318_pt1 | contig 16719 bp, 16 predicted proteins | sample 714S23034metaG_FD_180687 | JGI IMG/M metagenome (GOLD analysis project Ga0224555, IMG submission 180687) | Peat soil microbial communities from Stordalen Mire, Sweden - 717 S2 30-34 | ecosystem: Environmental > Terrestrial > Soil > Wetlands > Peat | place: Sweden: Norrbotten County, Stordalen...
TTGGAGCTTAATAAAGTTACCGCTCGTATGAGCGTCCGTGTGGCGGCACTCGGAATGGACAAGACATTCGGTCTCATCGGCGCAAGTGTTCTCACCATCTTCCTCGCCGCCGTCAGCGCGCCTGCCCAGGAAACCGTCCACATCGCGCCTCTCGATGTCACTCACGGCAAGCCCTTCGTCATGGTCATGGTCAATGGCAAAGGTCCCTTCCGCTTCGTGATCGACACAGGCACCGGTGGAGAAGCCTTCGTGACTTCGGAACTGGCGGAACAGTTGGGCCTCACCGCGGCGGGCCAGATCCGGTTAAACGATCCCAGCGGAAAGGGTGGACAGAAAGTCCCTTTGGTTGTCATTCAGTCGCTCCGGGTTGCAGGGGTCGAGTTCACCGGGATCAAAGCCGCGGTCCACAACCTGAGTGGCGGAGATGGCTACTGCCAAGGCCTGTTGGGCTTCCTCCTCTTTCGCGACTATCTGCTGACTCTTGATTACCCCCGCCGGCGAATGGCGCTCGCCTCGGGAGAATTGTCCCCCGACGGCGGACGATCCGTATTGCCGTTCCGCATGCCGGATGGAATTCCTGTCGTCTCCCTGTCGATCGGCGCAACGCGAATCGACGCGCAGCTCGACTCCGGGGGCGCTGGCCTCAGCCTGCCGTTGCAGCTCACATCGAAGCTCAAGTTCTCTTCTGACTCCGCCGACCTCAGCAACGCGCAATCGCTTTCCACGCGCTTCCTGGTCAAAGGCGCCAATCTTGCCACTGATGTGCGTTTGGGTTCCTACACCTTCAAGCACCCGTTTGTTGAAATCAATCCGGCCTTTCCATTGGCAAACTTTGGCTCATGCCCCATGCAGAGCTTTGCGCTGACCTTCGACCAGAAGAATGCGTTGGTACGATTCGTGGCCGATCGCCACACTCTGCATCTCTCCCCAACACCCGGGCCGGTACGCCTTGTAAACGCCCCCGCCACTCAGCCTCCCGATGGATCCCTCGTTCCCGTGGGCTAGAGAACCCTGATCCCATGCTCAGCCCGAGGGGCTCGACGACTTGGAAATCTCAGCCAGGGCCGCACGCCAGAGGCTTTGGCTCTGGCCGCTTTCACCCTCCTACCTCACTGCCAAGCCGCGGCAAGGCTTCATCCTCGGCTTTGGCCGCACTCCACCGGATCGCATTCCCCAAGCCGTTCGTCACTTGCGTTCCCTGCTGAGTGCCCGATGATTCCTCAGATTGCGACAAAGCATTTCTTGCCGGTGGCGCCAAAACAAAAAGGACAGGATTAAACCCGTCCTTTTTGGACCTGCCTTGTCCCTTGAACCTCAAGAACAATCCCTAGAAGTGATACGCAACACCCAACGTCGGGACGTAAATGTTGTACCACTTGTTGGTGGTGAAGATGGCGTCGCTGAATGTCGGCACCTTGGTCACATAGCCGCGGTACTCCGCTCGAATATCGAAGCTGGGACTGATCTCATACGCAACGCCGCCGCCGTACATCGCGCCAACCGTTGTCTGCCGCTTCGCATCCAGGGTTTGGGTCCCGGTGTTGCGAATGGGATCGAAGATGAATCCCGCAGGCCCCGCCTCAACAAATGGGTTGTACTTCTTGAAGGCGAACGACCGCACGTACGCGGCCGACATCTCCATGGTGCGGGTATTCACCTTGACCCCGTTTGGAAACGTGGGCAGCACGTATTTGATCGTGTTCTGGTACGTGATGCCGTAGTTGGCCTCGAGCGCGCTTGAGGGCGTGAGCATGAATCGGTAGCTGGCCAACGCGCCCAACGCATAAGTGGAGTGAACTTGCACATCGGTTTGCGAGGCCATGAACGGCTCTATCAGCCCGATTCCGCTGATGCTGACGTCCTGGCGGCTTTCCTGGGCGCGACCTGCGGCCACGCATACGGCCAACAGAAATGCTATTAAGGCGATCTTCTTCATTCGGTCCTGAACCTCACCACTGCACAACCGTCCGGCTGGCAACGAGCTTGTCGAATCCGGCGCGCCGGTTCAAGCCGGGCCCCGCTTTCAGAATTGTAAATGGCCGGAACGGTCCATGCCCGAATCCTGCCCTGCCGGAACATTTCAGGGTATAGACGCACCCCGACCTAAAGGGGTGCCTTCCCCCGCTTGAATCCCCATCCCGGCCACTGAAATAGGGCCTGTTCAGCCCGTCCGCTCCACTTGGTAGTAAAATGGCGGCCCCTGCTCCTTGGCAAGCGTCCGCACCGTGCGTAAAAACGCCCTGGCAGCATAGGAAAGCGTGGCTTGCCGCCGGTGTACCAGCCGCAGTACCCGTTTAACCTCTAGCTCATCCACAGGAATCCGTACCAGATCCCCGGTCTCCAGCTCTCGTGCCACGGTCAGGTGTGGAACCAGCGCCACCCCATTACCCATGGCCACAAACCGTTTGATTGCCTCAATCGTCGGCAGTTCGATCTGCATGTTCAGCGGCGTCCGGTAGCGCTGGAATGCTTCAATCACCTTTTGCCGCAAGGGCGAGGTCACGTTGTGGGCCACAAAAAGCTCCTCCCCCAAGTCTTTGATCGAGACCCGCGCCGCACCCGCCAGCGGATGACTGGGGCTCACAACGAACGCCAGGCTGTCCCCGTACACGGCAATGGTGCGAAACTGCACGGGGTCCGGCCGGAACGAGATCACCCCCAGCTCGAACGTGCGCAGCATCAGCTCCTGGGGAATGTGCGAGGCCAGCATCCGGTTGACGGTCACGCTCACATGCGGAAATTCCCGCCTGAACCGGTCGATCGCCGGCAGCAGGTACATACAGGTGTACTCGTTGGCCGCCAGTTGCAGCCGTCCCCGCTCCAGGCTCTTCAGCTCATCCAGCGCACTGGCTGCCTCCCGCCTGAGCGCCAGCAGCCGCAGCGCATAATCGCGTAGCAGGCTCCCCGCCGGGGTCAACGATCCGTCCCGCGCCGCCCGATCGAACAGCGTCTCGCCCACCGCCGCCTCCAGCTTGCGGATGACCTGGCTTACCGCCGGTTGCGTCCTGTGCATCCGCACCGCCGCCCGCGAGAAGCTCCGCTCTTCCGCCACCGCCAAAAACGTCTCCAGTTGACTAAGCTCCATCGAAAGCCTCCGAAGAGCAGGAAACAGAGATCAGGGAACAGGGAACAGAAAGGCCGGCGTTTGTGATGTCATGAATGAAACGCCGATGGAATCCCGGTCCCCAATGGCGAAACCCGGTGCAGCCAGTTTCTCTGTTCCCTGTTCCCTGTTCCCTGTTCCCTGATCCCTGATCCCTGATCTCTGATCTCATAAGCAATACTAATCGCTTACCCAACAATTATAACTTTGCCTTATATGCCCCTGATACGAGACACTGGCAATGTTGGCAGGAACCTTCCCCTGGCAGGCGAATTCATGAATGCAGATCACGTAGTGTTTTTCGACACCACCCTTCGCGACGGCGAGCAGTCTCCCGGCTGCAGCATGACCACGCAGGAGAAGCTCACCATGGCCCATGCCCTTGAAGACCTGGGCGTGGACATCATCGAGGCCGGCTTTGCCATGGCCTCCGAGGGAGACTTCGCGGCCATCGCCACCATCACCCAGGCCGTCCGCAAGCCGCGCATCGCGTCATTGGCTCGCGCAAAAACCGAAGACATCGAGATGGCCGTGCGCGCCCTGCAATTCGCCGACCGCTCCCGCATCCACATCTTCCTCGCATCGAGCGATCTGCACCTCGAGTACAAGCTCAAGATCGGACGCCAGGAGGCCCTCGACCTCACCGCCGAATCCATCCGTCTCGCCCGCACCCATGTCGAAGATGTCGAGTTCTCCCCGGAAGACGCCACTCGCTCCGACCGCGATTTCCTTGTCGAGATGGTCCGCATTGCTGTTCAGGCCGGCGCAACCACCATCAACATGCCAGACACCGTCGGCTACTCGACCCCCGAAGAATACGGCCACATGTTCGCCGAGGTCCGTGCGCGCGTTCCGGCCATCGACGCCGAAGGCATCGTCCTCTCTTCGCACTGCCATGACGATCTGGGCCTCGCCGTTGCCAACTCGCTCGCCGCCATTCAGAACGGCGCTCGCCAGGTCGAGTGCACCATCAACGGCATCGGCGAACGCGCCGGAAACGCAGCCCTTGAAGAGATCGCCGCGGCCCTTTACGTGCGCGGCGACCGCTACGGCGTCTCCACCGGCATCAAGCTCGAAAACCTCTACGCCACCAGCCAGGTACTGGGCCAGATCATCACCTTCAGGCCCTCCCCCAACAAGGCCATCGTCGGCGACAACGCCTTTGCCCACGAGTCCGGCATCCACCAGCACGGCATGTTGGCCAACCCCCTCTGCTACGAGATCATGACCCCCTCGTTGGTCGGCGTAGCCAAAACGCATCTGGTCCTCGGCAAGCACTCCGGCCGCGCCGCTCTCCGCCATCGCCTCGAGCAGCTCGGCTTCACCCTCACCCGCGAGGAGCTGCAGCAGACTTACTACCGCTTCGTCGCTCTTGCCGACCGCAAGAAGAACATCTACGACCAGGACCTCGTCGGCGTAGTCTCCGATCACATCCGCGAAAAACGCCGCGAACCGGTATCGGAGCTGGACTAAGAGCTTTGTATCAGGCTTGTCTTCAGTCGTACCGCAAATGCAACCAGATCGACGGGGCTTGAGCACCAGAGAGAAGCAATCAATGCAATGGTCCAAGAGAAAGCGTTTCATTGTTGAACTTGTGGTTACGGCAATCGTGTCTCCGATCGTGATCTTTCTCCTGTTCGCTGTCGGTGCACCACGGTCGATCTTCTATCCGATTCTTCTGCTTGGACAACCGATCAGTTCCTTCCTCAATTCCACGTTTTCTGCGCATGCTGGAATGGGAACCACCGTTGCGGTGGATAGCATTCTGGCTTGGATTGATACCTGGATCGTGTTGATGATTGTTGTGACGTTGTATGAGAAATTCTTGAGACCAAAAAGAGAGATTGCATGAATTTAAAGATCCTAGTCACCGCCGGCGACGGCATCGGTCCCGAAGTCACCAACGAAGCAGTCGCTGTGCTGCGCGAAGTCGCAACCCTCGGCGGCCACACATTTGATTTTGAATCGAAGCGCATCGGCGGCGTCGCCATCGTGCAAGACGGCACGCCCCTCCCCGCCGAAACTCTTGCCGCCGCGCTCAACTCCGACGCCGTGCTCCTCGGCGCGGTCGGCGGCAACGAGTTCAACTCGCTCGCCCCCGACAAGCGCCCCGAAGCCGGCCTTCTTCAAATCCGCTCCGCTCTCGGCGGCTTCGCCAATCTCCGCCCCGCCTTCGCCTTCAAAGAGCTAACCGTCAACAGCCCATTGCGTCCCGAAGTCGTCGAAGGCGCCGACATTCTCTTCGTCCGCGAACTCCTCGGCGGCCTCTACTTCGGCCTGCCCCGAGGGTGGAATCGGGCCACAAATGACGGGGGAAACGAAGCCTGGAACACCATGCGCTACACCAAGGCCGAAGTCGTCCGCGTAGCCCGCATCGCCTTCCAGCTCGCCACCAAGCGCCGCAACAAGGTAACCAGCGTCGACAAGGCCAACGTCCTTGAAGTCTCGCAGCTCTGGCGCGCCGCGGTGATTGATGTCGCCACCGAATTTCCCGGCGTCACCCTCGAACATCAATACGTCGACGCCATGGCCATGCACCTGATGAACCAGCCCCGCAACTACGACGTGGTCGTCACGGAAAATCTCTTCGGCGACATCCTCTCCGACGAAGCCGCCGTCATCACCGGCTCGCTCGGCATGTTGCCCTCCGCCACCATCGGCGGCAAAGTCAACCTCTACGAACCAGTCCACGGATCCGCACCCGACATTGCCGGCAAGGGCCTGGCCAATCCATTAGGCGCAATCCTCACCGGCGCTCTGATTCTGCGCCACTCCGCCGGCCTGGAAGCCGAAGCCGCAGCCATTGAAACCGCAGTCCGCAAGGTCCTCGAACAAGGCTTCCGCACCCCCGACCTCGCGCGCTCCAATCCGCAAGGCTTCAAGGTTCTTTCAACCACCGAAATGGGCGCAAAAGTCCGTGAAACCGTAAAAACCATGCTAGTGAACGCGTAGATTTCTGTTCCCTACACCCTGTTCCCTGTTCCCTCGCATGAAGGAACGATACGAAACAAAGGATGATGAATGAGCACCGAACCAAAAACATTATTCGAAAAAGTCTGGCAGCAGCACGTGGTCGTCGAGCCGCAAGGCGAGCCCACCGTGCTCTACATCGACCTGCAATTGCTCCACGAGGTCACCTCGCCGCAGGCCTTTGAGGGCCTGCGCATCGCCGGCCGCAAGGTTCGCCGTCCCGACCGTTCCATCGCCACCGTGGACCACAACGTGCCAACAACCATCGAGGGCCGGCTCAATATCGTCGACCAGATCGCCGCCACCCAGATCGCCACGCTGCGCAAAAACTGCGCCGACTTCGGCGTCGAGCTCTACGACGTTGACTCGCGCGATCAAGGCATCGTCCACGTCATCGGCCCCGAGCTCGGCATCACCAAGCCCGGCATGACCATTGTCTGCGGCGACTCGCACACCAGCACCCACGGCGCATTTGGCGCACTCGCATTCGGCATCGGCACCAGCGAAGTGGAACACGTCCTCGCCACGCAGACGCTGCCGCAATCCAAACCCAAAACCTTCCGCATCGCCGTCGAGGGCGAACTGCCGCGCGGCGTCACGGCGAAGGACATCATCCTCGCCATCATCGGCCAGATCGGCACGGACGGCGCAACCGGCTGCGTCGTCGAATACGCCGGCTCCGCCATCCGCGCCCTCTCCATCGAAGGCCGCATGACCGTCTGCAACATGAGCATCGAAGCCGGCGCCCGCGCCGGCATGATCGCCCCAGATGAAAAGACCTTCGCCTATCTCAAAGGCCGCCGCTTCTCGCCAGCCGGCGCAGCATGGGACGAGGCTGTAGCCGAGTGGAGCAAACTCCCCACCGATCCCGGCGCAACCTTCGATCGCGAACTGGTCATAGACGCCACAACGCTTGTACCCTACGTCAGTTGGGGCACCAGCCCCGGCATGGTCGCGCCCATCACCTCATCCGTGCCCGACCCCGCCGCCGCGCCCACCGAGCAGCAGCGCAAAGACCTCGAGCGCGCCCTCGAATACATGAACCTGACAGCCGGTACGCCGCTTGAAGATGTTGTCATCGACCGCGTCTTCATTGGCTCCTGCACCAATGGCCGCCTCGAAGACCTTCGCGCCGCCGCACGCATCGCCGCAGGCTACAAGGTCTCCACGCACGTCAGCGCCATGGTGGTTCCCGGCTCACAAGCTGTCAAGTCTCAAGCCGAAGCCGAAGGCCTCGACCACATCTTCCGCGAAGCCGGCTTTGACTGGCGTGAGCCCGGATGTTCCATGTGCCTGGGCATGAACCCTGACATTCTCTCGCCCGGCGAGCGCTGCGCCTCCACCAGCAACCGCAACTTTGAGGGCCGCCAGGGCCGCGGCGGCCGCACTCACCTCGTCAGCCCCGAAATGGCCGCCGCAGCCGCCATCGCTGGCCACTTCGTTGACATCCGCAACTGGCCCATAAACGAAATCGTCCGTGAGCCCGCACTTCAAGGGGGAAAAGCCTGATGCAACCCTTTCGTACATTGACCGCACTGGCCGCGCCTCTCGACCGCACCAACGTCGATACCGACCAGATCATTCCCAAGCAATTCCTCAAGCGCATCGAGCGCACCGGCTACGGCGAGTTCCTCTTCTTCGACTGGCGCCGCACCGCCACCGGCGAGCAAGACCCAGCGTTCGTCCTGAATGCCCCGCGCTACAAGGGTGCGCAAATACTCATCGCCGGCAAAAACTTTGCCTGCGGCTCCAGCCGCGAGCACGCCGCCTGGGCGCTCAGCGACTTCGGCTTTCGCGCCGTCATCGCTCCCACCTTCGCCGACATATTCTTTTCCAACGCCGGCAAAAATGGAATCGTTCTTGTCCGACTCAGCGAAGACCAAGTCGCCGAGCTACTCAACAACGCCAAGACTCTTCCCAACTATCAACTCACTGTCTCGCTTGAAGCCCAAACAGTCACCGACAATCAAGGCTTCAAAGCAACCTTCGAGGTAGATCCGTTCCGCAAGTTCTGTCTCATCGAAGGCCTCGACGATATCGGCCTGACCCTGCGTCACGAAGCAGCGCTCGACACATACGAAGCAAAGCACGACGAAGCAACTTGGCTGAAAGCGAAATGATTTGGGTGCCCCAGGTCTCGACCTTGAGACCTCGGATACCCGAAAGCGGCGGGTAACAAACAACCATCAACTCGCGGAATCTGCTTCACGGCGCCGCGAACAAACTGACCACTGATCACTGACAACTGACCACTGGCGAACGAAGAGAGCACATGACCATCGAAGGCAAGCGTCAAAGCATCCCGATGACCGAAGGCCCCAGCAGGGCCGCCGCGCGTTCCTATCTGCGCGGCGTCGGTTACACGAAAGAAGACCTGCACAAGCCCATTATTGGGATTGCAAATACCTGGACCGAAATCGGCACCTGCAATGTCCACCTGCGCGAGATCGCCGAAGCCCTCAAAGAAGGCATTCGCGAAGCCGGCGGCACTCCCATGGAGTTCAACACCATTACCATCCACGACGGCATCACCATGGGCACACAGGGCATGAAGGCCTCGCTGGTCTCGCGTGAAGTCATCGCCGATTCCATTGAGTTAGTCGCACGCGGCAATCTCTTCGACGGCCTGGTCGGCATCGGCGGCTGCGATAAAAACATGCCCGGCATCATCATGGCACTTTGCCGTCTCGACATTCCAGGGATGATGCTCTACGGCGGCTCCATTGCTCCCGGCAAACTCAACGGCGTTGACATCACCATCCAGAATGTTTTCGAAGGCATCGGATCCCACGCCGCCGGCCGCATCGACGACGCCGGCCTTGAGGCTCTTGAGGCCAACGCCTGTCCCGGCGCGGGCGCATGCGGCGGCCAGTTCACCGCCAACACCATGGCCATGTCCGGCGAAATCCTCGGCATCTCGCCCATTCAGCTCTCCGGCGTTCCCGCCACATCCCCTGACAAGCACGCCGCCACACGCGAAGCCGGCCGCATTTTAATGAATGCCGTCCGCGCCAATCGCCGCCCCTCGCAGATCATCACCCGCACGTCGATCGAGAACACCATCGCCAGCGTTGCCGCCAGCGGTGGTTCCACCAACGCCGTCCTTCACCTCCTCGCCATCGCCCGCGAGATGGGCATTCCACTCTCCATCGACGACTTCGACCTCATCAGCAAGCGCACGCCTTTCATCTGCGACCTCACTCCCGCGGGAAAATTCGTCGCCTCGGACTACCAGGCCGCCGGCGGTTCGCGTCTCCTCGCCAAGCGCCTCATCGAAGCTGGCCACGCCGACGGTTCCACCCTCACCATCAGCGGCAAAACGCTGGCCGAAGAAGCCGCCCTCGCCGTCGAAACTCCCGGCCAGGTCGTCATTCATACTTTCGAGAATCCCATCAAGCCCACCGGCGGCCTCGTCATTCTCAAAGGCAACCTTGCCCCCGAAGGCTGCGTGATGAAAGTGGCCGCCGCCAACCGCGTCGAGCATCGCGGCCCCGCCCGCGTGTTTGAAACAGAAGAAGCCTGTTTCGCCGCCGTCCAAACCGGACAGATCCGGCCCGGCGACGTGCTCGTCATCCGCTATGAAGGCCCCAAGGGCGGACCGGGCATGAGAGAGATGCTGCAAGTCACCGCCGCCGTCTCCTCCAACGCCGAACTCAGCGCACACGTTGCATTGCTGACCGACGGCCGCTTCTCCGGCGCAACCCGCGGCTTCACCGCCGGCCACGTCGCCCCTGAAGCCTTTGTCGGCGGACCCATCGCCGCCGTCCGCGAAGGCGACATCATCCACTTCGACATTCCCAACCGCAAGCTCACGCTCGAAGTCAGCGAAGAAGAGATTGCAACAAGACTCCAAGGGTTCACGCCTCCGGCTCTTCGCTGGCCCAAAGGCGTATTCCGCAAATATGTGGATCGCGTAACCTCCGCATCCGAAGGCGCAACGACGTAAAAGCAGTGAACAGTGGTCAGTGAACAGTGGTCAGTAATGCTATTAAGACCTGCATTGGCCACTTACTTCGAGGAGGATGGATATGAACGATGAAGAAGGCGAATATCCTGATTACCTCGCTGGGAGTGATTTTGATGACGCGAGTACGCCAGTCGAAGGATTGCAAGAACGTATTGAGGGGCTGGAGAATCGCATCGATGATCTTCAAAACAGGTTTAACCAACTATCTCAGTCTGCGGTTTCGGGGCTCTATCTTCTTGGAACAGCAATTGCCGTTGTGCTTTCGTGGTCCAGGAATGCAAGCATTTTGTGGTGCATCCTGCATGGAATATTGAGTTGGATTTATGTCATCTATTTCGCAATCACCCGCTAGGAAGTGAATTGCTCGGAGGTGTGAAATGAAGGAATTGAATAACCCGCCCACCCGCCTCACCGGCGCGGAGATCCTGTGGGCCACACTGGTAGGCGAAGGCGTCACCACCGTCTTCGGCTATCCCGGCGGAGCCATCCTGCCCGCCTACGACGCGTTGCGCAAGTTCCCCATTCATCACGTCCTGGTCCGCCACGAGCAAGGCGCCTCGCACATGGCCGACGGCTATGCGCGCGCCTCGGGCAAGGTCGGCGTCGCCGTCGCCACCAGCGGCCCCGGTGCAACCAATCTCGTCACCGGCATCGCCACTGCCATGCTGGACTCCATTCCCATGGTCTGCATCACGGGCAACGTCCCCAGCAAAATTCTCGGCACCGACGCATTTCAGGAAGTCGACATCACCGGCATCACCCTGCCCGTGACCAAGCACAACTTCCTCATCAGCCGCACGGAGGACCTGGCGGCCGCGCTTCGTCACGCCTTCCAGATCGCCGTCTCCGGCCGCCCCGGCCCGGTGCTGGTCGACATCACCAAGGACGCGCAGCAGGGCACGGCCATCTTCGACTTCGCCGCCGCCAAGCCTCGCCCCTATCGCCCCCACCCCATGCTCCGCGTCGAAGACTCCGGCCTCGACCAGGCCGCCGAACTCATTCGCAACGCCAAGCGCCCCGTCATTCTCGCCGGCCACGGCGTCTCCGAATCCGGCGCCATGGAACAGGTCCGCACCCTCGCCGAGCGCGCCCAGATTCCTGTCGGTCTGACCCTCCTCGGCCTCGGCGCATTTCCCGCCTCGCACCCGCTCAACCTCGGCATGATGGGCATGCACGGCGAGGCCTGGGTCAACCACGCCATCCAGGAAGCCGACCTGCTCATCGCCTGCGGCATGCGCTTCGACGATCGCGTCACCGGCACCACCGCCACCTACGCCACCAAGGCCAAAAAGATTCACATCGAGGTGGACCCCGCCGAGATCAACAAGAACATCAAGGTCGATGTTGCCCTGGTCGGAGATCTGCGCGAAGTCCTCGAACAGTTGCTCCCCCGTGTTCCAGGCCGCGACGGCTCCGCATGGATCAAGACCATTAACTCCATCAAAGGCGATGCTTCCGTCCGCGACATCAAAAACCTCCCCGACGACGGCCACCTCTACGCTGCCCATGTCATGCATGACTTGTGGCGCATCACCGGCGGCAACGCCATCGTGGTCACCGACGTCGGCCAGCACCAGATGTGGGAGGCGCAGTACTACCACCACGAGCAGCCCCGCACGCTGATCACCTCCGGCGGCCTCGGGACAATGGGATTTGCTTTACCCGCGGCCATCGGCGCAAAATTTGCCTGCCCCGACAAGGAAGTCTGGGTCGTCGCCGGCGATGGCGGCTTCCAGATGACCGCCGCAGAGCTCTCCACCATCGCCCAGGAAGGCATCAAGATCAACATCGCCATCATCAACAACGGCTACCTCGGCATGGTTCGCCAGTGGCAGGAGTTCTTTTACGAGCGCAACTACCAGTCCACTCCGCTGGTCAGCCCCGACTTCGTCAAGCTGGCCGACGCCCATGGCATTCGAGGGCTCGCTGTCCGCACCCGCGCTGAGGTGGCCTCCGCGGTCGAGACGGCCCGCTCCGCGCCCGGCACGTTTTTGCTCAACTTCATGGTCGAAAAAGAAGAGTCCGTCTACCCCATGATTCCCGTCGGCGCCGCACTCCACGAGATGATTCGCCGCCCCGAACACGACCCGTTACTCGAATCGCCGGACGACAAGCTGTAAAACAGAGGTCAGTTTTCAGTGGTCAGTGATCAGTCCTCCGTGCATCAAGCAGCGGCAATGGACCAGCCAGGGCTGATGAATAAACAACTGACCACTGTTCACTGACCACTGACCACTGGAAAGCAAGAGGCCTGCCATGTTACATACTTTCGTTGCTTATGTTGAAGACCTACCCGGCGTGTTGACGCGCGTCGCTTCGCTCTTCCGCCGCCTCAACATCAACATCAACTCGCTCACCGTCGGCCGCAGCGAGCGCCCCGGCTTGTCCCGCCTGACCCTCGTCTGCGAAGCGTCCGCCGAGGCCGGTCACCGCATCCGAGCCAGCCTGTATAAACTGGAGAACGTAGTCGATGTGGACGACATCGCCAAAGATCCGGCCGTCACCCGCGAGCTGGCGCTCATCAAGGTGGCCGCCGCGCCCAGCAACCGCTCTCAGATCTTCGATCTGGTCGAGGTCTTTCGCGCCCGCATCGTCGACCTGACCTCGGAGTCGCTCATGATCGAAATGACCGGCGTCGAAAGCAAGATCGAAGGCCTCATCGAGGTGCTCCGCGAAGACGAAGGCCGCATCCTCGAAATCTGCCGCAGCGGCAAAATGACCATGCGCCGCGGCCATCACACCAGCCGCGTCCTCAAAGCCATGGGCGCAGCTCCAGATGAACCTGCCGAGCCCGGCAACGACTCTGTCGAAACTCTAGAAGAGATAGTTCCCGGCAAGCCGGAGTAATCATTCAGCATGAAGCTTTGCAGGGGCGCGGGCGGTAGGTCAGGGCTTTAGCCCTGACTTCAAGCCAGCAGAATTCGTTGGGGCTTTAGCCCCTGAGGTTTAGCTTTTTCAGCGTTCGGGCCGAGCAACTGCGAGCCCCTTTCACAGAATTTCAACCACCAAAAGGAAATCGAGAAAATCATGGCAAAGACTTATTACGATCACGACGCCGACCTCTCCCTTATCCAGGCCAAGAAGGTCGCCATCATCGGCTACGGCTCCCAGGGCCACGCCCACGCCCTCAACCTCAAGGACTCCGGCGTCCAGGTCAAGGTCGGCCTCGCCCCCAACTCCAAGTCCATCGCCAAGGCCCAGAAGGCCGGCCTTGAAGTGACCACCGTCGCCGAAGCCACTAAATGGGCCGACGTGGTCATGGTGCTCGTCCCCGATCAGACAGCCGCCAAATTGTATGCCGAGGAAATTGGCCCCAATCTCACCGCCGGCAAGCTGCTCCTGTTCGCCCACGGCTTCAATATCCATTACAAGACCATCATCCCCGCCGAGAACCTCGATGTGGGCATGGCCGCGCCCAAGGCCCCCGGCCATCGTGTCCGCGAAGTCTTCATCGAAGGCGGCGGCGTTCCCTGCCTCATCGCCATCCACCAGGACGCCACAGGCACCGCCCACGCCCTCAATCTCAGCTATCTCAAGGCCATTGGCGGCACGCGTGCCGGAGTGCTCGAGACCACCTTCAAGGAAGAAACCGAGACCGACCTCTTCGGCGAGCAGGCCGTGCTTTGCGGCGGCGTCAGCGCCCTCATCAAGGCCGGCTATGAGACCCTCACCGAGGCCGGCTATCAGCCCGAGAGCGCCTACTTCGAGGTCCTTCATGAATTGAAACTGATCGTCGACCTCATCTACCGCGGCGGCCTGGCTTACATGCGCTACTCCATCTCCGACACCGCCGAGTGGGGCGACTACGTCTCCGGCCCTCGCGTCATCAACGAAGAGAGCCGCAAGGCCATGAAGCAGATCCTCACCGAAATCCAGGACGGCAGCTTTGCGAAGAGATTTCTCGCCGACCAGAACTCCGGCCGCAAGGAGTTCCAGGCCTTCCGCGACGCCGAAGCCGTCCACCCCATCGAAATCGTCGGCAAGCAACTCCGCGCCGCCATGCCCTTCCTCGACCCCGTCACCGTCGAAGAAGTCGCAAGAAACCGCTAGCGAGACAGCCTCCAGCTATGAGCCGCTAGCTACTAGCTGGAGGTCTGATCCATTTCCTATAAGTGGCTGCCCTCAAATCGGGTTACAATCATGCCATGGCGACCATCCACATCTCCGAAGCCGAAGCAGCCCGCGACTTTGCCGGGCTGATGGCCAAGGTGCGCGCAGGCGCAGAGATCGTCATCGAGAGCGGCTCAAATCCACCCGCAATCCTACGCTCGGAGTTTCCGGCCCCACGCACCATCTCGGAGTGCATTGCGCTCGCCCGCAAACATGAGTTGGAGACCGGCGAAGCTCCGGTACTCGATCCCGATTTTGCAGACGACGTTGCGGAAATTATCCGCAATCGCAAACCCTGGACACCACCGGCATGGGATTGATTCTCGACTCGAGCATTTTGGTTGCAGCCGAGCGAAAAGGCCTGAGTGTCCGTGAAATCCTTGAACAGTTCAAATCCGGGCACGGAGAAACCGAAATTGGCCTCTCCGTTGTTACCATCGCCGAATTAACCCACGGCGCCTTTCGTGCTCAGGTGGAAGCCCGCAAGCTGCGGCGTTTGGCATTTATCGATAGACTCTGCCGGGACATTCCCATCTATTCCATCACTGTCGAGATAGCACGGATAGTCGGGCGCATCGAAGGCCAACAGGCTGCCCTCGGCTTTACTCTCGCATTTGAAGATTTGGCGATCGGCGTCACTGCTTTGCAACTCGGCTACGACATCGTCACGTTCAATGAAAAGCATTTCTTGCAGATTCCAGGACTACGGATTGTGAAGGCGAAATAAGCCGGTCTATCGACGATGAATCGCCCTTAGCTCCCGAAAGACCCGCGCCGCCGGAACGCTCGGCCTTGGGTCGGCTAACGACTTCTCCGCCTGCTTGGTAAGCCACTCGTTCAAGGCCGCTTCTTCCCGCTCCAGCGCCAGCAAGCCTGCCCGAATCACCTCGTCGGCGGACGCATAGTGACCAGCCTTCACGCGGTCCTCAACCCTCTGCCGCAGCGGACCCAAATCCACGACAACCGCATTCTGCGCAGCGCCCATGCCAGCCTCCGTTCCCATCATTGTGCCCCTCAAGCTAAACCCTTGAGGCTGGTATCCCATCGGCAAACCCGGCACCTCTTATGCCCATCAAATCCAAATAGATGTACTCTCAGCGGGACTTCCCCCCGTCTAATCCCTGTGAAGAAGCTGAAAATTGTAGCCGCTCCACAACTTCCCCGTTGAGACGATAAACATGCCCACACTTGTCGCCCCAATTGAGCCATTGAAGCAAAGCGCTGAACAAAATCGCACCTCCCGCTGGCTGCTTCCCGTCATCGTTCTTGTGGCGCTGGCGCTCCGCCTGGCGGTCATTCCCTTTGACAGCTTCGAGAATCTGATGGATGCCGACCACATCCACGCCTGGGAGCAGGGCAACGTGGCACAAGCTTTGCTGGCCGGCCAGGGCTTCGGCAGTCCGTTCATGTCCGCCCAGCCCTCGGCCATCATGCCCCCGGTTTATCCGCTCATTGTTGCCGCATTTTTCCATTTCTTCGGCATTCACACCGCCCTGTCGATCGCGGCCATTCATGCTTTCGACTGCCTTATCAACGCGCTTGCCTGCATTCCGCTGTTCCTGCTGGCCCGGCGCAGCTTTTCGCCGCGCGTGGCGTTGTGGGCGGCCTGGGCATGGGCCTTTTCTCCCTACGGCATTTACTTTTCCGCGGCGTGGGCCTGGTCCACGCACCTGTTGCTGCTGTGCCTGCTTTGGCTGCTCTACCTGGCCCAAGACATGGAGCGGTCTCCGCGCCTTGGACTATGGGCTGGCTTTGGTCTGCTTGCGGGGTTTACGGCCCTCACCGAGCCGTCCATCGTCGTCGTGATTCCCTTCCTGTTGGCGTTTGCCGCCTGGAGGCTGGCCCGCGCCGGCCATCGCTGGCTGCTGCCCGGCGTGGTTGCCTCGTTGGTCCTTGCAGCCACCATCTCGCCCTGGTTGATTCGCAATGCCATGGTCTTCCACCGCTTCATTCCCATCCGCGACAGCTTGGGCCTGGAACTTTGGATGGGCAACAACGGCCACAACCTGCGCTGGACCAGCGACGATCTGCACCCGCTCCACGACGCCACGGAGCTAGCCGCATACAACGCCGGCGAACTGGCCTACATGCACCACAAAGCGCAACAGGCTGAGACCTATATCAAAGCCCACCCCGGCCAGTACGCATGGATGTGCGCCCGCCGCGCCGTCTATCTATGGACTGCCTATTGGAGCTTCGATCCCAGCTATCTGGCCCTGGAACCGACCGACCCGGAAAACATCCCCTTTGCCACCTGCCTCACAGTGCTCGGCCTGGTCGGGCTGTTGCTCACCTTACGGCGCAAACCTTTTGAAGCCATTCGCTACGGCGGAGTGATGTTTCTGTTTCCCCTGGTGTACTACTTCACCCATCCGGAACCCTACCATCTGCGCCCCCTCGATCCTTTGGTGGTGATGTTCAGTTGCTACGCGATTCTCAGTTTGCGCCAACCGGCCAGGGAAGCCGTCCGCCTTGCACCGGCTCCAGAGGCTATCGCGGCGCAAGAAGCATAATAGATCGCTCAGAAACGTGGTCTCGGAGCTGTCAGCTTCCCTGTCCATCCCTCCAC
>Ga0224555_1003319_pt1 | contig 16717 bp, 12 predicted proteins | sample 714S23034metaG_FD_180687 | JGI IMG/M metagenome (GOLD analysis project Ga0224555, IMG submission 180687) | Peat soil microbial communities from Stordalen Mire, Sweden - 717 S2 30-34 | ecosystem: Environmental > Terrestrial > Soil > Wetlands > Peat | place: Sweden: Norrbotten County, Stordalen...
AATAAAAATGTCATACACCCGGGATAAAACTTGTAATGGGTTTTCCGCCAGTACCCCTATGGTATCGTTTGGAATGTTATTCCAGCTTTTTCAGTATTTCCCCAGCCTCTTTTTTCATTTTCATGAATTTTTCCATTCCGGAGTCGTTGCTTTTTCCAGCGGCCCCGGAAATAATTAAACCGGCTTTTTTTGCTGCCTCGTTTATCTCTTTCTCCTCGTTTAACATATAAATCCTCTCATCAAGCTGTACTTGTTTTTTTTCCAGGTATTTTTTAAGGTCGTCTTTTGCCTGCGGGCTCAGGCCGTCGAGCAGCCCCGCCACATCAAGGTCAAAATTCATCTCCCCGCCGGACTCCATGGCCATCATGGTCCATCTTTCCCTTTCATCATAGATTTTCTGGCCATCGCCGCATCCGGCGGCAAGGCAGTCCATTAATTTTTTTGACAGGTCATCCGCCACGTGTGTGTCAAATGTAAAGCATTCGGATGAGAGTTCTTTTATCTGGTTTTTCAGCACATATATTTTATAGCCTGCCCTGTTTCCGGCCTGCAGGTAATAATTCATTTTCATGGAATCTATAAAAGATGATATTGGATTCCCGTTTTTTTTGGCCTTAATCTCGTTCAGCCTCCCGAGCATCTGTTTGTAACGGGACTCCACCCTCAGGTATTCAAGCTGCCTGTTTTTAAGCCGGGCCGCGTACTCCAGCGCCTTTGAGGTAAAGTCCTGATTTTCCTGCGCAATAAGCCGTGCGGAAAGCGGGAACATTATCAATGCCAGAAGTGTTATCACAAACTTTTTCATTTCTCCTCCTTTAAGGAAAGGCCGTATTTTTTTATTTTTGCCAGCAGGGTTACCCTGTTTGCTTTAAGCAATTCCGCGGCTTTTGCCCTGTTACCGCCGGTTTCAGCGAGCGCTTTGCGTATAAGTTCCTTTTCAAAATCACCGACTTTTGCGTCAAGGCTGTCCAGCGCGTTCTCCGGCGCGCCCGCATTTATGAGTTCATAGGGAATATCCTCAGGGTTTATCATTTCGCCCCGGCACATCACCATGGCCCGCTGAACTATATTTTCAAGTTCCCTGACATTTCCCGGATAATCATATGATACAAGCGCGTCAAGGGCGTCCTTTGTGATTCCCTTTACCCTGAAATTGCCGTACTCAGCGTATTTTTTTATAAAATATTCCACAAGCCCGGGTATATCCTCTTTTCTATCCTTAAGAGCCGGCATTTTTATCTCAACCACGTTGAGCCTGTAATAAAGCTCCTGCCTGAAGGTGCCGTCGCCGGCCATCGCCTTAAGGTCCCTGTTTGTCGCGGCGATAATCCTGACATCGGTTTTAAGGGTTTTTTCGCCGCCCACCCGTTCGAACTCCCTCTCCTGGATGACCCGAAGTATCTTTACCTGAAGCGCCAGTGGAAGCTCCGCAATCTCGTCAAGGAATATGGTCCCCCTGTCGGCCAGTTCAAAACGCCCTTTTTTCATGGTATAGGCGTCGGTAAAGGCCCCTTTTTCATGGCCGAAAAGCTCCGATTCCAGCAGCCCGGGGGCGAGTGCGGCGCAGTTTACTTTTACCAGCGGGAAGGCGTTCCTTTTCGAGCGCCTGTGTATCTCTTCGGCAATAAGCTCCTTGCCTGTACCGGACGCGCCTGTTATCAAAACCGTCGCGTCCTTTTCCGCCGCCCTTGACGCGATTTCCAGCACAGCTGTTATCTTTTGTCCCGAGCCGATTATCCTGCGCTCCATCATCGACCTTAAATAGGCGTTTTCTTCCCTCAAATTTTTTGTGCCCAGTATCCTTCCGGCCTGCATCCTTATCTGTGCTATGGAGAATGGCTTGGTGATAAAATCCGACGCCCCTTTTTTCATGGCCTCAACGGCGCGGTCCACGGTGCCGTGTGCCGTGACCACAACAACTTCCGTATCCGGATATGCCTTTTTTACGGCCTCCAGCACAGCAATGCCGTCGGCCTCGGGTAATTTCAGGTCCGTTATTACCATGTCATACCGGGCGCCCCCGAGCTTTTCAAAGGCCTCTTCGGCGGATTCAACGGCTTCCACTGTTATATCGGCAGTTGTAAGCGCCTCTTTTAAAACTTCCCTCAGGCCGCCGTTGTCTTCAACAACAAGAATATCCCGCATTTTTAATCCCTCATTTCATATTTTAACCGCGAACTGTGTTCCTTTTCCCGGTTCGCTTGTTACGTATATTTCTCCCCTGTGTATTTCCTTCACTATCCGGTAAACTATGGCCAGCCCGAGGCCCGTACCCTCTTTTCTTCCCGTGACAAAAGGCTGAAATATCCTTGAAAGCACATCCGGCGCCATACCCGCACCGTTGTCCTTTATAATGATAACGCTTTTTCCGCCTTCCCTGGAAAGAAATATTTCAACCCTGCCGGCCTTATCCTTCAGGGCCTGGAACCCGTTTATTATTATATTGTAAAGGGCCTTTTTCATAAGATAAACGTCGCACACTGTTTCGGCATCCGAGGCCGAATATTTGTCCACAATCGCGGCCCGTACCTCCGCTGGAAGTTCTGCCACCGCAGCGCTTATGAGTTCAGCGGTTTTTATTGTTACCAGCTCCGGCGTGAATTCCTTCGTATAGGCAAGAAAATTATTCAGGAATTCCCCCATCTTCATACAGTTTGATACTATATCCGCCGCGAATTTTTTCACTTTTTCATCGGCGGATTTTTCCATTATGAGTTCCGCGTAACCCGATACCGCGCCCAATGAATTTCTTATCTCATGCGCGACCCCGGCCGAAAATTCCCCGACAGTGGCCATTTTTTCCCTTTCACCGATATAATTTTCCAGTTCTTTTTTCATCGAATCCAGCGTCGCCGCGAGCAGTGATATCTCCTCTTCCCCCTCAACTGTTATGTTTTCCGAAAAGTTTCTTTTCGCGATCTCACCGGCTTTTTTCTTCAGCAAATTTATCCTGGCGGCTATACCTCCGGTTATGAGCATGGACATCAAAAGCGCCAGCGCCAGGCTTATTATTCCCATGATGCCGAGCGTGCGGCGGTACTCAGCCAGATATTTTGTGTATCCCGCGCTGGCATCAACGCCGATAACGCACTTTGTTTTGCCGTTTTCCGCCAGCGGCACATATCCGGTCTTATAATACATGCCACCCTCTCCAGGATAAAGCTTCGATGATGATGTTTTCCCCCCAAAGGCCTTTTCTATCTCATACCTGTCGAGGTTGATATAAAATTTTTCATTTTCATCGAGGGAAGAAAGAATCACGCGCCTGCCCGGGCCTATGATAAAGATGTCCCTTACGCCTGTTATATCCCGTATTTTTCTTAGTTTTTCCCTGTATGAAAAATAAATTTTTCCCTTAAGTTCAAGATATTTCATGTCCGGCGGATTTATTTCCTGTGCGATTATCTCACCCGCCGTGGTGAGCCTGTTTTCCATCTCGGCCTCGAGGTTGCCGCGCAAAAGGCCGTAAGTCATCACGCCGTAAAGGCCTATTACCAGCGCCGAAGCGGCAAGAAAATATATCACGACCTTCGACCTTATTGTCCTGATTTTCCACGTCATTTTTTTCCCCTGATGGCGGCGAGCACTGATTCCTTCTGTTTTTTGTTGAGAAAAGACGCCCTGTCGTCTCCGTTTTCAATGGCCGCCGCGAGCTCGTCAAAATCCCTGAACCCGTTGTAAATTTTGTATTTTGTTTTTTCTCCGATGCCGCCAATGGAATCAAAGATTGATGCCTTGAGGTCCCTGTTGGCCAGCTTTTTTCTCAGGGAATTGGCAAACCTGTGCGCCTCGTCGCGCACCCTCATGAGCAAAAATCCGGCTTTTTCACTTACAGGAACCGGTCCCTTCTGGCCGGACCTGAATACCTCTTCGTGTTCTTTCGCCAGGCCGAGCAGCAATATATCCACTCCCACCCTGTTTAAACCTTCCCGCGCGGCGCTTACCTGTCCGGGCCCGCCGTCTACCAGGATTATATCCGGAAAATATTCCCCCTCCGCCTTCAACCTTGAATAGCGCCTTTCGACAACCTCATTTATTGATGCGTAATCGTCCACCTGCCCCACGGTCTTGATGTTAAAATGCCTGTAATTTTTTTTATCCGGCTCGCCGTTTTTAAAAACCACCAGAGAGCCCACCATGTTGTCGCCCGATGAATGTGAAATATCTATTCCTTCGATGCATTCCGGCATGTATTCAAGGTTAAGGGATTCCTTCAGGGCTTTCATCTGCGCCAGGTATTCCTCTTTTATGTTGACTTTTCTTTTGTCAAATTTTTCCTCGGATGAGGCTTTTTCATCCAGGTTTTCCCCCACGATGCGTATCAGCCTGCCATCCGGCGGCTCAAAAGTTATCTTAATTTCCTTTCCTTTGAAGACAATGGAGCGGAGTATTTCACCGTCCGCCGCACCCTCCCCGAGGACAAGCTCGTCCGCCATGGAAATATTCCTTGAGTAATACTGCGAAAGAAATATTTCAAGGGGGGTCTCGTTTTCCGCCGCTTCTTTCATGATATTTATGGTCTTGCCTGTGAGCCTGCCGCGCCTTATGTTAAATACACCGAAATAATAGGCGCCATTCCTGTAAATGAACCCGGCGATGTCGATGTCTTTTTCTTCCGGCAGGACCATTTTTTGTTCCTTCATTATTTCACCCACGGACCTGATGGCGTCCCTGGTTTCTGCCGCTTTTTCGTATTTCCTTTCGCCGGATAATTTTTCCATCTCGGTTTTTAACATTTCAATTACTCCGCCGTAATTTCCGCCGAGAAAATCCCTCACCTTTGAAACCGCTCCGATATAATCAGCGTCGCTTATGTAACGCACACACGGCGCGGAGCAAAATCCCGTGTCGTAATATATGCAGGGCCTTTTCAGGGGCTTTCCCGACAGTTCCAGTGTGCACTGCCTGACCTTAAAAATCCTGTATATCAGCGCGGCGACTTTTTTCGCGTCGCCGGAAAAATAGGGTCCGAAGTAGAGGTTTGTTTTGTCCTTCGTCTCCCGCGTGATGTAAACTCCCGGATAGGAGTCTTTCATGGAAATCATTATATACGGGTATGACTTGTCGTCCTTTAAGAGTATGTTGTATTTTGGCTTGTGTTCCTTGATGAGGTTGTTTTCGAGGATAAAAGCCTCGAGTTCGTTGCCGGTTACGATAAAATCAATGTCGGCGACGCGCGCGGCAAGCTGCTGGGTCTTCAGGTCCTTTTTACCGCCGCTGAAATATGAACGGACCCTGTTTTTGAGCACCTTTGCCTTGCCGACATATATTACCTTACCGCCGCTGTCCCTGTAAATATATACCCCGGGCTTTTCAGGAAGGCTGGCGAGCTTGTCCTTGTCCATTCATGCTCCTTGCTGTACTTGTAACTTTATCAATGTCGCGTCAGTAAAAATACTCCGGGCTTTCAGGCGAAATATTCCTGAAGTTCCGCCATGACTTTTTCCGCCTCCTGAAAGCACTGCTCCGGGCTTCCTGCTCCGGTAACCTCTATTTTTATATTGAACATGTCCCTGACATTGGTGAGGTCAACCATGAGCCCCATGATTCCTTTTGCTGTTTCAATTCCGTTAAAAAAAGTCTTTATCTGCATACCCTTTTTTTCATATGAATCCACGAGTGAGGTCAACCCGGATGAAAATTTGAGTTTTTCCCTTATTGCCACACTTTTCTCGACTCCTGTTTCGGTATGCGCGCTCATTATATCCTCCGGATACTTTTATTGTTAAAACTGTAACAGGGTACTGCCGGATAACCATGCAAACATTGCCGATCCGGGGTATATGACATTTTTATTGGCCTTGCGCCGCTCATCTGATGGCCTCGCAAGAGGCCGTCTATATAATACCGGGCGACAAATCCAATAAAAATGTCATATACCCCGGATAAAACCAGTAACGGGTTATCCGGCAGTACCAACAAAAATAATTATACCTCATTATTGCATTGTTTACAATTGTCTTACTCTACTGCTATTTCCTTACATAATCCATGGCGTGGTATGTTTTTCCGCTGCCCTCATTATTATCCAGCAGTACCGGCACCATCGCGCCCGGAAGCACAGAATCCGGGTCATTGGGCGCCTGCGGCCCGCCAAGGTCAGTGCGCAGCCAGCCCGGGTCCATTAAATTAATGAGCACTCCCGTGCCGTCCAGTTTTTTTACCATGTCGCGCACATAACGGTCAAGGGCAGCCTTTGAACAGCTGTATGCCATTAATTGCCGCTCATCCGCGATTCCTGAAGTGACATTAACAACGCGCCCCCATCCCCTTTCCACCATCTTCGGGATAAAAGCGTTGCATATCATGGCCGGTGTTATCACGTTTACCATAAAACTCATTGCATATTCTTCAGTGGTTGCGTCATATATTTTCTCACGGTATTTCGTCATGATGCCGGCGTTATTATAAAGTATATCAATATGGCCGCCGGATATGCGTCCTGCTTCCGCAATAAGGCGCTGAACCTGCGCCGGGTCTGACAGCTCCGCCGCGACGGAATGTGCCTCGATACCCTTTGCTTTAAACCCTTCCGCCATTTTCTTTGTGCCGTCCAGGGTTCTGCTCTGAAGTATTAGTTTACACCCTTTTTCAGCAAGAGCGCCCGCAACCCTTGCGCCCACTCCCCTGCTCGCCCCCGTCAATAAAGCCCATTTTCCCTTGATCCCGGTTGTTCCCATGTATTCCTCCATGATTAATTATAGTTTAAAACCTGTACTTTTTTTTCTTCTGCTTTTTAACGCCCGTGTCCTTTATATCCTCTATCTTATCACGAAGTTCCGCGGCTTTCTCGAAATTCAGCGCCTTTGCCTCGTTTACCATGTCCGCCTCGAGCTGGCGTATCAAATCCGCCGCGTCCTTATACTGATACCCCTGCTCCCCGCCGTCCACCGGGACCGTATAATAATCCATTTCGTATACCGACCCCATTATCTTTTTTATCTCTTTTTTTATCGACCGCGGCGTTATATTATTTTCAATGTTGTACTGCACCTGCTTTTCCCTGCGCCTGTTTGTTTCATCAATGGCCCTTTTCATGGAGCCGGTAACAACGTCGGCGTACATTATCACCCTTCCGTTCACATTCCTGGCAGCCCTGCCAACCGTCTGTATCAGAGCCGTTTCGGAGCGCAAAAATCCCTCCTTGTCGGCGTCGAGTATTGCCACGAGCGATACCTCCGGGATGTCGAGCCCTTCCCTTAAAAGGTTTATCCCTATCAATGCTGTGAATTTACCCTCCCTTAACTCGCGTATTATCTGTATCCTCTCGAGTGTGTCTATGTCGGAATGAAGGTACCTGCATTTGACACCGCGTTCCTTTAAAAATTCCGTCAGCGACTCGGCCATTTTCTTCGTTAGCACTGTCACAAGCGCCCTCTCGCCGAGTTCCGCCCTCTTTTTTACCTCGACCATCAGGTCATCCACCTGGCCCGCCGTCTTTCTTATTGTTATCTCCGGGTCCACCAGTCCTGTCGGCCTGACTATCTGTTCCGCTATGTTTTCCGTGCCGCTTTTTTCAAGCTCGTAATCCTCGGGTGTGGCCGAGACAAAAACCACCTGGTTCATCTTCTTTTCAAATTCATCGAACTTAAGCGGCCTGTTGTCAAATGCCGCCGGCAGCCTGAATCCGTAATCCACAAGATTTTTCTTCCGTGAATAATCCCCGGCGTACATGCCGTGAAACTGCGGTATTGTGACATGCGACTCGTCTATGAACATGAGGTAATCTTCGGGAAAATAATCCAGCAGTGTATACGGCGCGGAGCCGGGTTTCCTGCCCTCCATTATCCTCGAGTAATTTTCTATGCCCTTGCAATATCCCATTTCCTGTATCATCTCTATATCATAGTTGGTCCTCGTCTTGAGCCTTTCATATTCAACGGGGTGCCCCTCGAAGCTTTTAAGCCTTGCCTCAAGCTCAGTTTTTATCCCCTCAATCCCTTTTTTCAGCATATCCTCCGGCATCACGTAATGGGTTGCGGGATAAACCGCGGTTTTTTTCATCTCCGCTATCGTACTCTTGCTCACCGGATCTATCTCGGATATTTTTTCCAGCACGTCGCCGAAAAACTCGAACCTCAGCGCCGTCACCGAATAGGCCGGGAAGATTTCAACTATGTCCCCTTTTACCCTGAATATTCCCTGTGTGAACTCGAATTCATTGCGCGTGTACTGAAGCCGGGTCAGGTTTGCCGACAGTTCGTCTATTGTGAGCCTGTCCCCTGTTTCAGCATAGAACCTCATCTGCTTTATGTATTCCGGGGAGCCGACGCCGTAAATGCACGAGACCGACGCTACTATCACGACATCCCTGCGCGTGAGGAGTTTATGGGTTGCGGAGAGCCTGAGCCTTTCAAGTTCGTCGTTAATGGCAGAGTCCTTTTCTATGTAAAGGTCCCTGTGCGGGATATAAGCCTCGGGCTGGTAATAATCATAATAGGAAACAAAATATTCGACGGCGTTCTGCGGAAAAAACTCCTTGAACTCCATGTAAAGCTGGGCGGCGAGTGTTTTGTTGTGCGATATCACAATGGCGGGCCTGTTTGTCCGTTCAATCACCTTCGCCATGGTGAAGGTTTTTCCCGAACCCGTGACGCCGAGCAGGGTCTGGAACTTTTCACCCTGTTCTAATTTTGAAACAATTTTATCGATGGCGGCCGGCTGGTCGCCCGCCGGGCTGTATCCGGTGTTTAGTTTGAATTTGTCCATAATTACCCCGTATTGAGATTTTCAGGAAATAAGATAGGCCGGATTATTACGCGTCTTTTTCAGGAACCCTGCCGTTTTGTTATCTCTTCAAGTATCCCTTTTACTTCCCTGTTATCCGGATATTTTTCCGAAAGCTTGTTATATATGCGCATAGCTTCCTTATATAGCCCCTGATTTATGTAAATATATGACATGGTTATCAACGAATCAAGGGTCTCGTCATTCACCACTATTTCTTCCATATTGTGCGCGGTATTTCTTTCTGCCTCTCCTATGTCGTCGATGATATCCTCTTTTTTATCCTCAGCAGCCTCCGCCGGGCCATCTTCCACCAAGGCTTTTGCCACCGGTATATCCTTTGCCATTTCCTGTATATCCGCCCTTACCTGTTCTGCTTCCGGCTCCTGCGCGCCGACTTTCGGCGTTTCATAGGCTTTTTTCAGGTTTTCCATAAGGTCCGCGGTTGATGCATTCTTTCCGCCGAAAATCCCCGCGTCCTGAACCGCCTGTTCGCGCTGCTTTTCCTGCTGGGCAGCGGCAACCTGCGCGCGTATGGCCTCTTTCTGCCTGTTGAATTTCTCGACTGCTTCCCTTTTTAATTTTTCAAGAAGCTCCCGTTTTTTCTCTTCCTGCTCTTTTGTTATCCTCTGTATCTCTTCTTCCTTTAGTTTTTCGTCCTTCTGCGCCTCTTCAAGTTTGTGCTTTAACTCATCGGCCGCGGCCTGTATTATGGCAAGTTCCTGAGCCTCGTACTCGGACTGGAGTTTTGCCTCGTCCTCTATCATTTTCCTGGCGCGCGCCTCTTCTTCCCTCATTATCTGCGCCTGCCGTTCCTCGGTCGCTTTGCGTTTGGCCTCTTCCAGTTTGTCAACCGGATTCTTGTTAAGTTTTTCCCATACCTTTTCACCCTGCGATTCCTGGGCTATGGTCAGATAAACTTTATGTAGTTTTGCCCGCAAATCCTCATTGCCCGGGGCGAGTTTTAAGGCGGTAATGTAGGTCTCCACGGCGCCGTCAAAATCACCGTTTGATATATAATTCTGGGCCATTTTGTCAAATTTAGATATAAGGTCCTTCTGCGTATCCTGCGGCGATTCCGCCTTTTTGGATTCCTCCTGCCTGCGCGACCTCGCGGTATAAGCCGCTTCCTCGTCGTTTAATTCCTTCAGCTTGATATTGACGGGGAAATCGTCGCTGTTGAACTCGGCAAGATTTTCAAATATGGCGCGCGCTTCGGAATATTCATGGGCGGAAGCCTTTTTTTCCGCCTCATTGGCCATGAGCCTGAGAGAATTTTTCAGTTTTGATTTGACGCGCTGGTCGTCGGGAAATGCCTTTGCCGCCTTTTTACACAGCCTGATTACCTTTTCATGCTGTTCCTTGCGCTCCAGAATGGCTATGGTTGATACATACGCCTCAATTGCCTTATCCCTGATATTGAGTTTCACGTATGTGTCGGCCAGCATATTCAGCACGTTAAAATCATCGGTGTCCGATTTGTATATTTTTTCATACAGGTCAAGGGCTTTTTTATATTCCTTGCCCTGGTAATATCCGTACGCCAGCTTTATGTAAAGCTTTTTTTCCTCGCCTTCCAAGTTATAAGCTCCTTTAACCCCTTGACAGAAGGTTTTATGTTGTAATTATAATATTGCCTCTATATAAAATCAATTGCTTTCTTGGTCACTTTGTAAGAAGATCAACCTCGACCCTTTTTCCCTCTTTTGCAAGTTCTGTTTTAGAAAGGCCCCCGGTGTACGAACAGTCGCCTAACCCCTCCATAAAAATATTATGCTCGGCCACTCCCGCGGATACCAGATAATCACGCACCGCCTGGACGCGCGCCAGGGACAGTTTCATGTTCTCATCCGCGCCGCCGGCGTCCGTTGCGTAGCCTTTCACATAAATATAATATTCCTTCGCGTATTTTTTTACTGCTTCGACAGCCTGGTTTAACCCGGAATTTTCATCCGCGGGTATTGCGGAATCGCCAGCCGCAAAATCCACTGTCGCGAGCGTCATTTCAATCCCCGCATCCTTGAATTCCGGCAGTGACGTCTGTATTATGCCCTCTGCGCTGTTTTTTATCCCGTTCTTCTGCTGGACATTGACCCTGTATGTATAAGCCGCCCCTCCCTTTACCGGCGCGGATGCTTCGTCAGTTCCGTCCCATACTATCTTTTTTGAAGCCCCCGTCTTTCCGGAAAAAACCCTTATGGACTTGTTATCTTTACCCAGTATCTCAAGGTCGAAGCTTTTCACCATTTTCGGATCCGAAAAGTCCACAGTAAATGTAACCTTATCCCTGCCCGGGCTGAATATTTTGATGTCAGAATCGGCTTTTATGGCCGTAAGCCTGGTGTCCACGGTGAAAGCAGTTGAAACACTGTAGCTGTTGCCTGCGTAATCCACCTCTGTTATGTCCGCCGAATACTGCCCGTCTTTTAGCGGATTGTCAAGGGCGTCCTTCCCGTTCCATGTCAGTTTTTGTGTAAAGCCGTCTCCCGACATTTTTCTTATCACATGTTTTAAGGAATCCGTTATGGCAAGCTGCCATGATTTTATATCATCCGCTTTTGTTTTTATCAGTATTATCATATCTTTTACGGCGCTGCTTTTTGAAGGCGCAAAAACTCTCGGCGACAGTTCAACATCGAACGCCGGCGGTGTGTCGTCAAGTGCGACCACCCTTGATTTTTTCCACACTTCAAACCCGTTATAATTTACCGCAAGCGTTGCGGTAAAGTCGCCGTCGGCCTCGGTCACGCCGTCATCATCGTCGCCGCGCCATGTAAAAAGTTCCGGAATCGCTCCTGTTCCCCTTAATGTTTTCACCGGCCTGCCCTTCGTATCCGACATGACGAAGGACCAGCTGATTCCCCTGTAATCCGGCGGATTGTTCCTCAATACGAAATCAACACTGTCCATGACCCCGTCGTTGTTCGGCGAAAAATATTTAGAGCTCACCGACATTTCCATATTCTTGAATTTTTCGGTTACAGCGGCTGTTTCCGCCGTTGCCGTAACCGCCGCGGCCTCCTGCGTCGCCGCGGTTGCTGTCGCGCCTGCCGCCGTGTTCAGCGTTTCCCTTGAGCCGAAATAATAGGTAAAACCCAGCTTGTGGGTCTCGCCCAGGCTGTCCACCCCGGGGGCGTAAGCGTAATCAAATTCAAAATCCCGCCTGCTGTAGGAAAAGCCGAAAGTAAAATTATAATCCGGGTCAAGCGCCTCGCGCCACGCGAATCCGGCCCTCAACCCGAAGTTTCCGACAATGTCGTTCATGAACCATTTTTCACCGCCGAGGTTTATCCCGGTCCTGCTGTGGTACCTGCTCCCCTCGCTCTGCAGAATGTCGATATCCATATCGACCACGGCGGTCGGGTCGAAAGTATAACTTGAACCCATTTTAAAAAGGTAGGGGATGGGCTGGTTTATGCCGTTGTTCCATATCATTACCGATCCGAGGTCCTGTGCGAGAAAGCCGAACCTTATCTTCTTTTCAAGCATGTCCGGAAATACCATTATTCCCAGGTCGGCGCTGCCCGCCCTGCCGAAGACGTTGTAATTTGACTCGCTTGTGCTCATGAATTTAAAACTGCCGCCGAGGGCGTATTTTTTCTCATCGTCAAGCCAAGCCGCCCCGGTAAAATACAGTATGTCATCCTCGTAACCCGATGAATCATAGGTTGATTTTATGTAGGAAAACGCGCCGGTATAATTGTCAAATACGGGTATGGTGTAATTAAACCCTCCGTTGTTCTCCTTGTTGGAATATATTGAATCGTAAAGAAGGGTTCCGGAAATATGGTTGTCAAGCACAAGCCCGGCCGGGTTCCAGAAAAAAGCGGAATAATCATCGGCCACAGCAGTAAATGCCCCGCCCATTCCGGCGGCCCTTGCGCCAGGTGACCTTAAAATATCGTCCTTGACGGCGCCGGCAAAAATTATCACAGGGGCAATTAAAAGCATAACGGCAAGCAGGGTTAATTTTACCGCCCCGGAGCATATTTCTCTATTTTTTCCCTTATTAATGATTGATTGCGCCATTTGTATAATTTTAATTCAAAATCCGGCAAAAATCCACCATTTAATTGAATTAAACCGGCGCGATGCAATGCCAGGCAGACAGGCCATGGTTCGGGCCGCCACCATGAACCACAAGGTACTGTCGAAAAACCCCGTAAATGTTACCTGATCCCGGGTATATGGTGTTTTTATCGGCCTTGCGCCGCTCATCTGATGGCCTCGCAAGAGGCCGTCTTTATTATACCGGGATAAACCTTGCAACAGGTTTTTCGACAGTACCCACAAGGGTTCATGGCATGCATAAGGCTGCATATATTAAAAAAAAATGCCCGGCTAAAAAGCCGGGCATTTTAATCCTATATTATTTACTAAAGGACAGCCGCTTTCAGATCCTTTGCTATCCTCATTTTTACAACTTTTTTCGCCGGTATCGAGATTGTCGCGCCGGTGAGCGGGTTGCGTCCCATCCTGGCCTTGCGGTGCTTTACCGCGAGAATTCCGAGCCCCGGGAGCTTTACTTTTTTCTCTTTCTTGAGCGTCGAGATGATAACTTCCGTGAAAGACTCCACGGTTTTCTTAACATCTTTCTTTGCCACTCCTGCCTTGTCCGAGATTGCCTGGATCATTTCCGATTTCGTCATTTACTTCCTCCTGTTTTTTAAAATATATAAATCCTCTTTCTAGAATGCGTTTCCATGGTCATAATCAAATGCCGGAAGAACGAGCCCGTTTAATGGCGACTCCTTATTTGATATTGAATTGTTGTATGATTTTTTTTCATCTTTCCCCTCATCCTCCAAATTATCCCCGCTTTAGACGGGATTATTATACCATATATTGTATTTTGAATATTTATAACACACAATAGGTATGTGGTCAATAAAAAAATGTCATTTTTCAAGGGTTTTAGCGGCTTTTTTACGAAAATCCCCTTATTTTCAAGGAAATAATGAGATTTTGGATATTTTAACGTTATTTTCAGGTTTTAAATAATACTGCGGAAAATTATTACTTTTTTGATCCGTTTACAAGCACTTCTTTAAATGTTATTTTTTCCTGTGGTATGCGCTGTATAAGAAAAACAGCCTCTTCCGCAAAAATATTTTCAAGCCCCAGATTATTATCCATTTTTTTCTGCCTGCCCACAAGGTAAATTTCCTTGAGCAGTTTTATGGAATTAGCTTTGCAGAAATTCTTGAAATCCCTGATGGTCAGCAGGTGAATGTTCGGAGTGTTGAACCATTCAAAGGGCAGTATTTCTGATTTCGGCATTATTCCGGCAAAAAGGAATTTGAACCTTAATTTATAATAGGCGAAATTCGGGAATGTCACTATAACTTTTTTTCCCACCCTGAGTATCTGGTTCATGACATGGTCGGGCCTTTTGACTGCCTGAAGGGTTTCGGAAAGTATGACAAAATCAAAGGCCTGGTCCTTGTACTTGTATATGCCGTCCTCTATATCCTCCTGAATGACCGAAACCCCGCGTTTTATGCAGTTCAAAACCTCCTCGGTGTTGATATCAACGCCAAGGCCGTAAACATTTTTCCGGTTGTAAAGCAGTTCCAGCAGTTCGCCGTTGCCGCAGCCAAGATCCAGCACGCGTGAATTTTCATCTATCATGTTCACGATCTCTTCATATGTGTGCTTTAAATATATCTCTTTGTTCATTTAATTGCCCCGCCCTATTTGATATGGATCAAAAAGTTTTTGAAAGCCTGGCCCAGTATCTTGTTTTCCGCTATTGTCTTTTTTTCCAGCAAAAAAGCGTCATGGCCGTGGATGGATTTTATCTCTATATATGAGACATCCTTGTTGTTGAGCGTCAGGGCCTGAACGATTTCTTTCGCCTGGGCCGGGGAAAAAAGCCAGTCCGACGTGAAAGAAACCATCATTACCTCGGCTTTTATCCTTTTCATTGCCTTATTAAGCGAACCCCCGCCGTATTTGTTGTCCACGTCAAAATAATCCATGGCTTTTGTTATATAAAGGTAGGCATTAGCGTCGAACCTGTCAACAAACTTTTTTCCCTGATGCGCCAGATATCCCTCCACAGCAAAACCGTTCTCAAATTTTTTCTCAAAATCAGACATGGCGGCTGCCATTGCCGGGTCCTCGGCCCTGCGGCCGAACTTTTTTTCCATACCCTCTTCGGACAGGTATGATATGTGGCCGACCATCCTTGCCACCGCGAGCCCCTGAAGCTGCTTGCCGGTGCCGTAATAACTGCCGCCGTTCCAGTCAGGGTCAATCTTGATGGCGTTCCTGCCGACCGCGTCAAGGGCGATTTCCTGGGCGGAAAGCGCCGCTGATGCCGCTATGAATATTATGGATTTCGGGATGTCAGGAAACTGAAGCGCCCATTCAAGGGCCTGCATGCCGCCCATGGATCCGCCGATGACCGACACCAGCCTGTCTATCCCGAAGCTGTCTAGAAGTATCTTCTGCGCCTTTACCATGTCCGGAATTGTTACTTCGGGGAAGGACATGCCGTATTCTTTTCCGGTCGCGGGATTTTTAGATGCCGGCCCGGTTGAGCCGTAACAGCTTCCTATAATATTTGGGCATATTATAAAGTATTTGTTTGTGTCTATGGGTTTGCCGGGGCCTATCATCAGGTCCCACCAGCCGGTATTCTTTTTCGGCCCCTTTATGTCTTCATCTGTATAATATCCGGCGGCGTGGGCGCTGCCGGAAAGTGCGTGGCATACCATTATAGCGTTGCTCTTTTCCTTATTAAGGTTCCCGTAGGTTTCATAGGCAATGGTAATCGGGCCGAGTTTTCCGCCTTTTTCGAGGGCCATTTCATTGGGGGGATCCGCGAAAGTGAAATATTGTACTTTTACAATACCCACTGAATCGCTGGGAGGTTTTTCCATTTCTTTAATTTTGCTCCTTTTGCCTTTTTATATAATCAATTTTAAAAAATTATAGCACAATGGCAGGAAAAATATAAGTTAAAATTTTAAAGGCAAAACCAAAAAGTACAACTTGGTACTGTCGGAAAATCCCGCAAACATTACCTGATCCGGGGTATATGACATTTTTATTGGCCTTGCGCCGCTCATCTGATGGCCTCGCAAGAGGCCGTCTATATAATACAGGGCGGCAATCCAAGAAAAATGTCATATACCCCGGATAAAACCCGCCAAGGATTTTCCGACAGTACCAACTTGGCAAGTCAAAATCAGAGCAAAAAACAAATTTTGTTACTTTAAAATTTCTCGGTTGTACTTTTTGGTTTTGACTTTTAAATTTTTAATTCCCCGCGGCATCCTTAAACAGCCACGTTGAAAGGTATCTTTCCCCGGTGTCCGGCAGAAGGGCCACTATTGTTTTTCCTTTATTCTCCGGCCTCTTTGCCAGTTCAATCGCGGCCCATGCCGCGGCTCCGCTTGAAATCCCGACAAGAATGCCTTCCTGTTTCGCCAGCGCCCTTGCGGTCTCACCGGCGTCATTGTCTTTAACCCTTATTATCTCGTCTATAACTTCCCTGTTAAGCACTTTTGGAACAAAATTCGCCCCTATGCCCTGTATCTTGTGCGGCCCTGCCTGTCCTGTTGACAGCAGCGGGGAAGCATCCGGCTCAACCGCTATTATTTTTATATCCTTATTTTTCTTTTTAAGCCCTTCGCCAACCCCGGTTATTGTGCCTCCGGTGCCTATTCCGGCGACAAAAATGTCGACTTTTCCATCCGTGTCTTTCAATATTTCTTCAGCCGTGGTTTTCCGGTGTATCTCGGGGTTTGCGGGATTGTCAAACTGGCCCACTATTATTGAACCCGCTATTTCCTTGTTAAGGCTTTCAGCCTTTGCCACGGCCCCCTTCATTCCCTCGGCGCCGGGAGTCAGCACCAACTGCGCCCCCAGTATGACAAGCAGCTGCCTGCGCTCAATTGACATTGTATCCGGCATGGTAAGGATAAGTTTGTACCCTTTCGCCGCCGCCGTAAATGCCAGCGCCACGCCCGTGTTCCCGCTT
>Ga0224555_1003321_pt1 | contig 16710 bp, 8 predicted proteins | sample 714S23034metaG_FD_180687 | JGI IMG/M metagenome (GOLD analysis project Ga0224555, IMG submission 180687) | Peat soil microbial communities from Stordalen Mire, Sweden - 717 S2 30-34 | ecosystem: Environmental > Terrestrial > Soil > Wetlands > Peat | place: Sweden: Norrbotten County, Stordalen...
CCGCTCGATTACCGCTGATCGGCGCAAACGCCTGACGGACACGTCCGTCGACGACTGGAACGCGCCGACCCTGACCCCGGTTGGCCCGGAGAGCTACGGGCGATTCATGCGGGTGCGGCTCTTCGACTGCTGGATGCACGAGCAGGACATCCGCGACGGCCTGGGCCGGCCGTCTTCCGACGCGGAGCTGAGCGGTCCGGCGGGGCGGCTAGCGCTTGACGAGATAGCCGCGACGATGGGCTACGTGGTCGGCAAGCTCGGAAAAGCGCCCGACGGGTCCCGAGTCGCCATCGAGTTGACCGGTCCACTGACGCGAACCATCCGCGTCGCTGTCGATGGTCGTGCCCAGGTGGTGGACGACTTCGGCGGTTCAGATCCCACCTCGACGATCCGTCTCGACGGGCTGCTGTTCACCCGGTTGGCCGGCGGGCGCACCGACGACGCGACCGGCGTGGAGCTCAGCGGTGACGCCGAGGTCGGCGCGCGCATCGTCGAGCGTTTGAATTTCGTGATCTGACGAACGGCCTGTTGGGATGGATGGTCGCTGATCTGCTGTTGAAAAACGCGTACTATGAAGTGTCTTGCCGAAAATCGGCAGGGATGCGAGGGGCTGAACGGTTTCGACTTCGCGCATCGAATCAAGAGAAGCGTGCCGGTGCAGGCAAGAGACCACCGTAAGCGTCGTTGCAACCATATAAGCGCCGATTCACATCAGCGCGACTACGCTCTCGCTGCCTAAGCGACAGCTAGTCCGTCAGACCGGGAGCTCCCTCGGCCCGGACCCTGGCGTCAGCTAGAGGGATCCACCGATGAGTTCGGTCGCGGGACTCGTCGGGACACTTACAGCGACTGGGATCGTCATCTCGGCTAGTTCGCGTGACCGGGAGATCCAAGTAGAGGCATAGCGAACTGCGCACGGAGAAGTCTTGAGGGAATGCCGTAGGACCCGGGTTCGATTCCCGGCAGCTCCACACTAAGTGACTGGTCAGGAAGGAAGATTCTGGCCGGTCTTCCTTTTAATCAACATTTCGACAGAGGTCGCAGCGAACGCGGCGCCTAGCCAGGCTCTCGGCGATTTTCCTGTCAGGTTAGGACGAAGAATCGATGACAATGCAGTTGAAGATTGTGACCGGGTTGTCTCCATCCCTGTCCAGGGTCACTGACATGCGGATTGACGCGCTGTCTAGGAACGGGCCGACCGGGACCTGCATCAGCGGGCCGACGGCATTAGCCGCCAAAGGGCTTTCGGTGAGCGTGTTGGGATCTAGATCGGGATCGGTGTCGCTGTCATAGACCACTGGGCTGTTGTCGTCGGAATCGTCTCCCGGACATTCGGCGACTGAACGGATGACAAGACGGTCGCGGAATTGGCCAGTGCTGTCCGGTCCGAGATTCTGAGCTTTCCACTGGACGTTGAACGCGGTGGTGTTATCGATCAGAGTCTCGTCCGTGGTCACACCCGAGACATCGAATTGCAAGGTGTAGGACATCTTTGTGCCTTCCGATCGCAGCATGAAGTAAGACGTGCCCGCTTCGCGAGCGGGCTCAGCCTGAAATTAGCACCGCTGAAGGTACGCCAATGCATATCGGCGAAACGGTTCACGTTTTTCCGGAAGGCCTGTGGTGGAGACGTTTTGACTTCGGCTGATGACCTCGCACCCCGGGCGATCCGGGTGGAACAGACGTCCACTTGAGGGTGATTGCGTGTGCAGCGCCGAAGGCGTGGATTGCTGCGATCATAACGACGGTCGAGATGCGACGAAGGTTGTGTTGCGCTGGGCACTGACTTCCCCGTCGGCGTGAGTGCCGTCGATCCATTGGCCCGCATAAACGGACGCGAACGAGAAAGCTCATGAAGCCGTCTGAATCCTTCTGGGCGGGTTTAATAAACGCTGGTTGGTGGCGACCGGTTAACCTCGCAACCACTCGACCAAGGAGATGTCATGACCGCGATCAATCCCGTATCAGATAGCCCGCTGGAGGGCTACTGGGGCGTTGACGGCAGCCAGCACGTCATTTTCATCGGCACCGACGATCACATTCACCAGCTTGACGTCGCACCCGGCGCGACGGGCTGGGTGGACAACGATCTGACGGCATTGACGGGACCACCCCCGTATACGATTCCCGAGTCGGTCCCCAGGTCGGGGTTGGGTGGTTTCTGCGGCGCTGACAACAGCCAGCAGGTCAACTACGTCGGCGGCGATTATTGCGTACATATGCTCTACAGCGAGCCGAGTGGTCACGGCTGGGTGGATGGAGCTATTGGGCCGGCGAGTTTGAATACCCCAATGCCGGGATACTACGGCAGCGACGGAAGCAAATGGGTCTTCTATGTCGCCGGCGGCCCCGCCGGCACCGGTATACACGAGTTCTATACGGCACCCGGCGCTGTGAAGCCCGGCTGGACCGACAATGACCTGACAGCATCGACGGGCGGCGTGCAGCCCCACGGCGACACGATCGACGCGTATCGGAGTAGCGACGGCAGCCGGCACGTCAATTTCATCGGCGCGGACGGCCACGTTCACGAGCTTTCCATCGGTACCGGCGAGACCCATTGGGCGAACAACGACCTCACCGCACCGACCGGAGCTGTTGGGCCCCTCGACGGGACGGCGCTCAACAGCTATGCGGGCGCCGGCGGAAGTCGGCACGTCAATTTCATCGGTGTCGACGGCCACATTCACCAGCTCTTCGTCGCTGGCGGCGAGACTGGTTGGGTGGATGGCGATTTGACCAAGCTGGCCGAGGCGGTTGCACCTGCGAGTGGCACGGCGCTGGACGCGTACGGGGGTGCTGACGGAAGCCAGCACGTCAGTTTCATCGGTGTCGATGGCCATGTTCACCAGGTCCACGTCGCCGTCGGAGGAACCGGTTGGTCGGACGCTGATCTCACGACACTCGCCTGAGGTTGAGCCCTAACGGCTGATTGCGACGACAGTTGAATCCGGAGGTAGATATGCGTGGCAGCTACGGTCGTGGTGTGCCTGGAGTGCCGCTTTCTGACAGGAACAAGTCGTGGTAGATACCTGCCGGCAGTACACGTTCTCGTTAGATACCACTTCAGGGTTTTACGTGGTGTGGAACGACTACTGGTACAACCAGTTTGAGGGTGTCGACATGGTGGTGTCTTCGCCCAAGCGCTTACTTAGGGAGGTGTTTCCGCTGCCGTCCTATACCTACACCCAGTACATATACAAGAACGGGAGCTCGGCGGGGAAAACAACCACAACGATGGATCCATTCAACCCAACCACCACGGTTTCGATAGGCAAAGTAGCCCCGGCCCTACTCGGAATCACCACAACGTTCACGTACTACGCGTCCCTCAATTACGTCAGTGGCCACCCGGAAGGCGAAGAAGAACAAACAGCGGAAATGGCGTTAGGCGTCGACGTGTCGCGCCAAGCGATGGTCTTATGGGACTACGCGGTGACATTCGATGGTCCACCCACGATGTACAGCATCAGCCTCGACGAACCAGCACCGCAGACATTGACATTTCCGGGGGATTACCGCCGACCGGGCAGTGCACGCACCACGCGGATACTGACCGACGACGAGTTGTGGGCGGTGAATACGCTGGCCGGTTCGATCGGCGTATCGGGCCCTCAGTTACTGGCGATCCTGCTGGAGCTGACCGGGGCTCGGCGCAACGCTTACCACTCCGATGGGTGTTACGGCATCAGTAATCTCACTAAGCAGCAGCTGGCCGCGGCCGGCTTGGCCGGCGAGGGTGGCGTAACGCAGTTCGTCACGGCGTCGATGCACCGTCAATTGGCCGTCACAAAGGACTACCTGACTGCGCTGACACCGGCTGTGAGCGGCGTGATTCCGGTGTTTTTCACGCTAGCGACCGGGCAGCCCTGCCAAAGCGCGACGGCAGCCTCGGTGATTCCGGGCACGACGGTGACCGGCGCGGACGTGGCGACCCGGATCGCCAATCGGGTTGATGAGATCGCCTCGGAGTTTGCAAAGCGCCTGCCGGACTCGGTGACTCCGCTCAGCGCCACCGTCTAGATCGAACTGTGCTGGCACAGAAGGTTTCACCGGAGATAGTCCCAGGTGAGTCCGCTGTCCGCTTCACCGCCGCCGGGCCACACGGTTCGACCGGTCCAGGTGTAGATCCCTCCGTCGTACCACCGACCCAACGTTCGAGTGCGAGTCAGCGTTAGTCCGGCGTCGCCGAGTTCTTCTTCGTGGATATACCATCCGGGGTCGGCGAGCAGTCGGCACTCGGGTGCGCTTTGGGGGTCGTCGGGGTTGGCCAACACCAGAAGGTAGGCCGTGCTGGCCGAGATTGCCGTCGGTACGAGAGCAAACCAGTTGTCGGGCAACGAACTTTGCAGCGTGTAGTGCGGTGCGGTTTGGGACGCCGGGTCGTTAGTGACGGGGCTGGCGGCGGGTGTGCTCGGTTGTATGTTGGCGGCGCGGCCGAACAAGTCGCTGGTGTTGGTGAGGATCGCCCACGCCAGATTGGCGTTTTCGTCGCGGCGCAGACCGAGTTGTTCCACGGGCTCGCTGTCGAGCGTTGTGGCCAGGCGAGGTGCGAACCAGAACCATCGTGTGCTCCATTGCGGGTCGGGGGTTGAGCCACCGGCCTGGCCGTTGACAAGGGCGCTCGGGGTGAACATCCGGGTGTTGCACCCAGGTTTTTCGGCGAACGGCTGCAGGCATGACGGTTGGCCGAAGGAGTCGGTGGCGGTGACGGGGTTTGCGACGTACACGAGCGCGCCCATCGGTATGCGGAGCGGTGCGACGTACCAGTTGTTGTCGTAGACGGTGGTGTATTCGACGAGCAGTAGCCGGGCCAGATCGGCAGGTGATGCGTCAATGGCGCCGAAGTCAACCTCAGCGTCTTCGTACTCCCAGAACCGGTTGGCTGGCATGCCGGCAAGACGCGCGGGCTGGGGCACGGCGAACGTGGTCACAGACTTGGCCGAAGTCAGATCGGACGGCGGTGCAGGCGCGTCCGCGGTGTCATTGGGTTGTGCGCCGGTGATGTCGGCGCTGTACCAGTCCACGGGGCCGCCGGGGTGACGGTCAATGTACAGCCGCACATCGGGGGCAGCGGCAAAAGCCAGTGATCCGCGGTGTTCCAGGCGGGAAGCGTCCCAGGCGGCAGGATCGACTGGTCCCGCGATCTGCCCGGTCGAAGCGGCGCTACTGCGGTCGCGCCACCAGATTTGCCAGTCGCGCAGTGCCGTCGCGGCGGCGTTGGCGTCGGCGCCGGAGACGCCGAGCGCGGTCATCACCGCGGCCGGCATAGGAACGGTGGGATCAGCCCAAGGTGCGATGATCCCGTCGAGCGCGACAGCGTAGGCGGCGCTGGCCACCAGCAGCTGATCCAGCGGGTTGACAGCCTGGGGTGTCCCCGAGGGCGGCCACGTGGCCTCCCCGGGGGGCGGCCACGGAGCTACCGCGGGCAGCGCAGCGGCTGCCGAGGCAAGCCCTGCGGCGCACAGTGCGCGGCGGGCGGCGACACCGCCGTCGATGCACAGCCGCAGCCAGGCGCTGCCGTCGTCGCGTTCGGCGTCAATGGTGGCTTCGAGCGGGCCGGTCCGCACGGTCCAGCTCTGCCAGGGTTGAGCCGTGGCATGTTCAGCGTCGGGTTCGGGGCGCCACCAGGTGGGTGCGTAAGCGTCGGCTTCAAAGTTGAGCGAGACCAGCGATCCCGCGTCGTCGCCACGGAATTCGCCGAGCTGCCATTGCCGGGCCAGCATCCACAGCGGATCGGCCAACCGGGCGGCCAGACCATCTTCGACGTGCGGCGAACGCAGTACTACCGCGAAGTGGGCGCACGGTCCGAGTGGGTCGGTCATCAGTACATTCCCATCCCAGCGACGCCGAAGTCAGGGAGGTCGTCGACGTCGAGGGGCCGAGCCATCGACCACCACAGCGTTTCCTCGACAGCGGTGTGCAGGTCTTCTAAACACCAGCCGCGTTGCGGCGCAGGCGGCACCACCAGCAATAGCGCCTGGGGGGCTCGCGAGTCGGGGGAGTCGAACCGCATACTCACGGCGGCGTCTTGCTGCGGGTCGTTGGTGGAGTCGTCGTCTTGCGGGTCAGTGGCGAAGCGTGGTGGCAACGTTTCATCCCATTGGTCGACTGTGACCCATAGCTGGGGGTTTCGGGTGCTATCGCCGATGTGTAATGCGGTCAGCGAGGTCCCTGAGCCGATGCCGGGATGGGTGGCGCCTATCCAGGGACCGGGTGTGGTGGCGGTGGGCACGTATTGGCGGACGATCCACTGTGGGGTGACGCCGCCGCCGAAGGCTCCGCTGATGGTCAGCAGGTCGGCGAGCGCGGCCACTCCTGCGCATACGGGGGTGTGGCTGAATAGCCAGTCGGTGATGGCGTTGTCGTCGGCGCCGGAGGCGGGCTGATCGCCGGGTAGTGCGATGTTGTCGGGATTGAGAGCGGCTGCCGCGGTGAACCAGTCGCCGATGGCGGGACGAAGCGTGGATGTCGCGCGGGTCAGCCATGCCGACGCGTCGGCGGCGCTGGCACCGGCCGCCGGTGCGGTGATCGGGTTGCTGGTGGCGCCCCATTGTGCGGCGAGCTGAGACAGCGTCGAGGGCGCGCTGTCGAAACGAGCGCCTTGCAGACCGAGCCGGGCCAGATCGGAAAGCGTTGCGGTGGCAGCATCGCCGTCGGTGTCAGCCGCAGCCTGCTGGAGTTCGTGCTGGACTTGCCCCAACCAGGTGGTGATGCGGGCAGCAAGTCCGTCGAGGTCTGTTGCGCCTGCGCTGGCCGAGCCTGGGTCGAGGGCCATGGCGGGGTCGGCCAGCGGGCGACACCGGGCAAGCACGGTGCGCACAGTGGAGGCGAGCAGGGCCGCTGCTTGGGTGCCGCCCTGTCCGTCGACACGGCGCACGGTGACGGTGCTGTTGGCTGGGTCGGCGAGCTGGGCGCGGGCACGGGCAGCCAGGGCGCAGCTGTCGATGGGCTCGCTGACCTCGGCAACGAAGTCGAGCGCGGACACGCCGAGTTCGGTGGGGGTCAGTGTCGTTACCGGGTAATTGGGCGCGGCGACGTCGATGCACCAGTCGTCGGGGCCGCCCAGGGTCCAGCTGGCGAGGGCCTCGGCGGCGGGGTCGAGAGTGGCGCGCGCGCCGGTAGTGGGCCAGCTGTCGGCTGGATCGGGGATGGCGACGGCCAGTGCCACCGTGTGGCTGACGGTGAGGGCGGCCGTCGGTGTGCTGATGGCGTCCAATTGCGACGGCGGGGGCGTGCCTTTGCCGAGGGCGTCGACGGTCAGTCCGGCGCGCAGCGGTGATCCACCGACGAGGTGGTGCACGGCTTCGGCGAGTAGGACGTCCCCGGTTGCATCGACGGTGTCGTCAAGTTTGTGGAGGATGGCGGTCACCGTGGCTGGCGGTGCGGCGATGTCGGCTTTGGACGCGGCGGCTTCGATTATTTGGGTGGCTTGGTCGAAGTGAAGGCGCACCGCGTTGCCGTCGACCACAATGCGAGCCGTGCGGGCCGGATCGGGGGCGGGCGCAGTGACGGGAATGACTGGTAGCGGATAGGCGGTGCGCAGGTCAGCGATGGCGACGTCGAGGTGGTTGTCGTGCAGCTCGCGTTCTAACTGATAGCCCAACAGTTCTTCAAGGGTGGAGCCGTCGCGGATGCCGGCGAGCAGCTGTTGGGCCCGCCGGACTCGCTCTGAGGTGAGGTCGATGTCGAACGCAGTGGACTCGTGAGCTTGCGCCCCGGCGAACAAGACGGCGGCGGTGACGGCGTGTTGCGGCGATGGGGTCAGCGCCCAGCCCTGGTCGGCGGAGCGGGCTTCCGTCGAAAGGGGCTCGACGTCGACAAGCCAGCCGTACATGCCGAGATGGATGCCGGTGGTCGCGGTGGTGCGCAAGGCTCGGAGGCGGGCGGTGGCCACCGAGGTCGCCCAGGAATCTGCTCGTGGGCCTAGCGCGGTCACGGCAGCGGCCAGGTGGGTGTCGACGGCAGCCCAGTCGCTGGCGGCGTCGGCTTCCAGGGCGCGCAGCGGTGCCAGCGCTTTTTCCAAGGTGGTGTTCAGGTCGGTCCAGTCAGTCGAGCCACCTTCACTGGCGGCCCAGACGGCTCGCCAGTGCAGCACCGCGTAGGCCTGCACCGCCCAGTACAGGCCGTTGTTGTGGCAGTTGTGGTCGAGATCGGTGGAGGCCGTGCACCATCCGGCATTGGCGGCGGCCAGAAAACTTGGTAGCTGGGCGGCGGTGGCGGTCATTGCCGCCAGCGGCCACGGGGGCGGGGGGCTGCTGAGGCCAGGGGGTTGGGAGGGGGTCAAGTCGAATGGGTCCGACATGCTGGGAATGTCGGACGGTTGGCGTTCGGAGTACACCGTGCGATCGCCGTTGGCGGCCCGCAGTTGTACCGGGGTCGGTTCGCGTTGCAACAGGCCCAGCAATACGGGGTCCTGGTCTTGGTCGGGGTCGCCCGATAGCCGCGGTGATGATCCGAGTTGGGCGTCGAGTTGGGCTCTCCACCACAAAAGTATTGACGTGAGACTGTCGGGTATGTCGGGCGTTACGGTGGGCATCCAGGACAGCAAGTCGGTGACCGGCAGCAGTCCGTAAGGTTGGCGGCCGACGCGCAGCACAGGCAGCGGTCCGCCGGCGCGCACGTGGGCGGTGAAGTGAGCCGAAAGCGCGTCGCTGGTCAGCCATCCGGGGCTGGTGAGGTTTTGGTAGTAGTTGGCGATGAGCGCGTGGGCGCGTTGGGTGAGGTTGTCATCGCCCGGGGTGGTGGCCTGCGGGGTGGCGAGCAGGTCGCGCCGCCCTGGCACGCCGGGTCGCACGTCAGCTGCCATCCCGAAGGCGTCGGCCACGGTGACACCGGGTTGTCCGAGTCCCGGGCCAGCAGCGGCGATGTCTGCCGACACTTCATCAGGACTGCGCATCGCCGGTGCGCTGCTCCACTCGGAGCGGGTCGCGTCGGTGTTGTTGGTGGGTGATCCTGCAGGCGGGAAGCCCAGTCCGCTGGTGTAGAGGTGGCCTTGCAAGGTGCGGGCAAGGCGGTCGGCGCCGTCGGCGGATGTGGCCGAACTGGCTCCAACGACGGTTATCACGTCGAAGGCCAGGTTGGTTCCGGTCAGGGGCACTTTGACGGCCAGGCCGACGTTGACAGCCTTATCCAGGTCGACCATCCATTTGCTCGCCGAGGTCCAGGGCAGCCGGTCGGTGGGATCGGCAGGGGCGCTGGCGGCGCTGAGCTGATTGAAGTCGGGGCCGAGGCACAGGTCGGGCGGCACCGGTTCGCCGTCCTGTTCGAAGATCAGCTGTTGCTCTCGCCAGCCGCGGAAGGTGAAGTGGTCCGGCAGGATAAGGCTGCTGGCGGGTTGGGTGGTGGTCCGGGTGCCCGGGTCAGTGACGGTCGAGTCGGGTCGAGTGACCTCGACGGCCCACGCGCCGCGGGCATTGCCGAGCAGGGTTTGCACCTGGTTCCAGGCGGCGGTCGGGTCGGCGCCGCCCCCGACGGCGGCCCAGTAGGCGCTGCCGGCCGCGTGTTCGGGCGCGGTGAGGCCGGGTTCAAAGGTGTAGTGGGCGACGTCGTCTGGAATGACGCGGATAGCCAGAATCGGCGAAGCTGCGGCGTCGTCGCTCGTCAGGTATCGGATTTCAAGCCGCACGGGGGTCAGCAGGGCCGGGGTGAGGTCACTCCATAGCGGAGGCAGCGCGGCGAGCGCCGATTGGTAGCTCTGCAGCGCCTCGATGAACGCGGCACTCCCTGCGTCGCCGGGGTTATAGGGGTTGTAGTCAGCGGCGGCACTGATGGCGGCGGCTCGTAGGACCTGCGGGTCACTCATCGCCGGTGTCCACCATGCGCGAGGAATGTATGAACACCCTGACCGGTAGTTGCAGGGCGGCGTAGGCCAGCGCGGCGCTGGTGGGGTAAGGGGTGGTGGTGTCGAGGAACGCCGTTGAAGTGGGCCAGTTGTCGAAGCCGAATCGCTGTCCGGTCGGGGGTTCGACGAGAACGAAGAACCAGCCGGGGGTTGTTTGGCTGAGCGGTGCGGTGAGGCTGCCGGGGTCGATGGAAAAGCCGATGATCCGGGTGCGGGCGTCGAGGGCGATCATCGGGAATGCCGGCGGCGTCAGCGGTTTGGTGGTGTCGGGCGCCGGAGGGCTGGATCCGGACATGACGGCGGGTACCGCGGCGACGACGGTGTCGGGAAAACGTTGAAAGATTTCGCTGCGCAGCATCAGCACGGTCAGTCCGCCCGTGGAGGCGTCGAAGTGTGTGCCTAGCGCGCTGGCGGGATCCCACTCGGCGATCGGGGCGATGTCGGTGTGGTCGGGGTCGGCGGTGGGCCAAAACCGCAGGATCGGGGTGCCGCGGCGGTCAGTGGGGAAACCTCGCCACAAATACTCGTCGAGCATGGCGTAGTTGGCACCGAGAAAGACAGCTTCGACGACCTCAGCGTCGGCTTGCAACAAGGTGGCGTTGTCTTCGGGGAACACCGTCGCCCCGCCGACCAGCCAGTCGGGGTCGCGTTCAAGCAGCGCGAGCGCCAGCGATGCGCCGACGGTAGGCGTCGATAAGACGGGCTGCAGATCGGCAGTCGCCGCGGCGGTGCCCGCTGCTGTGTGCAATTGGGAGCGCACCCGGTCGGCGACGGCCCCCGCTGGCGCGGGTGTCGCTGCCCACAAGGTGCTTGCTGCGGCGCCGCTGATGCTCAGCGCGGTCAGCCCGGCTTGCCCGGATCCCGATGGCGACTGTTGCGCAGTGCCGCCGGCAGTGGTCAGGGTGGTTGCGACGCCGCCAGTGGCCGGCATCACCGTTTCGAGCTGGGCGGCCACCGCGTTGACCAGGATCCGTTGCTGGTCGAGGAAATCGCGGGTCTGGGTGGCGAGGTTGGCGCCGATGAGCATGCTTTCCGGCACGGTGGTGGGTGTCGGCGGCGCCGTCGTGGGCGAAATGGTGCTGGTGCCGGGCATGCCGAACAGGGCACCGGTCATCGCTTTGCTGGTCAGATTGGTGCCGGTGCCGGTGGCGGTCAGCCGCGACAGGGTGCGGGTCAGCCGGGCGAACCGAGTGCTGCCCAACCCATTGGGTGCTGCTGACGCGGCCAAGATGTCAGCCACCGACGGTGTCGGCGAGCTGGGTTCGGCAGAGGTGGCCGGGGTGATCGGTAATCGGGTGGCCGCGGGGGCACTAAGCCGGACAACCTCGTCGACCGAGAGCGGCAGCACGTGGCGGCGGTGCAGCGAATCCGTGATCGCGGTGGCCGCGCGGCCGGCGGCGAGCTGACGTCTTGCGGCGCGCACCTGGCCGGCTTGTTGCCAAGCCCGGGCCATTAAGTCCTCCTGGTTGGCGGTGACCCAGTCGGCGCCGCGGCCGGCGGCAAGCCGGCGCCGCGGATCGCGATTGGCCATGTCGAGCCAGGTCGCGTTGGTGGCGTTGAGCTGATTGCGTTCGACGTGGTAGCCGCCCCGGATTGGAGGGCACAATTCGCCGGTGCTCACGGCGCTGTTGATCTCGGTGACGAGTTGTTGGGCGCTGGCGGTGAGTGCGGCTTGCTCGTCGGTGTTCAATGGTGGCCGGTTGATCGGCCCCAGCGCAGTTTCGACGGCCACCACCGTGGCCTGCGCGCTTTCTTGGGGGAGCAGATCGGGGGCGAGATCGGCAGTCAGGGCGCCGAACCCTTCGATTGCGTCCGCCGGGAGAGGTTTGATGCGCTCAGCGAGGGTCAGGAAGTCGAGGCCGTCGCCGGTGGTGAAGGTCCACTGGTCGTAAACCGGCAGGACCACCGAGGCGGTCGGGCTGCGCCACGCCGGATCGTTCGGGGCGGCTGGGGCAGGCTTGCCGAGGCCGGCCGCCCAGCCGGCGGCAAAGGCTGGCACCAGGATGGCACGCATCTGGCTGTTCGCCGGGAGCTGGCGTGGACAGAGCAGTCGCGCGCGTCCGCCGGCAGGGTTGGTCGGGTCGTCGAGTTGGGCGTGGGCCCAGGCCCAACTTTCGAACAGCTCGGGCAGTTGGGCCAGCTGCTCTTTTGGGATGGTCACATACGGGCAGGGACTGGCGGGAGTCAATGGCAGGCCGGCGCTGACTGCAAGGAGCACCAGCCAGGGGCGCAGCCGGTTTTCAGCAGGTCCGGCTGCGCCCCTGGCTGGCGTGGCGGTAGCGGGCGAAAACCGCCACGGAAAGTCGGTAGCGGCGAAATCGATGAACGCCAGGTGCGTGGTTTCGGTGCCCGCAGTGCCGGGTGCGGGGTAGCGGCGCAAAATCTGGGTCGGGTCGACGCCGACGACGTCGCCCGGGCCCAACAGGCGCATCTCGCTGTTGGGGGCCTTGACCCGAATGGTCTGCGGCGGGCTGGCGACGGTGTTGGTGAGGTCGATCTGGACTTGCAGCGGCGGATTGACTGCAGGGTCGGCCGGTGCGGTCGGGTTGGGGTTGGCGTCGTCGTGGGGCAGTGCAGCCGCAGCGGCGGGCTGCACCCAGGACGCGAATTGCAGGGGCGAGCTCATTGCGGTTGCCACTGCGGACGTTCCCAGCTTTCCCGCTTGACGAACGGGACCGACGCCGAGTCGGCCGCGGTGGCGGGCAACATGGGCGGGGGTGCGAGCACGGAAATCGGGTTGCCGGGGATGGTGTCGGCGGCGGCGGGCCCCCGCCGCGGCACCAATGACGCCGGGTTCTGCAGCGGCCATGAGGTGTTGAGCGTTGGGACGCTGGCCACCAGGCCGGGGCCGGCGAGCACGAAGTCGTCGTATCCCGCGCCGGGGGCCGGGACGATGGCGCTGTAATTCAGTCCGGTGGGGGTGATGACGACGCCGGCGGGTTGCGCAGTGAACCCATTGATGCTCAGTTGTTGCTCGACAGTCAATGTGGTGTAGACGCCGTCAGCGAAGTTGTCGTAAACCGTGGTTGTGGGGCTGGATGAGGTATCGCCGAACCAGATGGTCGTGATCTGCCACGTCTGCTGCGGCACACTTTGGCCGGCATACCGATCGACGACTATGCCGAGCGGTAGGAGGCGTTCGGTGACCTGAAGTCCGCCCCCGGGATGGAGGACCTGAGCTGCAGCCAGCGCGGCGCGGGCGGTCGGGGTCAATGTGACGCCGTCGGCAACAGCGGCGGGAGGGTGGATGCTCCACGACTCTGGTCGGCCCAGTTCATCGGCCAGTAGTTGACCGACGTCGAGGGGTGTCGGTGGGGGCAGCGGCGTTGACGAGCCGAACGTGACATCGATGGGAATGCCCACACTGATCCCAAGCACCTCGACCTCGGCGCGGCCGTAAAAATGCCAGGGTCCCGGGCCGCTGAGCGACCCGCTGAACGCGACGCCGCAAAGGTTCTCACTGAACACTTCGACGGCGAGCGCAATCCGTACGCTGACGAGGAAGTGAAACTGCGGTTTCCATTCGATCAGGGCATCAAATCCGAACATGCCGTGCACTCCGCAGCCGTTGACATTGTCGGTCAACTCGACTTGGGCGCCGATCTGCACGCTGGAGGTGGTGACCGCGACGTAGCTGGCGAACCGCAGTTGAAAGAGCAGCACTTTTATTGACATGCCAAGCCGTTTGAGTGGCGGCACATTAGGTGGCGGAACGAACGCGGGATGGAACCCGCCCGCGGAGAAGATCACGGTGGCTTCGGGGCCGCCGCGAACCAGCAGGAACAGATCACCGGTGAGGGGGATGAAGGCGATGTAGGACCCGGTGAGGCTGGCCACTGCTTGGACTTCGGGCACGCTGGGGGTAACGAAGGCACCAATGCGGGCCTCTAGGTGAATGACCGCAGCGTCGTCGTCGAAGGGCAAATCAACGAATAGCCGGCCGATGAGCGACACCTGCAGGGGATTCGGGAATTCAATGATCAGCATCACGTCTGCCGTGACAAGCCCTGCCGCCCAAGTGATTTCCAGCATGGGGCCGGCGAGCACCTGCCCGGGGCTGTCGGGGAACAGCGCGGGCAGGTTGGCGATGATGCGTTGCGCGTCGCCCTGGGCGTCGTGGGCAAACAGTAGTTTGTCGATGGAGCCGTCGAGGACGGCAGCGCTCAACGCGTTCGGGTCGCTTCGCCGATTGACGGCGAGCACGCCGCCCACGCCCGAGACCGCGAACCCGAACCCGATCTGGATGCCCGGTGGTGGAAAGCTGGCGCACAGTATGATCGCCAGCGACAGCGGCTCCGTCGATCCGATGACGGCGAAGGCATCGATACCCATTGACGCGAAAGCAAGCTTGACGCCGCCGCTCCAGGCGCCGTGAATCCAACCCTCCCCCATGACGTCGTCCGCTGTCGACGCCACCTCGCCGCTACCAGTGATGGCCGGAATATCAAGGCTTAGTGCGGCACTGAAGTTCATCGTCGGCGCGAACTGCTGCCATGTCGGCCCGGTGAACGCCAATCCAGTTTGGGTGCTGCCGAAACCTAAGCTGACACCTTGTTCGAGGCCGTGAACACCGATGGTGATCCCCGGCAAAGTCACGGTGAAGTCCGCGGCGACCGCGGCGCTGAAGAGGAACGTCGCGCTTGGGGTTTCACCAGTTTCCGTGCTGAATGCCGCCGATAAGACCAGGCCTAGTTCAACAGGCAACGTGGAGTCGTCGGTCATCGTGTCTGCTACCTCACGTGCCCAGAGTCAGCACGGGGGGCTTGCCTTGTTCGACGACCAGTGTCGGGTTGTAGCTCACCTCAACGGCGCTGAGTGTGAGCAGCTGGGCGGCCAATCCGCTGCCGAGGGCTCCTTGTGGGGTGAGTGTGCCGCCGAGCGGGCCGATGCTGGCCTCCAAGTGGTACAACGGGTTTGAAGATGCCAGCAGCACATCGGCTGAGATGTTGCCCAGCGACAAATCGAACACCGGGTTGTTGGGTATCGGGTTGCTGATGCCGGACCACGGCGGGCTGTAGGAGATGCTGGCCTCGGCAGAGGCCGACACCCCAGGCAGGTTGACTGATGGCGCTTGGCCATCGAATGGGTAGTTCCAGGAGCTGGTGCCGGTGCCGGATAGGGTGAGCGACAAGCCGTACGGTGCTTGGGCGTTGATCGTGTCGGGGTCGAAGTCTTTGGACAGGTTGATCCAGATGCCGTGCTTACAACCGGAGTCGGTCACAGCGAGACCCACTGTCAGCGCCGGCGCGTCCGACTCGGCGTCGGGTGAATAGTTCAGCGTCAGCATTCGTGACCAGCCGCTAGGCTGGGCCGCGCCGATCCAAATCTTGGGTGATTGCAGAATATCGTTGAGTTTGACCATGACGAACACCAGCAGCGACCACCAATCCGGAGGATCGCAAGCACTACGCAGGGTGTCCAAGACGTCGCCCGGTAGTTGCTGAGCTTGGTTGGGCAGGTCGGCGAACTGATCAAAGACGTTGTGCAGCGCGTCATTTGATGCTTGCTGCGCCTGCTCGGCTGCGTAACCGAGCATCGACGCCACAGCCGACGCCAGCGACTGTGGATCACTGGCGTCCATGGGCTCCTCATTTCTCTGCCCAGCATCGAGCGACAATTTAGAGCGCTAACTTTACGGTTTTCAGTTAGCTTCGGTGAGGTGTTCGCCCGATTGCCCCACCTTCGATGGGGGATTCAGATGGCCTTGAAGAGGCCGAACAGCGCGGCGTGCACTTCGCGTTCCACCTTGGGGTACTGGGTGTCGAAGTCGGGGGCAAAGCCGCCGTCGCAATCGTCGGGATCATTGGGGTTGCCGCCTTCAAAACCGCACTCGAGCGTGAACGCGCAGGTGGTGGCAAGCGATGTGTTGACGAACTGCTGACCGAATGTGTAATCGTCGAAAGCGCCCGTGGTTGGCGCGAGCAGAACGGACTGTTTGGCGATGTAGGTAGACCTCCCGATGGCGGTGGGGTCAGAACCGGCCGAGTTGGTGACCTCGGCGGCCATCGAATCAGCGAGTTGGGCGAGCCTGTCCAGTAATTGCCCGCGTGGGGACGTGGCGTTGTTGGGCAGGTATTCGCCATAGGCGCTGCCGGTTAGGCCGTCCCGATTACGGTCGAAGCTGGTGTTGGAGAAGTTTTGTGAGGCGTTGGTGCTTTGATCGGTTTCCATCCCCCAGGGGTAGAGGACGTTTCGGCCCGACATATGGACATCGACAAGATACTGGATGCGTTGTTGGGCAACAAGATCGATCAAGTTCTGCGTTTCGGGTTCGGCGCCGGTGTTGGGTGAGGGCGCTTGGGTGTATCCACGAAAGTTGTAGGCGCAGGGATTCTTTGAGGTGTTGATCGTTGACACCACCGATGGTGCGTAGTAGGTATCGGCGTCCCAAACGAAGGGAAAGTTGCGGTTGATGTCCACACCCGGGCAGGTTGGGTCTGGGCGACGGTTCTTCCGCCACATTTTGTGCGCCGGGTCGGAGGCGGACAGAACGAAATTCCGGCCGTCGGGATTGACGCAGGGAACCACGAAGAGGCTGAAGTTTTCCAGGATCGTTTTGACCGTGGAGTTGTCCACGATGTACTGGTCGTAGGGGTTGCCGTCGGTGTCGGTGAAATCGGAGTAGATGACGTCGCTGCCGTTGTCATAGGCCCAAAGCAAATTGTTGCAAAAGCTCAGCAGTGTGTCAGGCGGCACCAATTCGCGGGCGTGCACGCCGCCGGTGAACAGCACGGGGGTCAGCGACTGGGCGCCCGCGTGGATGCGGACGGCGGGAACTCGCACCTGCTCGTGGGTGCTTTGGGTGAGGTAGAACTGACTGCAGGTGTTGGGGTAGGACGACGCCAAGCCTTGCAGCGCATTTTCGA
>Ga0224555_1003323_pt1 | contig 16708 bp, 12 predicted proteins | sample 714S23034metaG_FD_180687 | JGI IMG/M metagenome (GOLD analysis project Ga0224555, IMG submission 180687) | Peat soil microbial communities from Stordalen Mire, Sweden - 717 S2 30-34 | ecosystem: Environmental > Terrestrial > Soil > Wetlands > Peat | place: Sweden: Norrbotten County, Stordalen...
TTTCCCCGTCCGCACTTTGCGCAGAATTACCCTCCTTCGGCGCACAATGGTCAATAGAAGACCGAGCGGACAAAGCCGGGCTGCCCGGTCCGTACCACCACCCGGTACCCCCCCCTCCCCCCCTCCCCCCCTCCTTTATTTTTTCTTGACCGGTTTATTTTGCAGATAATTTTTTGCCTGCCCGGAATCAATGCATTCAGAAGACCATCCATAGGAAGAGATAGCCTGTGTGGCCCTGAGCCACTGCCGGGTGCCCCAGGTCTCGATTCTGAGACCTGGGATTCATATGCGATGGAGGTCCACATCCATGACGCTCACCGCCGTTTGTGCGACGCGAATGTCTTTTTCGCGATACCTCTTTACCGGAAAAGAACGCGATACCGATCTTATAGCTATCAAATGAATCAGCCTCCAGTTACCAGCTAAAAGCTGGTAGCTGGAGGCTGTTTTTATTACAAACTACCGGTTCTTGGCGACTTCTTCCACGGTGATGGGGTCGAGGAAGGGCATGGAGGCGCGGAGCTGCTTGCCAACGACTTCGACCGGGAGCTTGGCTTCGGCTTCACGGAAGGCCAGAAACTCCTTGCGGCCGGAGTTCTGGTCGGCCAGGAAGCGCTTGGCGAATTCGCCGTTCTGGATTTCGGTGAGGATCTGCTTCATCGCCTTGCGGCTCTCGTCGTTGATGACGCGCGGCCCCGAGACGTAGTCGCCCCACTCGGCGGTGTCGCTGATGGAGTAGCGCATGTAAGCCAGGCCGCCGCGATAGATGAGATCGACAATCAGCTTGAGTTCGTGCAGGCACTCGAAGTAGGCGCTTTCCGGCTGATAGCCGGCCTCGACCAGAGTGTCAAAGCCCGCCTTGATGAGCGCGCTGACGCCGCCGCAAAGCACGGCCTGCTCGCCGAAGAGATCGGTTTCGGTCTCGTCCTTGAAGGTGGTCTCCAGCACTCCGGCGCGGGTGCAGCCGATGCCCTTGAGATAGCTGAGGCAGAGGGCGTGCGCCTTGCCGGTGGCGTCCTGGTGAACCGCGATCAGTCCGGGGACGCCGCCGCCTTCGATGAAGACTTCCCGAACGCGATGGCCGGGAGCCTTGGGTGCGGCCATGCCCACGTCAATGCCCGCGGCCGGCACGATGGTCTTGTAGTGGATGTTGAAGCCGTGCGCGAACATGAGCAGCTTGCCGGCGGTCAGGTTGGGGCCGATCTCGTCGGCATAGAGCTTGGCCGCGGTCTGATCCGGGACCAGGACCATCACCACATCGGCCCACTTGGTGGCCTCGGCAACGGTGGTCACTTCCAGGCCGGCCTTCTGCGCTTTGGCGATGGACTTCGAGGTGGGCGCGAGGCCGACCTTCACCTGGACGCCTGAGTCCTTGAGGTTGAGGGCGTGGGCGTGACCCTGGGAGCCGTAGCCGATGATGGCTACCTTCTTGGCTTGGATGAGGGAGAGGTCGGCATCGTGATCGTAATAAGTCTTCGCCATGATTTTCTCTTTTTTCCTTTGCTTGCGGGTTTAAGGTTTGGTTCGATGTGTTTCTGGCAGTGGCTGGCGGGCGGGACTATTCCGGCTCGACGGCGGTGCCATCTTCAAAGTTTTCCCTGGCCTCGATATCCGCCACGGGGAGCTCGGCTTCGCCTGTTTCCATGGCCCGGAGAACGCGGCTGGTGTGCTGGCCGCGGCGCATGGTCAATTTGCCGCTGCGGCAGATTTCCAGAACCCGGCCATCGGTCTCATTGAGCATCTGGATGAGACCTTCGATCTTGCTCTCGACGCCGGTAATTTCAATCATCAGCGATTCGGGCGCCAGGTCAACGATGCGGGCGCGGAAAACCTCGACCAGCTCGAAGATGTAAGAGCGTTCGCTGGGCGGGGCGGCGACCTTGATCAGCGCCAGTTCGCGGGTGACGGCCGGGGTCTGGCCGACATCGTCCACATCGACCACATTCTCCAGTTTAAACAAGCTGGCCCGGATGCGGTGGCCGGCTTCGGCTGAGGCGTCGGCGACCATGGTCATGCGCGACAGGCCGGCGCGCTCGCTGCGCCCCACGGTGAGCGAGACAATGTTGATGTTCAGGCGGCGGAAGAGCGAGGCCACGCGCGTGAGCACGCCGGGCCGGTCTTCAACGTAGGCGACGAATGTATGCAGCATGACTTCTCCAGTGGTCAGTTGACAGCTAACAGCTAACAGTTTTGGTTTCTTCAACTGTCCACTGTTAGCTGGCAACTGTCAGCTTTCTTACTTGTCGTCCGGCGATTCCACCAGCGGGTCTTTGCCGGGACGGCGGATCATCTCGTGCAGTGCATTGCCGACAGGAATCATCGGGTACACCGACTCTTCCTTTTCGACCATGAAGTTGAGCAGGAACGTGCCGGGCGCGGAGCGTGCTTCCTCAACCGCGGATGCTACCTCGGCGCGGGTGCGGACCGCGCGTCCCTTGATGCCGTGGGCGTCGGCCAGCTTCACGAAGTCGGGGCTGACCAGCGGGGTGGATTCGTAATTGCGTTCGTAGAAGAACTCCTGCCATTGGCGAACCATGCCCAGATAGCCGTTGTTGATAATGGCGATGTTGATCTTGATGCCTTCCTGGGCGATGGTCGAGAGTTCGGACGAAGTCATCTGGAAGCCTCCGTCGCCAGCCACCACCCACACTTCCTTGTCCGGGCAGGCGAATTTGGCGCCAATGGCCGCGGGCAGCGCGAATCCCATGGTACCCAGGCCGCCGGAGGTGATCAGCGTGCGCGGCTGTTCGTGATGGTAATACTGCGCCTCCCACATCTGGTGCTGGCCCACGTCGGTGACCACGATGGCGTTGCCGCCGGTGATGCGCCAGATGTCGTGAATGACGTGGGCCGCGTAGAGGTGGCCGGAGTCGGGCAGGTTCTTGATGTCGCGAACGGCCGCGTCGCCCTTGATGCTGTCGATGGTCTTGAGCCAGGCTGCGCCGTCGCGGCTGGGAATGCGGGGCAGCAGCTGCTCGAGCACCTCGCGCAGATCGCCCATCAGGGGAATGTCAACCTTGATGTTCTTGTCGATCTCGGCGGGGTCCACCTCAATGTGAATTTTCTTGGCCTTGGTTGCATAGGTTGCAATCGTGCCGGTGACGCGGTCGTCGAATCTCATGCCACAGGCGATCAGCAGGTCGGCTTCCTGGATTGCGTGGTTGACCCAGGCCTCGCCGTGCATGCCCATCATGCCCAGGTTCAGCGGGTGCGAAGCAGGGAAGGCGCCGAGGCCCAACAGCGTGAGGGCCACGGGAATCTGTGCGCGCTCGGCCAGGGTGCGCACCTGTTCCTCTGCGCCCGATTCAATAATGCCGTGGCCGGCCAGGATGACGGGCCGCTTCGCATGGCGGATCAGCTCGGCGGCCTGCTCCAGGCCGGAGTCTTCGATTTTGCGCATGGGGTGCGGACGAACCGGGCGCGGCTTGGCGGCTTCAAAGTCAAAGATGGCCGTGCCCTGCTGCGCGTCCTTGGTAATGTCCACCAGCACCGGGCCGGGACGCGCCGATTTGGCGATCTGGAAGGCGTAGCGAATCGCCGGGGCAATATCCTCCGTGCGATTGATGAGAAAGTTATGCTTGGTTACCGGCAGGGTAATGCCGGTAATGTCCACTTCCTGGAACGCATCGGTGCCCAGCACCTTGCTGGAGACGTTGCCGGTGATGCAGACGATCGGAATCGAATCCAGCATGGCGGTGGCGATGCCGGTGACCAGATTTGTTGCGCCGGGCCCGCTGGTGGCGATGGCTACGCCCACCTTGCCCGAGGCGCGCGCGTAGCCGTCCGCCATGTGCGAGGCGCCCTGCTCGTGGCGCACCAGGGTGTGGTGAATGGGAAACTTGCGCAGCGCGTCATAGACCGGCAGAATGGCGCCGCCGGGGTAGCCGAAGACATCCGTGACACCCTCGCCGACCAGCGTGGCCCACACAATCTCAGCCCCGGTCAGGCGGGCAGGCGTGGCGAGGTGGTCGTTCGACGGTTGCGTGTTGGCATTGGTTCCCATGGAAAACTCCTTTTCAGCTACTAGCTTTCAGTGTGGTTCCGGGTGATGCTAGCCTGGGTCTATTGTTTTGAAGAAGGTGGCCAGAGCGTTCGATTTGCGCGCTTCGGCTACCCTCCTCAGTTTTTCGTCAATGCTATTCAGCTTTTCGCTTTCAGCCAGCCTGCTTCATCGTGCTTTGCTTCAAATGCGTCCAGCGCCGCCGCATGACGCAGGGTCTGGCCGATGTCGTCGAGGCCTTCCAGAAGGCAGAACTTGCGGAACGGATCGACGTCGAAGCTCGCCTTGAAGCCTTGGCTGTCGGTCACCGTCTGCTCTTCAAGCGAAACGGTCAGCTTGTAGCCGGGGATGGTCTTGGCGTTCTGGAGCAGCTTGGCAACCTGTTCTTCGCTCAGGCGCACCAGCACAATGCCGTTCTTGCCTGCGTTCGAAAAGAAGATGTCGGCAAAGGTGGGGGCAATGACCGCGCGGAAGCCGAAGTCGGAAAGCGCCCAGGCCGCATGTTCGCGGCTGGAGCCGCAGGCGAAGTTCTTCCCGGCGATGAGGATTTGAGCGCCCTTGTAGCGCGGGTCGTTCAACTCAAATTCCGGGTTGGGTTCGCCGGATGCCGTGCGCCGCCAGTCGAAGAACAGAAATTCGCCGTAGCCGGTGCGCTCAATCCGCTTCAAAAACTGCTTGGGTATGATCTGGTCCGTGTCAACATTCGTCCGGTCCAGCGGCGCGGCCAGTGCTGTGAGTGTGCGAAAGGGTTCCATTATGCCTTTACCTCCGGCTTAGCCAGTTCGTTTACTTTCCAGTTGCGGATGTCCACAAAGTGGCCGGTAATGGCGGCGGCGGCGGCCATCTCCGGGCTTACCAGGTGCGTGCGCCCGCCGCGTCCCTGGCGGCCCTCGAAGTTGCGGTTGCTGGTGGCGGCGCAGCGCTCGCCCGGTTGCAGTACGTCGGGGTTCATGGCCAGGCACATGGAGCAGCCCGGCTCGCGCCACTCGAATCCCGCCTCGCGGAAGATGCGGTCCAGACCCTCTTGCTCGGCCTGTGCCTTCACCGCCTGCGAGCCGGGAACCACCATCGCGCTCACGTGGGTCGAGACTTTGTATCCCTTGGCAACGCGAGCAGCGGCGCGCATGTCTTCGATGCGCCCGTTGGTGCAGGAGCCGATGAAGACGCGGTCGATGCTCACATCTTCAAGCTGCGTGCCGGCCTTAAGGTCCATGTATTCCAGTGCGCGTTCAAAGCCCTTGCGCTCAATTTCGCTGGCTGCGGCCGCGGGATCGGGCACTTTGGCCGTGATGGGAGCCACCATGCCGGGGCTCGTTCCCCAGCTCACATACGGCTCCAGCGTGGCGGCGTCGATCACCAGTTCGCGGTCAAACTTTGCGCCTTCATCGGTGGTCAGCTTGCTCCATTCGCTCACGGCCTTCTCCCACTCTGCTCCTTTTGGCGAGTGGCGGCGGCCCTTGAGGTAGGCAAAAGTCTTCTCGTCGGGAGCGATCATGCCCGCGCGCGCGCCGGCCTCGATGCTCATGTTGCAGACCGTCATGCGGCCTTCCACCGAGAGCGACCGAATCGCACAGCCAGCGTACTCGATCACGCAGCCCGTGGCTCCATCGGTGCCGATCTTGCCGATGATGGCCAGAATGATGTCCTTGGCCGTGACGCCTGTGGGCAGCTTGCCCTCGACCGCGATGCGGAAGGTCTTGGGCTTGGATTGCGGCAGAGTTTGCGTGGCCAGCACATGCTCCACTTCGCTGGTGCCGATGCCGAAAGCCAGTGCGCCAAATGCGCCATGCGTCGAGGTGTGCGAGTCGCCGCAGACGATGGTCATGCCCGGCTTGGTAAATCCCAGCTCGGGGCCCACCACATGCACAACGCCCTGGTCGGGCGAGTCCACGTCGAACAGCTCAATGTCGAAGTCAGCGCAGTTCTTGCGCAGCGCGGCCATCTGCTTGGCCGCAATCTGATCCACAATGTTCAACCGGCCTTCGAGCGTGGTGGGAATGTTGTGATCCACCGTGGCGACCGAACGGTCGGGGCGGCGCACCTTGCGGCCGGCCAGGCGAAGGCCCTCGAATGCCTGCGGCGACGTGACTTCGTGCAGCAGTTGCAGGTCGATGTAGAGCACGGTGGGCTCGCCCTTGGGCTCCACCACCACATGCTGCTCCCATACCTTCTCAAATAATGTTTTCGGTTCGGAACTCATGGATCACCCTTGTTTCAAATCGTTGTATCGTGCCGCAAAAACCAAAGTTCTGTCATCCTGAGTGAGCGCAGCGAGTCGAAGGAGACCTGCGTTTTCACTCTTTCCTGTCCACAACTGCACCGTGCCCCATCCTTGCGCCTTCTTCCTGGCGCAAGGGTGGGAAACCAAGAAACTACGCCGTCACCAGCAAAGTCTTTACCGTCTCGCGTACCTTGGCGCCCATCTCCGTGGTCGAAAGCACCGGGAACCCTTGCGGGTTGTCGCGGGCCAGATCCGGCGTGCGGAAGCCCTGCTCCAGCACCTTGCGAACGGCCTTCTCCACCGCAACGGCCTCCGCCTCGAGTCCCGCCGAGTGGCGCAGAATCAGCGCCGCGCTCAGGATTGCGCCCAGCGGGTTGGCCAGACCCTTGCCTGCGATGTCCGGCGCGGAGCCGTGAACCGGCTCAAAGAGATTGACTTTGCCGCCGATGGTGGCCGAGGGCAACATGCCCAGCGACCCTGTGATGACGCCGCCCTCATCGCTCAAAATGTCGCCAAACAGATTTTCCGTCACAACCACGTCAAAGCTGCGCGGGCGAAACATCAGGTGCATGGCCATCGCGTCCACGTACTGGTGTTCGAGTTCCACATCGGGGAACTCGGCGGCCACTTCGGTCACCGCAGCGCGCCACATCTGCGAAACTTCAAGCACATTGGCCTTGTCCACGCTGGTGACCTTCTTGCGGCGCTTGCGGGCCAGTTCAAAGGCGATGCGAGCTACGCGGACCACTTCGCCCTTGGTGTAGCGCATGGTGTTCCAGGCCTCGCCGGCCTCGCGATTCCATTCGCGCGGCTGGCCAAAGTAGAGGCCGCCCAGCAGTTCGCGCACAAACATAATGTCAGTACCGTCGATGACTTCGGGGCGCAGCGGGCTGTTGACAGTCAGTTCCTTGAAGGCAAAGGCGGGGCGCAGGTTGGCAAAGCCGCCCAGAACGGCGCGGATTCCCAGCAGGCCGGCCTCGGGCCGCTTGTCCGGGGGCAGGGAATTGAACTCGTTGCCGCCCACCGCGCCCAGCAGCACGGCATCGGAGGCCAGCGCGGCCTCAACGGTCTCTGCGGGCAGCGGTGTGCCGTCCTGCACAATCGCCACGCCACCGATGCGCTTGAAATCCAGTTCCAGCGTGTGACCGCCCAGTTCCATTACATCTTTCAGAACCGCGACGGCTTCATTCGTAACTTCAGGGCCGATGCCGTCTCCGGCAGTGACCAAAACTTTCAGCTTCATGCGTGCTCTCTTCAGGGTCAGGGATCAGTTGTCAGTGTTGCATCCGCTTCTTGCGAGTGCAGTTACAGTTTACCGATGCGCGGCTCAATCGAGTTCGGAGACAGGGGCGCGGCGGTTTTCGCGAATCTGGTCGGGCACAATGCCAATCAGATCCTGGTCATAGATGTTCTTCTTGCGGTCGGCCAGGGCGACAAAACGATAGTAGGTCTGTTGCAACTCCTCGCGAGTGAGCGTGAAGCCGAGTTGCTCGAGGCGATGGCGCAGCGCCGCGCGTCCGGAGTGCTTGCCCAGCACCAGGTGCGTCTTGGCCACGCCCACCAGCGCGGGAGTCATAATCTCGTAGCAGAGCGGATTGGCCAACATGCCGTGCTGGTGGATGCCCGACTCATGCGCAAAGGCGTTGTCGCCAACCACAGCCTTGTTGGGCGAGGGGCGGAAGGTGATGATCTGGCCCAGAACCTGGCTGGTGGGGTATAGATTTTCCAGCTTGATGCCGGTCGAGACGCCGTAGTGGTCGCCGCGGACATAGAGTGCGGCGGCAATCTCTTCCAAAGCTGCGTTGCCGGCGCGTTCGCCGATGCCGTTGATGGTGCATTCCACCTGGCGCGCGCCCGCGCTGATAGCCGCCAGCGAGTTGGCCACGGCCAGGCCCAGGTCGTCGTGGCAGTGCGAGGAGAGGATGACGCCCTCGGCGTCGATGGCGGGAATGCGCTCGCGAACTTCGCGGAACATCTGGCCGTACTCTTCCGGCGTGCTGTAGCCCACCGTGTCGGGCATATTGATGGTGGTGGCGCCGGCTTCGACGGTCACGCGCACCATTTCCACGAGAAAATCGCGATCCGAGCGGGTGGCGTCTTCAGGCGAAAACTCGACATCGTCCACCAGCGAACGCGCCAGGCGAACCGATTCGGCGGCCAGGTCCAGCGCTTCCTGACGGCTGATTTTGAGCTTGTATTCAAGATGCAGGTCGCTGGAGGCCAGAAAGACATGGATGCGGGCGCGGTCGGCAAACTGAATGGCGCGGGCGGCCATCTCGATGTCTTCGGCCTTCGCGCGAGCCAATGACGCGATGCGTGGCTGCCGTATGGCCTGGGTGATGGTGGCGATGGCCGCGAAGTCACCCTCTGAGGCCATGGCGAAGCCTGCCTCGATGATGTCCACTCCCAATTCCTCGAGGGCGTGGGCCATGGTCAGCTTTTCCTGCGTGGTCATGCTACAGCCGGGAGACTGCTCGCCGTCGCGAAGAGTGGTGTCGAAGAAGGCAACGTGATTTGTGTTCTTTGAGGTCATGAACTCGCCTGCCAAGGGAAACATCCGCCAACTTAATCAGTGTCTCGCATGAAGGCGGTATAAGGCAAAGTTATTATTTTTGGGGAAGCGATTAGAATTGCTTATACTGTAGTTGTCAGTGGCCAGTATTCAGTTGTCAGTAATCGATCGGGCGCCCGGTCGATTACTGAGAACAAGCCGCAGACCAACTGTCAACTGACCGCTGAGAACTGACAACTGCTATGGAACTGAGCCAACTGGAAACCTTTCTGGCAGTAGCCGAGGAGCACAGCTTCTCGCGCGCGGCGGTCCGCCTGCACCGGACGCAGCCGGCGGTGAGCCAGGTGATCCGCAAGCTGGAGGCGTCGACGGGCGAGACGCTCTTTGACCGGGCGGCGCGGGACGGTTCGCTGACCGCTGCCGGGGTGTTGTTGCGCGATTATGCCTTGCGCTTGCTGGCCCTGCGCCGTGAAGCCACCAGCGCCCTTGACGAGCTCAAGAGCCTGGAGCGCGGGCGGCTGCAACTGGCCGCCAACGAGTACACCTGCATGTATCTGCTGCCGGCCATCGACCGGTTCCGGCGAGAGTTTCCGCACATCAGCGTGACGGTACACCGCATGTTGGCCTCGCACATTCCCGAGGAACTGAACCTGCGCACCTTCGAGATTGGCGTTGTCTCCTTTCGTCCCGACCCGGTGCAGTTCCGCACCATCGCGGTTTATGGCGACAGCCTGGCCTTTATTGTGAGCCCCAACCATCCGCTGGCGGGCGCCGAGCGGGTTTCCATCAACCAACTAGGTGAAGAGAACTTTATTGCCCACAACGTGGCCTCGCCGCTGCGGCGCAAGGTGATTGAGGCTTTCCAGCGCTACCGCACGCCGTTGAACATGGGCATCGAACTGCCGACCATCGAGGCCATCAAGCGGTTTGTCGCCATGGGGAACGGGGTGGCGCTGGTTCCCCACCTCACGGTGGCCCGCGAACTGGAAGCCGGGAGCCTGGTGCGGGTGCCGGTGGATGAGTTGGAGATGCGGCGGGTGCTGCGGCTGGTTCACCGGCGGCAGGCGACGCTCTCGTATGCAGCCGGGGCATTTCTGCGCACGGTGCGAGCGCTGGCCAAGGAGCAGGGTCCGCCGTTTTACTATCAGGTTGAGCGAGCCGGTTGAGCGCGCCGTTTCAGCGGTTTGTGACTGCGGCAGACGCCCCTTTGCCTTGTCCCGCGTCTATAGCCTCAGAACATTCCGCGCAAAGGTGCGCAGCAGCTTTCCGCCACGGACCGCCCCGGCCAGTTACAATGCTGAGAGCGGGGCCCGGCACGAACCGGCGCGCCGGAATCGACAAGTTCGTTGCCAGCCGGACGGTTGTGCACTCGTGAGGTTCAGGACCGAATGAAGAAGATCGCCTTAATTGCATTCCTGCTGTCCGTATGCGTGGCCGCCGGCCGCGCTCAGGAAAGCCGCCAGGACATCAGCATCAGCGGAACGGGCATTGTAGAGCCGTTCATCGCCTCGCAAACCGACGTTCAGGTAAGCGCGAACCGCGCCTTTGGCGCAATGGTCAGTTACCGGTTCATGCTCACGCCCTCGAGCGCCGTTGAGGCCAACTACGGGATCACCTACGAGAACACCATTCACTATGTGATCAGCAATACCAATCACTATTTGGTGGGCACCCGCACCCAGGAGATGTCGGGCGCCTACGTGCGCACCTTCAACTACCGCAAATTCAATCCGTTTGTCGAGGGCGGCATGGCCGGACTGATTTTCCTGCCCATCCGCAACTCCGGCACCACTTCGCTGGACGTAAAGCAGCAGACCAACGTCGCCGCCCTTTACGGAGCGGGCATCGCTTACGAGATCAGCCCCAGCTTCGATATCCGCGCGGAGTTCCGCGGCCTGGTCACCAAGGTGCCAAACTTCGAGTACGCCCAACTCACTACCAACAAGTGGTACAACATCTATAGCCCGACGGTCGGCGTGGCCTATCACTTCTAGAGCCGCAGCGATATTCAGCTAAAAGGGGACAGGCTTCGGCCTGTCCCCTTTTAGCTGAATATCGAAAAAACCCTATGAAAATCAATGTTTTACCAGCCTGCATCGTAGGCTGCTACTGAGCTTCCTGGTAGCGTCCCAGCTCCTTCATCATGGCGCAATGGGGAGTGAGCGCCTCAAGCGCGCGCGAACCCTCCTCGGCGGAGTGGATCTGGCAATCCACATAGAAGATGTATTCCCAGGGCTTGCCGTGGACCGGGCGCGACTCGATCTTGGTCAGATTGGTGCCGAGCGAAGAGAACCCGGCAAGAGCGGCTGCCAGCGATCCGGGCCGGTTTTCAAGTGAAAACGCCAGGCTGATCTTGTTTGACAGGGGATCGGGAGTGGCGTCGGCCGAGCGCCGCACCAGGAAGAAGCGGGTAAAATTCTCCGGGTTGTCCTCGATGCCGGCTTGAAGAATCTGCGCGCCATAGAAGTGGGCGGCCGCGTCGCTGGCGATTGCCGCCGCATGGCGGTCGCGCAACCCCACAAGCTGCTTGACGCTGCCGGCGGTGTCATAGAAGGGGTAGGCCTCCATCCTGGGGTGCTCGGCCAGGAAGCGCCTGCACTGCGCCAGGGCAATCGGGTGCGAGAAGACGCGGTCGATTTCGCCGACCGAGGTTCCTGAGATGGCGATCAGGTTGTGGTGGATGCGCAAGAGCGTCTCCCGCTCGACCTTGACATCGTGAGCGAGCAGCAGGTCAAAGTGTTCCGAGACCGAGCCGGCCAGACTGTTTTCAATGGGAATGACCGCAGCCTCGACGGTGCCGTTTGAGAGCGCGGAAAAAGCGTCGGCCGAGAGTGAAAACGGCACGATCACGGCATCGGCGGCCAGCTTTATCGCCGCTTCGTGGCTGAATGAGCCGGGTTCTCCCTGGATCGCAATCTTCATGCCTGTGCCGGATGCTCCTGTCTGGTGATCAGGGAAGATGGGGTGGGAATCCCTGGACTGCTTTCTCGCACCATACCACAGCTCTCGTTGGAAATCCCTCATGGAATGGTTGCCGGGCATAGGATTCATCTCCTCGATAGATGGATTCAGCGGCGCAGCCACAGATCGGCAGCCACAAAGGCGAGAAAAACCATCGCTATGACGCCGTTCATGGTGAAAAAAGCGGCATTCAGGCGGCGCAGGTCGCGCGGTGAAATCAGCGAGTGCTCGTAGGCCAGCAGCAGGGCTACGGCTCCGACGCCCAGCCATCCGGCCGGGCCAAAGTGGAAGAGCCAGCCGAACCAGGCCAGCAGGACGAGCATGGCCAGATGCATGGCTCGCGCCGCGCGGAAGGCGGCGGGGACGCCGACAGCCTGGGGCAAGCTATGAAGGCCGGCGGCGCGGTCGTGGTCGAAGTCCTGGCAGGCGTAGAGGACGTCAAAACCGCCGGCCCACAGGGTGACGGCCGCGGTGAGCACCAGGATGCGGGCGTCAAGGCTGCCGCGGACGGCGATCCAGGCTGCCGAGGGAGCCAGACCGAGAGCCAGCCCCAGCACCAGGTGCGACCAGCGGGTGATGCGCTTCATGTAGCTGTAGCCCAGCAGCACCGCCAGCACCAGCGGCGACAGGCAGAGCGTGAGCCGGTTGAGCTGTGCGGAGGCCAGGATGAAGATCAGGGCCGCCAGAATCGTGAAGCCGAGAACGAATTGCCGCGAAAGCAGCCCGGCGGGAATGGCGCGGCTCCTGGTGCGCGGATTGGCGGCGTCCAGGTCGGCGTCGGCCCAGCGGTTAAAGGCCATGGCGCAGGAGCGCGCAGCGACCATGGCCATCAGAATCCAGAACATTGTGCGCCCGGCGGGCAGGCTGCGGGCCGCCAGCAGCACAGCCGTCAGGGCAAACGGCAGCGCGAAGATGGAGTGCTCCCACTTGATCATTTCCAATGTGGTGCGCGTTTTGGACAGAATGCCGGGCATGAGTGGACTCTATCGTCCAGTGTAATTGAGGGGTGGTGGGGCAGTCGTTCGGGGGCGCACGGACATGTTTGGGATGGCGGCATCGGAGAATCGATCGATTCTCCGATGCGGGAGGGGAAATTGCAGTTACTTCTGCCCCTCGGTGGGCTGGTTGGCGACCTGGATGTAATTCTTCACGCTGAAGACGCCGGAGACGCCGTTGGCGCGGATGAAGGCTATTTCCTTGTCGGCCTGGCTGTCCACCATGCCGTACAGTTCCACATGCCCGCTCTGCACTGAGATGCGGATGGGCTTGGCGGGGTCAACGGCGTACTTGTTCAGGGCCGGATGGCCATAGACGGCGCGGGCCACGGCCATGCGCGTCTGATCGTCCATGACGGAGACGGGATCGACCTCGATCTCTTCCACTACATCCTTGACGCCGGGAAAGGTGGCTGCCAGGGCCAAGGCGGAGTCCTTGTCCACGTCGGTGCGGGCATGGCCGCCGAGGGTGACAACGCCGTTTTGGACGCGGAGGGCGATGGCGTTGAAGGTGTTGCCATAGCCGACGCGGTCATAGGACAGCTTCTCGCCGAGCCGGGCCTTCAACTCGCTGTCGGAAATGACGGGGCCGGCGACCTCAATCAGGTTGCGCACGGCGGTGACGCCCCTGGCCTTGCTGACACGCTTTTCGGCGTCGGCCTTGTACTCGAACAGGTCAACGGTTCCGGTGAGGGTTGCGATGCCGTTTTCCACGGTTACCTTTACCCCGCTGTATTGCTTCTTGTTCAGTCGGGCCGCAGCCTCGGCGGCCTCTGGGCCGTTCTCTTGCGGCTGTGCGGCTGTGCCAGAGGGCAGGGGCCGAGCCGCTGCCAATCTCGCCTGGGGAAGAACAAAAAAGGCTCCGGCGAGCGTGGCCGCCAGGAGCGATCTCCGGGTTATACGCATCGTGTGGGTCATTTGAAAAACCTCCGCTATTTCTCAGAACAATCGTTGCGGCAGGGTTGCCGCTCGTTCGATATAGACACGGATTCAAGGGAAAGGTTACGGATTCACCGTTTGCCCCAGGCTTCAAAATCGAGACCTGAGGCACACGATCTCTTTTCTGAAACCGGGTCTCCGGCCGCTTACCGGTAGCGGCGGGTGGCTTTGAGAACCATGGAGAAGACGCCGGATTCGTCGCGGGCCACCAGCAGAGAGACATGGCGGTTGATGGCGACTTCGGCCTGGATCAACTGCTGCCCGGTGGTGTTGACGTTGGTGGCGTAGGTGAGGGTGAGGTTGCGGCCCAACTGTTCCTCGACGATGATGCGCGAAGTCGAGTTGCCGAGAGCGCCCAGGTAGTTGGGGTCCACCTTGACCGAACCGGCGCCGAAGAGCTTTTGCACGCGGCTGCTGACGGTGGCGTTGAGGGCGCCGCCAAGCAGCGCGTCAGTGGGATTGGCGCCGGCCTGCTGTTGCTGCTGGGTATAGATGCGTTGCTGATTCTCAGTGCGTCCCAGGGCCAGCAGAGCCACCACGTCGGCCTCGGGCAGCGGAGGGTCGCTGCGATAGGTGACGGCCAGCTTGTCGGGGGTTCCGTGCAGGCCGAGGGTAATGTCGTAGTCCTCGACGCGGGCGGTGGCGTTGATGTCGATCGAAGGCTCGATGCGGATGGGGTTGGTAAAGAAGACGTCGCCGCGCTGAAGGTCGTAGCGGGTTCCGGCGATGGTGGCTGAGCCCTCGGTGATGGAGACGCGTCCCAACAGCGAGGGCGAGGCCACGGTGCCGCGCAGGTGCAGGTCCACGTCGCCGGCGAGCTTGGCAAAGGCGTTCTGGAAGTTCAACTGTGGCGACGAGACCACATGGACGTCGAGCCGGATGTGGTTGGAGGGGGCGTCGGGCGGCGCGATGGTCTGGACCGCGTTGGCCTGTGCGGCCAGGGCCGCAATGTCGAGATCGGGGCTCACCGTGAAGCGGGTGATGAGCACGTCGCCGCCCAGCAGCAGGTTGTTTTGCGAGCCTTGCAGGCGCAACTTGGCGTCGGCCAGGGAACTGACTCCCTGCGGAGAGCGGATGCGAATCCCGTTGCCGGTGACCGAGAGGTCGGCATAGATGCCGTGCTGGTAGGCCAGGTAGCCGGCCACGCTCAGCAGGCCGCCGCCGCTCATGGCGGTCAGCGACTTGACCTCCAGCCGATTCTGGTTGAATTCGAGCGTTCCATGCAGCTGGCTGAGGCCGTTGGGCACGTCCTCCAGAGAAAGCGAGCCGTTTTGGAACTCGACGCGGCCCCGCAGGCCGGGGTTGTTGAGCGGGCCGTGGGCCTCGAGCTGGAAGGTGGAGGTTCCGCTGGCGGTCAGGTCGGGATCAAGGGTTTCGGCCAGCTTGAGGTTGACTGAGCCGCTGGCGGCAAAGTCCAGTTGTTGCTTGTCTTTGAGCGCCAGGCTGCCCTGCGCGCGCAGGTCGGTCTGCTCGCCGGTCACGTGCAGCGGATCCAGATTGATGCGGCCATCGGCGAGAGTGGCGTGGACGCCGCCTTCACTTTTCAGGTGGACGCCGGCCACGGTGACTGCCAGCTCCTGGAGCCGCGCTTCGCCGCGCAACTCAATCGGGTGCGCCAAGGGGCCCTCGACGGTGACCGTGCCGGCCAGTGCGGATTCGCCGCCAAGCCCCTCGACGTGGGCCAGCTTGAGCAGCGCCGCAATGTTGAAGCGCGAAAACTCGAGCCTGGCCTGGGTTGCGTAGCCGCCGCTGAGCGCCGTCTGACCGTGCATGACGAGTTCAGCGCCTTCGAGGCGCGTGGTTGCGTCGTAGGTGGCGATGCGGTTGGCGGTGTGCGCGGCAACTTCCACCCCGCCCAGCGGTTGTCCTGAAAGAGCCAGCGAGCTGAGCGTGGCGTGGCCTTCCAGGCGCGGGTCGTCCTGGGTGCCGGAGCCGAGGACGGAGAACCCCAGCTTGCCGGTCGCCGCCAAACCCTGCTGGCGCAGCCAGTCGATCTGGGAGACGTCGATGCCCGCGCCCTTGGCGTCCACCTGGAAGCGCCGGGACTTGAGGTCATAGCTGCCCGTGGCCGAGATTTTGCCGGCAGCCTCGCTGACGGTGACTGAAGCCAGCTTGACCACACTGTTGGCCATCGAGCCCTGGGCGCGGATGCGCGCCACAGGTTCGCCGTAGACGCTGCCGCCGTCGAGTTCGACCCATCCGGAACCGCCCAGGGCGCGGATTGGGCCATCGACCTGGAGCTGCGCATCGAGTGTGCCCGTTACGGGCAGGTTTTGGCCGATGAAGGGCTGCAAGTCGTCGAATCCGACCTGACCGGCGCGGAGGCGCAAGTGGAGCAGGGAGTTGGCGTCGAAGACAGGCTGCCTGGCGGGCAGCGCGTCCAGTGTTCCATTGAGGGCTATTTCAGTTTTGCCGCGGCGCAGCAGCCCGTGCGAAATGTCAATCCGCGCCGCTGAATAGCTGCCGGTGGCCTCGACCGAATCCCAGGGGAGAAACTTCGGCTGGACGACTTGCGGCTGCACAGGTTTGCCGTTCTGGATGGGCTGGATAGGGAGCAACTCGACGGCCAGTTGCGTGGCTTTGACACTGCCGGCGATGTGGGGATCGACGAGCGAGCCTGTCCACGATCCGTGAAAGGCCGCCTCTCCGATGAGGGCGACCGGCAACGCGGCAGCCCCGGTCTTTCCGTAGCGGCTCAAGCCCAGGCTGCGCATCACGGTGTCGAACTCCCACAGGTTGCGCGTGTGGAAATCGACGGCCAATGCCGAGGGGCTTGTGAGGGGATAAGCGCCGAGATGCCCGTGGGCCTGCAACTGGCTGGCGGGCGTATTCAGTTCGAGCTTGCGCAGATCGACCGCGCCGTCGCGCTGGGTATAGGTTCCATCGACGATGCCGCTGGAGGGAACTTCACCCGGCATGGCATGACCTGATGGACTCATGCCCAGCACGGAGGTTACCGAGAGGGTGAGGGTATCGCCCTTGCTCCAGGTCGCGGTGGCGGGGCCGTTGAGGCGGGCATCCAGACCCAGGCGCTGGAAGGGCGGTTCGCTCACCATATCGAGAAGCGTGTCGAGGGAAAC
>Ga0224555_1003324_pt1 | contig 16701 bp, 16 predicted proteins | sample 714S23034metaG_FD_180687 | JGI IMG/M metagenome (GOLD analysis project Ga0224555, IMG submission 180687) | Peat soil microbial communities from Stordalen Mire, Sweden - 717 S2 30-34 | ecosystem: Environmental > Terrestrial > Soil > Wetlands > Peat | place: Sweden: Norrbotten County, Stordalen...
GGCTGGAATTTTTGGGCAAAACGGGGAAAAAGGAAAAAACGATCGGTTTCTTCATCAGATTCATTTTGCTTGACTGAAACACCATGCTGCTTTCCGACAAAAAGAGGAGTTTTCGGCCAGACACTAGTTAGGTTTGAAACCGTGTTTGCGCTGCTTTGCCAAGCACCGCTATCGACCTGCCATTGCGCCCCGGCGCTGATTGCCCCGGCGGGGGCGATGGTCACTAACAGCGAGCCAATTGGCAGCACGTACGTTCCGCTGGCTGTGGCGGTCGAATTGGCGCTAACGGAAACTGTTTGATTAGAGGGCGTGATCCAGCCGCTGACCGTGCTGAAGCTCACCGTATGATTGCCTACTGACAGACCCAAAACAGTCGCTCCATTGCCCTGTGGTATTCCGCCATCCACCTGACATTGCGCCCCGCCAGTGATTGCCCCGGCAGGGTTGACGGTTACTTGCAACGAGCCATATGGGATCGGTGGGTTCAACATCACGGCAGAAAGACCCGCAAAAGGCGAACTCCACCCACTGGTGCCAGGCAAATAATAGACCGTCGCGTTAGTGTCTAAAAGGAACGCGGTATCAGCGGTCGGAGCGTTGCCCTGGAAAAAGACAGCGGTCAGTTTGGTGCAGTCTTGGAACGCACCATACACGATGTTGGTGACGCTTCCTGGAATCGTGACGCTGGTTAGGCTGGTGCAATCTTGAAACGCCCACTCCCCGATACTGGTGACACCGTTGCAGATTGTGACGTTGGTCAGGCCGGTACAGTGGAAAAACGCTAACTCCCCAATGCCAGTGACGCTTCCTGGAATGGACACGTTAGTCAGACTGCTACAATAATAAAACGTATCCTCCCCAATGTTGGTGACACTGTCAGGAATCGTGACGCTGGTGAGGTTGTAGCATTGATAGAACGCATAGATTCCGATGCTGGTGACGCCGTTAGACATGACCACGTTAGTCAGGTTGTGACAGTATTCGAACGCCTCATATGCGATGCTGGTGACGTTGCCTGGAATCGTCAGGCTGGTCATTGCGTTGCAGTTATAGAATGCATTCGTCCCGATGCTGGTGACCGCCAGCCCATTGATGGTGGCTGGAATCGTTACAGCCCCAGTAGGCCCAGAGTAACCGGGATATATGATAGTGATAGTCCCGGCATTTGTGATGTAACTGAATTGGGCCTGCGCCGCCTCCGGTGCGCCTAATAGCAAAAACACCCGAACCAGAACGGAAAGCAACGCTTGGCGATTGATTGCGCTCATTTTCTTGCAGTGGATTGGCGACGGCAACGACTTTCGTCGGTTGGTGGAAACATTGGCAATCCGCAAAAGTGTGCCATTCGCTTAACGGCTCTGTCATTGCTGGCCAATCCGGCATCAAAAAACAGTGCATTTTGAATAAGGTGTACGTCACCAAAAACATTGGCATAATTTTGGTCGGCAAACTCTTTTCGCGCTTGGCTTGAAACATGATCCTGCCCAAGGAGTAAACGAGCATATGCAAGGCGTGCCACGTCATCGCTTCCCCAAAATTGTTTGAAGCATTCAGGTATTTTTCCCTCAATGCAAAGGCGCAACTCTTCATCCTTCGCCCGCCACTCAAGCAAATGTTTCAGTTCCTCCATTTGCTTTACGTACAGCAGCGCAAGAACCTTTTCTTTCTCCTCGGCGATTGAGTTCGTTCTATTCCATTTCGTGTTGCCGCCACATGGTTGATCGAATTTACGGATGGCATTCATGTCCAGGATTGCGGTTGCATGTGCATCAAGCCGTGAGATGATGAGGTATCGAAATGGATTTCCATTTTGGGTTTCTTCTGTCTTCATTCCGAATTGGAAGACGTTGTGGGAAATTTTCGGTTTTCCAGAGTTGTCCTCAAGGAGAAAGCGAGGGGGCGATGATTCATGGTCCACCGTAGTCCCAAGTATAGAGCGTTGCAAAAGTACTTGCACGATGGGAATCATTGAGGTAACTTAGTTTGATGAAACGAGTGCCTCAGCCAGAGCCATCCCAAGCGGGGAAATCAACCGCCACAGAGAAGGCCAGATACGAGAAACGAAAGATGGCGGTCGACGCTGTCCGCCAAGGGGAGAAGCCGGCGGTGGTCGCGCGTGTGCTTCAGGTTCCTATGCGAACTCTATTCTATTGGCTGGAGACTTTTCGGCACGGGGGCTACAATGCCTTGCGCGAAGGGAAACGCTCCGGGCGTCCGCGGAAGGTGAACGCCGCCGTGCTGCGATGGCTCTATGAGGCCATCACATTAGGCGACCCTCAGCAGTATCAATTCGAGTATTGCCTGTGGACGATTGCCATTATCCGTGTATTGCTCAAACGCGAACACGGCATCCAGTTAAGCAAGAGCGGCGTTAGCCGCTTGCTCCGGTATTTGGGGCTGACGGCGCAAATTCCCAAATATAAAAGCTACAAGCAAGATCCCGCGAAGCTCAACCACTACCTCAACGAGACCTTTCCCCAAGTCGTGCGCGAAGCGCGGCGGACTGGGGCGGTTATCTATTTTGTGGATGAGGCGGCGCTCCGCGCCGATGCCCACCGCGGCACGACGTGGGCGCCGATTGGAGAGACTCCGGTGGTAGAGGACAGTGGAGATCGTTTCGGTTTGAGATTGATCAGCGCGGTCAGTCCGCAGGGTGGACTGAAGTTCGCCGCCTTTGAAGGCCGCATGACGAGCCAGCGGTTTGTCGGATTTCTCAAGAAGTTGCGCGCGGATACTGGCAAACCGATCATTGTCATCGTTGATAACGCCAAGTATCACAAGGAAGGGGCGGCCAAACGCTATTTGCAGGCCACTCCTGAAGGCATCCGGCTGGAGCATTTGCCGACCTACTCACCAGAACTCAATCCAGACGAACAAGTGTGGAACCATTTGAAGCGGCGGCTGGGCAAACTATACATTGAGTCTAAGGAACAGATGAAGAAGGAAACCAAAGCCATATTACTTTCGATACAGCGTAGTGTGAACCTTGTGCTCTCATTCTTTCAGTTACAGGATACTCAATATGCCGCGAATGCTGTCTAGTCATAATGTAACTACTTATGCAACGCTCTATATGAACGCAGTGTCCACATTGTCCGGCATCCTCGCCAACTTGAACCAGCTAATGTTATTATCAACCAGGAAGCACCGAGCGAACCTCTTGACGACCTCAAAAAGGTTCTCTTGTGTCGAACGCATTTCGTCACCGTCGAGCGTCAAGAAAGTTATGGCGTGTTTTTTCATGTCCGCCGGCAGTCTGAAGTCCGCTGGTGGCGAATCCCAGCCTTTAAGCTCGCTTAACATATCATAAGAATACCTAATACATTATTCCATTATGCAAACCGCCGATTTCTACGAAGAATGACAATAACCCGCCGTTTTGTCAACCGCGCAAGGCCAATGTGTCGCGCAAGGCCAATGCTTTAGTCAACGGCACTCCCCCAACCATGACCCTCCTACGCCGTTGAATCGCCGAAATCTGCCTTCCCCCGCATCCTGAGAGCGGGGGCTTTCGCTTCTGCTTCGGCCCCCGCCTGCCTCTGGCTGTGCTCCGCGAAAACCACCGCACTCACGCCGCCCCGATAAGTGCTTGTCCCTCATCCTGAAAGCCTCTCCGTTCCGCTTGCTCGCCCATTTGTTCCGGCTACGATGCTCGGTTTCGCTTCGCTTGCTCTGCCCGTCTGGGGCTACGCAAATGGGCGAACAGGGGCCGCTGCCGCGAGTTTGTTGGCAAACCAAAAGGCATGAACAAGCAAACTCGGACAACAAAACTTCCCGACGACGGATTTATGACCGCTCCGGGCTATCCGTTTTCGGCCCGCGACATCTTCGGCGATTTGCGCTCCAGGCTTGCCGCGGAGCACCGGCGCCCGATGAGCTTCGAGCGATTGGCCAAAATGCTCGGCCGGTCCAAAAGCACCACTTACAACTGGTTCGACATCTTTCACCACCCGCATGTGCTTGGCTTTTTATGCCTGTTGGAGCGATTGCCGCCGGCAGAACGCCAATCTTTCATCGAGGCCCACTGCCGGGCTTACCCGACTTTGGATGACCCGCGCCTGGCCCATGCCCCTGGAAAAACGGCCAAATTGCTGGAGTTGCTGGATCAGAAGGCGGGTCTGACCATCATCACCGGAGGCACGGATTTCTCACGCACCTTCGTGTTTACCGCCCTGGCCCATGCCGCCAGCCGGGCGGACGGGAAGCTTCCCGCGGCGGCGGGAATCGATCTCCATCGCTCCAACCTTTTCGTTCCGGTGGAATCGCTGATTTACATCAATGGAGATCTGGGCCCGGATCATGCCCGCCGACTCACTCAGAGAATATGGCCCAGGGTTCTGACTTCGGGGGCGCCGCGTTTGTTTTTTAACCGCGTGTGGTCCACAGTGCCCGAGGTTCGCGATGATCTGTTGCGCTGCGCCGGGTTCAAGCACGTCGTCATCGCCGAAGAGGGGGCGTTGGACGTGGGTGGCCTGAAGACCAGGGTTTCCACGCCTATTCATGTACTGACGCTTTCAACCGTCCAATCCGTTCCGGAGGGGATCCTGGTGAATTGCCGGCGCGTGCAGAAGCAGCGCCAGCAGGGGGCCGGGGGCAACGCCGCAGGAGAGGCCAAGAAAAGCCCCGGATGCCAAAGCCATCATCATTACGGCCCATGCTAAAGCGAACCGGGCGGCGGCTTCAACTGCCAAGCAACCGCCCTGATGCCCAAGCCCCGCACCGTGGCGGCTCGTCAGCCAGCCGATACTGCCCGGAACGTCAACCGGCGAGGCCGGGGTACAATGCTGCCGCTGTAAACGCTCGTAGTGGCCTGCGGCGCTGGCAACTGTAGACAGTTTCCGCTTTTGTTCGTCGACGTAGGCACCCAGATTTCACGAGCAAAAGCCCCGTGGAGGCGCTTTCATCGCCGCGCGGCACTGTTTTTGGGGGCACCCCGACTGTGTCCGGTCAAACGTAGCGTCCCCCGTGAAACCGGCGGGCCTATTCCTTGCCCAAGTACTTCCTTCCGGCGGTGTCAACGCGGATGGTGTCACCGTTGGCTATGAACAGCGGGACCATGATTTGGAGGCCAGTTTCGAGCTTCGCCTCCTTCCATGACGTGGTCAACCCGGTGCGGGCGGGCGGAACGGTATCCACCACCTTGAGCGGTATCTGCGGCGGCAGGACGATGTCGAGTAGCCTGCCATCGAGCCGCAAGGCCTTGTATTCCTCGTTCTCCTTGAGAAACCAGCGGCGCTCGCCGAGTTGTTCGTTGCTGAACTCGAACTCGTCGAAAGTCTCAATATCAATGAAGACCTGCCCACCGGCCTTCGCGTAGCTGTAGGTGGCGCGGCGGGTTTCCAGCGGTGCCACCGGCACGCGCTCGTTTTCGGCGAACACGCGGTCGATGAGGCGGCCCGTCGTGAGTTGGCGCAGGCGGGTGTGAAGCCTGTGCCTGGTCTGGGCGGTCCCGCTGGTGTGCATGTCCTCGACGACGTGCGGGGAGCCGTCCAGCATCAGGACCATCTGGCGTTTGAACTCGGATGGCAGAATCGTTTGCATGTGGTCGTGCCCCGCAAATGCCGGGATGTCTTGGCTGCTGCGAAGGCTCTGGAGCCGAAGCTTGTAGCGTGAACCATGCGCCGCGTCAACTACTTCAGACCCGCGCCCGTGCCGCAAGGCCGGTGCCGCAGCCGGTTCCGGCAGCCAAGCTTCCGACCCGACCAAATCCTGTCGCTCTGGCGGCGGGATGGCGCTCCGACGCGCCGAGATTGAGGACAATGCTGAAGGCGCTTGCGCAATCCGACCTGCTCCGGGGCGAGCAGCCATCGCAAGGCTTCAAAGAAGTCGTCCCACAAATCAGTCCTGTGTCGTCGTCCCATTCGGTCAGCCTCTCGGTTTTTGGGCCTGCTCGGAGAACTGAGAATGTTCCGCCAGTTCTCTCAGAAGCTTGGCTTTACTGTACGCGTCCATTGATTTTGAGGGCAAGAATCGGCTGGCAGATGGACTCGCATTCGTGGTCTGGCATGGTAGTGCGTCTGTCCAGCCGTCAGATTCCGGCGCAAGCATACCGGTCACCTCGCCGCCGAGGCAAGGCGCTTTATGTCGGCACACACATCGGCAGCGGGAGCGACCTTCTGCCGACCAGCAGCGGCTGGGACAAGACCCAAGACCACCGCGCCGTTGGGCACCACGTAGGCGACGATGTGGCCGGGAGCGCGGCGGGAATGCATTCCCACTTTAAGGCGATGGAAAGGGGTCGAAAACCAACTCGTTCACACGGTCCCAATAGACTTTTACCAAAAGGTCGTGAAGGGCAGCGCATTCCTGTTGAGGCCATCCTGCAATCCAAGGCTTACCTACGCGTGAGATAATCGAGCGTATCGGCTTCGGGTCATAATTTTCGGAAGGCACTGTAACGGTGAATTCCTGTTTTTCTCTCTCTGCCTGTTCATCTGTGATTTCTTTGTCGCCACGAAATTGCCGGAGCTTCCCCTTCCCGTCGCCTACGAGCATCCCGATACCTCCGTAATGGCCAAATCTGCCACTGTGGTCAACCCAGTGCATCGTGCCATCTTCTTCGATTGTGACGAAAAGTGTGCGCTCACGAAAGGTCGGTTTATGCACAACATTGACTTCAAACATGAACGGCCAAAGGTCATCTGCATTCATGCTTCAAAGATTCAACATGAGCGCCAAACGTCAAGGGCTTTCGTGGGCCACTCCGCCGCCGCGACTGGCGGCAACGTCGCTGCCGCCCCGGCGCTGGCGGCCTCGCGGTCATCCGCGCCGCCCGGAGGTGCCCTTTAGACGACCTCAGTGATGCTCACCGCCTGCTCATACTTGCGGCCCGGCTTGAGCAGGAAGCGGACGGCAACCGTTCGGGATTGGTCCGGCTGCCCGGCAGCGCCATCTGCTCGCCGACTGGGGGCATTGCGTCCCACGAATTGAAGACATGCGCGACCCGGTGCCGGGCGAGGCACTCGAATTGCTCGGGCTTCAGCCAGTTCCGGTTGCGCATCTCGACCCCGTACGGCCAGCCGGTTGGAAGCCGGCCCAGGAACTTGTCGAGGTCGGCGAAAAATCTTCATGCCAATCTCGGCTTTCCCGCCCGCAACGCCCTCAATGAAAAGCCGTGACCATTCTCGAACGGCTCGACTTTGGCCGTGATTTCCAAAACCGGGTAACGCACTGTCGCCAGCCCATAACTTTTGTAGGTTTGCGCGAACAATTCCGTTTCGACCATGCCCGTCCAGTCCGCCAGCGTCAGGAATTTCATCGGCTCGCCGGTGATTTGATGATGGGTTCTTTGCTCAACCACCAAACCGCATGTCACCACCTCTTCGCCGACGTGTTCCCCCAGGCGCGACACAGGGCAATAAGTGTCCCAGGCAATGTGACCGTGCAGTTCCAGGGGATGGCCGCTCACCGGAAAACCCAGCAACTCATTTTCCGATTCCAACCGCTCGTGCCGGGTCGGTTCCGCCAGCGGCACTTCCGGCAAACGATCCAGGCCCGGCGGCGGCAACAACATGCCCTGCCGCGAACCGTCCCTGCTTCCAAAGGCGCGGTGGAGAAACTGGCATTCCCAAAACTGCGCCGTGCGGCTCCGGCCAAATTCATCGAACGCCCCCACGCGCAAAAGCGACTCCATTTCGTCAGGCGACGCCGCCACGCGCCGATGGAAGTCGGCCAGTGATGAAAACGGTTCCCGGTCGCGCTCGGTTAAAATGCGCCCACTGGTCCGCTCCGTGAGTCCCTTGACGCAACGAACCGGCACGCGGATTAATTGGCCCTCAGGCTTGAACAGCGGGCCGGGCCGGTTGATGGACGGCGGCATCAGCTTGATTCCCAGACGATGACATTCCAGCACATAAACGATGGGATGATAAAACCCCTTGCCGTTGGACAACACCGCCGCCATGAACTCCACCAGGAAATGCTTCTTGAGCCAGGCGGACTGATATGCCTCCACGCCATAAGCCGTGCTGTGCGCTTTGCAGAAAGCATACCCGGCAAAACCCGTGACCAGTTCCCATACTTCGGCGGTCTTCTCCGGTGAGTGGCCGCGTGCCAGCGCCGATTGAAAAAACTCACCGCAGATTTTTTCAATAACGGGATGGTTCTGCTTGTTCAGGGCGCGGCGCAGCACATCCGCCCGGCCCGGATTCAACCCCGCAAAGGCTTCGCTCAGTTGCAGGATATGCTCCTCATAGACCACCAGCCCATAAGTGCTTCGCAAACACGCTTCCAGGGAAGGATGCGGATACGTCACCGGCTCCAAGCCCTGATAACGCCGGGTGAAAGCCAGTTTCTTTCCTTCGTTTGCCGCGCCGGGGCGAATCACGGACACAATGGCAACCAGGCCGTTAATCTCCCGCACGTTGCACAGGCGGCATAAACTGGTCATGGCCGGCGATTCGATATGATGCACCGCCCGCGCTCCACCGCCGGCGATCATTTCCCATACCGCCGGGTCCTGCCACGGTTCCGGCGCTTGAGGATTGCCCAGGAGCAACCGGCCATCGGCTTCGTCCCGCGCCAGACAATGTTCCAGGTCCACTTCAATTCCACGCTCGCAAAGCATCGCCTTCACATCGCGCATCGCCGCCAGACCGCCTTGCGCCAGAATGTCCATCTTCACCAAACCAATCGCTTCCACTGCGTCCATGTCAAAATGTGTGGTTGCGTAGCCCTTGCTCGCAATAAAGGTTGGCGTCAACTCATTCATGGGCTGGCGCGAGAGCACAAGGCCGCATGGGTGCATTTTCGGGTATCGCGGAACGCCATCCAGAAATTCGGCCATTTGCAATGCCGTACGGTAAGGTTCTTCGTCCAGCGGCAAATCCCGGTTTTCGGGGCTGGCACGGAGCATCTCAACCAGCCTGTCGCCGCCGCTGCCCGTGTGTTCGGCAGGAACCCAGCCCCCGCCAAAACTCCACGGGAAATGATCGGTGAATTTTCGCACTTCGCGTTCCGCCACACCAAGCACCTTCGCCACTTCCGCAAACGCGCTCCGGGCCTGAAAAGTCGAGAAACCCCCGACCACCGCGCAATGTTCCCGGCCGTATTTCTCAAAAATCAGGTTCACCACGCCGTCTTTGACGTCGTGAGCGAAATCAATGTCAATGTCCGGCAGCTTGTTGAGCGCCATGCGCTCCTTGTTCAGAAACCGGCGGAAATAGAGATCAAAGCGGATCGGGCACACGCCGCTAATCCCAAGGCAGTAACAGACCAGCGAATCCGCCGCGCTGCCCCGCGTGATCCAGTCAATGCCGCGCTTGCGGCAGTCTTGGAGAAAATCCCAGGTGATCAGAAAATACTCCTCGTAGCCGACTTCATTGATGATGGAAAGCTCTTCCATCACTTGAGGTTCAAACCGGCCGGACCGCGCCCCGTAGCGCTCTTGCAAACCCCGCATTGCCAGACGGCGCAAGAACTCGTGCGGTGGCGAGCCGTCAGGCGGCGTGAAGGCCGGGAATTGCGGCTTGCCGAAAGGGAAATCGAAGTTGCACCGCTCCGCAATTTCCAAAGTGGAATGCAGCCAGGCCGGATGTTCCTTGCAAGCCGCCGCCATTTCAGCGGGCGCCCGAAAATGGAAGCTCCCACCGCGCCGCTTTTCCGGGTGTTCTTCGCGCAACAAGGTCAGCGTGTGGATGCTTTGCACAATGTCATATTTCTGCCGGTCATGCGGTTCGGCGTAACGGATGGCCGGACATGCCACCGAGGAATCGGCGCTTTCCCGACCCGTTACCAGCCCGTAAAACCGCCCCGGAAACAGGTTCGCCAGACACGCATCCGTGCCGACAGCGATCAATCCTTCCGTGAAACCGTCAAGTTCCTCCCGCAGGAAAGGGCGCCGCTGCTGGGCCGCAACCGAGGCTTCATCGCCCGATGTTGCCATCTTTTCGGCATGACGCGACAGAAGACGGCAAAGGTTGTGGTATCCCCGGACCGATTCCACGTAGAGCAATAAAGGCGTGTCATCCACGGATAATTCCGCGCCAAGAAGCGGTTTGACGCCCGCCTGCTTCGCGGCGAGCACAAATTCGACCGCGCCGTGGAGGTTGCCGGTGTCCGTCAGCGCAACAGAAGTTACGCCATGTCGCTTCGCCAGTTCGACAATCGCAGCCGGGGAAAGCGTGGAATCCAGAAACGAGTAATGACTGTGAACGCGCAACGGAACGTAACGGGTGACACCCGGAGACGTTGACGTTCTCCGAACAGTGGCAGGCAGAATGGCTTTCGCAATGTCACGGGCCACGACTTCGCGCGGCGCGTCCCGCAGGCGGAAATCGTGCCCGCGCAAAATGACCGCATGCCCGTGTGCTTTGCGCAGTTCGTCAACCGCGACCGCCAGCCGCTCTTGCGCGTACTGCCGTTGCGCCGAAACTTCCAGCGCCAGTTCGCTGCGAAACCGGCCATCATAGACATTCGACAGTTTCAGGGACACCAGCCGCACGCTCACCCGCCGTTTCCAGGCCGAGCGGAGCATGTTATGCAGGCGGCCATACACTTCCGTTTCCAAATCTGTCGGCTCAGCCAGACTTTCGCTGCATTGATCTTCGCCCATATCGTTGTATCTCACCTTGACCGTGAGCGTGCGGACGCTGCGCCGTTCTTCGCGCACTTTGGCAAAGAGATTGTCCGCCATGCGCCGCAGTGTGGCCTCAAGGTATTCTTCATCCGTCAAATCGCTGGCAAACGTCTCCTGCTGGCTGAAGGACTTTTGCGGCTCGCGGGCGGGCAAGAGGGGCCGCTCGTCAATGCCGTTGGCATACTCGCGCAATGTGCCGGCCATATTGCCCATAAGCACATGCAGCAGGTCCAACGGCGTCCCTGCGATCTGGCCTATGCGAGCCAACCCGGCGGCATTGAGCCGGACGGCGGCTTTGGGGCCGATGCCCGGCAGCCATTTGTTGGGCAGCGGATGAAGAAAGGGGATTTCCTGGCCGGGCGGCACATGGAAGAAAGCGGCGGGTTTGTTGAGTTTGGACGCAATCTGGCTCACCAGTTTGTTGGCCCCGATGCCTTCGCTGACGATGATCTTGAGGGATTGCCCGATGACCTTGCGGATGGCCAGGGCAATGTCCACCGGCGCTTTCCTTGCGCCTGTCAGGTCAAAATACCCCTCATCAATCGAGGTTTGCTCCACATCCGGGGTGAAGTCGTAGGCATAGGAAAACATCCAGCGAGAAAAATGTTCGTAACGGTCGTAATCACCCGGCAGGACAATCAGCTTGGGGCACAGTTGCCGTGCCCGCACCGTGGACATGGGTGTATAAACGCCGAACTTCCGGGCTTCGTAGGAGGCGGAAGCGATGATGCCGCGCTTTTCCCCGCCCACAGCCACGGGCTTCCCGCGCAAGCGAACATCCGCCGCCTGCTCCACCGACGCAAAGAAGGCGTCCGCGTCCAAATGGACAATGGACTTGGGCATGTATCCCTCTCATTTGCGCTTGCGGATCAGCGCCACCATAACGCCCTGAATGACCAGTTCACCGGCGGGAAACAACTTGGGATACCGTGGATTTTCGGCCCGCAAAAACGGTTTGCCCTTGTCGGACATGTAGGTTTTGAGCGTGCTTTCCCCGTCAATCAAGGCAGCCACAACATCGCCGTGGCGCGGAGTCTGGCCGTGCTCCACTACCACAACGTCACCGTCGAGAATATGTTTGCCAATCATGGAATCGCCCCGGACTTCCAGGGCGAACGTGCGCGGCGACGGTTTAATGCCCAAGGTGCCGATGTCAATGGTGACGCAGCCCTTGGCCTCCTGTTTCCGCTCATCTGCAAACCCGGCGGGAATGGAGCCAAACAGCGGAATGTCAGCCACACGGTTGCGAAGCTTTTGCAGGTGGGTAACGACCCGCAAGGCCCGGACTTTGCCCGGCTCGGATTCAATGAAGCCCTTGCGCTTGAGGGCTTCCAAATGGCACGCCGCCGCGCGGGTGCTGCGGTACCCGAAACGCTCCGCGATTTCCTGATGCGTGGGCGCGGGCCGGTCTGCGCTGATTTCACCATGGATAAATTCCAAGATTCTGCGTTGGGCGCGGGTAAGCTCGTTCATATACTACTCATATAAGTAGTCTTTCACGCCTCGGATGTCAACCCCGAAAGCGGGCGCATCTCACCTTTGTCGAGGCCTCCTCTTGGCTCGACGTGGAAAACAGCAAAATAATCCAAACGCTGCTCCGAAGAAAGCAAATCTCGACAAAGATGAGATGCGCCCCCCGAAAGCAGGGCTGAGAATTGGAGGTGGAATTGTGCGGCGGTCTGGGCTAAAATAGCGGTGACATGGGCCAGTTGCTTCTCATTGCCGATCCGCGACCGCTGGACGAACGGTTGGGCCGGGCGTTTTTCCGAGAAGCTCCGAAAAGGCCGGGTGTATATTTGATGCGGGACGCGGCAGACCGGGTGCTTTATGTCGGCAAGGCCAGAAACCTGCAACAACGCCTCCGAAACTACCGGATTGCCAATCCCGACCGGATGCCCCGGCGTCAACTGCGGATGGTACGGGAAGTGGCGCGGATTGAGTTTCAGTTTTGCCCCAGCGAGGCGGCGGCCCTCAAACGGGAATCCAAATTGCTCCTTTCGTTAAAGCCCCGGTTCAATCGGGCCGGGGTCTGGCCCGGAAAAACAAGGTTTTTGGTCTGACGGCGGGCCGGGGAGCGGTTGGAAATGGCCCTGACAGAAGTGCCAGTAACAGGCTGGCATCGGCATGGGCCAATGGGCAGCGGGGCAATTCACTTGCACGGGACGCTTGCCCGTCTGTTTTGGCTGGTGGCAAATCCAGATCGGGCGTTCATGGAGCTTCCGTCAGGTTGGGGGCGAGGCAGGGTTGAGGAAAAGGTGACGATTGAGTGTGGCCATGACGCGGAGGAAATTGCCGGAGCTTTGGCTGCATTCTTTTGGGACGCGCCTGACAGTTTGGTGACATGGCTCGAATCGAAATTTGCCGGGCGAATGCGCGCTTTTGAGCGCAGCGCGATTGAAGGCGAATTGGAAATCCTCAGAGAGTTTTCCGCGAAACAAAAACGGAAGGCGAAAGACCGATTCCAACTCGCCTTGATGTAGTGCAAATTTACCCGGCGGCTTCCATCATTGCCATGATGGTCAGGAGCGCATTGCCTTCCAGCCGGTTATTCACATAGAGAAACAACTTGCGGAGTGCCGTTTTCGCCAGGGCGCGTTTAATCAGTTCAGCACCGGCGGATCGGGCTTCCTCGCAAGGCTCCTTGATCCCGTCGTACGGGCTGAACAAATCCACGGCTTCCTGATATTTCCGGCCCGGCTTGAGCAGAAACCGCGCCCCCGCGAATTCGGGATTGGTGACGCTGCCCGCCAGCGCGAGTTGTTCGTGGATTGGCGGCATGACCGCCCAGGAATTGAAGACATGGGCAACGCCGTGGCGTTTGAGGGTGCCGAAGTATTCCGGCTGCAAAAAGTGTTTGTTGCGAAGTTCCACCCCATACCGCCAGCCCGTTGGCAACGCCGCCAGAAACTTGTCCAGATCAGCGACAAAATCGCGGCCATGCCCATAATCGCCCGAATAAAATTTTGTGAACTCGAAGATGAACATGCCGACGTTCCGCTTGAAGGGTTCAAAGGGTTTGGCGAAGGCCGACGCGAACAACCCGGCATTGAGGAAATTCGCGTTTGGTTTTCCGGCGCGTTGACCAAAACGCGGCAAGTTGGTGAATTTCTTGACGGTGATTTCATCGGTCACTTTGAAAGTGAAGAGGAAATCGTCCGGCACGTTGGACACCATGCCTTCGATGTAGCGGTGGTCGGGGAAGCGGTAATATGCCGCATCCACGCAAACCGTCTTGAAGGTTTCGGCATATTCAGCCAGGCAATCGCGCTCGAACCGGGTTTCGGCGAACTTGCCCCGGTATTCGTAGCGGGCGCGGTCGTAGAGCATCCCGCACCAGCCGGGGTACTTCCACGAAGACGTGCCGACGAAAACGCCCTGCGCCGCCAGTGAGGCGGCTTGGTCGGCCAATTCCTGGCGGGCGAAGCTCACGGCGCTCAATCTAATCGGCTTGGCTGGGGGCTGCAACAGGCTCGCGGTGACAAAATGTGCTGGCCACTGTCACACATGTTTTCTAATAAAGCAGTCCCGTAGTTTAACTGCGTTGTCTTGCATCGCCGCCTGTGATATATGACCTTCCATGCTGCAAAAGAAACTTGGCCAGCGCATCGCCGACCTGCGCAAGGCGCGGCGACTCACGCAGGCGCAGCTTGCCAAGGCGGTCGGCTGCTCGGTCAAATTCATCGGCCTCGTCGAGCGCGGGGTCAACGCCCCTTCGGTAGCCCGGCTGGAAGATTTTGCCAAGGCGCTGACGGTCAGGGTCGTTGACCTGTTCGCCTTTCCGGGCCGGAAGCCGAGGCGCGTCAGACAGCGGCGCATCAGCAGGCGGGCGGCATGAGCAATGACCTGATTCTCTACCAGTTCAGCCGCTTGAAGGTGGAGCGCGGCGACTTCAGCCATTTCCTCAGCCTTTACGCGCCGGACAAGCTGCCTGAAGGCCGTCGGCTGCGGGACATGATGAACTGCTTCGTGTTCTGCGTCGAGGGCTGGGACGACGACCCGCGTGAGATTCACTTGATACCCGAAGTCCGCCGTTTCTACTCGGCCTTTCATGAGGCATGGCCCTACTGGCTCTACTTCTGCAACCTCGACGGGGACACGCTGCGGTCAATGGTCATGTGCTGCCTGCCGGATGTGAGCACGCTGCAAGCCGACGGCAAGACCGAAGTGGCCGTCACCTTTGACCCGCTCGACGCGCTGAACTTCATCACGCATGATTTCATGCCGATGAACCTGATGTGCGACCGGGCCAAGATGTTCGAGCGGGGGATTTGCGACCGGAGCAAGGCGGTCTTTGAATTTTTCGGGCTGCCGTTCGATGCAGAGCCGCCGGAGCAAGCGGCCCCGTAGCGCGGCAGTGACCCAAGACGAAGATGTTGATGATGACCATTCCTGAAATCCTGAAAGAACTGGAGCCTTACACCGGGCGCTTTCCTATGGACGCCATGCGGGCTGCCGTGGAGCAGCGCGAGGCCATCACGCCGGAGTTGCTGCGCTTGGTTGAAGTCATCGCCGCCAACCCCACCGAAGTCGCGAAACGAGAGGATTACATGCTGCCCGTTTTCGCGCTCTACCTGCTGGCGCAGTTCCGCGAGAAACGCGCCTACCCGTACATCGTCAAGATGTTCAGCGCCCCCGGCGAAACTTCATACGATTTGGTGGGCGACACTGTGACCGAAGGGCTGAAACACATTTTTGCTTCGGTGTACGACGGCAATCATGCTCCGCTGCACGGCCTGATTGAAAACGACGAGGCCAACGAATACGTCCGTGATGCCGCAATCAACGCTATAGTAGTGTTGGAGCGCAGCGCCCAGATGCCACATGCCGAGGTGATTGAGTACTTCCGCAGCCTGTTCCACGGAAGGCTCCAGCGCACACCTTCGTTTGCGTGGAACAGCTTAGCTTGCGCGGTCGCCGACCTGCCCGCGCCGGAGTTGCTGGCGGAAGTCCGGCAGGCGTATGCCGAGGATTTGATTGATGAGAGCATCGCGGACCTTGAGGGCATCGAGCGGGATACGGCCGCGCCGAAGCCGTGGCGTCGCGACCGACGGCACCTAATCACGGACGCCATCGCCGAAATGGAGCGTTGGGCCTGTTTCCATCCGGGTGATTCGGGGCCAACGGAGCCGCCAAAGGCTCAAGTGCCCGTGTCGCCGCCGCCACTACCAGTGCCCGCTGAGTACGTGCCCGCCAAACCACTCATCCGAGAGCCGAAGGTTGGCCGCAACGACCCCTGCCCGTGCGGCAGCGGCAAGAAGTACAAGAAGTGCTGCGGCAAGGGTTGAAGGATGGCAACGAAGAAGCCCAACCTTGTGATTGACACCAGATGAGCACCATCCGCATCTTTAACGTCGAGGCCGGGCTGCCTACCCTCTGGGCCGGCGTGAGGCCCGGCGCTGCGGCTTCGCTTAAGCGACATGGGCAAACTCGGCCTCACGTTTGTCGTTTTGTCGATTGCAGGAAAAGAAGAGTCCTGTCTTCATGGTGGCCACGGCCAATGACGTTTCGCAGCTTCCGCCCGAAATGCTGAGGAAGGGGCGCTTCGACGAGTTGATATTCGTGGATCTGCCCAACCAGAACGAAAGGGAGGCGATCTGGGGCATTCAAATCCGGAAATATGGCCGCAATCCTTCCGACTTTGACTTGGTTCAACTGGGGATGGCGACGGATGGGTTGACAGGGAGCGAGATTCAAAGCGTATTCGCGGATTCGTTGTACCTCGCTTATGACAGTGATCGGGAGCCGGCCGAACTGGACGTGGCACGGATCCTCACGGAGTTTGTGCCGCTGTCGAAATTGATGGCGGAGCAGATTACCGGGTTGAGGAGTTGGGCGAAAGGGCGGGCCCGGCTGGCTACGTTAGCGCAGGAGGTGGAAAGGGTCTCAGGAGAATTGCCGCCTGATATGGCGGGAAAGGAGTTCGCCTTCGGGCGGGATCCTTTTTTTAGCTGTCATGGGCCATCGTTTATCCCACCACCCATCCTGATTGCTCTGTGTTTGGGCTTGCCACGAAAAAACGGACACAGAATTTGTGTAATTCATTAGTTAATTGTTTTGCGTTTCGAAGTCAAGCGGCGAACGATAGTCAAGCGAACTGTGCAGGCGTTGGCGGTTGTAAAACACTT
>Ga0224555_1003329_pt1 | contig 16657 bp, 16 predicted proteins | sample 714S23034metaG_FD_180687 | JGI IMG/M metagenome (GOLD analysis project Ga0224555, IMG submission 180687) | Peat soil microbial communities from Stordalen Mire, Sweden - 717 S2 30-34 | ecosystem: Environmental > Terrestrial > Soil > Wetlands > Peat | place: Sweden: Norrbotten County, Stordalen...
TTTCGCATCCACAGTGTAATTACACATTGGCTAAATTTGTACAAGGCAAATCTTGCCTAGTAAGAGCTTGTCCATCATAGTCTTGCATCCAAAATGCCTAATCGAATTCCTATACGGCATTGAGTCTAGCACGCCGCCGCGCGAAATAATCACAGCCCGTTCAATCACATTCCGCAATTCCCTGATGTTGCCGGGCCAATTGTAGTTCTGAAGTTTGGCGACGCCAGCCCGGGTCAGTCGTGGTTTCGGGCAGCGCAGTTCTTTCACTGACAGTTCGATGAAATGCTTTGCCAAAAGCGGGATGTCTTCCATTCGCTCCTGGAGTGGCATGACATGGATGGGAAAGACATTGAGCCGATAATAAAGGTCTTCGCGAAAACGACCGGTCGCCACTTCCTTTTTCAGGTCGCGATTGGTCGCTCCGATGATCCGAACGTCGGCCAGCCGGGTTCGATCCTCGCCGACACGCTCGTAACGTTTCTCCTGCAAGACGCGGAGCAGCTTGCTCTGCAAGTCCAAAGGAACTTCCCTGATTTCATCGAGGAAAATCGTTCCTCCTTCAGCCGCCTCAAACCGGCCTGCGCGGTCTTTGATCGCTCCCGTAAAAGCGCCGCGCGCGTGACCGAAGAATTCGCTTTCGAACAGGTCCTTGGGAATGGAAGCGCAGTTCACCCTGACGAGCGGCTTGTCTTTGCGCCGGCTGCGGTTGTGGATTTCACGGGCAACCAGTTCCTTGCCCGTGCCGGTTTCACCCCAGACGAGCACTGAAGCTTCGGTGGTCGCGACGAGGTCAATCTGGCTGACAATGTGCCCCAGGGCTGGGCTCCGACCAACCAGCTCGCCAAAGGCTTTGGCCTCCACGACTTCCTCCTTCAAGTAGTCGTTTTGCAGCTCAAGCTGCGTTTTCAGACGTTGGATTTCCTCAAAAGCGCGCGCGTTGGCAACGGCTCCTCCAATGTGGAGGGCAAACACTTCCCGCCAGGCTCGGAATTCTTCTGTCGAATAGGTGCGGCCGAAACCAGCTAGGACACCCAGAACTTCGCCTTTGAACGATATAGCAGTTCCGGAGAATCCGCGGATTTTTTCGCGCCGCAACCACTCCACCGGGAATAGCTCGGGCGCCGCATTGTCCAAATCCTGGAGCACGACCTCCTGGCCTGTCGCGGCGATCTTCCCGATTATCCCAACGCCGAGCGGCATCCTTGCATCGGACGGGAAAAACGGTGATGCCTTGTCCGCGCTGCCTGGCAGGGGATAATTCCGACTGGCGACCAGATGCAGGCAACGAGTTTGGTCGGGGCATTCGGTCCTTTGCGGACAGCGTGAACAAATGTCTCCTTTTTCAACCAGCCAAATCTCTAACCGCCCAATACCGTGGCGATGGATCCCAATGGAGTTGATCAGCTTTTCCATCAAACCCTCCACTGACCGTTCCCGCCCGAGATCAAGCAACAAGGTCAAAGCGAAGTTGGGATCGAAGCGTAAGTCAGCATCAGTGTTGGCTTCCATAGGTTGGTAAATACCCGGCCAAATACGGATCTGCAATCAAAAAACGAGCGGATATCCGAACGTTCGGAATGTCGTCGGCGTCAAGAATCATGACGAAATATATCATCTTGTTGAACATGAGTGTTTTATAGCGGATTCGCTGAGATTGCATGGGTCTTGATTAAGGAAAGGTGTAATTGAAAAATAATACGCAAACATGAACGACAAAGATGAGCATCGCGACCAAAGGAAACCAATCCTGGAAATCCAAGAGCCGGACTTCGAGATGGAGGTATTGAAATCCAAGCAACCTGTCCTGGTGAACTTCTGGGCGGATTGGAGTCAACCTTGCCGAAGACTCGGACCGGTGCTGGAGGAAGTTGCCGCCGCATGCAACGGAAAAGCGAAGGTCGTCAAAGTTCAATGCGGACAACAATCCCAACCTTGGGATGTCGTATTGGATTCAATCCATCCCCACCTTGCTCTATTTCACCAACGGCGAAGTGCGCGAGAGGATCGTGGAGGAACAGAAGACATATTCGCCGCTGGCCACGGGTGTTTGGATATTTGCCCCATACTTGCTGATCGGTTTGCTATAACGCCACAAGAGACGGCCCATGGAGGCTTCGATTCCAACCAGGCCTTTGGTCAACAGCCGCATATACTCCCGAATCCCGCCAACCTCCACCACGATGGCCGAGGAAAACCCGGCATCATCTGCCTCCGGCAGCGGACATTTCCAAATCAATTCTCCCGTGCTCTTTCGCAACGCGATCACTGTCGCCGCACTGCCCCCTGGTGCGCACACCAGCCTATCGCCATCGATCAGGGGCGACTCGGCGTAAGCCCATTCCGCGGTTTTGCCGGCGTAGGCGCTGCGGATATTCTCCTTCCAACGCACGTTCCCCGTCTTAACGTCCAGACAAGCCACATCCCCGTCTGAACTTTGCGCGTAAAGAAAGTTGCCTTCGAGGGTGGGGGTCGAGCGAGCAATAGGAAAGTTAGGCTGCTGCTTCGGCTTGCCCACATTTCCCAGCCGGGTGGACCAAATCCGTTTGCCATTGCGGGCGTCCAGTGCCAGGACCGATTCATTTTCCAAGTCTTCGCTTTCCATCAGGCAGAGGCGGCCATCGACCACGGCGGGAGTCGAGGTATCCTCGGCCAATGTTGCTGACCTCCCAGAGCAGCTTCGGCCCTTCTTTGGGCCATTCGGCGAGCAGCCCGGTCTAATGCGAAATTCCGTCCCGTTGCGGCCCGCGCCATTGCGGCCAGTTATCCGCCAGGAGAAGCGTGGGCAGAATTGAAATTGCAGCGATACAGAGTGTCAATGTGCGTGTCATAAAAGACCTGCCCCATTCTGGTTCGCCTCCTGAACCGGCGTCAAAGCTATTCTTAACGCCTCACGGCTCGCTTTGAAAAGCAGGGGCGATTCGTTTTCCGCCATGATGAATGGCGACCAAGCGAGTGCTGTTTCGAATATCGTCGAGCGGGTGGTGTCAGAAATGCTACCGCGAGTTACTAAGTGGGTGACTTCTTAAATACAGTAGCGTATTATTATTGCATTTTTTGGGTGGCGTGCTATGGAATTGGCATGCCGCGACACAGCCCGTTTCGTATCGTCCTGTCCGCCTCGGAAAAGCGGGAATTATTCCGTCGTGCGGCCAAATATACGTTGCCGTATTTTGAGGTCGCGCGCGCCCGAATGATTCTCCATGCCGCCGAAGGAATGGCCAATGATGAAATCGCCCGGCGTTTGGATACGCGCCGCGAAGTGGTCAGCTTGTGGCGCAAGCGCTTCTTCACCGAACGCCTGGCGGGCTTGGAGGAACTCCCCCGACCGGGCCGCCCCCGGTCTTTTCCCCCCAGAAGTCGTGGTGCAAATTAAAGCCCTGGCCTGTGAGTTGCCCAGCCAACAGCAGGTGCCCCTGTCGCGCTGGAGCGTGCCCGAGATCGCCCGCCATGCCGTTGCCTCTGGACTGGTGGCCAGCATCAGTGATACGACCGTCTGGCGCTGGCTGCACCAAGACGCCATTCGGCCTTGGCAACACCGCTGTTGGATTTTTCCGCGTGATCCGGATTTTGCCGCCAAAGCCGGTCGTCTCTTGGACCTTTATGAGGGAGTCTGGCAAGATCAACCGCTGCGCGAGGATGAATTTGTGCTCTCGGCCGATGAAAAGACCAGCATCCAGGCGCGGGCCCGCCTCCACGCGAGCGAACCACCCCGGCCCCATTACGCCATGAAAGTGGAGCATGAATACGAACGCCGGGGGGCGTGGGCCTATCTGGCGGCTTGGGATGTGCATCAAGCCAAAGTCTTTGGTCGTTGTGAAGCGCAGAGCGGGATCGCCCCCTTTGATCGGTTGGTCGAACAGGTGATGGGGCAGTCTCCGTATAAATCGGCCCGCCGGGTGTTTTGGATTGTGGACAACGGCTCTTGCCACCGCGGCCAGAAAGCGGTCAGGCGGCTGCAAAACCGCTACGCCAATTTAACGTTGGTGCATGGCCCGGTGCATGCCAGTTGGCTCAATCAAATCGAGATTTACTTTTCCATCCTGCAACAAAAGGTGCTGACCCCCAATGACTTTCCTTCGCGGGCGGCGGTGGCGGAGCGCCTGGCACAATTTGAACGACATTATGAACAGATCGCGCAGCCGTTCCAGTGGCGTTTTACGCGCCGCAATCTCAACGATTGGCTGGAAAAACTGGCCCAGCAAGACCGCCAACAATCAGCCTTGGCGGCCTGACCCGGAGAATACGTTAGTGAACTTACGAACCGGCCCACTAAGCGTCGAAAAGATGACTCAATTATTACAGCAAAAGTTACAACATATACCCATGTCAAACGCGCATGGAGTGTTCGGTTTACGTCTCAGCGTTTGGTGGGACTCGATATGCAAGTTCCAGTCCCTTGAATTTGCCGGTGCCGGGCGGCCCGATCACCAGCCAACTGGGTGCAATCCGCGGAAGCCCGTCCCTTTGTGGACGGCGGCGAGAACATGTATCAAAACCGCCGGTTTGAAATAGAACCTCAAACTGACTCCAGGAGGATGGCAATGGCGGTTTCACCCTCGCATCTTCGGTGTTCCTCCCATCTTCGGAGACGTGAGGATCGCCATACCACGCCGACACAGTTTGCGATAGAAGGCTTCAATGTCCTGTCGATCAATGGAGTCAATCCACTGCGAGATTAGGCCGACAAACCAAGGGTTTTGCATCAACCAGCCGGCTTCATCCGGCTTCATCCCATGCATGTACTCGTCCTGGTGGATGGAACGCTCACGCCGCGCACGCTGGGCCGCAGCCCGGCGCTCCTTCTGACAAGCTGGTCGAGCACAGTAGTGTTGGCGACCAACGTTGTGCGGGATCGACTTAATGGGCCTGTGGCACGAACGGCAAACTTTTGTTGAACTCATACTGGCGCATTTCCTCACCTGGTGAAGGCCTGGTTCAAACGGAGCTTTAATTCCTCCTCTGCAAACTTCCGTTCGCGCGCGCGGCCTATGCGCAGGGTGTCCACCAGCGCCAAAAGTTCATAAAGCGAGGAATCGGTCTTCACGGCTGATGGGACCGAGCTGTAAAGCGGTTCGATTGCATAACCCTTTACCGTGCCTTCTGGGTCTGCCCAGACCGGAGGCAGGTCGTCCGGGCTGATTTTCTCCGATAGTGGCGGGGCAGCATGGGCGGTCGGAATTCCCCGCGCCAAACGACCTGGTGTAGCAGGAAAAGCATAACGCACCCCGTGCAGCAGATAGTCCTCAAGGGGCTTCCGCAGAGGCAACCGTGACGCACCATCGATCAACCCGGCTGCGATGCCACGGCGGACGGCGGCATGAATTTCCGATGCACTTATATACAGTTCCCTGGATAGGTCGGCGTAAGACTTCTTCTTGCTTTTCAGCAAGAGCTTCAGCAGCACAACCACATCCAGTGACTTCGCTATCACTGATATATTCTATTCGCGAATAGCGAATACACAACTCGAAACTCAACTTTCTTGCAGCTGGCCCATTCATGCGCCAATCAAGCTTGCTCCAGACGGATACGGAAGAAGAATCAAAGGGGAAGAAGGAAGTAGATTTTTCAGCGAATCCTCCAAAGAAAATCCACTGGAAGAAGATCCCGTTCTCAACCGCCCGTTTTGCATCCATTCGATTTCGCCCTTGGCATCCCTTTTCGCCCCCGTCCGAATGACGCGTGCTGAATCTGCCCACAAATCTGTGTTTGGCACAAAAGACTGGCATCGGTTGTGATGAAGGTCGCCACAGGTTAGAAAAGTTGGGGCTGTCGAGGACCCTCCATGGGCGACCGTCCGGAGGGGCTTTCGCCAGGTTTTGCGGGTTTTCTGCCACTTTTCGGGCCACGCTCAGGAACCCGCCGCCAAACCCGGTGAGTGGGTGTTCTGCGGCAGCTCTTGACATGCCTGTTGATTTAAGCTAAATTGGCTTAAGTAGCTTGAAAGATGTCATATGCGAGAATTTGCTTCGACCAAGGCTAAAGATAAGTGGGGCCTTATCAGCGACACCGCTCTGCGGGAACCGGTAACCATAACACGGCACGGGCGCCCCTCCCTGATCGTTACCTCGGTTCAGGACTATCAGGCCCTGCAGCGTCTGAAATACAGCCAGCTTAAAGCGGACATCCAGGAAGGACTGGACGACCTCGAACAAGGCCGTGTCAGCACCAAGACCGTTGACGACCTCATTGCCGAAGGCAAAGAGCGGTTGAAAGCGGCAATGCCCGATGCCAACACTTAGAAAAGCGCTGCGCGTTGAGCGCGATCTCGAAGTGATTTGGGACTACATTGCGGCCGATAACCCGGAAGCAGCGGAGCGTTGTCTTCGCCAAATTGACGCCCAATTCCATAAGCTTGCGCGAAGCCCTTTCATCGGCCGGGGCCGTAAAGACTTGGCCGAACGCCTCCGATCATTCGCCGTTGGCAATTATGTGATTTTCTATCAACCGCTTGTCGGCAGCGATGGGGTGGAGATCGTGCGCGTGATCGAAGGCCACCGGGACATAAAGCCCAAGATGTTCGAATGAAGGCAGAGCCAAAATTTGCGGGCATTTGCTCGTTTAAGTGACGTGCGTTTTCAGGAACAGGCGGTAATAACGTTAGGATATTGAGAAACCCTGGTTCCCGCCGGGTGCAATTGCTTAAGGTGGAGCCACGGGGCCGAGACGCGGGTCTGCCTTGAACACCCGGGGCTTGCCAATGCTGATCCTTCCAAAGTCCGGATGGGAAGGATTCAAAATATAGTTGAATTCTTCGGGCACGACCGCACTTGGCAACTTCAGCACCGCTGATCTCTCGGAGCGCACCCAATTGTCGCCAACAGCCGCATTGGTTTTCGAGTAAGGCCATCGCTTCCAACCCGCCGGCAGTTTCGGCGGTGACCAGATCAAGGAGGCATCAAACTCGATCTCAATAATCACCGACGGAGGCGCCGGCCACTGGGTCAAGTTGGCCCTCCACTCGAGAATCGCCAACGAGATCACGCTGGATGTGTAAACAACAGCAACGCCATTGGAATTCCAACGGCCACCATATCGGCGAGCCCCTTCGCCTGAAAACGCGGAACCGACAAACCTGCGTTTGAGGATACGGTACGATTGAATTCTTCCCCCTGAGGCCGCGCCGTTCATGAATAGACGCCGTGCTCGATTCGGCCCAAAACGTTATCCAACTCTCGCAGGCCCACCGCTGTTCGCGCATACGCCAGCGGGGTTGCCCAACCCAGAGCCTGAATGGGATTCTTAAACCAGTGAACAGCACTAGGTTCGCTTTCCAAAACATCCACCGCACGATAAAACAGCCGAGAAAGTTCCCAAAGCCGTTCAGACTCGCTCAAGCTGAGCAAACCCTCATCCAGACGGCGCTGAAAAGTCCGCGGATTCAGCCGCAACAATCCTGCCACATCCTCCAGGGTTAGCTCTAATTTGCGGGCCAATTCGCGCGCCAGCGACGCCGGCAAGCCATTGGTGATTGCCTCAATGATCTCCGCCTGAGGCAATTCAACGAGTTTCGCCAGCGTCTCCACATTTTTGTCTGCCATTTCGTTTGCCATTCTGTCGGTCAGCATACGCCAAATTGTCCAACTGTCAAGGGCGACTGCCAACTTGGAATTGTGATGAATATGCGCATGGAGCAATTGGGATTCCCGCGCCACCCGGAGGCGCAATATTCGCTCTTTCGGGAAATGCAAGTTCCAGTCCTTAAATGCATAAAGTATTATACATTAGATGCTTACGGAATTAGCCTCCTTGGGTTACATACAAATGTTACAACATTCTGCCTGATTTCAGCGTCCTTTTCATGTTGGTTTGGCGATTACTCGCAATGACAGAGTGGATTTGCCGGTGCCGGGCGGCCCGATCATCATTATATTGAAAAACCCAGGTTCCGGTGCTTGCCAATATTATTTCGTCGGGCCACCAGCCGATAGCCTGGTTCGCTCATCTGAATCCGTGGCTGGAGTAATGGTTTTCAGGCCGGATGGGACTTCGGCGCAGGGTCCCGCAGTTGGTGGCGCAAAGACAATATCTCCAGCAGCGAGTTGCGGCGGGATTTCAATCCGGCCAGCCAGGCGAGCAATCTGGGCAACTTCGCGGACTTCGCGCGCGGGGCCACCACCCAGTTTGTGTATTTGGTTGTCGGCTGCCTGGTGGCGATTGGGTTGTTTCTCAATCCGCGGCTGGAACAGGATAACCCTTCCGGCGCCCTGCGCCATAATCTGTATTCCCTCTGCTGCGAAGAAATCAGCCAGCGTTTCGCCACCTTTTACCGCAGCTTTGACATGGTCATGAAAGCGCAGCTCACCATCTCGGCCATCGACACCGTGTTGACGGGAATCTTCATGGCCAGCATGGGCCTTCCGCACTTGGTGGTGGCGGTCGGAGTCACTTTTCTTTGCGGCCTTATTCCGGTGGTCGGCAACCTCATGAGCAACACCCTGGTGGTGGCCCTTGGGTTCATGGTCGCGCCAGCCAAGGGATTGTGGGCCTTGGCCTTCTTGGTTCTTATACACCAATTGGAATACGTCCTCAACAGCAAGATCATCGGGACGAGAATCCACACCTCCGTCTGGCTGACGCTGCTGGCTTTGTTGCTGGGCGAAAGGCTTATGGGGATTACCGGCATGGTGCTCGCGCCAGTAGTCCTGCATTACATCCGGATCGAAGCCTCAAAATGTGCAGTCACGCCTAAGACAGGGCAAGCGCACCCGGAACGATCCCCGGCATTCCCGTTAACGCCGGTTTAAGATTTGACTTTGAATCATGGGCCGGACACTACCGCAGCAGGTTAGGCACTCGGTGCTTTTAGAAATGAAAGATCGAAAGGCGCGAATGCAGCGCCTGTGGCGACCCCAATGCGTCCCGTTACGGAACTTTGGCGCCACGGACGATTTCCACGGGAATCCACATCTGCTTCATCAGCGCGCTTTCGATTTTGAACCCCGCCTTTTCCAGCGCCACTCGCACATAGATGGGGCGGCAGTCAAGAAAGTTTGGGAAGTGTTCGTGCGTCCATTCAAAAGCACCGACCAGCGGATCATGTTTGGCGTCTTTGGACATGCCCACCACAACGATGCGGCCGCCCGGTCGCAGGACGCGCTTGCACTCGCGCAACACCTTCGGAATTTCCGGCGTGTCGAACAATTCCAGCGTAAAGCTCATGAACACCGCGTCCATGCTGTTGGCCTCGTAAGGAAGTTGCGTCGCGTCAGCGCAGCGGAGCCGGGCTCGTTCGAGGAGCTTGAACTTGGCGAGGGTCGCTTTTGCCCGCTGAAGCATTTTGTCCGACAAATCCAGACCGAACACCGTGCCTTTCGGCCCGACGGCTTTCGCGAGCACGACGAGGCTGTGTCCAGTGCCGAAGCCGATTTCCAAAATGCTTTCCCCGGCGCGCGCGCGCAACAACTCCAATCCCGCCTTGCGCATGGGGGCTTCGCTGCGTTCGGACAGCAAATCATAGACGCGACTGATTTTGTTGTAAAACGCCCTGGTCTGGTCTTTCGATTGGAAAACTCTCAGAACGGGGGCATGACCGGTTTTGCGGGTCGAGTTCATATAAATCGTTAAGCGGACAGCGTTGGATCGATGGACTGCGCTTCCGTTTTTGTCCCGGCGAGCCGTACGGCGCGTTCCTCCTTGGCCGTTTCCAAAGCGCCCCAGAGTCCGGAGCGGGTAATTAGTCCAATCGGACGATCCGGATTTTCGCGCGTCACTACCGGCAAATTGCCGACATCCTTGGCGGCAAATCGCTTTAAAATGGTGAAAAGGTCCTCATCCAGATAAGCCGATGTCCAATCGCGAGACATAATGTCTTTGACTTGCACGTTTTGACGCTCCGTTTCGACCACCCGATGGATGGCCAGGAGCGTCACCCGTCCGGACAACTTGCTCTGCTCTACCACTGGCAAACTGGCCAAGCCATAATCTCCCATCAAACTCATTGCGTCGCTCACCGAAGCGTTCGCGTTCACATAGACCGGCAGGTGAATCATAACATCGGCGGTCTTGACACGATAAAGCGCAATCGGCTCGAACTCGTCCGCATGGAAAGGGGAATCGAGACGGCTGTTGACCTGGGCGGGAAAGATCGTTCGTTTACCTGAGAGAATAAAAGCCGTGACCACGGCAAACATGGCCGGACCTAACAGCCCATAACCGCCGGTCATCTCGGAAATCATGATGATCGTGGAAATGGGCGCTTTGGCGGCGGCGGCAAAGAAAGCGATCATGCCGACGATCGCATAAGTGCCTGGATGCAACACCGCGGATGGAAAGAGATAGGCCGCCCCATAACCGAAAGCCCCGCCAAACATGCCGCCGGTGACCACGCACGGACCGAAGATGCCTCCCGAATTGCCTGAGCCTAACGTTAAGGAGGCGCCCACGATTTCAGCAACCGCTGCCAGCAACAGCATGAGCGGCGGCAACAACTGCACGTCTTGGGATATGGCAAATTGCGCCCACCCATAGCCGGTTCCAATCACTGAAGGAAACAGGAGACCGATAATGCCGGTGCAAAAACCGCCAATGGCTGCGGCAACCCACAGAGGGAAACGCTTAAAGAACGTTTCGAGATAAAAATATACCGTGAACAAGAACCGCGCCAACAAAGCGCAGCCGACCCCCAACAGAGCAAACAGAATCAAAGTCCACGGGTGGTCGAACTGCGTGGCCTGCGGCGGCGGGGTAAACACTGGCTGAAATCCAGTGGCGGCTCCGACAATGGTGTAGCCGACCACGGCAGCGATCAAAGCGGGCACCAAGGCCTCAACTTCGAAGTCCTCTTTGTAAAAGATCTCCGCAGCAATGACGGCCCCGGCCAGAGGCGCCTTAAAGATCGCGGCGATGCCGGCGCCGAGCCCTGCAGCCAGGGCAATGTTCCGTTCCCGCGCAGAAAGTTTCAGGAGGTTGGCAATGCTGGCTCCAGTGGAGGCACCGATCTGGGCAATCGGTCCTTCCCGTCCAGACGTGAGACCTCCGCCAATGGTGATGGCCGAAGTGATCAGCTTGAAGAACGACGTCTTGAAGTTGAGCTTTTCGCTGTTGTGGAATGCCCGAATCGCGGCATTTGTGCCAATTCCTGCGGTCTGTGGAGCAAATTTCCAGGTAAGAAATCCACCCACCAAACCGGCCGCGGTTGTGACCAGAGGGAGCATCCAGGGACGGCTCATGTGGAATGAATACTGGCTCACACCTCCTTCTCCGCCCGGGAGCGGAGGAATGTATCCAACCAGAGTGCCGAGCACGAAATGCTTGACCAAGTTGATGCACCAGATCAGCGCCAACGCCCCCAGGCCGGCCCCGACGCCAATCAGGATACCGATGAGTCCCCATTTCCGAAGATAGGTAGCCCCTTCGCCGATTTCCGGGATTTGTCTTAAACCAGGCCGTTGAGCTATCCGTTTCCACATAATTGAATTCAATGAACAGCATTGTCATTGCAAAGTTCGACCGACATCATAATGAAAGCGGGCTTCAAATAAACGGATTAAATCAGAATGTCTCTCGTTCCGTTTGCAAGGCGACGGTCCACCGTCGAGTTGTTTTCCTGGGATGTCCGCGCAAAACCGGCCGGGAACCCATTGCCTCAGGCATCATCACCTTGATTCAGGACATGAACCACGCATTGGTTAGGGTGCTCTTCCGAAAAAATCGCGAAGATCTGGGTGAAATACTGAGTATGAGCAAACATTCATCCCCATACCCACAAATCAGCGTGTAAAAGTCCCCACTCGAACAGCTGCCGTTGTCGAAGGACGAAACCACGTCGCACCAGCGATTGGTCTGGCGAGGTGAGTCGGTCAGCAGGCAGGCCGGTGGCCCATCCGAAAAACAGATACATCGCCTCCAGAATAAGCCGCGCCCGCCATTTGCCAAATCCCGCCGACGGCTCGCAAAAGTCCGACAACAACCATCGAGCCTCCGGCTTTGCCGCCGCCGCCAAACGTCCCACCAACATCTCCAGTTGCTCTGGCGGGAAGCAATCCAGGACGAAATGGCTGGCCACTAGATCAAATTCCCGCGCAGGAGGCGTCCGCTGCAAAACATCGGCTTGGAGGAATTGGATGCCTTCCACGCCCAACCCCGCCGCCTCCAAACTCGTCCGCGCCCGCTCCAACATCCGCGCGCTCGCATCCACGCAGACGCACTGAACTTGCGGATAGGCACGCCGCAATGCTGCCAAAAAACGCCCATTCCCTTCTCCGACCAGCAGCGCGCGCCTGGGTGGCGGGATCGAACCCAGAAAAGCCTCGCGGCATCGCTGCAGTTTTCGTCCCGCCAGCACCCATTCCATCCAACGATAATGCGCTGCCAAGAAATCGAAATTTGCCGTTCTTCCGGCCTGCCATCGCCACCAGCCTGCCGCCACCAACGCCCCGGCCGCGTAGGCCACCACATCCCAGGGATCTCCCGTGGTCCTCATGATGTGGGGTCCGATTATCTCAAACATCACCGACCACCCCACCCAATGCGCCGCAATTTCTCCGACCGTTGGCATGGCACCCGCAGGTCGGATCCTCAGCCAGCGATGCACAAGCAAGAGAGGAGGCAGGGCGCAAGGAATAAGGAGAACGTCATTGAACCACGAATGAAAAAAAACAATGTGGCAATGCGGCTTTATCAGCCAGCGATTAGCGGCATACAACCCGCAGCAGACGAGAAAAAGCGGATCAAAAACGTATCCGAACCGCCTCACAACAACGCCAGGATAATGAGACCGAATCCCAAACCCAGCAGAACCTTCAACAGCAGAATCTTGGTCAAAATCACGCCCGAAAATCTCGTCCACCTTCCGAGGCCAGTCAAGGAAGAATCAGCCAGTATCAGATTAAGCTTCGGTGCCGGTGACGTGCCGGATGGCACCGTCCTTGCCGGCAGAGTCCATCCCTTGATGGATCAGAAGCAGTGCATCGCGACTGGACGCAACTTCGCCGGCCATTTTTTAAATTTGAACTTTTCTTCCGGCCACGCCCGAAATCCTTTTACTTAATTCTTATCTTCATTTTTTCGGCAACGGTTCGCGTCTGCTTATTTGTGTGGCGCAACTTTCCGGATCTCCTGCTCCGCCTGCACCCAGTCCTGAACCGCGTGGCCGTCGTGGCGGCCTTCCTGCTCATATAGTTCATAGGCTCGCTTGGCGATCTGCGGGATCAAATCGGGCGTTATCTTGGCTTTGGCAGGATCAAAAATCCGATAGGCGAGTATTTTCACGCGGTCATTCACGAGGAACCACACGAGCGCATAGCCCCACACGAACCCGGCCCAACCCCAGCCCAGCGGCGTCATGAACAGCCCATAAACTGCGATCAACGTCGCCACGATTTGCGTGCCGACCACCGCCACCCATAGAACCGGCGCGGGGCGTATGGACCAGAACGGGCCACGCGTGCGTGTCAGGAAAATCGTCAGATGTCCGGCCAGGGACAACTTCAGGTACATCAACGTCTGGATGTGCGCATGGTCGAAACGAAAGACGCGCTCACCGAGATAAAACATGCCGAAGGAGGAGACGACCCCGACGACGCCCAGCACCGTGGAGATACCCAGCACCAGTCGCATATTCCAGGCCTCGGGCTGATCCTTGTAATGAACATTGTCATAGGCAATGGACAGGATCGCGCCGTCGTTGAGCAACGCCAGTATGACGATCATCACCGCCGTCAATGGATAAAAGTTAAAGATCAGGATCGCCAGCGTCATGAAGAAAAGCACGCGCAATGTCTCGGCAATGCGGTAGATCGCGTAGCTGTTCATCCGCTGGAAAGTCTTCCGGCTCTCCTGGATCGCATCGATGATCACCGACAGGCCAGGCGTCATCAGCACGATGGCCGCCGCCGCGCGCGCCGCGTCAGTTGCGCCCGAGACGGCGATGCCGCAGTCGGCCTTCTTGAGCGCGGGAGCGTCATTGACCCCGTCGCCCGTCATGCCGACGATGTGGCCGCGTTTTTGCAGGACATCGACAATGTGGAACTTGTGTTCGGGGAACACCTGGGCAAAACCGTCGGCCTTCTCGATGGACTCGGCCACCGGCGTCGTCTCTTGATGTTTTACGTCGCCCAGGCCACTGGCATCGAGAATGGCTGTGCCCATGTCCAACTTTTTGGCGGTTTCCTGGGCGATGGCCAGTTGATCGCCCGTCACCATTTTGACCTTGACCCCCATCGCCAGCGCCGTTGCGATGGTGGCCTTGGCGTCTTCCCGAGGCGGATCGAACAGGGGCAGCACACCCAGCAACTGCCATGGGCCTTCTCCCTCGGTCCGCGCCACGCCCAACGAACGGAAGCCGCGCGCCGCGAAATCGTTGACCGCCTTCTCCACGGCGGATTTCACCTGCCCGGCATTGGCCGACAATTCCAAAATCACCTGGGGCGCCCCCTTCGTCACTTTGAACGTCCTTCCGTCCGTGCCCTTGACGGTGGCCTCGGTGCGTTTATGCACCGGGTCGAACGGCTGGAAATGGATCACTTGGTAGCTTTTCAAGGCCTGATCATTTTTCAGTCCGCCCAGCACGGCCAAATCAATGGTGTCGTTATTGTCCGCGCGCGACGCCAGTGCAGCGTGGAGGATCACTTGATCGGCGGGGATATTGTTGACACTGAACGGGTCGCCCAGCGTCAACTTATTCTGTGTCAGAGTGCCGGTCTTGTCCGCGCATAACACGTCCACGCCCGCCAATTCCTCGATGGCCACCAACCGGCTCACAATCGCCTGCTTCCTGGCCAGCAAGCGCGCGCCGACTGCCATCGTCACCGACAACACCGTCGGCATCGCCACGGGAATCGCGGCCACGGTCAACACCAGGGCAAACTGCAACGTGGTGAGGATTGGGTCGCCCCGGAAGATCGCGAAAGCAATAATCACACCCACCAAAGCCACCGCGAGGATGATCAGGTAATTGCCAATCTTCAGCACAGCCTTTTGAAAATGGCTGACAGTGTGGGCCTCTTGCACCAGTTGCGCCGTTTTGCCGAAGTAGGTGTTCGCGCTTGTGGCATAGACCAATGCACCGATTTCACCCTGACGGATGATCGAACCGGAAAACACCGCCTCGCCAGGTTTGCGCTCAACGGGCAACGACTCTCCTGTCAGCGCGGACTGATCCACCTCCACCGAGTCGCCATCCAGCAGGCGCGCATCTGCCGGCACAATATCACCCAGGCGCATGCGGATGACGTCGCCTGGCACCAACTCGCGCGCTGGCGGAGTGATCCACTTGCCATCCCGTTTGACGCGGGCGTTGATGGCCAGCCTGGCCTTCAGGGCGGCGATGGCGTTGCCCGCCTGGCGTTCTTCCCAGAATCCGACCACGGCGTTGGAGACAAGCAAAAGGAGGATGATGAAAAAATCCGGCCAGTGCCGGACCACGCCCGACAGAATCACCGCCACTTCGATCATCCACGGGATGGGTCCCCAAAAATAGGTCAGGAATTTGAGGAACGGATTGGTCTTTTTTTCTTCAATCTCGTTAGGCCCGTATTGGGTCAGCCTTTTCTGCGCCTCAGCTTGACTGAGGCCATCCGGCGACGACCCCAACTTTGCCTGCAATTCCGGCATGGGAAGGGATTTCAGATCGTCCTTGGACTCGGGCTTGGACCCCGGCTTTGATTCGGGAGCTTTGGGCTGGCCGACAATGGGATTCATAATGGATACTCCTTCTGTCTTTACTCTGCCGCAGGATTCGTGAGTTGAGGGTTACTTGTTGTCATGCTCATGTCCTTGCTATCGAGGCATTATATTCACCTTGGCAGCGAACATCAAATAAGCGGCCATAATTCAAATGTTACTTCGCTAACAACTTGCGGATGGATTTCAATTCCCGCCGCCGTTTTGCGGTAGTCTTGGGATAGGACATCTTAAGATCATTGAGCGCATCAAGGACAATTCGGGAAACGATCAACCGGGCGTTGTCCTTATCATCGGCAGGAACGACGTACCAAGGGACGTGATGCGTGCTGGTCGCATTCAGGCAATCCTCATAAGCCTTCATGTAATGTGGCCAGAATTTCCTCTCGTGAATGTCCGCGAGGCTGAATTTCCAGTTCTTGTCCGGCTCATCAATGCGCTCAAGGAATCGCTTTCGTTGCTCCGCCTTCGACAGGTGAAGGAAGAATTTGATGATCCTGGTGCCGTTACGGTGAAGATGTTCCTCCAAGTCCACGATCGAACGATACCTCTCCTTCCAAATGGACTTCTCACCGAGCAACTCATCCGGCAGCCCCTGGCTGCGGAGAATTTCCGGATGCACGCGAACAACGAGCACTTCCTCGTAGTAGGAACGATTGAAGATGCCGATCCGCCCGCGTTCCGGCAAATGGCGGGTTGTGCGCCAGAGAAAATCATGTTCCAGCTCGTCAGCGGTCGGCTGTTTGAAACTGAAAACGTCGCAACCTTGCGGATTGACCCCGGACATGACGTGCCGGATAGCGCCGTCCTTGCCGGCAGCGTCCATTCCTTGAAAAATCAGCAACAAGGCATAATGGTTGGACGCGTAGTGGAGTTGTTGCAGGGCGCTCAACTCTTCAACGTGTTCTTTCAAGAGTTTATGATACCCTTTCTTGGACTTGCAAATGGGTTTCGCTTTCGTCGGCCACTTTCCAAGTTTGACTTTTCCTCCGGGCCGCACCCGAAAATCCTTTGAATTGATTTTCATCTTCAT
>Ga0224555_1003330_pt1 | contig 16653 bp, 14 predicted proteins | sample 714S23034metaG_FD_180687 | JGI IMG/M metagenome (GOLD analysis project Ga0224555, IMG submission 180687) | Peat soil microbial communities from Stordalen Mire, Sweden - 717 S2 30-34 | ecosystem: Environmental > Terrestrial > Soil > Wetlands > Peat | place: Sweden: Norrbotten County, Stordalen...
CGCTCAAGGACAAGGGTCCGGAACACGTGGACTTTGTCGTGATCCGGGAGAACAACGAGGGCCTTTACACCGGCGCGGGCGGGTTCCTGTTCAAAGGCACGCCCCACGAAGTCGCGTTGCAGGAATCGGTGAACACGCGCCGCGGTGTGGAACGTTGTCTGAAGTACGCGTTCGATCTCGCCCGGAAGCGCCGGGAGGGCAAGCCGTGGAAAGGCCTCCAGCCGGAGCACTTGAAAGCGGGCAAGACGGCGCAGTTGACGCTCTGCGGCAAGACCAACGTGCTCACCTACGCGTTTGATCTCTGGTGGCGCGCGTTTCAGGAGCTGGCCCCGAATTATCCGACAGTGAAGACGGATTACGCCCACGTCGATGCCACCTGCATGTGGTTCGTGAAAAATCCCGAATGGTTCGACGTGATCGTCACGGACAACATGTTCGGCGACATCATCACCGATCTGGCGGCGATCATCCAGGGCGGGCTCGGCATCGCGGCCGGCGGCAACATCAATCCGGAAGGGGCGTCGATGTTCGAGCCGATGGGCGGCAGCGCGCCGAAGTACACCGGACAGAACGTCATCAACCCCCTCGCCGCCATCAATGCGGGCGGGATGCTGCTGGATTTTCTCGGTGAAACCAAGGCCGGGGCTGCCGTTGAAAACGCCGTCATCGAAGTCGTCAACACCCGGATCAAGTCCCTTGCAGCCGGCAAAATGGGTTACGGCACGCGGGAAGTGGGGGATCTGGTTGCGGCGGCGATTTAGCCGCGGGTTTGCCGCGGTTCACAGGAGGCGGTCGCGGGCAAACCTCACCCTGAAGAAGCGGGCCCGGCATAAATTTCAAGTGGCTTTGCAAAGAATCGATTGCCGTGGCGCGTTGACTTTCCGCTTCAGGCTCCGCAACTTGTAGTCTTGAATTGAGCTTTGCCTCTTTACGAATACGAATTGTGCGAAGGCAACTGCAAAGTCTGCGGCGGCAGGTTTACCCTGCACCGGCCCCTTTCAGCGTCGCCACTCACGCACTGCCCGGCCTGCAAAAAGCCCGTTCGCAAGATTCTTTCGGCGTTCAATTCCCCGATGAAACTCAAGCCGCTCTCGATTTCGGACGCCAAAAAAGCCGGTTTCAGCGTGCTCAAACGGATCGGCAAAGGCGAGTATGAGCGGCAGTAACAGAACCTTGAAGCCCGGATCGCGGCCATGAACAGGATCCTCCCCTCTCCGCCCGGGGACACCGGGATTCCGGCTCCGGCCCGAATGAACGCGTCCCGCTCCAATGATGGACGCCGTGTCGGAGCGGAAGCGGGACCCTGCACAAAAACATTGCACGAACGGCCTCGATTTGGCTTCATCAGGCGTGCTCGGAGCTACGGGGGGGGCAAGGAACGAATTCTGCCGCAACCCGATAAAGGGCTCAAGTTGCGGGCAGCAGGGGATATGAGTCGAAGCCGGATGCAGGTTATCTATTCGGGCTACGTGCAGGGCGTCGGGTTTCGCTACACCGTAAAGTCGGTGGCGGCGGGATTTGAGGTCACCGGCACGGTTCGAAACCTGCTGGATAGCCGCGTCGAATTGGTCGCCGAAGGGTCGAGAGAGGAACTGGAAGCCTTCCGGAAGGCCATTCGCGAGGCAGGCCTGGATCACTTCATTCGGGGCGAAGAGATACTCTGGAGCGAGCCCACCGGTGGATTCCGGGGATTCGAGATTGTGAGATAACGTTGATGAAGTTTGCGATTATAGCCGACATTCACGCCAACCTGGAGGCGTTTCAAGTCGTTTTGGAAGACATCAAGCTCCAGAAATGCACCCACACCGCGTGCCTGGGTGATGTCGTCGGCTACAACGCCAACCCCAAGGAATGCCTGGATATCGTCCGGAACCTTGGAATCCCGTGCGTCAAGGGCAACCACGATGAATACTGCTCCGGAAACACGCCGCTCGACGGATTCAACCCGGCGGCGGCGGAAGCGGTCAACTGGACCCGGCAGCAACTGAACGAGGAGGACCGCCAATGGCTGCGCGAGCTGAAGTACCTTCGCATGGTCACCAGCTTTTCAATCGTGCACGCCACGCTGGATGGTCCCCAACGCTGGGGGTACGTGTTCGACAAACTGGCCGCCGCGGCCAGTTTCACCTACCAGAACACGGCCGTCTGCTTTTTCGGACACACCCATGTGCCGGTCGCGTTCATGCGCGACAGCGTGGTGCGGGGCGGCACCTATTCCAAATTCAAGGTCGAGCCGGGCAAAAAGTATTTCATCAACGTCGGGGCCGTCGGGCAACCGCGCGATAACAACCCGAAGGCCGCTTATGTGGTGTATGACATGGATGAAGGCACCATCGAATTGAGGCGTCTGGAGTATGACATCGCCGCGGCGCAGAAGAAGATTCGGAGTGCCGGCCTGCCGGAGCGGCTGGCGGAGCGGCTGGCTTACGGAAGATAGCAACAGGAAGGGGCCCGGCGGAGGCCGCCCTGCGGATTCAACCACGCTCCATTTTGCATCCGCCCTTCCCCATTGCGCACGGTGAAAATCCTCATTCTCAAACCCAGTTCCCTCGGCGACGTGGTGCAGGCCATGCCGGTGCTGCGGCTGTTGAAACTGCACTGGCCGGATAGCGAGATCTATTGGTGGATTAATTCCAGGCTGGCGCCTCTGCTGGAGGGCGATCCCGATCTGACGGACGTCGTTCGCTTCAACCGGCGGGGCTGGGCGGCGCCCGCGCACTGGGGCGAACTGTGGCGGAGCCTTTGCTGGAGCCGCAACCAGTCCTTCGACCTGGTCATTGACCTCCAATCCCTCGCGCGCAGCGGGGCGTTCGCCTGGCTGGCCGACGGAAAACTGTTGGTCGGGCTCGATGATTCCCGCGAGGGCGCCAGGGGATTCTACGACCTCGTCGTGCCGCGCCGCTCGTTTTACACGCACGCCGTGGACTGGTATCTCGGCGTGCTCACGGCGTTGAGCGTGCCGATCCATTGGAACTTTGCATGGCTGCCGGAACGGCCCGCCGTGGCCGCCGAAATCAGGCGCAAATGGCAGACGGATTCCGCGCGCTGGATCGCGCTGCAGCCCGGCGCCCGCTGGGCGAACAAGCGCTGGCCCGCCGAAAACTACGCCGGGCTGGTGCATCGTCTCGCCCGGGCCTGTCCGGACTTTAAATTCGCCATTCTGGGCGGCGAAACGGATCGCGACCTGGGAGCCGTCATCGCGCGAGCCGACCCGCAACGTTGCCTCGATTTGACGGACCAGATCTCCCTGCCCGAAATGGTGGAGTGGATTCGCATGAGCGAGTTGATGATTTCCAACGACACCGGGCCGATGCACGTCGCCGCCGCCCTGGGCAGACCGGTCGTGGCGATTTTCGGCCCCACCGAACCGCGGCGCACGGGACCTTACCGACGGCTCCGCGACGCCGTTCAGGCAAGCCTCCCCTGTGTTCCCTGCATGAAGCCGCGGTGCTCCTATTTCAAACCGCTCGAATGCCTGCATGTCATTTCGCCCGACGCCATCCTCGCGCGCGCCCGGGAAGCATTGGGAATGGCCGCCGCATAATTGCGGCTTGCGACTTCGTCGAAGCTTCATAGAGTGGTCGAATGAAAAAGTCAGGTTTGTTGCTTGGCGTCCTGCTTGCCTCTGTTGTCCATCTGTCGGCGCAAGTGACAGTCGAGGTCACTCTGGACCAGAACCAATTCCTTCCCGGTGAGGACTTGCCGGCTATCGTGCGCATCACCAATCGGTCGGGGCAAACCCTGCGTCTGGGCAGCGACCCGGGCTGGCTCACCTTTTCCATGGAATCGGGCGACAGTTATGCCGTCCTCAAGACGGGAGAGGTTCCGGTGCTCGGCCCATTCACTCTGGAGTCGTCTAAGCGCGCCATCAAGGTGGTGAACCTGGCGCCGTATTTCAACCTCGTGGAACCGGGCCATTACTCGCTGACCGCCACCGTCACCGTGCAGGAGTGGAACCAGCAGATCAGCAGCGATCACAGGTCTTTCGACGTCATCGAAGGAGCCACGCTCTGGGAACAGCAGATCGGGGTGCCGCGACCGCCGGGAGCGACCAATCCGGCGCCCGAAGTCCGCAAGTATAGGCTGCAAGAGGCCAATTACCTCCGCAAGAACCTGGTCCTCTATCTCCGGCTGACCGACGACGCGGGCCGGCTCAACAAAGTGTTGCCCCTCGGACCGATGCTCTCGTTCGGCCAGCCCGAACCGCAGGTGGACCGCTCGAACAATCTCCACGTGCTCTACCAGAATGGGCCGCATTCGTTCAGTTACACGGTCGTTGATCCGAACGGGAATGTGATCCGGCGACAGAACTATGATTTCACCACGCGGCCGCGCCTGCAGGCGGACCGCGACGGGAACCTCACGGTGGTGGGAGGCAAGCGCCACCCGAACGCTTTCGATCTGCCTTCGCCGACAACGGCGGAGACCAACGCCCCGGTGTCCATGCCTTGAATTTGTGCCGCCAGTCCTGGCGGGCGAATACCGCCCGGATCCTTCATGCGTAAGGACTCGGCGAATGTGGAAGAATCTTCGGGGAAGCCGCCCCAGTGGAAGCCCGATAACCGCGGCGGGTCGTCCGTGAGGGAACGTCAGGCAACCACCGCCGGGCCGGAAACCTGAAGTTGGAGAATCTTATCGACTGCGGCGGAGAAGTTGGACAAAAGGAAATCGTGGTGGACCGAGCCGGCCCAGGGTGATCTGAGAATCAGCGAAGTGCACCCCGCCGCCCGCGCCGCTTCGGCATCCTGCCATTTGTCGCTGATCACAAACGAGCGTTCCAGGTCCAACTGCCACTTGAATTTGCCCTCGATGAGCAGGCCCGGCTTCGGCTTGCGGCAGGGACAGCGGTCCGCTTCGGCGTGGGGGCAGATCAGAATATCGTTCAGCGGCATCGCGCGCTGCAACGATTCGTTCATGCGATCCAGTTCCCGCCGGGATAAATGGCCGTGCGACAATCCCGGCTGATTGCTCGTGGCGATCACGACCAGGCCGGCCGCCCTGAGTTTTTTTACCAGCGACACCGCCTCGGGGTTGACTTCAAATTCAATCGCAGTCAATGGAGTGACCTGACGCTGTCCCTCCACGCGCACCTTGTTCAGCACGCCATCACGCTCAATGAATACTCCGACCTTCATGAACCCGAGCAGAGCATAAACCTCGCCGGCCGGCCGGCGCCGCTCGAAAGAGATATTTTTTCGGAATCGCTGTCCAAAAACACTTCGGATTCGTCTCAAAAGTGAGAGAGGTGGAGTGCTGGAAATGTTCTCAACCCGCGACCGGCCCGGATCTTTGTCCTGGTTTCAGCCAAGTACCGTCCCAATCGAAATTGATTACTTCAAGAGATCCTCGAGCGACTGGACCTGGACCTGCATTCCATGAACGACGGGTTGGGCGCGGACCGCGAGATTGTCTTCGGTCTGGCCCGGAAATGATTTCAAGGTGACGCACACCGCGGCGATCGGATCACCATTGCGGTCACGCAACGGGACCGTCACGATCCCGGTGCCGCGAGTCTTGCCGACATAGGGTGTCCCCCGGGCGATCACATCCTGTTCGGTCGTGCCGCCGGCCAGACCCAATTCCTTGGGGTCGCTGCTGGCGACAACCACCGGCTTTGCTCCGCCCTCGGCCACCGCGTAGATCTTCAAGCCGATCAGGCGCGGATACGCCTTCATCTCCTGCTTCACCAGTCTCCCGGCAAGACTTTCCTGCCGGCTGTAGGCAACTTTTGCGTCGCTGAAATAACTGACCGAGTCGGACTTGGTCGAGAATCCGATCTTGCCCCTGACGAACGAGTTGTCCGTCAACATTGGAATCAGCTCTTTGCCATCGAGCAAACAGTGAATGTGGTTGCCTTCGCACTGAACGGTCATCTCATGCCACTCGCCCTTTTGAATGGGCGCTTCGGGGCCGATCAGAGGACCTCGAATGCCATTGACCACTTTATAGAACCAGAAACGGCCATCCAACGAACTGGCCACAAGCACATAAAAGTTCCGTTCGTCCTGGAACCTGAAAACCATTCCTGCCATCTGCGCGACAGTGCCGCCCGCTATTTTGAACCGCGTCGTCAATGTGAAATCTCCATACGTGTCCCGGTCGTAAATCAGCATTGGAAAATGGTCGTTCACCGGATCGCGCGCCAGTTGCGCCAGCACCGAGTGCCGGCTGACGGACGGCGCCTGGGTGGTGAGCGTCGCCATCGCCGGCGGCACGTCCTCCAGGATCACTTTCCAGTCACCGGGTTTGCCCTGACCCGCGACCGTGCTGCGAAATCCGGGTGGCGGCTGGTCGGGCGGACCTTCGCCGAAGTTGAACGTCTGTTCCATGGCCGGAGCGGGCAAAGCCGCCAGCACCAGGGCCCAAAGCAGGAAGGTTCGCATGAAAAAAAGCTAACAGAAACAACCGGCCGGACAAGTCCTTGTGCATTTTGCCCGCATTGGGAGGCGCAATTCATGCTTCCCAACGGACGGTTTGACTGTCATGGTGACTTGCTGAGGAACACCTCGTGGGATGCATGAGAAGAATTCTGCTTGTTGAGGATGATGTCCTGATCGCCCGGATTTACAGGCGAAAACTCGAGGACGCCGGGTTCCACGTGCTCGTCGCGGAGGACGGGGTGGCCGCCATCAAACTGGTTCAGGAATTCAAACCGGATTTGGTCGTGCTGGACCTCATCATTCCCAAACTGAGCGGTTCGGACGTTCTTAAATTCATCCGCCAGCATCAGGAACTCAAGGCGGTGCCGGTCGTGGTGTTCTCCAACGCGTTCATGACCAGGTCCTGGGAACAGATCGCCATTCTGGGAGTGCAGGAAACGCTCCTCAAATCTGCAGCCAGCCCCCCCCAACTGATCGAGGTCATTTCGAGAATACTCGAGCGATCGAGTGCTCCTGCGCCCAAGCCCGGTTCCGTCGTTGAAACAGGGTCCGCTCCCGAAAAGACGGCGCGACCGGCCGGAGCGCCGCAGGCGAGCCCGCCCGCCACCCGGGAATCAAGGCCGCTGCGCCGCAGTGAAAGCGCGGCCGAGTTTCGAAGCCGGCTGCGGCGTGATTTTTTCGAGCAGATCCCGGCGATCTCCAAGAGTTTCCAGGTGCTTTGCCGGGAATTCCTCGAAAGTCCGGATTCCCAGGTCCAATTGCGCCGCCTGGGAGATTTGCAGCGCAAGATCGGCTTTTTGACCCATATGACCAGCATGGCCGGCTGCTACCGCATCGCCCAGTTGTCCAGCGCTTTCGAAGCCCTTCTCTTCGAACTCCAGTTCAAACCCGCCGCCATCACCAACTCCGCCAGCCAGACGATCTCATCGACCTCGGAATTGCTGGCCGGTTGCCTCGCCCGCGCCGACCAACCCGACGAACAATGCCTCTCGCCGACGATGGTTCTGGTGGTGGACGATGATGCGGTATCGACCCGCGCCCTGGTGCTGACCCTGGCCCGCGCAAACCTTACCGCCACCACCGTCGCCGACCCGTTCCAGGCTCTCGAAAAGCTCCGACAGAATTCCTACGATGTGGCGCTGCTGGACATCAACCTGCCGGGCATCTCGGGCATCACTCTTTGCCAGGAAATGCGAAAGTTGCCGCGTCACGCCAAAACACCCGTCATTTTCGTCACCAGTTACGCTGAATTTGAGCCGCAGGCGCGCGCCATTCTGAACGGAGGTGACGATCTGATCAGCAAACCTATCATGCCCGTGGAATTGACGGTCAAGATCATCGCTCACCTGATGAAGCGCCGGTTGGAGACCCTGCCAACGACGCGCTAAACCGGAAACCCGGCCGCCCGGCCGGCACGGTTCGGTTGAAAAGAAGGGACGCCATGCCCAATCGTTCAAGCCGGCTTTCCCTCGCCGGGATTCCGTTGCGCGAATGGCTGCAGCAGGTAATACAGCGTCGGGGTTGCCACCAACGAAAGCAGCACCGAAATGCACAAGGCCCCGATCACGGCGATAGCCAATGGCCGAAGCATGTCCGCACCGCTGCCGATGCCCCAGGCCAGCGGCAACATTCCCAAAGCCGCCGCCAGCGACGTCATCAGGACCGGACGAAGCCGGCGCTGACCGGAACGCACCAATGCGTCTTCCAGATTCATTCCCTGTCCGCGATGATGACCCACCAGGTCGAGCATCAGGATGCCGTTCTTTGCCACGATGCCCACCCCGATGATGGCACCTAGAAAAGAGACGATATTGAGCGTCGTACCGGTGATCCACAACGCCGCCACCGTCCCGAACAACGCCAGCACCGCGCCAAACACAATGGAAACCGGCTCGTAGAACGAACGGAATTCAATCACCAGCACGGTGAACACGAGGAACAACGCCATGAGCAGCACAAAGAGCAGGTTGCGGAAGGATTCCTGTTGCTGCTGGTAAAGGCCCCCATACTCGACCGTGCCCGGTGGAAGCCAGCCAGCCTGACTCAGCTTGGCCTGAATCTCCTTCATGGCGCTGCCCAGGTCGCGGCCCTCGAGCCGCGCGGTCACGGCAATTTCCTGACGCAAGTCCTCGCGATGCAGTTCCGCCTGGCTGGGCTCCCGCGTAACGTCGGCCACCTGGCTCAGCCGCACCTCGGCGCCGCCCGGCGTCCGGATGGGCAGGTCGCACAGCGCGACGGTGGTGTTAAGGTTCTTGGGATTCTCCAAAACACGGATGTTCACGATGCGGTCGCCCTCGAGAACGTGCGACGAAATCTGGCCCAGCATGGCGGTGTTCGCCGCCTCCGCAATGTCGCTGGCCGTGAGGCCGAACCTCTCGGCGTCGGCGGCCCGCACGCGTAGATTGATCGAAGGACCGGTTTCCGTCAGCCCATTGAACGTATCCACCACGCCCCGCACCGATCGGATTTCCGACTCGACCCGCGGCGCTGTTTTCTCCAGCCAACCCAAATCCGGCGAGAAGATCTTGATTTCGATTGGATCGGGCGTCAGCGACAAATCGCCGATCACATCGGTGAGAATGCCGGGGAATTCCCAACGCATCATCGGAAACTGTTCGGCGAATTTATGACGCAGTTGAGCGATGACTTCCTCGGTGGTGTGCTTGCGGCCAGCTTTGAGCTTGACCGCAAAATCGCCCCGATAAGGTTCGGTGATGAACATGCCCAGCTCGGTGCCCAGTCGCCGGGAATAACTCTCGACATCCGGGTTGGCGCCAAGAATCGTTTCCGACTCGTCGAGAATGTGCGACGTCTCCGTAAGGCTCGTCCCCGGCGGCGCCCAGTAATCAATGACGAAACCGCCTTCGTCAAAATCCGGCAGGAAATCGGATTCAAGATTCTGATAAATGAAAACCCCGAGAACGGCGATCATGCCGCACCCCAGCATCGTCAGCCAGCGATGTCGCAACGCCAGCCGAACCGAGCGTTCATAGACGCGAATGACGCGTGTGAGCAAGAAGCCGCCCTCGGCCTGGCCGCCGGCCCGTTTCTCGCGGTCGCGCACGAACCAGCCCGCCAGCGACGGCGTGAGCGTGATCGCCAGCACGAGCGAGGTGAGCAGTGATACCACCATCGTCAATGCCAGCGCCCGGAAGAAGACCCCCGCCACACCCACCAGGAACGCCAGCGGGATAAACACCACCACGGGCGTCAACGTCGAGCCGACCAGTGGACGGAAGATTTCACCGATGGCCTCCTGAATGCCTTCCAGCCGCGGCCGCCCGGCTGCGATTTTGGCGAACATCGCCTCGACCACCACGATCGCGTCGTCAATCACCAGGCCGATCGCGGCCGCGACGCCGCCCAAAGTCATCATGTTGAAGCTCATGTTCACCAGCTTCATGGCGACCAGCGTGATCAATACCGTAACGGGGATCGTGACAATGGCCGTCATGACGCTGCCCCAATTCTTCAGGAATAAAAAGAGAATCAGCACCGACAGAATCAACCCGAAGACGATGGCGTCCCAAACGCTCCCCACCGATTCACGCACGAATTGCGATTGATCGTAAAAAAAGGCGAGCTTCATGTCCGGCGGCAATTCCTTGCGCAGTTGCTTCAATTCCGCTTTCAAGACCTTGGCAATGTCCAGCGTGCTGCCGTCGGGCTGGCTCACGAAGTTCAGCAACACCGCGTTGCGGCCTTCAGCCGTGACCACGGTAAAGGCCGGCTCCGGGCCTCGCTCCACCCGGGCAAGGTCCTGGATGCGCACCGGATGATCCGCGGTGGCGGTGATGACAACAGCGGCGATGTCGTCCGCCGAATGAACACGACCGTCCACGGTGGTGAGGTAAAGGTGATAATTTTCCTCCAACATGCCCGCCGGAGCGACGACGTTGTTTTTGACGAGCGCGCCCGTGATATCCCCGAGGCCGAGATTGGCCGCCTGCAGTTTCAATGGGTCCACGAGCACGTGGTATTCCGGCCGGCGTCCGCCGACCACGTCGATCCTCGCCACACCTGGAATCTGCAGGAAGCGCGGTTTCAAATTGTAGCTTGCCGTTTCCCACAATGACGTCAGATCGCGAGTGGGGCTGGTGAGACTGATGCCGATGATCGGGAACGCCGAAAAAGTCAACCGCGAAACTTCGGTGGTAACGGTCGTCGGCAGTTGGCTGTTGATCTGCGCCAGCCGGCCCAGCACATAAAGCTCGGACTGCACCATGTCCACATGCCAGTTGAAGAAAACGTTGATTTCCGCCGCACCCCGCCTTGTGGCCGAACGGACGCTCACCGCTCCCGGGATGTCCTTCATGGCCTCTTCGATGGGACGCGTGATGGTCGCCATCATTTCGTCGGCCGGCATGATGCCGTTGTTCACCAGGATGACAATACGCGGGAAATTGGTTTGCGGGAAAACCGACGACGCCATGTGCAACGCCGAGAAGACTCCCGCCAGGCACAAGGCCGCCGCGATGAACGTGATGGCCAGCGCATGCCGGACGGCAAAGCGGCCGAGGGGTGTGCGCTCCCCCATTTCAATTGAACCCTTCGTCCGCATCAGGGATTCACCACGCGAATTTTCGTTTTCTCCGGCAACCCGTAAGCCCCAACCGTGACCACCGAATCCCCCTCCTGAAGTCCCTTTCCCTCAATTTCCACCCAGCCATCCTCCCGCAAGCCTGCGTGCACCGGCATCTGTGTCGCCTCGTCGCCATTGACCAAAGCGATGAGGCTGCGGCCGCTGTCGTCGGTGACGACGCCTTCCGCCGGCGCGGCCAGGCACTGCGCGTGCACGGCTGTGACAACGCGCAACTGGACGAACTGGCCGGGACGCAATCCGCTGTCCGCCGGCAGCGGCGCGCGCGTCAGGACGGTGCTGTTGCTCGTGTCCACCGCGGGACTGACGAACGAGAGCGTCGTGGTCAACGGCGGCTCGGTCAGCACCTGCACTTTCTCGCCCGATTTCAATGCGCCGGCTTCCGACACCGGAATCTCCGTCTTGATCGCCAGGCGGCTCAAATCAATCACCTCCGCCACGACCGTGTTCACATCCACCGCCGCTCCGGGCTTGGCGTTGAGGCGGGTGATGGTGCCCGACAACGGCGCCGTGACGCGCAACAAGGCCAGTTGCGCTTCGGCGTCCTGCAAACTGCGGAGCGACGTGTTTTCCTGCGCGTATAACTTCTCCTGTCGCGCCACCTCCTGCTCCACGTAAGCCGCGGTGGCCGTGCCTGAATTGAATTCCACCAGGACGGCGCCCTTCTCAACGTGCTGGCCTTCGACCACATTAACCCTGGCCACGACGCCCGCGATCGACGCCGCCAGCGATGCCCCGGCGGCCGGTTCATTCACGCTGGCCGGCGCCGGTTCAACCGTACCATAACCGGTGACGTATTGATGCAGCGTCGCGCGCTTGAGTTTGCCCGTCTGAACACTGATGAGCGTAGGAACGGCTTCCTCTGATTCTTCAACTCCACCGGACCGAGGCGCGAATCTGAGCAACGCATAGAATGCCACTCCAGAAACCACGACCGTCAGAGCGATGATGACTTGTTTACGGCTCATACATGATCCATTTCATCGCGGGGTTTTCAGAGCGCCTTGCAGCACGGCTTCGGGCATTTCGAGCGGGCTTTGCAGCGCGTCCTCCAGTTGACCGAGCGCTTGTTGCGCCTTGATCAGCGCGGCGAGCCGGCTTTGCGAGGCTGTGCCGAATTCAACTTCGGCGTTGGCCGCGGCCAGCGGGTCCACCTCTCCCGCCTGCTCCTGCGCACGAACAGAATCCAATCGCTGCCGCAGATGACGCAATAGTTCCTTGGCGGTCGCCGCTTGCCCCAACGCCGCGTTGTAACCAGCCAGTGCGCTGTCAATTTCACCGATGGCATTTGCCTGCACCGCCAGGAAATGCGCGGCCGCCTGCGCCCGCCTGGCCTCCGCCTCGGCGGCCGGCCCCTGGTTGTGATTCAGCACCGGCAGTGTCAGCGTCAACCCGAGATCCCATTGGCTGTCCCCGGCGCTGCCGGCGTTCCAGGCATAACCGGGTCCCAGATGCAGGTCCGGATATTGATTGGCAATTTCGAGTTGAAGGGCGGATTGGCTGGCCGCGTATTCGGCCAACGCACCGCGCACGTCCGAACGATTCAACAGCGCCTGCCGCCGGACTTCAGGTTGGGTCAGTTCTTGTGGAAACTGGCCCAGACCCGCGAATGATAATTCGACGCCATCCAGCGCGCGCAATGCCACACCGAGCGCGTTCGCCAATTGCACGCGCGCCTGCTGGTATTGGCCGATGACGTCCTGCCACGCCAGTCGCGTGGTGTCCAGCCCCACCCGGGTTTGGGTGGCGTCATAGCTGGAAGCGCTGCCAGCGGCAACCTGGCCTTCGAGCAGCCGGACGACGTTGCTCTGCGCCATTGCCTGGTGGGCCAATAACGATTCGGTTTCGCGCGCGGCGTACACGTTCACCAACGCGATGCGCACGCGGCTGCGCACCTGCCACACCGTGCCGACGACGTTCCAGCGCGCGGCCTCGGCCAGATGCCCGGCTTGGGCGATGCGTTTACCGCGCTTGCCGGCAGTTTCGATGGGCCAATCCAAGGTCACCGGCACCAGCCAGGGGCTGGGAGTGCCAGGAATGCCGGAGTCGAATCCCGGAGTCACGGACACAGATGGATTCGGGCGTTCGCCAGCCGTGATGCGCGCCGCATCCGCCCTGGCCCACTCCGCGCGCGCCACCGCCAGGTCCGGGTGATAATAGAACGCCACCAGCGCGAGCGTGTCCATGTCCCACGATTGTCGCGGCCATTCCCCGGACAGATGATTGGTCTCGAAGAACGCCCGCAGGTTCGAATTCGTCAGCGAGCGGGATTCGAAATCCGCAGCCGTGCCGGCCGGGGATAGCGGTTGCGGATGAAAACGGGCACATCCGGCGAAGGCAACGAGAACCAGGCTCGCCGCCACAAAGCCGCGCCGAGCGCGCAATCGGATAGGAGCGCGGACAGCTTTGTCTGCGTGTTCCGAAACCGTGATTCGCGCGAACAAGGCTGTCCGCGCCCCAAGCAGGGATTGAGAGATGGCGCCCCTGGATCCACGGACTCCGACGACTCGCCGCAAATGGATCGTCCGGCGTTTCATGCGATCCGGTTTTCCTGAAGCAGCGGCAGGCGCACGGTCACCGTGATGAGTTTGGATGGCGCGGATTCAATGCGGATCGTTCCGTTGTGCGCGGACGCGATCCATTGCGCGATGCTCAGCCCGAGGCCGCAGCCTTCCACGTCGCTGCTGTGGGCCGAATCGCCGCGGAAGAACCGGTCGAAGACACGCGGCAGGGATTCCCGCGGAATGCCGGGCCCGGTGTTGGCGATGGAGAATTCGGCCGTGCCGACCACCCGGCGCAGAGCCATGGTAATCGAGCCGCGCGGCTGGTTGTACTTCACGGCGTTGTCCACGAGGTTCAGGAGCAACTGCCGCAGTCGATGCGCGTCGCCGCTGACGACCGTTCCCTCACAGGCCGCCAGGTCCACCCGGATTTTGGAGAACAATGCGAGGATCTGGGCATCGTCAAAAGTGTCGCGCACCAACTCGTCCAGCCGCACCGGCGCCATGGCGAGCCGGATGAGGCCGGCGTCGGCTTTCGCCAGCAGCGTGAGGCCGTCCACGATGCGGGTGAGGCGGCGCAATTCCTCGAGTTGGCTGGCGCAGTGCTCGCGCTGGGCGGGCGGAAGCGACTCGTCGCGCAGGGCCGTTTCGGTTTCCCCGCACAGGATGGTCAGCGGGGTTTTGAGCTCGTGCGAGGCGTGGAGCGTGAACTCGCGGATCCGGGTGAAGGAATCGTGGAGGCGGCCCGTCACGCGATTGAGAACCTCGGTGAGCCGGTCCAGTTCATCGCCGTTGCCGGTGCGCGGCAGGGGTTCGGTGAGATTGCGCTCGTTGATGCATTCGGCGGCCCGGGTCAGCACGGCCAGCGGCGCCAGGGCTTTGCGCATCAGCCACCAGCCTCCGCCAACGCTGAGCAGGACCGCCGGAATGCCGATCCAAAGGACGATTTCAACAATCTCCTTCATGCCCCGCTCGGACCGGGGAGTCCGGTGGCGCTCGTGGAATTCGTTCAGAGAGAGCACGGTGATCGCCAGGATGGAAACCAGCAGCACCCCGGCGTACCACAGCGTCATGCGCGTGCGGATGGTCATGGCTGGTCTTTCAGCACATAACCCACGCCGCGAACCGTGTGGAGAAGTTTGGGGTCGAAATCCGCGTCGATTTTCTCCCGCAACCGCCGGATGTAAACGTCCACCAGGTTCGTCCCCGGATCGAAATCATAGTCCCAGACCTTCTCCAGAATCGTCATCCGTCCGCAGAGGCGGCCCGCGGAACGCATCAGAAACTCGAGCAAACGGTATTCGCGCGCGGTCAGTTCAATGCCGGTCTCCCCGCGCTGCGCCCGCCGGGTGAGGGTGTCCAGCGTCAGGTCCGCCACGCGCAGCACCGGCGATTTGGTCTCCCCGCCGCGGCGGGTCAACGCCCGCACCCGCGCCACCAGCTCGGCAAGAGCGAACGGCTTCGGCAGGTAATCGTCGGCTCCCGCATTCAACCCTTCGACGCGCTCGTTCACCTCGCCCCGCGCGGAAAGGAGCAGGACGGGCGTGGCATTGTTGCGTTCGCGCCATTGCCGCAGGACGCTCAACCCGTCCCGTCCCGGCAACATGATGTCCAGGACGATGCCGTCGAAGGGCGTGGCACTGGCCGCGCTCAGCGCGTCCTGGCCGTTGTGACACACATCCACCGCGAAGCCTTCCGCCTGAAGCGCCTTCCGGATGAACGAGGCGGTTTTCCTTTCGTCTTCAACGACCAGCACGCGCATGTCCTGACAGGGGGTTGAATTCCGTTTCGAAGGGCGTGCCCGGAGCATCCGCCGGCTTCGAGTGCGTTGACCCTGTCACGGAGCCGCAGGTGTGTCCATCCCGTAAACCAGGATTTTGAAGCTGCCCGCCGCCATCCGCCCGCGTCTCTGACCTTCCGCCGGCGCCTCGAATTTGCCCGCCGCCAGATAGATTTTATGAGTCTTCGGATCCAGCGTCATCGTCCGCGAACCGCGCTGGGTCGCCAGCGTCTGCACGACCGTGAGTTTGTCCGGGGAATCTTCATGCGCAATGGTGACGGTGCCGTCGCCGCAGGATGCGAACGCGAGCCGGGTGCCGGGATCGAAGGCGTTGGCGTCCACCCCCTGGCCGATGGACACGGTGCCGGCCACCTTGCCGCTGCTGCTGTCCATCATCACCATCAGATTGTTGTGGCAGCCGACGAAGAGCCGATGGTTCGCCGTGTCAATCGCCAGGCCCGATGCCTCCTCGCCCGGAGCGATCGGCCACCGATTCACCACGGCATGGGTTTTGGTGTCGATTGCGACCACCTCGCTCTTGTCTTCGAGGTTGTCATAAACGCGACCAGCGCCGGGATCGGCCGCGGCAAACTCCGGCCGGCCGCCGAGCGTCACGGTGGCCACGACCGTGGCCGATTTGGCATCGATGACCGTCGCCGATTGGCCCCGCCCGTTGAACGTGTAAAACTCCTGTTGCCCCGGCTCGTAAAGCATTCCGTCCGGGTTCGGCCCTGTCTCCACCTTGGAAAGCGTTTGCAGCGTCTTGAGATCGACAATGCCCGCCTTGTTTTCGCGGCCGTTGCTGGTCATCCCTCGTCCGAGTTCGGGCGCGGGCGCAAGGCCATGCACGCCCGGCGTGTTCGTGATCTCGCCCACGACCGATTCCTTGTCGAGGTCAATCACGACCACCTGGGTGCCATGGCTGACGTACAGCCGGCGGGCGGCGGAGTCCACCGACAGGTAATCCCAGCCTCCGTCGGTTCCGACAGGAATTTCCTTGAGAAAATGATAAGGGCCTTCCGCCGCGGAAACCGCGACGGCGGTGAAGCACGCGAGGGCCGTGCCGAGAGCGGACAAATAATTTCGTTTCATGGGTGTTGTTGATTGTTCGTTCGTTGGACCCGTTCAGACAAGCAGTTGAAGATGAACCTGGCATGAAGGGTTCATGACAGTTTTGTCATCCGCACAGTGCCGGTGCAAAGCCGCAATGAAACGACGCTCAGGCCGGTAGATCCTTGCCGGTCGTCGTCACCGTCAGCTTTCCGTGCTTCACCCCTTTGGCGGCGATCAGTTCGTCGGCGATCTTCTTGATGATCGCCCCCTGCCCGCGAACGACCAGGACTTCGAGGCAATTATGGTGGTCGAGGTGGACGTGGATCGTCGAGATGATCA
>Ga0224555_1003331_pt1 | contig 16651 bp, 8 predicted proteins | sample 714S23034metaG_FD_180687 | JGI IMG/M metagenome (GOLD analysis project Ga0224555, IMG submission 180687) | Peat soil microbial communities from Stordalen Mire, Sweden - 717 S2 30-34 | ecosystem: Environmental > Terrestrial > Soil > Wetlands > Peat | place: Sweden: Norrbotten County, Stordalen...
GCTGTTTCTCTCGGCCGTGCCGTTCGCCGGCACGCCGAGCCTGACGATCGACTACCCGGCCGAGGGCGCTCTTTTCCCGCCCGACTTCGCGCCGCCCACCTTTCTCTGGCGCGACGCTACCCGGGCGACCGCGTGGCGCATCGAAGTTTCCTTCGCCTCGGGAGCCCCGCCCCTGCGCTTTGTATCGACTGGCCCGCGCCTGCACGTTGGCGACATCGACGAGGATTGCATCTCCACCACCAACGAGCTTCCCAAAGTGGATCCGCAACAAAGGACCTGGAAGCCCGCTGGCGCGGCCTGGACATTGATAAAAAGCCGATCCAAAGCCACGCCCGCCCTGCTCACGTGGACCGGCCTCGACCAGGGCCGCGCCGTCTCCCGCGCGGCAGTGCACATTCAGACTTCGGCCGATGCGGTGGGCGCGCCAATCTTCTATCGCGACGTTCCGCTGATGCCCAGCGAAACCGAAAAGGGCATCATCAAGCCGCTGGCACCGTACGCCGTGCGGCTGGTGAAGTGGCGTCTGCGCGAGGTGAGTGAAACGCAAAGCCGCGTTGTGATGCAGGGGCTGCCTGTGTGCGCGAACTGCCACTCATTCTCGCGCGACGGCAAGTTCATGGGCATGGACCTCGACGGATTGAAAAACAACAAGGGCCGCTACTTCCTGGCCCAGGTCCAGCCCGACGTGACGGTGCGCCGCGAGGACGTGATTCAATGGACCTCGGCCCAAGGCCGCCTGGAAAACGCGATCCGCGTCGGCTTCATGTCGCAGGTTTCTCCGCGCGGCGAAACGGTAGTCACCACCATCGACACGCCCGGGGCCAACGCCAGCAACTACTTCGTCGCCAACTTCACCGACTACCGTTTCCTGCAGGTCTTCTTTCCCACGCGCGGCATCCTGGCCTGGTACAGCCGCACGACCGGCCTGCTCGAACCTCTGCCCGGCGCGGACGATCCGGCCTATGTGCAGTTCGGCGCGGTCTGGAGCTCCGACGGGGCATACCTGGTCTTCGCCCGGGCGCGCGCCGCGGATCCTAACCCGCCGGGCCTGCCGTTGGCCCGATTTGCCAACGATCCTAATGAGCTGCAAATTCACTACGACCTCTATCGCATCCCCTTCAATAACGGGCGCGGCGGGCGGGCGGAACCGATTGCAGGCGCCTCCAACAACGGTTTGAGCAACAGCTTCCCCAAACTCTCTCCCGACGGGCGCTGGCTGGTCTACGTGCAGTCGCGCAACGGTCAGCTCATGCGTCCCGACAGCCAGCTCTACATCGTCCCCGCCGCAGGTGGCGAGGCACGCCGCATGCGCTGCAACACTCCTCTGATGAACTCCTGGCATAGCTTCTCGCCCAGCGGCCGCTGGCTGGTTTTTTCTTCAAAAGCGCGCTCACCTTACACGCAGATGTACCTCACCCACATCGACGCCGAAGGCAACGACACGCCACCGATCCTGATTGAGAATTCCACCGCCGCCAACCGCGCCGTGAACCTGCCGGAATTCGTCAACGTCCCGGCGGGGGGCCTGCGCGCCATCGGCGGACCGGCGCTCGATTACTACCGCTTCTACGACCGCGCGCTCTACTTGCAGAAGCAAAAGCGCTACGCCGAATCCGCCGCCGCCTGGAAAGCGCTCCTGGCGATCGCCCCGGAAGACGCCGCCGCGCGCCGCAGCCTGGGGCTGACCCTGCTGCTCGCCGGCCGCCGCGGCGAGGCGCTGCCGTATCTCGAAAAAGACCGGGAAGACGCTCTGCGCCAATCGCCGCTGACCTGGGCCATTCATCTTCTGGAAACCGGGCACGACGCCCCGCCCGTCGCGACTTCAGCCGACCCCACGGCCCAGGAGCTCTATTACCTCGCTCTGGCCGCCCTCCGCCGCGGCGATAAGCCGGCCGCCATCGCGAGCCTGCTTAAGGCCCTGGCTCTCAATCCCGACTACGCCGAGGCGCACCAGCAGCTCGCCGAAACGACAGACCAGCCCAGCGTGGCGCTCGAGCACTGGCGCGCGGCCATTGGCGTGAGTCCTAACAACGCGACGGCCCTGCGCCGGGCCGCCTGGATCCTGGCGACGAACCCGGCCCTGCGCGACGGGCCGGAGGCTTTGGCGCTGGCCGTCCGGGCGCTGCTGCTGACTCACTCCCAGGACGCCGCCACGCTCGATACCTTGGCCGCCGCCTACGCTGAGAACCGTCGTTTTGAAGACGCCATCGCCACCGCCCGCAGGGCCATTGCCGCGGACCCGGCCCAAGCCCCGGCGATCCGGCAGCGCATCGAGCAATATCAGATCGGGAAGCCCTGGCGCGAGTAGATGGAAAGCGGAACGCCAGGCAGGAATGCTTTCCAACGTGGCTCGACGCTCCTCGCAGCCCTTGGCCTTCTCCGGCCTTGTTCAACTCGCGGGAGGGACACGGCCGGACCGTGAGCCTTCAAACACAGATGGGCCTTCCAGCCTTCAACCCCACTTGCGAAATGCGCACAAGCGAGTGGTGCTATTCTGCCGACAGGAAGTCCGAGATGAAATTCCCTAATTCGAAGTGGACGTCGTTAGCGCTGGCGATGGCTGTGCCGGCGGTCTTGATGGTGCTCGCCTCTGCGCTGCGCGCGGGGCGAGTGTCCGAAGCTCAACCCGCCCGGCCACCCACGGGTGATCTCGCGAATTTTGCCGCCCTGGCGCCGATTGACGCGCACTTTCACCTTTACAAGGATGACCCGGCGTTCGGCGAACTCATGCGGCGCCTGAATCTGCGCATTTTGGACATCCTCGTGATTGACGATCGCGACCCTTACGCCAAAGGAATGGAGCCGCAGCGCGGCGACGTGCTCAAGGTCGTCCATAGCACGGGAGGCCGCGCCGTGCTGTGCACGACTTTCAGCCCTTACGAATTCGAAGAGCCGGGATTTGCCCAGCGCACGATTCGCCAGCTCGACGCCGACTTCAAGGCGGGGGCCATCGCGGTGAAGATATACAAGGTCATGGGCATGGAGATGAAGTCGAAAGCGGGGCGCTATGTGCTGCCCGACGACCCGGCCTTCGAACCTATCTATCAGTACATTGCCGCCCACAATCGGACGGTAGTCGCGCACCTCGCGGAGCCCGATTCCTGCTGGCAGGCGCCTAACCCCGCCAGCCCGGACTACGAATACTACAACGAGAATCCGCAGGAGTACGCCTACGCGCATCCCGAGTGGCCTTCCAAGGCCGCCATTCTCGCGGCTCGCGATCACCTGGTGGCACAGAACCCCAAACTGCGCGTGGTTGGCGCACACCTGGGCAGCATGGAAGCCGACGTGAATGAGATCGCCAAGCGCTTGGACCGCTATCCCAATTTTGCGGTGGATACCGCCGCGCGCGTTCCCTACTTCATGCTTCAGCCGCGTGACAAGGTGCGGGCTTTTCTAATCAAGTACCAGGACCGCATCCTCTATGCGACCGACCTGGTCGTCATGCCGAAAGACGATACCGCAAAGGCGCTCGCGCAGTGGAACGAGACTTATGAGCGCGATTGGAAATTCTTCGCTACCGACCAGACGGTCGAGTACAAGGGACACAGCTACCAGGGTCTGGCGCTGCCCGGGCCTGTTCTCAAAAGGATATTCCATGACAACGCCGTCCGCTGGCTGCCGGGCATGATGGGGAAACCATAGCAGGGTCGCGCGAGCAAAACATCTGCCGCCGGCGCCCACATTCCGTTGAAGCGCAGCACACAGTCCGGTTCCCATTCAGCATAGGCCTCAACGATCACATCGGCTTCGCTGTGCGTGCGGAAGCGATCGCCTCTTGGAACAAGTTGCTCGCGCAATTCCAATCAGTTGAAAACTTCTCCATTGAAAACGACGAACAGATCGTTGGCTGCCCTCGATATGGCAGGGGACCAAGCACAATCCCACGGAATCCTCTTCTGTGGCAACGCTGAAGCCGATACAATTACGGGCGGAGATACTCATCATGAGACGTAACCTGCTGTTGGTAGGGACGCTTGGTTTCACGCTGCTCCATGGCCAGGCGCTGCCCCCCGAACAGAAGCAGAAAGTGGACGACGCCGTTCCAGTCAAGGCGCCGGCCAAACCGAGGAAGCCTCGCCGCATGCTGGTAAGCAACCTGGAAATGCGCGACGGCCATCCATGGCACGGCAGTTCCTATGCCACCATTCCGGTGGACAACTACGCGATCGGAGAGATGGGCAAACGGACGGGCGCCTACAAGGCGGTGTTCAGCGACGATGTCGAAATGTTCCGCCCGGAGCGGATCAAACAGTTCGACGCGATCTGCTTTCTGAATACGGTAGGCGTGTTATTCGAAGACCCGGAGTTGAAGAAATCGCTACTCGCCTTCATCGCGGGCGGTAAGGGGTTCGTGGGGATTCACGATGCCATTGCGACCTTCGTGCAGTATCCCCAGTACGACCAGTGGCCGCCGTTCGGCCAGATGCTGGGCGCGACCGAGAACGGCGGACATCCCTGGGATGGGGAGACCATGACAGTGAAGGTGGAGGACCCGAAGAGCCCGCTGAATGCCGTGTTTCACGGCCAGGAATTCCAGATTGCCGACCAGGCCTTTCAGTTCCCGGAGCCGACCCTGCGCGACCATCTCCACGTGCTCCTCAGTATCGATGTGGAGAAGACCGGTTTCTCTCCAAACCACCACATTCTGCCAGTGCGCATGGCGGACAAGGATTTCCCCGTGACGTGGATTCGCGCGTATGGGAAGGGCCGCGTGTTCTATAGTTCGCTGGGGCATGGCGCGCCCGTCTTCTGGAACGCGCCGCTGCTCGAGCATTTCCTGGCCGGCATCCAATACGCCTTGGGCGATCTGAAGGCGGATAGCACGCCCAGCGCGAAACTGCCAGCAACAAAGAAGTGAGCCGGCAGTTCGCGAAGACCTTGATCGTGGTGCTGCGGTTGGCGCGCACGGGGTCAAATTTGATGCCCATTTGGCTGCGACTCGGCCGCGACAGACCGCTTGAAGAGCATACCGCCGAATTCAGATCCCAGGCTGGCGGCGGCTCATGCGAACCGGAATTCCGGGTCAATGGATTGAATGTATAATCGGTGACAGTCCGGGCGCCAAAACGGAAACCCTGGGCTGAATTCTCTCTCCGCTCGCGCGCCAATGATGGCACCCATCTCGCATCAATGATTGCACCTATCACTTGCCAATGATTGCACCTATCACTTACCAATGATTGCACCCATCTCTTACCAATGATTGCACCCAATCTCCAGCAAGGCATTGCCTACCATGCAACCGGCGCGCTGCTGTCGGCCAACTGCTACGCGCCGCAGAAGTACGTGAAGCGCTGGTCGTGGGAGATCTTCTGGATGACCCAGGCGGCCTGGTGCTGGCTGTTGTGGCCGATCATCGGGGCCGCGCTCACGATCCCGCATCTCGCGCTCGTGCTCGCCGAAGCCCCGGCCGATCGCATGCTCTACTCCTTTCTGCTGGGCATTGCCTACGGCGTGGGAGGGACCGCCTTCAACATCTCGATCCGCTATATCGGCTTCGCTTTGACCTATTCGATTGCGGTGGGACTTTCGAGTGTGCTCGGCACCCTGGTGCCGCCGCTGGTCCGCGGGCAACTGGGCGTCATCCTGCACCAGGCCGGAGCGGAATGGGTGATCGGAGGAGTTGTCGCCGGCGCGGCCGGCATCGCAATCTGCGGAGCCGCCGGCTTCCTGAAGGAAAAGGACCTGGAAGTGAGTTCCGGCAAGCGCGGGGAGTTCTCGCTATGGAAAGGACTCGTGCTCTCGCTGCTCGCCGGAGTCCTCTCCGCCGTCTATGGCTTCGCACTGGAGGTCGCAGCGCCCGTGGCGGACCTCGCCGAACAGCACGGCGCAGGGATCTGGAAGGGCAACGTGACGTACCTATTCGCCAACACCGGAGCATTCCTTACGGCCCTGCTCTATAGCCTGTACCTCGCCCGGAGGAACAAGTCCCTGGGTCAACTGAAAGCCTTGCCAGGCGGCGCTGGCGCGTCCACTCTCAAGTGGAACTACCTGTTCGCCCTGCTGACAGGCACGCTGTGGTACGGGCAGTTCTTCTTCTACAACCTCGGCCATGTGCACCTGGGAGCGCAGTACGCATTCTCCAGTTGGGCGATCCACATGATCATGCTGGTGCTATTCAGCAACCTGCTGGCGGTGCTGTTCAGAGAGTGGAAGGGCTGCAGCGCCGGCACCCGCGTCACGATAGCTGCCGGGCTGGTGGTCCTGTGCGGCGCAGTGCTGATGCTCACCTACGGCAATCGCCTGGGAGACGCAGGCCGCACCGGGCATTGACGGCAGACGGCAGAGCGAAGAGCAAGTGCCACAGCGAAACTGGAACAGCAGGCGCCGCGGCAGGCGTATCCTGAGCGGCCAGCGTGCGGCGGGACAATCTGAAGGCTGCGGTCCGCTGTCGCACACGCCAACCGCCGTTTGCCCGTCAGAGGCCCACCCAGGAACCTGCCCACCCCCGGCGCGGTGGCACAATGGACCTTTGAACGCCCATGCCCCAGCAGACTCCTTTGTTCGAAGAATCGTTCCAGACATCGCGGCCCGCCAACCCGTTGTATTGCCATGAGGATTTTCTCGAGAAACTGGCGACCTACAAGAATCTGCCGGTCGCCAAGCGGGCCTCGCTGCTCATGCAACGGCTGGCTGTGGACAGCGGGCGGCAGCACTATAAGGGCACGCAGGGCGTAAACCACGGCTGGCGGCGTTCGCGGCTGGGCGGGTCCGGAGGGAGTCATTTCTATGCCTGGTGGGCGCCGCAGACGGCGGCGCCGATGCGCCGCGGCGAAGGCTTTCAGGGGGCGCCGGGCGATGCCATATTCCTGCGCGATATCCGCCACCACGACGATCATTCGCCGGCACTGGCGAACACGTTCGAAGGGCATTACCTGGCGGTAACGATTCCCGAACTGCGGCGCTCCGAATACGGTCCCGCGCCGTGGACGCAGCAGCAGTTGAGGTTCGCCGCGGCGCGGCAACCGGTGCGGATCCTGAAGGGCCATCCCGGTTCGGGCAAGACGACCGCGCTGTTGCACGCGGCCGACGAATGCGGGGCGCGCAGGGTGCTTTACCTGACCTATTCGCGGGAGCTGGCGGTGCTGGCGAGCGAGTATTTCGAGCGCTACTGTTCGAGCGCCCGGCTGTTCCACGTGCTGACCTTCGACGCGTTCCTGCGCCGGCTGGTGAACGAAGACGTCCCGGCGGTAGGTTATGCCGAACTGCGTTCGCGCCTGCGCGGCTCACTCGCACCCTTCGCGCGCTCGCTCGGCCCATGGACAGACCGGACCGGCGCGCTATACGACGAGTGGCACGCGCACCTGGTGGGCGCGGCGCTGCCGGTCGATGTGGGGCGGTTCGACGCCTGCAAGCAACCGCGCACGCCCGGCAAAAACTATGTCCAACGGCGCGAGCGCTTTCTGGGCAAGCTCGCAGCGGACGCGTCCATCGACGCAGCGTTGAAGCTCGAGCGCAACGGCGAGCAGCTCGCCGCTCAGTATTTCCCCGAACTCGCCCTGGCGTGGAAAGCCGCCGGGTTGCTGGTGGGCCAAGGCACGCGGCTGATCGGGGACGAGTTCGCGGATTTCGATTGCATCGCGGTGGATGAGTGCCAGGATCTGACGCCGCTCGAAGCCTTCGTGGTCGTGGAACTCGCGGTGGCCATCCGCAGTACACGCGGCGGAAGCGTCCAGGTATTTCTGGCGGGCGACGAGGCGCAGACGGTGCGGCCCACCGATTTCGAGTGGGGCTGGATGAGCGACCTGTTGCACGCCCGCCTGGGCACGCCGACGGAATTCAAGCTCTCCTCGAACCTGCGCAGCCCGCGGGCCATCGCCATGCTGGTAAATCAGGTGTGGGGTCTCTACGGCGAGATTGAAAAGCGCGACCGGCCCAGCGGCACAGGCTACGCGGAGATCGAGGACGACGCGACAGACCAGGTTCTGTACTGCTGTGCAGCACCGGGCGAGGATCTCGATTTGCTGCTGAATGACCTGGCCGGACGCGAGGGTCTGGCCTTGGTGGCGTATGACGAAGCGGCGCTCGAAGCCGTGCCCGAACGGCTGCGATCGGCGATCCTGACGCCATCCGAGGTGAAAGGCCTCGACTTCCACACGGTGTGCCTGGTCAACGCGGGTCAGCACCTGGAGCGGATTGTCCGCTGGCGCAACGAACACCGGCTCGCGGACGCCGACATCGAGAGCATCCGGCGGCGGCTGGCGATCGACGAGTTGCGGGTTGGGATCAGCCGGCCGGCCGACCGGCTGATCTGGCTGGACATCAAACCCTCCCCTAACGTTCTGGCGGCCACGACGGGGTTCCTGAGAGACTCGCTCGACGCCCCAATCTCGCCCGTGGTACCGTCGGCGCTGCTGACCGCCCTATCGGAGGAGCAGCTCGACCTGGAGGAGCGCATCCAACGCTGCCAGAACGACGCCCGGCAACTGCTCTCCATCCGGCCCGATATCGCCTGGTCCCGGGCCAAACAGGCGGTTTCCCTTCTCGGCGACAGCCGCAACGCCGCGGCGATCGTGGACCAGACGGTGCGCAAATCGGCGGTGAACACGCTGGCCGAGATTTCATTCTGCCTGGCATTCCGCAAGGCCCCGCTCGCGCCTGAATTGGGGCGGCCCGACCTTTTCGCCGAATCGGCGGCGGCGGTGCCGCACTTCGGGACGGCGGCGGTGATCCGCGCCATCGGAGCCGTGGTGCGGGCCGATCATGCGACGCGATTGCGGCTGCTCGGCACGCTCGCACAAGTATTCGCCGCGTACCAGAATGAGCTCGATGCGTGGCTGTTTACGGAGATCGCCCCGAAGGTCAACGGATGGCTTGAGGAGTTGGAATCGGCTGTCCCGATGGGCGACAACGCCCTGTCGCTGGCTCACATTGTGCCGCCGTTTTACCGGGCCCTGCGGTTGCCCGATGCCGAGACCCGGGCGGAGCGAATGCTTGACCGTTGCGTGCGGCACCTGCTCAAAAACAAGCGTCATCAACAGGCGCTGGAGATTCTCCCTCTAATGAAGGAGCGCCATAAGGAACTGGAGGCGGAGTGCCTGGAGGCGGTTGGCGAGTACGCCAAAGCCGGCGAGGCGTATCGCAGCACGGGCAAGCTGAAAGAGGCGCTTGCCTGTTATCGCGCCGCGCCGGATTTCGAAGCGGCCGTGAGGCTGATTCGGGAGATCCCCGACCATCCGGCCGGGCAGTCCTATGAATGGTTGATGCGGTTGCAGACGCTCGTCGGCGAGCGGCCCGAGAATTTCAGCCGCGTGATGACGACGCCCGAGAAGAAGATCCTCGAACAGATGCTCGAACAAGCGCTCGGCGTCTCCAGAAAGAAACCCGCCACCAAGAAGGCGACGGCCAAGAAGGCCGCCGCCAAGCGCGTGCCAGTTCGCCGGACAATGCCGCCGCAGAGGCCGAAATAGCCTTCATCGTACGCGCAGAATGCGGGACCTCGAGTTGGGCAAGCCCGGCGCATGTGGCATCTCCGCATGGCCCCTGGGGTCGCAGACCGGACGTCGTATGTTGCGGAAAAGACAGATGGTGGGCGCGACAGGACTCGAACCTGTGACCTCCTGCGTGTGAAGCAGGCGCTCTAACCAACTGAGCTACGCGCCCAACCTATTCATCCTACCGCAACGCTCCCGGACCGCAACTCCGCGCCGGCCGCTCCTGGCCCGGCCGCAATTGAAACCGAAGTGCCAATCATCTCCGTTGACTTTCTGCTGAAGAGTGTAAATACTTACAGCATGGAGCTGACTGAGCGCCAGCGCGAGATTTACGATTTCATTGTTGCGTTCCGGCGTGATAACGGCTGCTCGCCGTCGATTCCGGAGATCCAACGGGCCTTCGATATTCGCAGCCCCAACGGGGTCGCCGGCCACCTGCACTCGCTGCAGGCCAAGGGCTACATCCGGCGCTCCGCCGAACGCGGCTCGCGGCAGGTCGATGTAGTCGGTGAAATGCCGCCGTCCGCGATCGCCGCCGCCTCGTTGCACGTTTTCCCAGTCTACGGCCACATCCCGGCGGGTCCACCCATGGAGTACGTCAACCTGCATCCCGACGGTACCGCGACGATGGACGAACTGCTGCTGGGATTCAAGCCCCGCGAGGGCTGCTTCCTGCTCAAGGTGCGTGGCGATTCGATGAAGGACGCGGGGATCCTGAACGGCGACCTGGTACTCATCGAACCGACCGCCGCGCCGCGCGCCGGGCAGGTGGTGGCCGCGCTGATCGACGGCGAAAGCACGCTCAAGCGACTGGTGCGGGTCAAGGGCCGCTGGTTTCTGAAAGCCGAGAATCCGGCTTGCCCGGAGCTCTACCCGCGCGCCGACCTGGTGATTCAGGGCAGCGTCCGGACGGTGATCCGGAGAATGGATTAGCCGGCGGCGGAAATCCACCGGGCGGCCCGGAGAGCCGTGCCTGCCAAGCGTGCCCGCTCGCGCCGCGCCGCCGATTTTGGGCTGGCAATGAGCGGCCAGTCCGGAGATAATCGGCCCATGACCTCTTTAACTCTGGATTGCGTGGAAACGGAATCCGAGTTGCTCTCCGCCGAGTTGTGGGAGCACGGCGCGTCGGGCATTCAGGAGCACGAACTGCCCGGAGGCCGCGTCCGGCTGCAAGCCTGGTTTGACGCAAACGATGGTCTGGCCGAGCGCTTCGCGGCGTATGGCCCGCGGGTAGAGGATGAAAAAGCGGTGGACTGGGAGACCCTCAGCCGGCAGGCCTGGCAGCCGGTCGAGGTCGGCGCGCGCTTCTACCTCGCTCCGGAGTGGGATGAATCCCCGACGCCCGCAGGCCGCATGCGGCTGACCGTGCACCCCGGCATGGCGCTCGGCACGGGCGATCACCCGGCCACGCAACTCGTCCTGGTGGCCCTGGAAAAACACCTGCGTGAAGGTGAACGCATTGTCGACACGGGCACCGGCACCGGCATTCTGCTCGAAGGCGCGTATCTGCTCGGCGCGCGCGGCGTGGGCTGCGACATTGAATGGGAAAGCGCGCGCACGGCGCGCCGTAACCTGCTGGCGGACGCCTGCCCGCCGCGCGTCTTCGCCGGTTCGCTGCGCGCCCTGGCCGCCCGATCCGCCGATGTCGTGGTCGCCAACATTAACGCCGTGACACACCACGCGCTCGCGCCGGAGTACGCCCGCGTCGCGCGGCGCCTCGCGATTCTGGCCGGCTTCCCCGAACGCCACGTCGCGGGCCTCGAGCGGGCGCTCGGCGCGCACGGCTGGCAACGGCTGGACCGTTTGTCGAGCCGCGAATGGGTCTGCCTGGTCTTCTCAGCGGTGTGAGGCTTTGCGGTGTGGTCCACCCTCCGCGATTCAGTCGAGATGCAACCTCCGGCCCCACACTACGCGCAGCGTGCGACTGCAGCCGGGAAGGTGCCGTTGAACCATCGCGCGACGCTTGCGCCATGAAGGCGGATGGGTCAAGCTTGACCCATCCGTTGCATTAAAATATATTAGAATCAATGAGTTACATCCTAGAAAAGGTCGAGCTTGACCGTCCTGCCATGCTGCCACAGCCCGATTCGCGGCTTCCCAACGCGCACGTTCCCGCCCCGCGCCGCTACCGCGCCAGGGTCGCTCTGAACCGCGCCGCATTGCGTCCCACGGCGTCCAGCAGATCCAGCGTGCCGCGGTGGATCTGGAACTGGCGGGTCGCTTCCAGGGCTTTCATGTATTCGGCTTCGACGCCCGCGCCATCGGCGCACGCCATCTGGGTCACGGCCAGCGATCCTAACCGCAGTAACCGGCCTTCGAGAGTGTAACTCCCGTTGAACCGGTTGCAGCCGCTGAAGCCCGCCACTCGGCCCTCGGTCATGAAGCGGATGGTCGCCTCGCGCTCGCCGGCGCCGGCCGCAACCGGCTCGTTGGCCAGTTCGATCAGCACCCACGGCGTGTCGATCAACGGAGCCGACGACTCGGTCTGCGACTTCTGGACGCCGCCGCGCAGGCTCACGGCGATGAGGGCCGCGCCGCCCGCCGCATCCAGGGCCGACCTCGGTGCGGCCGGCCCCACGGCAGCGGGACCGCACGCGCCGCCTGGCTCCGCCGCCATGACACTCGCGATTCTCAGGATCTCTTTGCCCGCGCCCACGGCGCCGCCGGCGACGGCCGGAGCTTCCAGAACGCCGGATGCGGTCAGCAGCGCCGCCCGGCCGCCGGCCGTGGCCGCGGTCAGGCGCTCCAGCAACTTCGAGCGTCCGGTCGTCTCCACCGCGAACTGGACCGTGCTGCCGCAGGGCTGAAACCGGCCCCGCCCGCGCGTTTGCGTGTAGATGCCCCGCAGCCGGTACGTGCCCAGCGGTACGTAGGCCCGCGGCTCGCGCACCAGCCTGTAATCTGGCTGCGACGCCGCGGCCGTTTGAGCCGGCGGCCGGACCGGCCGCCCCGACTCATCCAGCAACTGGAGTGCGCCGTCCGGCAGGATCTCGAAACTCTCGGTCTCGCCCAGACTCGAATGCACCACCAGCCGCGCGCCCACCACCGTCCAGTCCCCGAAATCCATCACGCGCTGGCCGCTGCTGGCCGTTTTTAGATAACTGCGCTGGCGGTAGAAAAAGCCGTCCGGCCGCAGGCTCACCACCTGCCGCACGCCGCGGCAGTCGGCGCACGGCAGCGTCCCGGTGAAGGTTGTGAGCTCGGCGATTTTGAACTCCTGCGCGACGGCCGTGGCGAGCAGCACCACCGCCGCCCATGCCAATTTGCCCCAGCCGCCCTGGAAGCCTGGACGGCCAAATCCCGAGCCGGCCCGGCGCAGCATGCGCCACGTTCTCCCTGCGCTCATGGATTGCTCCCCCGGCGGCCGGCCCTGCCCGCCACCGCCACCGCAAACTCGACCGCCCGGCGTGCGGCCCTATTGCACATACATCGATCGCCTCCGAACGGAAGCCGCGCGTGTGGATCCGTCCACCCGCCCGAGAGCAGTCGCGAACCACCACCAGCGTCATCTGACCGCCCCACGCGGCCCTGTCCGCATTGTCACGCCAATCCCAGGCTCCGGCAGCGGCCTTAATGCAAATGCGCTCCCGCCCGACCGCGCCTGGTGGCCGAAATGCACCGCGGTGGTGGCCACCGGCCGATTCGCTGCTGCGATCGCACCGCGTTCAAGTGGCTTAACAGCCTGTGGCAGACGTCCCGTGGGCCGCGCGCGCCTTGTGCCACCGAGAGTTCGGGATTGGCATCGCGATTGCTAGACACTGGACAGCCGCGCATTCGATGAAGCGGCAATCTTCAGCCGGCGCGCTGCGTTCCCGCCCCGCCCGGCAGGGGGCACTTGGATCCACCACGGATTGTAGTGGCGCAAGAAAAGGTGTATAAGAGCTATGTTCGAAGGTCAAACAGCAGTTTCATCCCAGCGGCGTTTCGGCGTGGACCCGAGCTCATCCTGGCGGGAACGGCGCGTGCGAAATCGGACGGCCGGCGAGCTGGACGCCACGCCGCGCTGCTACTCTGATCAGCTCTTGGAGGAGGGTCGGCGAGTGAGGGTTCGAAAGCCTCATCCATTCCGTATCCATCTGCTCCCGAGCGGGCCGCTGCAGCGGCCGGCGCCGGACGGCCCTTCCACGATTTCCCGCGCTGTGGCAATCCAGCGCATGGCCGCGGCCCCGCGGCCACGACTGCCGATTGCCAATTCTTGTTTGAAGCAGTTGAAAAAATACGCGGGCAGGAGCCTGAACCTCGCCTTTACAACCGGCCACGCGGCTGACTTTGCTGCGCCCCATTCTGTGTGTTCTAGATAAGGAGAATTCGACATGGCACTTTCATGCACTCTTCGACCGGCACTTCGCAACTGGATTCGCGGCTCAGCGGTGCTTTTGCTTTGCGCCTCGACCGTGGCGCTGTACGGTTTCGACGACAAGGAAAAGAAACCGGCCGTGAAGACCAAGGCCGCACCGGCCAAGTCGGCCCCGGCCAAAGCAACCTCGCGGGTCCATAATGCGCCGGTGACCCAATCGGCCCATCCAAGCCCGAATCTCACCAACCGGCCCCTCACCACCAATCCTGGTGTGAATAATCGGCCCACGACCACGAATCCTGGTCTGAATAACCGGCCTCTCAACACCAACCCCAATCTGAACAACCGGCCGATCACGCCGGGCAACAACACCAATCTGAACAATCGGCCCGCCACGCCTCTGAACAACCGGGGTAACATCAGCGCCGGAGCGAACAACCGGGCCACCACCCCGCAGGGCTTTCGCGCCCCCGTGGTCAATACCAGCCACCTGCCGCCAGGCAGCCAGGCCACGCGCGGCGCGGGCGGGGTCACCAACGTCACCACCAGGGCCGGCGGGCAGTATCAGTTGAACGCCCAGGGCCACATGTCCAGCTTCCACGCCCCCAGCGGAGCGTCAGCCAGCTTCCGCCCCAACGGCGCGCCCCGGGTAGTGCATACCGCCTCCGGAACGACCATCATTCACAACAACTACGGCGGACGGACGGTCATCGTGAATCGGCCCAACAACACCGTCATCGTCAACAACGGAGGCGGCCGCGGCTACGTGCAGCATCCGTTCTCGGTTGGCAATCGCTCCTACGTCCAGCGCACTTACGTGGTGAACGGCGTCCGCAGCTCCCGCTTTTATCAGTCGTATAACTATCACGGTCACGCCTACCCCTACTACGTCCGCGCGCGCTTTTACCGGCCGGCCTTCTATGGCTGGGCGTACAACCCCTGGGCGCGGCCCGTGGCGTACGGCTGGGGCTGGGGCATCGGCACGCCCTGGTTCGGCTTTTATGGCGGTTACTTCCAGCCCTACCCCATGTACCGCAGCCCCGCCTTCTGGCTGACCGACTACCTTTTCTCCGCCACGCTGACGGCGGCCTATCAGGAGCGCATGGCCGACCAGGCCGCCATCGCCGCCCAGGCCAACGCCGCCGAGCAGAGCCAGAACCAGGTGCAGATGAGCGACCAGGTCAAGCAGATGGTCGCCGATGAGGTCCAGCGGCAACTCGCCCAGGCCCGCAACGAAAGCCAGTCCGCCGGACAAGGTGCGATGGCGGCCGCGCCGGGCGACGGTCTGCCAGCCAGCTTCACTGACAACGCGCCCCACGCGCTCGTGGTCTCGAGCGGCGTGGATGTCAACGACGGCGCGTCCGGCTGCGCGCTGGGCGAGGGCGACGTGGTCGCCTTCAACGGCTCGCTGCCGCCCGGCGCCGATTCGATGAGCGTAAAGGTCGTCGCCAGCCACGGCCAGGACTGCCCCGCCGGCGCTATGGTCGCGGTCCAGCTCCAGGATCTGATGGAAATGCAGAATCACCTGCGCGCCACCCTCGACCAGGGCATGGAGCAGATGCAATCCAACGCCGGCCACGGCGGGCTGCCCGCCATCCCGTCCGGCGCGGCGGGCTATGTCGACTCGCCCATCGCGTCCGCCGCTCCGCCGCCGGATGCGGACGCTGCCAGCGAGTTGAGCAGCGGCGCCCAGCAAGCCACCCAGGAGGAAATGGCCGTGCTGAACCAGGCCTCCGACGCCGGCTCTGCGGACGCCGGCTCCGCTCCCGCCGCTGGCGGCGGGAACTCGGTGAGCCTCGGCATGAGCGTCGATCAGGTGCGCGGCATCCTCGGCAACATGCGCCTGGTGGTCACCGTCGGCAACAAGCAGATCTTCCAGGCCGGGGGCCTGAAGATCACGTTCCTCAACGGCCAGGTCGCGAACGTCGAGTAACTGCCGGCAAACGCGAACAACCGCCGCCGCACGGTCTTTTCACCGTGCGGCGCGCGTGTTTTTACCGCTGGAACACCGTGGGTCCACCGCGAGAACACGGTGATTTGACGGTGAAGCCATGGTCTGGCGACGGTGATTTCAGGCGATTGGAGGCGCCGGAAACGCCCCGCGCGCCGCTTCGAACCGCACCCCGAGTTCCAGCAGCGTCTCCTCGCTCCAGGGCCGGCCGACGAATTGAACCCCGGCCGGCAGGCCGTCCGAGTCGAACGCAACCGGAACCACCAGCGCCGGCATGCCGAGCAGATTCCACGGCGAGACGGGCCGGATGGCATCCATTAGAGTGATGGCGCCTTCAGGCGTCGCAAAGGCGCGCTGGCGGTGCGGGAAGGCCGTCACGCCGAAGGCCGGCATCAATAGTACCGGCGTGGTGCGCATCGCCGCCAGCAGTCGCGCCCGCAGCACGTCGCGTTGGCCCAGTTTGGTGCACAATTCGAGCAGCGTGGGCGCCGGCTCGCCCGCCACCGTGTCGATCAATTCCAGGCCCGTCCAGTGGCAACTCCGTTCGCGGCCGCCGATCAGCGCGCGCAGCAACACGGCCAGCACGTCGACAAAGAAGAAGCGCCACAGCTCGTGCGCGCCGCGTATCAGTTCGAAGTCGAACGGCACCACCTCCAGGCCCATATTCTCCAGGATTTGCGCCGCCTTGCGGACGGCCTCGCGAACCGCGGGCTGAACCGGTGTGCCGCCGCATTGTTCGAGCACGGCGATCCGGCGCGGCAATGCCGGTGCGCCTCCAAAAATGTCCACCGGCGCGGAGAAGGGATCGCCCGGATCGTCGCCCGCCAGAACCTGGAAGAGAGCGCGCACATCGGCCGCGGTCCGCGCCATCGGGCCGGTGACGCCCATGAAACCGGTGGGATGCGCGATCACCGGCCAATGGCCCGTGGCGGGCACGCGTCCGGGCGTGGGCTTGAGCCCGCAAAT
>Ga0224555_1003333_pt1 | contig 16636 bp, 13 predicted proteins | sample 714S23034metaG_FD_180687 | JGI IMG/M metagenome (GOLD analysis project Ga0224555, IMG submission 180687) | Peat soil microbial communities from Stordalen Mire, Sweden - 717 S2 30-34 | ecosystem: Environmental > Terrestrial > Soil > Wetlands > Peat | place: Sweden: Norrbotten County, Stordalen...
CAAAAATCGTAATTTCTTCTTCATGACCGGTTCCTTTCCGCTTGTGGCTCTGAGTTGTGCTGCCTAAACACTCACAGCTTAACCCACGGTCAGCGCATCGGGACCGGTCACTCCATATTGACTAGCACTCGGCACAACAGAATTGGATGAGGGCGATCGTTTTGAGGAAGATCTCGCAGCAATTCCAGATATTGCAGCCGGATGTCTATGCGAAACAGTCAACCGCATACACAATCAACACGGCCAAGTTCCTTCTGTGAAAACCGTGTCTCCAGGGATCACGAATAAGAGTGCACTCATTCAGGATTGGTTCTTTTTCGAGTCCGACACACTGCGAAAAGCATTCTGCTTTGTCCAGCCAAACCCGGAAGGTGGGGTGCAACTTGGCACGTTGCGGTCCGAGAACCCGTAATTTGAGTAATCCCATGCCCGACCTCATCCAAATCGTAACCGCCGCCCTCGCCTCCGCCACTCTCCGCAGCGGCCCTCACCTCGTCTGCCGCCCCGGCTGCACGCAATGCTGCATTGGCGTCTTCCCCATCGCGCAGCAGGACGCAGCCCGTCTTCGCGAAGGCCTCGCTTCCCTCACCCAAACCGACCCCGCCCGCGCCGCCCGCATCCACGCCCGCGTCGCCGCCTCCCTCACCCGTCTCGACCCCTGGTTTCCGGGAGGACGCGACCCCGGCGACCTCGCCACCTATGGCATCCTCTCCGATTCCGAAGACGAGCAATCCACCACCCTCTTCGAAGCGGGGTCCCCAACGAGCGGTCTTGGCTCGTTGGGGTGGGAAGAGTTCGCCAACGACGAACCCTGTCCCATACTCGACCCCGCCACCGGCACCTGCGACCTCTACTCGCATCGCCCCATCGTCTGCCGGACATTCGGGCCGCCCATACAGACGCCCGGAGACGAAGGCGAAACCAACCTCGCCACCTGCGAGCTCTGCTACATCCACGCCACCACCGCAGAGATCGCCGCCTGCGAACTCGACCCCGCCATCTCGGCCCTCGAAGCCGCCAGCAACGAAGCCTTCAACGCCGCCCATAACCTCCACGGCGAAACCCTCATCGCCTACGCCCTCAGCCGGTAGTCGGACGCATGCGGCCTCACCGCATCGCGTAGCGTATCGCACGCCCGGCAGCCTGCCCGCGCGCCCCTCGTGTAGAATTCGCGCGTGCATGTCTTTTTCGTCGCCAGCCTGGCGCCACACCTGACGTTCTCCGTTCCGCCTCAGTTCGCGGGCGCGATTTTCCTCGTGCCATCGCTCCCGGCTGCCATGTTTTTCCTGCTCGTGGCGATCTTCGTCCTCGGGATCGTCCTTCGCGGCAGGTTCTTCCTTCATCGGCGCCGCGAAGAGATGCGCGCCGTGGCCTCACGGCTCGGTCTGCGCCCCTGGCCCGACAACTCCCTGCCCCGCGGACTCTCGCTCCAGGGAACTCCCTTCTTTCGCCCGGACAAGCTGACCAACGTCTACGAAGGCCTCCTCAACCACAACGAGGTTGTCGTTCTCGACTTCCACCAGCGGGAATCGGATTCCCGCTGGGCGCGAACCGTCATCGCGGTCAAGACCATAAACCAGGTTGGGGCGCCTCCCGATCTTGAAGTCCGTAAGGCCGGCTCCTGGCAACTCATCTGCGCACGCGTCGGGCCCTCGAACTCCAGGGAACTCATGGACGCTGACCGCCTCGAACTCCTCATCAAGAACATCGTTCGGTAGCACTCCGTCCTCCATTCCTGCTTCCCTTTTGCTCCCACCTGCATCTCATTGACAGGCAGTGGATTGGAGTGCCTGTCCATGAACGGGATGTCATCTTGCGCTGCCGCACTGCTCGCGCTACTCTGCCTATATCCTGCCCCGGGTCAGACCCCATCCACCGCCGCAGTCCTGCCCGACGCCCCCAGCGTTCTCATCCAGGCCGCGCCCACTGCGACAGAGAATACCGCCCAGATCCACGGCATCGTCCGGGATGCCCGAGGCAATCCCGTCCCCAACGCGCAAGTCACCCTCACCGCGCCCGGCAAGCTTGGCGACAGGACCACAACCTCCGCCGGCGACGGCAGCTTCGCGTTCATCGATCTCCCGCCCGGCTCCTACCGGCTCACCGTCGTCGCAACGGGGTTCGACGTTTACACCACCGATGAGTTTCCCGTCCGTGCCGGTGAGGACTTTGCTGCGATCAACCCGGCGCTGAGTATCTCCTCCACCACCACGGTCAACGTCGTCGCCACATCCCAGCAGATCGCCGTCGCGCAAATTCACGAACAGGAGAAGCAGCGCGTGCTCGGCGTGTTCCCCAACTTCTACACCAGCTACATCTGGAATGCGCAGCCCATGTCCGCGAGCCAGAAGTACAAGCTCGCCGCCCGCGCTCTCATCGACCCCGTCCAGCTCCTCACCGTCGCTGGTACCGCCGGCGCGGAGCAGATCGGCAACGTCTATCCCGGCTACGGGTCAGGTATTGACGGCTACGGCAAGCGCTTCGGCGCGGCGATGGCTACGTCCGCAACCAGCCGACTGGTCGGCAGCGCCATTCTGCCGTCCCTCTTCCGCCAGGATCCCCGCTACTTCTACCAGGGCTCCGGCGGCACGCGCTCGCGCACCGCGCACGCGGTGGGCTTCGTCTTTTTCTGCCGCGGCGACAACGGCAAAAACCAGCTTTGCACCTCGCACCTGCTGGGCAGCCTTGCCGCAGCGGGTGTCGCCAACGCGTACCTCCCCGCATCCAGCCGCGGCATCGGACTCACCTTCCAGACCTTCGGCATCGACCTCGCTGCCAACGCTGCCGGCAACCTCTTCCGCGAGTTCCTCCTGCGCAAACTCGAATCCATCCCCCGCTTCGCCAACGGCAAGCACTGACTTCTGACTGCGCCTTCCGCCGGAATGTACACTCACCCCAGCGCAGCCCGACCATGACCCTTGCCCGCCTCATCCCCCTGCCGTTGCTCGCCCTGCTTGCTGCCTTCCCTTCTGCCCTGGCGCAAACCCCAGCCGCAACGCCTGCGCCGGCCCAAGCTCCGCCCATACCCATCTCCGCGGATACCCCCACACTCAAGGTCAACTCCACCATCGTCGCCGTTTCCGCCATTGTCCATGACGCCAAGGGCCAACCCGTCTCCGGCCTCACCCGCAACGACTTCCTCCTCAAGCAGGACGGCAAGCCGCAGCCCATCACCTACTTCTCGCAGGGCTCCGGCCTTCCCATCACGCTCGCCCTGATGGTCGACACCAGCGGCTCGCAGCGCAACTACATTCAGGACGAGATCGCCGCCGGCCGTGTCTTCTTCCCCGCCATGCTCACCCGCTCCGACGATCGCGCCGTCCTCGTCCAGTTCGACAGCGCCATCCTGCAGCTCGCCAAGATCACTAACTCCGTCACCACGCTCGAGCACGCCCTCGCCTATCTCACCCAGTCCCACTCCGACTACGCCGCGCCCGGCCGCGGTGGCACGCTTCTCTACGACGCCGTCATCGCGGTCTCGCACCTTGAGTTCGGCGTCCAGCTTGGCCGTCGCGCCATGGTCATCCTCACCGACGGCGGCGACAACGGCAGCCGCTTCAATGCCAAAGACGCCATCCGGGAAGCCCAGCGCGCGGACATCGTAATCTACACCATCTACTACTCCAACGGCGGCGGCGACGAGGGCGTGCTCAAGGACCTATCCAAAGCCACCGGCGGACGCGAGTTTTCGGTCACCTCAACCATGACCCTGCAGCAGATCTACGCCACCATCGCCGCCGACCTGCGCCTGCAATACGAACTCGGCTACCGCCCCCCGGACTCCCGTCCGAACAAGTACCACAAGATCGACCTCACCGCCAAGGACAAGAAGCTGACCGTGCAGGCCCGCGAGGGCTACTTCACGCCGAAATGAGCAAAGAAAAATGGCCAGACGCAACAAACGTCTGGCCATTCTCGTGCTGGTTGGCACAGCTTACGGGATGTAGTAACGCATCTGGACGTGGATCATGCTGTCCTGTGCGCGCGGACTGACCGGGGTGGTTGCGCTGCCGACACCGGCCCACAGCTGCCGGTTGAGCAGGCTGTAGGTCACGGAGTACTGCAGACGGCCATACTTCGGGCTGGTGAGCGGACGATACTGGAACCCGATCATCGGTTCCTGGATGTACTTTGTCGGCTCGCCGCAGGTGCTGGCGCCCAGAGAACCGGTTGATCCGCCGTTGCCAATGGTGGTGGTGGTCGGAGCGGTTGGCAGGTTGTAGCAACCCGCGTTGCTCAGGTTGGGAGGAGCATACCCGATGAGGTTGCCGGCCGGCGTCGCGTAGACCGTACGCTGCGCGTACTCGCCACCGTAGTAGACAAAGACGTCGAACTTCGGAGACCAATGGCTCTCGATCGAAAACAGGCCGTGGTAGTTGCGAATGGGCTCGAGCGTCTCATCCGGACGAAGTGTTGCGTCAGCAAGCTGCGCCGAGCCGTAGCGGCCGACACCGGTACCGGCCATCGCCGCCACTGCAACCTCGACTGCGGGGTACGTGCCAGGCGCGCCGATATAAACACGCGCCGACCCGAAAACGCCACCTGCATCGCTGGTGTGCTTGGTGTACGTGCTGCCGTAGGAGTAGATCGGAGTTCCGGGCGTGGTAAAGGTAGTCGTCACCGGGAAGTACTGGTCGCGCAAGAAACGCGCGAGGCCGCCGACCTCACCGTGGAAGACCGGGTTGTCATAGGCGAACTTCACGATGAAGTCCGGAGCCACGTTATTGGCATAGGTGGTGATGTTGTTGGTAACCAGTGTGCAGCTAATAACCGGAGGCGTTGCGGAGTTCGCCGTGCAGCTTGGGGTGCCAGCCGACCCGGCCGCCGCGTTGAAGAGACCGCCAGCCTGCCCGAGGCCGCCAAAGAAGTATTGGCTGGGATTGGTTCCGTTCGCGGTGAAGTTAGTAATCTGCGCCTGCTCGACCGACATCGCCGCGGTGAAAGCACCAGTCTTGTAGTCGCCCCAGCGCTGCTGGATGCGAAGCTCAGGCTGGCGGGTCCAGCTATAGCCGACCAAGTATTGTGGGTCGATGGTCTGCGGCTGGATCTCGGTGCGTGCATCCGTTCCCTTGCGCATCTCCGTTACCAGCGACCACATCTGGCCTCCGGTAATCGCGAACCCAGACTTGGAGGCAGCCTGCCCCCAGATCTGGCGCTGACGCAGCACGTAGCTGTTGGATTGGTTGTTGTTGGACGTGACGCCTGTTCCCAGCCAGTCCATCTCGTAGTAAGCGCCCAAGGTGAAGTTGCCCGCGCTGCCCTGAATGAGTGCACTGAAACGGCTCTGGCGGCCGGAGAAGTTGAGCTCACTGGTGTGGCCTTCGTTGGCGCTCGGCAGCGGAATGGAGTTAAACGGCGTGTTGATATCGGAGTTCACCGAACGCTCGCGCCACACCCCTTCAAACGCGGCAAAGCCGCCCGGCGTAATGGTGACGCCCTTGTAGTGGAGAGCGGCCGGTGAGTCGATCTTGTCGTTCAGATCGGTCTTGGTGGTGTTGATCGTCGCCGCCAGGCTGGCATTGGTGCCCTGCAGGTCGGTGACCGTGCTCTTCAGGCTGGTGACTGCGTCGGCCTGCGACTGCGCCGCGGCGGTTGCGCTCTGCGCCTGCGACTGGGCTGCGGCAGCCTGTGACTGCGCCGATGCAGCCTGCGACTGCGCGGTCGCGGCGCTCGATTGCGCGGCCGAGAGTGCAGCGTCCTTGGCGGCGTTCTCCTGTTTCAGCGCATCGATCTCGGTTTGTTGCGCGGCCATCTTCTCCTGCAACTCCCGGATGGCCTTCTGCTCCGGGGTTTCCGCCTTGGCCTTGGCGGGCTTGGTCTTCTTCGCCGTCGTCGTCGCCGAGTCGGCTGTGCTGGTCTGCGCGTGCAACGACACGGTGCCTACCACCAGCATCGCCGCAATCACCGCTGTTAGTTGCTTCTTCATGGGACCTCGCTAGAAACATGTTGGAAGCAGAAGTGCGCACGACATGTCCCCGGACTCGAATGCCCAGGCCGCGCAACTCCTCTGCTCGTTCTTTGTCTGGATTCTGTCAAGAGTGTGTGAATACAGCGGTAAATTCCCGGCCGCCAACGCCGAAATGCGCAGAATTGACCTGGCATTCACAAGAGCCGATGAACCAGAAGGGTTTCTACTCCACGAAAAACCGGTTGGCCCGGCGCACTCCCGCTGGTTTACCGTAAGGTCATGGGTAACTTCCGATCGCGCCTGGCTCCTGTCCTCTTGGTTTCGCTCCTCGCAGCCGGCGGAAGCCCATACGGCAACGCCCAGCCTGCCGGGACTGTGGCGCTGAAGCTGGTCCCGATTCCCCGCGAGGTAACCGCGGGCGTGGTACAGCCGCTGGCCGGCGGAGTCCAGATCAATTGCGCCACCCCATGCGCGGCGGAGGACACCTTCGCCATCGACGACTTCAAGACCTGGCTCGCGGCACAAGGCATCCAGGTCAACTCCACCTCCGCCGTCAACATCCTGGTCGCGCGCTACGGAACTCCGCTCGCGCACTCCATCTATACCGACGCCCTGCCGCAAAGCGATCCCGCCGCCGCGATGCCCGAGGAGATGAAGCCCGAGGGCTACGCGATCATCCCCGACGGTAAAGGCTTGGCGCTGACCGCGGCCACCGACTCCGGTGTCTTCTACGCGCTGCAAACACTGAAGCAGCTTGTCACCGGATACGGCGCAAATGCGGTGCTGCATACGGCGAAGATCCGCGACTGGCCGGCGATGAAGTATCGCGGACTCGACGACGACCTCTCGCGCGGTCCGGTCACCTCGCTCGAGTTCGAGAAGAAGCTGGTCCGCACCCTCGCTGCCTACAAGATCAACCTCTACTCGCCGTACTTTGAGCACACCGCCGCATACGCATCGAACCCGCTGATCGCGCCTCCCGGCGGCGGCATCGGCGCAGCCGACGCGGCGGTCCTGGTGGCCTACGCAAAGCCCTACCACGTCACCATCGTCCCCGAGCAGGAGGCGTTCGGACACCTGCACAACGCGCTCGTCTGGGAGCAGTACCAGCCGCTGGCGGAAACGCCGCATGGCGCGGTGCTGGCGCCCGGGCAGCCGGGTTCTACCGCACTCATCCAGCAGGAGTTTACCGAACTGGCGGCGGAGTACCCGGGGCCCTTCCTGCACATCGGCGCGGACGAGACCACGGACCTTGGCCTGGGCCAGACCAAGGCCGACTTCGACGCGCGCGGCCTCGCGCCCGTTTACCTCGACTTCATGCAACAGGTCGCGACCGCGCTCCAGCCCCTCCATCGGCGCCTGCTCTTTTGGGGCGACATCGCGCAGGACTCGCCCGATCTGTTGAAGGCTCTGCCGCAGAGCTTCAAGGATGAGACCGTCGCGGTCGCCTGGGGCTACAACCCGGAACCGAAGGGCTTCGCCAAGTCGATCGCGCCGTTTACCAACGCGGGCTTCGAGACCTGGGTATCGCCCAGCGTGCACAACTTCCGTGTGGTGTATCCGGACAACAATATGGCACTGCCCAATATTCAGCAGTTCACGCGCGACGGGCAGAAGCTGGGCTCGACTGGACAACTGAACACCATCTGGAACGACGATGGCGAGGGCCTTATCAACCAGGATTGGTACGGCATTCTGTTTGGCGCGGCCGCTGCGTGGCAGCCGGGCGAATCGTCCATCGAGGCGTTCGAGCGGAGCTACGGCCAGGTCTTTCACGGCGATGCAACCGGCGATCTGGACAAGGCACAGCTTGAGCTGATGGCCGCACACGCCATACTCAAGGACCAGGCCAAGGTGGGCGACGCAACCAACAATCTCTTCTGGCTCGATCCCTGGTCCAAGGATGGGCAGAAGATTGCCGCCGAGGTGCGGCCGTACACCCACGACCTGCGCATGCACGCCGAAGCAGCGCTTACCCTGATTGCCCAGGCACGTGCCGCCGCGGGGCCGAACCCGATCGGAGCGACGACTGGCGCGGCCGATATATCGACGATGTATGACGCAACCAAATACGGCGCCGCAACCAGTGCTCTGCGCGAGCCGGACGCGGTCGACGCAATGGAACTCGGCGCGCGGCGAATGGACTTCATCGGCCTCAAATTCCAGCTCGCCGACGAGATGGCCGCAGGTTACGCCCGCGCTCTGGCTGACTCCATTAGCACCGACCGCAAAACCCGGGCGAGCGTGAACCGTGAAACAAGCGACATCTACAGCCTGAATGGGAGGATCGAGGACATTCGCAACGGCTACACCCTCCTCCGCGACCTGTTCGAGTCCGCGTGGCTGCGCTCCAACCGGCCTTACTGGCTGCGCAACGTGCTGGAGCAGTACGACTATACGACCCAGATCTGGCTGGCACGCGCGGACAAGGTACACAGCGCGCAACGCCAGTGGAGCGAGAGCAAAACCTTGCCAACCGCCGAGGAACTGGGCATCCCTCCCGTGCCTGCGGTCTCTCCGACCCCGCCAGCATTGCCCGCGACTCCGGTGACCGCGCCGTGACCACCTTACTGAAGGCGCGCCGGCTGATCACGGCGGAGGGAGCGGTCGAACATCCGCGGATCGCGATTCTTGGAGACGGGACCATCGGCGGTATCGAATCCGGCGAGCCCGGCGCGGAGCAGACCACACTCACACCCGCGTTCTTCGACGTCCATGTGCACGGAGCGGCCGGCCACGACGCCATGGAAGGCTCGCCCGAGGCGCTGGATGCGATCGGCGCCTTTCTTGCCACCAAAGGGGTTGCACATTATCTTGCGACCACCGTGACCGCGCCGGTCGATCGAACTCTGCGCGCGCTGGAAGGCATCGCCAACGCCATCGACGCGGCCAAACACGATCGCGAAGTTCTGGCCGCGCGGCCGGTGGGCATTCACCTCGAAGGGCCGTTCATCTCCCATGCCAAGCGCGGCGTGCATCCGCCCCCACACATCCAGCCACCGTCCATTCCTCTGTTCGAACGCATGCAGCAGGCCGCGCGTGGCCACATCCGGCTGATGACGATTGCGCCGGAGGCGCCGGGCGCGCTGGACCTGATCGCATTTGCAACCAAGGCAGGCACACATGTGAGCCTCGGCCACTCCGACGCAACTGCGGAGCAGACGCGGGCGGCGATCGCTGCCGGCGCCTGCAGCGCCACCCACACGTTCAACGCCATGCGCCGGCTCGACCATCGCGAGCCGGGAATCGCGGGCGTGGCGCTCGACGCGCGGAATCTGTACGCGGAGCTGATCTGCGACGGCATCCACGTCGCGCCGGAGTTCGTGCGGCTGTGGCTGCGTGCCAAGGGCGACGAACGGGCGATCCTGGTAACCGACGGCATCTCCGCTACGGGCGGCCCGGATGGCAACTACATGCTCGGCGAGCTTGAAGTGACGGTTGCCGATGGGCGCTGTCTGCTGACCAGCGACCTCGCGCGCGGCGTGGAGACGCTGGCCGGGTCGGTGCTGACCATGGATCGCGCCGTGGCGAACCTGCGGCGCTACACCGGCGCCAGCCTGGCGACGGCGGTACGCCTGGCATGCCGAAATCCGGCACGCATGCTGGGACTCGACGCCATGGGAAAGATCGCGATTGGCCGCCCGGCAAACCTCAATGTGTTTTCCGCAGATGGCAACCTGCAACAGACCATCCTGCACGGCCGCGTGGTCGGGCCGGCGCACTGCTGAGAGTCAGTGGCAAATTGGGACCCTGCCGTCGATTCGACCGCCGCTCCGGCACGCGCCAGGCGTTACACTAAGAATCGGGAATCGCCGGAACACAAAGCGAAAGTGGCGGAATTGGCAGACGCACCAGACTTAGAATCTGGCGGAGCAATCCGTGGGGGTTCAAGTCCCCCCTTTCGCACCACACTCTCCTCTCCGACCGCATCGAAAGCCATATGAGCCAGCCCAAGCAACCCTCCGAACCGCCCACCGTCACGACTACGCACTCTGAGAACTATCGCGACAGCTACGCCAACAACATCCAGGTCCGTATGAGCGTCTGGGATTTCTTCCTGGTCTTCGGCGCCGCGCGCCAGGAATCGCCCGGCGAGGTTAGGATCGAGAACTTCCAGGGCATCTACCTGAGCCCGCAACAGGCCAAGGCGCTGCTGAACCTGCTCGGCCACAACCTCGCCCAGTACGAGCAAACCTTTGGCACGCTCGCGCTCGAGCCGCAGTTCGGACCCCCCGGCGGTCCCGTCAACTAGAGCGTGCAATCCCCCTCCCCGCATCGAATCCTCATCCCGGGCGCGCGCGCGGCCCTGCCGCTGTGGATGCTCTACCCGGTCTTCTTCGCCGCCGTCTATTTCTCCCACCTGACGCTGCTCCGCCTGCCCTACTTCTGGGACGAGGGCGGCTATTACATCCCTGCCGCGTGGGACTTCTTCCGCACCGGCACCTTGATCCCCTTCACCACGCTCAGCAACGCGCACCCGCCGCTGCCCGCGATTCTGCTCGCGGGATGGTGGCGCCTCTCAGGCTTCGTGCCTAGCGGGACGCGCACTTTCCTCTGCATGGTCACGGCTGGCGCGCTGCTCGCCGTCTATCGGCTCGCACGCCACCTGCTGGGCTCGCCCGCCGCGGTCGCCACCACGCTGCTCACCGCCATCTATCCCATCTGGTTCGCGCAGAGCACACTCGACCACGGCGACCTCTTCGCCGCCGCGTTTACGCTCTGGGGGCTGACGTTCTACCTCGAATCCATCAGCGCCGATACTGCTCAGAAAGCCGCTAATCCGGGTGCCCCACATCCCGGGGTCCCCGGCGAGCTTGCTCGCTGGGGTGAGCGTCGCGAATCTGAGATGTGGGTTCCGGCCCGCCACAAAATTTACGCCGCCATCTTCTTTTCCCTGGCCGCGCTCTCCAAAGAAACGGGCGTCATCACGCCGGTTGCGCTTGCGCTCTGGGAAGCGTTCCTGTCTCTGCGCGACCGCAAGCTCCGCCGGCGCGCAGGCTGGATTGCCGCGCTGCTTGTTCCCGTCCTCCCACTCGCGGCCTGGTACGCGTACCACCGCCATCGCACCGGCTACGCCTTCGGCAACCCTGACTTCCTCCGCTACAACGCCACCGCGAACCTCGACGCGCATCGCGTCGCGCTCGGCCTCTACCACCGCTTCCTGCACCTGACCATGCACATGAACATGTTTGTGCCCGTTACCTGCGCCCTCGCCGCATTGCTGATGCCGGCCATCGCCGGCCGCATGCGGCTCTCGGGCCCCGTGCTCAACGCCATCGCCGTCGTCCTGCTGGTCAACTGGATCGCCTTCTCCGTTTTGGGCGGAGCGCTGCTTACTCGCTACCTGCTGGCCTTGTACCCGCTGGTCCTCCTGGTCTGCGTGGCCGAGTGGCAACGCCACCTCCCGCGCTGGGAGTGGCTCGCCGCGCTCAGCGCCGCCGCTTTCCTCGCCGGCATCTGGATCAACCCGCCCTACGCCTTCGCGCCCGAGGACAACCTCACCTACCGCGATATGATCGTGCTGCACCAGCGCGCGATTAATGTGATCGCCCAGAGTTGGCCGCAGGCAACCGTTCTCACCGCATGGCCCGGCAACACCGAACTCGAACACCCCGAACTCGGCTACACCAGGCACCCCATCAAGGCCTTCTGGATTCAGAACTTCTCAATGCAGGAACTCGAAAAAGCCGCGTCCGAACCCGGCGACTACGACCTTGCCCTGCTCTTCTCCACCAAGTGGAACCCTCCGCCCGGCCGTCTCAACCTCGGCCGCGCCAACCCCACCGACGCGCGCTACTTCGACTTCCACCAGGACCTGCCCCCCGCCCAGGCCGCCCAAATCCTGCACGGAGAGTTGGTCTGGCAAGCGTCCAATCACGGCGAGTGGGTCGCCATCCTGCGCTTCCCACGCATCCAGGACGCCAGTTTGCACACGCGCTAGCTATCCCGCGGAGTTTTCCTCAACCGCAACCCACCGTAACTTGTTGTATCGTTTGCCGGCGTTACAGCTGCGCAAGCGCCTCGCGCGCAAACCGGACCTCTTCCGCCAGCACCTGCAAGACCCGGAACGACAGGGTCGGCTCCGTGTTCATCAGGTGGACAAAGTCGTTGCAGGCCAGCACGCTCACTTCGGCGCCGTCCACAGCTTCCGCGGTCAGCGAGTAGGGCTTCGACCCAACCACCGCCGGCACGCCCAGCAGCGAGCCCGGTCCCGCCTCGACGCTCAGCAGTGCATCGCCGTCCGACATGTTGGTCAGAATGGCGGAGCCTCGTCTGAGAATGTAGACACCCTTGGGCGCATCGCCCTGATGAAAGAGAACGCGGTCCCGGCCGAAGGCAACAGGCTCAGCCCGCTTCTCCAACTGTTCAATCAAATCCGGATCGGCAACAAACGCTGAAGAAACTTGAACCACGGTAGGTCTCCACGCGCCGGGTCCCGAGAACCACCAGTAGGTGCGGTCTCCACCCCAGCGTGACATAGCCGAATTCTTTCACGGGGCCGGGCCATGGGGCCGTGATGATCGACACCCCCGATTTGTGATGTATCTCACATTGTGCGGACGCCCCTACCTCAGCACCTATCCGCGCCCGCCTTCTATAATCGTCACACCGTGGTGAGAACTCCCCCCAGCCCCATCCGACGACTGCTTCCCCTGGCAATTCTGCTGGCCTTATGGGCTCCTATCCCCCCTGCTCAGGCCCAGATCGAGACCCCCTCCCGGAATCCGGCTCAGCCACAGGCTCTAGACGCGACCGCGCCGACCCCCGACTCCCCCGCCGACATTCGCCAGCCCGGCGGCGGGCTGGTGCTGGTGCTTCCCTTCGACAACCGCTCTGGCCAGTCCAACCTGAACTGGATCGGCGATTCCTTCCCTTACACGCTGGACCAGCGCCTCACCTCCGCCGGCTTTCTGACCATTGGCCGCGACGACCGCGAGTACGCGCTCGATCATCTCGGGCTTCCGTCCGGCTTCCGTCCCAGTCGCGCCACCACCATCCGCATTGCGCAGACGCTGGACGCTGACTTTGTCGTCGTCGGCAGCTTCAACGTGACCAATCCCGGAACATCGGCCAGCCGCATCGAGGTACAGGCGCAGGTCCTCGAGGTGAACCAGCTGCGGATGTCCGAGCCGCTCACTGACTCGGCCGAACTCCCCCGGCTCTTCGACGTCGAGAACGCCATTGCGTGGAAGGTCGCCCAGCGCATGGACCCGCACTTCGCCATCGCCGAACAGACGTTTCTGGCCGCTGCGGGTGGGGTCAAGCTCAGTTCGTTCGAAGACTACATTCGCGGCACCTCCGCGCCCACCTCCGATGAACGGCTGAAGCGGCTGGAAGCAGCCGTCACCGAAACCCCCAACTACACCGCCGCACTGCTCGCGCTGGGCAAGGAGCAGTACGCCGCGCTCCAGTACGAGGCTGCCGCCGCCACGCTCGCCCAGGTGCCATCCACCGACCGAGTGGCCCTCGAAGCCGGATTCTACCGCGGCCTGGCGCGCTTCAACATCGCCAAGTACGCCGAGGCGCAGGCTGCCTTCGTCTTCGTCGCCAGCCAACTGCCGCTGCCCGAGGTCGTCAACGACGAGGGCGTGGCCTTGAGCCGCCAGGGCAAGGACGCCGCGCCGCTGTTCGTGCAAGTGATCGCCGCCGACCCCAACGACGCCGACTACCACTTCAACCTCGCCGTCGCCCTGCTCGGCCGCAGCGACATCGCCGGGGCCACGCGTGAGGTCCAGGCCGCGCTGAAGCTGCAGGCGGACGACCCCGAAGCCACCGAGCTTCTCGCCCGTTTGCAGGCGACCCACGGCGTCACCACCAACTTGAAAGCAATCATCGGCGCGGAAGGCTTTGATCCCACCACACGCATCCGCCGCACCTGGTCGGAGTCGTCGTTCCGCCAGGTTGCGTTCCAGCTCGACCAGATGCGCGCCATCCAGATGGCCACGCTGCCGCCGTCCGAGCGGGCGATCGAATACTCCCAGCTCGGCCTGCAATACCTGGCGCAGGGCCTGGTCCCCGAGGCCGAGCAGGAGTTCGACAGCGCGCTTTCCGCAGACCCGAAGAATGCCGCGGCCCACGCCGGCATCGCCCAGGTGCGCGAACGCAGCGGTTCCGCGGACGACGCCCGCGCGGAGGCCGAGGCCTCACTGAAGCTCGCTCCCAACGTCGACGCCTATCTCGTCCTCGCCCGCCTGGATCTGCAAGCCAACCAACTCCCCGCGTCCGCCAGCAATGTCGCCGCCGCTCTCAGACTCGAGCCCGCCAACGCCGCCTCCCTCGGCATGAAGACCGCCCTCGAAGCCCGCGGCCAATCCGTTCCCTAACCCCCCATCGTCGTCATCCTGAGCGGAGGTTGGCGCCCCAGCGCCAACCGCAGTCGAAGGACCCCAATGAATTTGGCCGTTGCCCAAGCGCTTGACACCTTTCTCCCGATACACCCAAAAACCTTCAATCCCCGCTGAACCTCTAAGCAAATCCGAGCGCTCAAACCCGCCGCTGATCTAAGGGCCGAAGGCCCGCTCTATCTTAGCCTGGGGCGCAGCCCCAGGTTAGCGGCGGAAATTGAACCTAAGGGCTGAAGGCCCGACCTATAGAATTCCTGCGTCCCCACCCATTCTGCCGTATCGTTAACTCGCGGCCACAAACCGCCGGAGTCCGCTCGTGTCTCGTACCCCAATCCTCGCCTTCGCCGCACTCGCCCTGCTTCTGCCTCTGCCGGCCCAATCGCCCTCGTCCCCCCTTGTCGTCAAGCTCAGCATCCACGACACCATCCAGCCCATCACCGCCGAGTACCTCCACCGCGGCCTCGACGACGCCGCCGCCCGCCACGCCTCTGCCGTGCTCGTCTCCATGGGCACCCCCGGCGGCCTGCTCGACTCCACCCGCGAGATGGTCGCCAACATCGAAGCCTCCTCCGTCCCCGTCATCATCTTCATCGAACCCTCCGGCAGCCGCGCAGGCTCGGCCGGATTCTTCCTGCTCGAGGCTGCGGATATTGCGGCGATGGCTCCCGGAACCGAAGCCGGAGCCGCTCACCCCATCCTCGAAGGCGAGACCATGGATCCGGTGCTGAAAGAGAAGATTGAGAATGACGCTGCCGCATTCCTGCGCTCCTACGTCACCGTCCGCGGCCGCGACGCCAAGGACGCCGAGGACGCCGTGCGCAACTCCAAATCCTTCAGCGCAGATGAGGCACTCAAGCTCCACCTAATCGACGTCGTCGCACCCGACGATCAAGCACTTCTCTACGCAACCCCCGGCCTTACCATCCGTCGCTTCAACGGCACCCAAATCCACCTCGACCTCTCCAGCGCACACATCGAGTCCTTGCCGCCGTCGACACGCGAGCGCCTCCTCACCCGCCTCACCAGCCCCGACCTCGACGTGCTGCTGCTCCTCTGCGGCGGCCTGCTCATCTACCTCGAATTCAATGTCCCCGGCACCATCGTTCCCGGAGCCCTCGGTACGCTCATGGTCTTGCTCGCTATCTTTGGCCTCAACCTGCTGCCCGTCCAGCACACCGCCATCCTGCTCCTCTTCGCCGCGCTCGCCCTCATGGTGCTCGAGGCCAAGTTCGCCAGCCACGGCGTCCTCGGCATCGCCGGCGTCCTGTGCCTGGTCTTCGGCCTGGCCACGCTGGTCAACGGCCCCACGCCCGAGATGCGCGTCCACTTCGGCGTCGCCGCCGGCGCAGGCATCGGCTTCGGCATCATCACCTTCGGCCTCGCCTGGATCGCTTTCAAAGCCCGCCAGGCCAAACGCCTCACCGGCCCTCAAGCCATGCTCGGCCACACCGCCGTCGCCATGACGCCCCTCGCCCCGCAAGGCCACACCCTTCCCGGCTATCCCCCCACCGGCCAGGTCGAAGTCCGCGGCGAAATCTGGCAAGCCACCCTCCCACCCAACTCCCCACCCCTCCCCGCCGGCACCCCCGTCACCGTCCGCGCCGTCAACGGCCTCACCCTCACCGTCGCACCTTAACCAAGCACAAGTTACGGTGCCGAAGCTGCACCGTCACGTGGATTAATGGCTTGCGCAGGATGAAGTAATTTCAGGAGCGTCGACAAGTGCATATCAAAGCATTGTTTTCGGTTGCCCTGTTGGCTGCATCAATTGCATTTGGGCAATCTACGGATATCGACTCGATCCGCAAAGCAGCGGAGCAAGGAGACTCGAGCGCTCAGTTCAAACTCGGCCACGCATATGACTTTGGCGACGGCGTCGCGAAGGACCACGATCAGGCGATCGTTTGGTACCAGAAGGCGGCTGCACAGGGCGACGCTGCCGCGCAAGGCATGATCGGATTCTGCTATGAAATCGGATACGGTTTGCCGCAAGACTTCGTTCAAGCTGCTGCCTTGTTTAAGAAGTCCGCCGAACAAGGAGCGGCTTTATCTGAAGCTTGGCTTGGCTATTCCTATGCCCAAGGCAAAGGGCTGCCACAGAACTACGCTTTGGCAGCCTCGTGGTCCCGCAAGGCAGCCGACCAAGGTGACTCCTTGGGGCAAGCAGTCCTTGGGCAACTCTACTCTTCTGGTCTCGGCGTACCCCGGGACTACGTTGAGGCATATTTCTGGATGAATTTGGCATTGGCTGGCGATCTAGCCCGGATAATTCACGAAGTTTGAGACGCGAGAAGCCTCTTCTGCTACAAACATGTTATTGAGACAGTGTTTGCAGGAACAGGAGAGGCTTTCGCGTGATCGACTTTACCACGACAGAGTGTTG
>Ga0224555_1003335_pt1 | contig 16631 bp, 13 predicted proteins | sample 714S23034metaG_FD_180687 | JGI IMG/M metagenome (GOLD analysis project Ga0224555, IMG submission 180687) | Peat soil microbial communities from Stordalen Mire, Sweden - 717 S2 30-34 | ecosystem: Environmental > Terrestrial > Soil > Wetlands > Peat | place: Sweden: Norrbotten County, Stordalen...
ACCTCAGCCACGGCGCCGAGACGCGTCCCCTTGGTTTCCGGGTACCCGGCGAAAACGAAGCGGAGCGTAACGCCGAAGTGACCCGCAGGTATCTAGAAGCGGTGGCACTGGCTACTCAGCAGAGAAAGCTCGTTTTGCAGGAGGTGCTCTCAAAGCCCGGTGCTGAGGCACCCTTCCTTGCAGCAACATAATGTGAAAAGCACTTGTTGAAAGCCCCCCGTTCACGATGTGCGAACCGCATTCGAGGCCAACGGCATCGGCTGGGCGATATGGGAGTATCGCGGCGGCTATGGCGTGCTAAACAAGGAAGATGGTCAACCGGCACAGCCTGATCCGGAGATGATGGAGGCGCTAGGGCTACACAGGAAGTAGAGATTAAGCGGAGTTAGCGTGCGTCTGTCGCCGGCCCGGTAGATCTTGCCAATTCCGCTATTTACTGACTTAACCACGTGCAAGATGTAGGGGAGCTGTCGCCGGCGAAACTATAAAAAGATGTACAGGGCTCAAAGACGACCGCCCCACACTTTTTCATTGTTGCAGTCCGCCATTCGACAGACAGTGGTGTATTGACAGGGACCAAACCGCCGCTCGTAACTTTTGACTGGCCGCGGGACACTCTTTGTTGTGGCCCGAGTGCGGCACATGTAAACTTGCATGGCACGGCAAATGAGTGGATAACATCCGTGGTCAGGCTACCTGTTCGGAGCCGGTGTGAGGATGGTTATCCGTTTGCTGGAACTTGTAGTAGTTGGCAAGAAATGGCAGGTTCAGAACATGTCTATTGTTTCGATGAATGAAATACTCCAACCGGCGTTTCAAGAACGCTACGGGGTCGGCGCATTCAATATCGTTGATGATTTGACCATGTCAGCGATACTGGATGCGGCAGAGCAGATCAGCGCGCCGGTGATCCTCCAGGTCTCAGTGAAGACGGTCAAGGTTCTTAGCGCGAAACTGGTGCAACGCATGTTCGAGGAGATGGCTTCGCATCACTCCATACCTACAACGTTGCATCTGGATCACTGCCCCGACGTGACCATGATCAAGACCTGCCTGGATGCGGGTTGGAACTCTGTTCTCTTTGACGCCTCCAATCTCTCTTACGAAGAAAACCTTCGCCAGACCAAGGAAGTAGTGAAAATGGCGCGGGCCTGTGGTGCTGCCGTTGAGGGGGAACTGGAAGCGGTTCGAGGCGTAGAGGACGGAGTGGGCAGCGATGACCAAGGCGCGATTGTGGCGCTGGATAAATGCGTGGAATTTCTGGACCAGACGCGAATTGACTCTTTCGCTCCGGCTATTGGAACGGCACACGGATTGTACAAGGCAACACCAAAAATCAACTTTGATCGCGTCAGGGAAATCGTAGTGGCATATCCTGTGCCAATCGTGCTGCACGGCGGAACAGGGCTGTCCAACGAGATATTTCAGAAGCTGATCGCTGCAGGATGCGCAAAGGTTAACATATCCACAATGCTGAAGATCACCTTTTGCGATGCCTATCGTAATTACCTGAATCGCAAGCCCGAAGAGCATGATCCGCTGAAGCTGCGGGCGAGCGTACACGGCGAGATCGTGACCATGGCGAAAGGCTTCATGCAGGTGTTTGGCAGCGCGGGCAAGGCAGCACCCGCCGGAGTGCGGGCTAGATGACAATGAAACGAGCCTTGATCTTCGATTGCGATGGTGTTTTGGGCGATACCGAGCCCTACGGTCACTTGCTCGCCTTCAACCAGATGTGGAAGAAACTCAACGTTCCCTGGACTTGGTCCAAGGAGCAATATGGCGAAAAGCTGAAGATCGGCGGCGGCAAGGAGCGCATGGCCAGCCTTTTCTCGGATGCGGACTTCCTTGCCCGCGTGATGATCCCGGAAAGCGAAGAGGAAAGAGAGGCGCTGGTTGCTCTCTGGCACAAGGAGAAAACCAACCTTTACGCGCAGATCATTTCTTCCGGCGCGGTCCCCGTACGCCCCGGTATTAAGCGTATCTCGGAGGAGGCGCTGAAGGCAGGATGGGAACTGGCGGTCGCTTCCACCTCGGCACCCAAGGCTGTGGAAGCTGTCCTGCGGTACGCCGTCGGCGAAATCAGCGCAAAGTTCATTATCTTGTGCGGCGATGCGGTGCGAGCCAAGAAACCCGCACCGGACATTTACGACCTGGCTCTCGAACGTCTGGGGCTTGCGCCGGGTCAGTGTGTCGCCCTCGAGGATTCGCGGAACGGGATGTTGGCCGCTTACCGGGCTGGAATTGCAGTCGTGGTAACAGTGAGCGAATACACTACCAAGGAAGATTTCTGTGAAGCCGATCTTGTTGTGGATTCGCTCGGCGATCCTGGCGGACCTAAAGCTAAGGTGCTGGCAAATCCCGCGGGAGCAAAGCTGGGCGAATATGTGACTTTGGAGGTGCTTTCCAAAGTGATTGAAAACAGCGCAGCCAAGAGTTCTCCAGCCTAGCGGGACAGTCGCCACGTCGCGGATACAATATCGTCCGCGGTGTATGGAGGTTATGGGCGAGTGACATTCAAATTGACTGCGAATTTGCCATATGTAGTGATATGTTGCTTGAAGCGGGAAATTTCTTGACATCGGGTGAAGTTCTTGCAAAGGGCGTAAAGTGAGGCCATAAAAACATGTGGGAGGGTGGCCCTCGAGCGCGAAGTAGACCGGGCTAATCTGCTATCTAACAGTTCGGATCCCCTTTGTCCCGGCCCTTGATACTTCAATGGAGTGAGCGGAAAAACCCCACCGAGAAACACCCGAGAGAACAGTGCTTTTAAAGGGCTTTCATATGTTCTGCGAAGTGAGCGGGAATCTAATGATTTGCCCTCACAGCAGGATCACTCCCCTGAGCGAAAAACCGGCGGCAGATTGGTCCCCATGTGTCGGCCAGAGTTTACGGATCCAATTCACGTGGTCCCGGTAGGGACGCCCATCGCTGGGCGCCCCCCGGTCAGATCCGTACGTGCGCGTCTACGCATACGGCTCTTACGAAGGATGGGTAGCGGCGAAGCGTGCGTCAGGGTAAGGGTGGAGGACCCGGGGTACAGGAACCCATCGATCCAAGACAGGGTTGAGACGTTCCCATCGCATCCGTGCGCGCTGACTGCGGCGGACTAACACTCCCCGCCATAGCCTGCAAACGCGATTTCTGAAGATGCGCAACTGAGCCGTGTTACCGGGGACAGCGTGGTACTGGTAGTAGCCCGTAACAACCTTCCGGAGCCATTCACCGACTTCGGTCGTGCGATCATGCATCCTGCTTCGAAGCTCCGCTTTAAGAGACTTGAGCTTCGCAACCATCCGCTTCTTCGCCGTGATCCGCCATACGATAAATTGCCCGTCGCTGCTGCGCTGCCCACAGTAGTGGGTGAAGCCCAGGAACGTGAAGGTTTCTGGTTTTCCCTCTCCCCGCTGCTTCCGGTCTCGGGCCGCGAAGCGCCCGAACTCGATCAGTCGTGTCTTGTCCGGATGTAATTCCAAGCCGAACTTTGCCAACCGTTCCCGAAACGCTCTCAGGAAACGCTGGGCGTCTGTTCGGTGCTGAAAGCCCACCACAAGATCGTCGGCATAACGGACGATAACCACGTCGCCCTTTGCCACTTTCCTGCGCCAGACTTCAGCCCACAGATCGAATACGTAATGAAGGTAGGCGTTAGCGATCAGTGGTGAAGCCACTGCTCCCTGCGGCGTGCCCTGATTCGTCTCCGACCACTGGCCGTCTTCCGATACTCCAGCCTTCAGCCATTTCTGGATCAGGCGAAGCATTCTCCGATCGGCCACCCGGTGCGCGATGAACTTTAAGGCCCATTCGTGACTCAAGTTATCGAAGAAGCCCAAAATGTCCGCGTCGAGCAACCAGTTCACTTTCTTCCATTGAATGCCCGCCGTCAGCGCGTCCAGCGCCTGATGCGGGCTACGACCGGGCCGGAACCCGTAAGAGAAGCCCTTGAAGTCGACCTCGTATATCTGGTTAAGGATCGTCACCACGGCCTGTTGAACGATTTTGTCCTCCAGCGCCGCGACGCCCAACGGACGTTGCCGTCCGTCAGCCTTCGGTATATAGACTCGCCTTGAAGGTTGTGCCCGGTACGTTCCACGGTGAACCCGGTTGTGCAGATCGATAAGCCGATCTTCCAATCCGGTTTCATACTCCTGCCACCTCACACCATCGATTCCCGGCGAAGCTTTACGCTGAAGCGCGTAGAAGCTGTCGCGGAGAAGATCGACGGTCAGATGGTGGAGCAAAGCGGTGAACCGTTCCTGCTTCCTTTCCCTTGCTGCTTTCCGCACACCGTCCAGTCCCTGGGACATGCGTTTCCCGCTCTGTGTCGGGGGCATGTGAGATTGAACGATGTTCTCCTTCGGCTGCGTCCTTCCCTCCCCAACCTCCGCAGAAGGTTGCCCTTCCTTGTTCGGCTGGTTCACAGGTAGTACGACACAGTCCGACTTCTCCAGCACGTGCATGTCCGCTGTGCGGTTTATGGCCTTTACGGACAGGCCTTGGCCATTACTCCAAGGCGTGATGGAGATCTCCCGGTTCTCGTGCATGTTGTATCTCAGCGTGCGCGGGTTCTTCGACTACGCAGGACCGGAACAGCCACTCGCGAATAACGCGGCCGCCGTGTTGCCTTCCTCCTACTCACCATGGAGTCAGCGTCCTGAACTACCGGTTTTTCGAAGCTCAATAGCCCCACCCACCGATGCCTCCGTTCTACGCTTCAAGCGGCACCTCACGATGCCGCCTGCAAGACTAGAGGTCAGGATGGAATCGCTACTTCCTTTCCTGTAGGGCTCTTGCATCCCCTACAACATGCCGGTTTATCCCGGCGCTCGCTGTATAACCGACTATCCGGAAATCTGGTTAAATACGGATGGGTCCAGATGAACGCCGCAGGGCCCGGGATTGAGCTTATAGCGATAGAGCGCCTTCTTCAGATGACTGGCACCCCCTACCGTTTGCCCGTACCCGGAAAAATCATGTTCCTGGGCACTGGCGAACAACTGAATCGGCGGCGCTGATTTACGCCATTGCTTCCGGAACGCTGCGCAGGTTCGCCTGTGGACTGCATTTCGTACGTGAGACGTATGCTCGTGCTTGTTGAAGAAGTTCTGTCGGGCATTAACAGGATGGGAGGCAACCCTCCCAAACGCGTTCCGCCAGGGCTTCTCTCGACTTTGCCGGCACACTGTTCGCACACCGGCAAACGCGCGAATCGCGAAACACGCGTTGATACGGTTCGGGCTGGCTAATGCCGGATCGGCAAACCGATAGCCATGCGAGAGCTTGTTCATTAGCAAGCTGGATTGAAAACCTGCGCGGCTGCTAGTACCAATGGACCTGAAGCCAGAGATGCAAATCAGGTCGCTCGTTGGGCTTGTGTTACGTACAGCATGAGGAAAACTCATTCTCGAAAACGGACGTCAGTCCTGCGACCTTCATGGGCGTCAATGAGCCCTACTCGCAAACTCACCCATCGAAGGAAGAAGGTCTTTCGTGTTCCTCACTGGACCTACAATTGCAAGTATGGAAGAGAATGTATTTGAGAGTCCCAACAGGGCCGTAGTCTATCTCGACCTGCTCGGCTTTGCCGCATTAGTTGATGAGAGCCCGCGTCCTTTCCTGACACCACCTCGCCAATTTGCTGAATCGCCAACCTGGCCGCGGAATGAGGCTGCGGAGCGCCTTGCGGTCTTTCATCGCATTGTCGATTCGAGAATCTCTGCGGAACAACCGAATCACGCGATGGTTTTCTCTGACTGCGCATTTGGGGTGTTCTATACAACTCCCGCTTGCGCAGATTTCGCTGTATCGCTCATGCGAGACTTTCTTCGAGCCCACATTCCGATTCGTATGGGAGTCGGTTATGGAACTTTTCAAGCAGGTGGGACAACGACCGCATTCGTGGGAAACTCGACCATCATCCGATCCATGTTTGGCGGAACATCGGTCGTTCGGGCAGTCACCGGGGAAAGCTGCGGAGGCAAGGGGATGCGAATATTCGTTCACGATTCGTTTTCGGAGGCCTACGAAAAAATTAGGAATGAGAAGAAACACCGCTTCGAGCCGTTGCCCGCCAAGTTCAATTCCGTTTCCTGCGAGGTAAATTTCGTGCGCGGGTTGGAACCTGCCGAGATCGCTCAACTCGCTGGCGACATTCGACAAATGGCAAATTCCGCCAGAGCCGAATCCCAGCATCATTATTCAGAAACGCTGGACGCGCTCTCGCGCATGACAGCACCGACCTAGAAAGAATCTGACAATGAGCAGGCCCCTTTTTTCGGCGGTCTTGAGAATTCTTGGCCATTCAGCCTGCTTCCAAACGCACCGAAAGAGCAGCACGGGCAATCCCCTTGCAGATCCATTTCCGGTTCATGGTGGCGTGAGCCCGCCACATGATCGAACTCTTCCTCACTTCGTGCCGGCCAAGGATCTACCGCACCCTTTACAATCATGGTTTCAACATAAGTGACACAATAGAAGTCGCATGATAGTAGATTTGTGATCTCGATTCCTTGAAAAGCACTATCGCTCAATGAAGCCGGGCCGGAATGGACCACGTCATGAAAGAAAGATTTGAAGGTGACAATCGCCATAACCTCATCGACGCTTTGAAACGGCAAGCGTTCGTTGGTGGCGACGCTGCGATCGCCGAGGCAATGGCAGAGCAGGGCGAGTTAGTAGAGTTCAAGAAGCTCGACAAACTGATTGTTCAGGATGCTGAAGACACCGACATCTACTTGCTGCTGGCGGGCACGGCCTCGATTGTGCTTAAGGGAAACGAGTATGTATCCCGCGTTGCCGGGCAGCACGTCGGCGAGATGGCGGCGATCGAGCCCACGCTAAAGCGGTCCGCGACGGTCGTCGCGAATGAGACCGTCGTCGCGCTTAAACTCAGCAGCGCAAAATTCATGGCGATCGGGACCACCTATCCGCAGATCTGGCTTCCAATGGCGCGCGAGCTGTCGCGCCGACTCTACCAGCGCAACATACTCGTCCAGCCACCCAATGAATTTCCAAAGCTATTCATCATCTCTTCGTCCGAAGCAATGCCGGTCGCAACAGAGATGCGCGCCCAATTGGAACCTCACGTTTTCAGCACCATCTGGAGCGACGGCGTATTTTTTGCAGGTGGATACCCACTAGAAGCGCTCGAAAAAGCGGTCAGCGAATCGGATTTCGCTGTAGCCATTGCACAGGCTGACGACGTCATACGATCGCGCAGCAAAATACAGCCTACGCTACGCGACAACGTCCTGTTTGAACTCGGGCTTTTCATGGGTAAATTGACACGGCATCGCGCCATCCTCGTTCACCCGCGTGTGCCTAAGCTGAAACTTCCTTCCGACCTGCATGGCCTGACCTTGTTGTCTTACGCGCAGGGCACGCCGGCAGACTTGACGGATCGACTCAAACCTGTCGCCGAAGAAATCCTGAAGATTGTAAAACTCTACGGTGTTCGCACTCTTCTTAAAAACTGAGAATTCCTCGGAGCCATTGCATTAGAACTCCGGTCTTGGGAGTAGGCTCCGTATCGACCTGGAGCAGGGCGAGCAGGGGAGGCGAGTTCGCCAGGAACACGGTCGCAGTGGCCTGGAAACGTCCGTCGTTGTCTCGTTTCGTGATGAGCAGAACCAAAAAATTGGCGCCCACCTCCGGATCAGCTGCCAGTGACCGCATGGTTTCTACGTCGGTTTCGCTGGGCAGTGGCGCGAAGCTCGGGTGTGAGTGCCACTCACCGAGATAGTTAAATCGCGTATAGTCATTTCCCGTTCGCGCGAAAAATTTCTTCAAGGCCTTTTTATGACTCTTCGGGTGGCGGATGAAGCATGCGCGTTCTCCGCCCGACCGCTGGACCGAAATATCGACGATTCGGAACACTTCATCGCGGACATGCTCACCCATGAGCAGCCCGCCGATTTCCCGTTCGCCAGCACGCTCCAGCTCACGCAGCAGGCGCCGGATCAACTGGCTCGGCAGAAGAAGTTGCATTCCTGTACTCTTTGAATAAATTTACAATTCTGGCGGTTTCTTCCTCGTCAACGGCCGGATCTATGTTTTCCTCCGGCGGGGACGGTTCCGGCGGACCCACTTCGATCGGATAGGTTTCAAATGGCTGTCCAAACAGCCATTCTTTCGACAGTCCAATCAGGTACACGGAGTTCGGGAAAGAGGACGGGACGCGCGGAATGAGTGAATCGATCGCTAGGCGCGCCGCATGCGCAGCGATCACCGTGACATCCGCATCGTCTGCGATCGCAGGGAGGTCGGGCCCCCCGTCATAGTGATTAGCAGGGCGCGCCATAGGCTGGCCACGTTCGGCACACCAATTTTCAATGATGCTGCGCATTGTTGCCGGAGAGGGTTCCACGTCCGGCCGGTGCCGCGCGATGAGGCCGCCAAAGCCGCCACCAAAGATTTCGGCCCACAGCAGCGATTTCTTGCCTACAGCGACCGCCGCGCTCAGGTAATTGAACACCGCCGGCTCGGCCGTCGCGTCGATCAGCAGATCGCAATCGGCGAGCGATTCAATGAGGCTCTCAATGCTCCCGCTCGACTCCTGACCTCCAAGGCGGTGCCGCCTCACTGTGCATTCGGCCACCGGGTTCACAAGTTGAATGCGGGCCGCGACACTGTCAGCCTTGTGCGTACCCACGTCTCTCCAGTCAAGATCGTGCCGAACGAAGTTTCCCGGTAGCAGCAGATCGTCATCGACCAGCAAGAAGTTTCCAACGTCAGCGCGAGCGAGCATCACGGCGATTTTGCTGCCGAGCGAACCGCAGCCAATAATGGCAACCTTGCGCTGCTTCAGTGGCTGATGATCGTCATCCACCCGGGGAAACTCAGGTTCCGGCGGTATGACCGAAACCTCAGTGACGGTATCATCACTGCTATCCAGGAAATACGCGCGGATGCGAGTGCCACGAACGATCACTGCATGCTTGACCTCCGGAACGTGCAGGCCGTGGCTGGCCGCGCTGGCCTGGAAATCCGTCAGGCTTAGCCTTGACGGCCATCGGGCATCATCGGGCCACCGGCAAACAGAAATCTCTCGCTCATAACAGAACACGAACGGCGCCGGCAGAGTATCTCGCCAAGTCACGTTATCCTTTGAGGAAACGGAGGCGATAACACTTACGAAAGCATGCTTATGAAAAAGGCCGAAGGCACGGGCAGACAGCACTGCAACTTCAGTCATCCGCGCAAAAAAATCCGCGAGGGTAGGGGTAATAAGAAAGCGCGAATGCTCCCCCCTTAGTTCTTGGCCGATAGTCGTCTGATGCCGGGAGGCAACTTCACCCGGCTGATTCGCCGTTGCCTGCTGTGCCACGAGAAGGCGATGTGCACTGGCAACCATATCCGCGCCGGTCAAATCGGGGTGCCAGTTGTCAGGGCCGTATTCGAGACAGAGTTCGCCGCCTGCGCCATACTGATGGCCTGACCAGCGCTCCTCGATCCCCCTCGGCAAGACGAGCGGCGGCGAGTGCGGGAAATGATTTGGGTAGCGAACTGATATCGGGAACACACGCGCCGGCGTGACGATGTCCGCGTCCCAAATCAGGTGCAGTTTGTTGTCGATGCGCCAACCGATCGAAATCAGCCAGTCTACCGACGACACAAGGGCTTCCAGCGCTTCGCGCTCACGCCTGTGGCGGCTATAGCCATCGAGATACCAGATCATGCGTATCCGGCCGGCTTTGACGGACCTGTCGGGCGATTTGGAAATGTGAACGCGGAAGAGGCTGCAGTTGCCGGCCTCAGCAGACTCGGGAATTCGGCTGCCTTAGTCGCCTTCGCGGCACTGTCATTCTTCTCCGACAGCTCTTTCAGGGCAATTTCATAGGTAAGGCCGGAGCGCCTGCGCGAGGTCCCGAACACGGCCCGCACCGCTTCGGAACCCTTGCTGTAAGCGGTGGCGCCGATCGCGGTTTCGCTTCCGGCGCAACGGCGCTGCTCTTTCTCGGCTGTCAGAACACCGCGGCTTGCAGAGCAGCGCACGAGCTCACCCTTGACCCCGAGCCGGGTAATGTTCATCGGTCCGAACTCGAAACCGATCGCCAGGCCAAGGCTCATCGCGTCGGTGCCGCTTTCCTTCAGCTTCGCAAGCGCAAGGTTGAAGCTGCTGCGCATGCCGGCCGCGCATAGCGTCAGGTTGCTGATCGTTTCCTTTTCATCGGTGGTCTGGGCCGTTCCTTCAACCGTCAGACCGTGCACGCAATCCCCAATGAACCGGACCTTGCGCCCGGCAAAATCCTCATGGAGTACTGCGTCCAGCTCGCTCCGCAGGATGTGAAGCGTGCGCACAACGTGCTTCGCGTTGGCGTCGGAGGCGATATTGCTGGCCACGTATGCCGTGAATCCATCGAGGTCCGCATACAGCGAAGCAGCATCTTGCCGGCGCGAGTTCTTCACCGACAACTGCTCGATATCGAGATCGCGAAAGGGCGGCGTGTGTCCCGAAAACTCGAACGACCCGATGGGATTGTTCTTCAGATCCTCTTTCCACTCCTTGACGATCTGATCCGCCGTGACATCCAGCTTCGCCGCGTTCTTGGATGCAGTCACTTCGTCGGCGGTCAGTGCGGTCTGGTCCTCATTTTCAACCTGTTTGAGACCGATGACCTTGCGTGCCACATTTGTGAGATAGACGCCGGTTGTCGAACCGCCGCCCGCACGCTTTGCGGCATGGTTTGCAGGAATTCCCAGGAACAGAGGTTCGCGGTGACCGCGACGTCCATTGTTGACGGCGAGCGCGTTTCCGGTATCGATGCCGATGCGGACTTTTGCCGGAGGATGATCGGCATCTTCACCCGTCTGAGCGAGCACGTCGATAATGAGCTGGCCCATTGCGACGGCACGCTGAACCCGGTCCGCTTCCGAATCGTAAGGCTTCGATACGACAGAGTGCAGACGCTGATTGTGGAAGTCGACGAAGATCGCATCCACACGCTGCAGGATGCGGTGCACAGCGCGGTAATGCAGATTCAAAAAGCGTAGCGTTCGACGGTGGCAGGTCTCACCTTCCGTTTCTGTCACGTGCAGCATGTCAGACAGGTTCAAGATGTCGGCATACAGGTGCACGCCGTCCAGCCTGTACGCAACATTGCCGGGAAGGTTGGTGAGATCCGTATCCCGTACATATTCCTTGATCTCGATGTTCTTCAGCGGAAGCGCTTCGATCTTGCCGTCTATGCGCTTTGACGCCCGATCCTTGTTCCAAGTTCGTGTAGCCATTGGCCCCTCCTGAATTCAGCACTGCAATGTGCGCCCATGCAATCGTTCATTGAGTTCTTGCGCCTGCGGCTGTACCCCTATATGTTGATCAAAATAGACAGCGTCAACTATATGGAGAGCATCATTACATCTATGGTACGAAAGCTTGACCTTAATGTCAAGCTTAGCTAAAGTGTCAGTATGACCACCCGAAGAAGCTATGCATGATCCCGAATTTTGACGCTGACGGCCTCTTGCCGGCGGGAGATTATGGCGTTTCCTTTGAGGAACTACGCCGGTCGATCCTCGTGACCGGCGATGCGCAATATCGGCGAAATTGGGACGCGTCGTGGCGTGCACAGCTGGTGGGAAATCTCGAGATCCTCACACGGCAGCTCTGGTCGGTCGGGGTCCGGGAGGTATATGCGGACGGCTCGTTTGTCGAAGACAAGGATCACCCGAACGACATCGATGGATACTTCGTCTGCGACTTGCAGCCCCTCATCACGGGAGAACTAGCCCGTCGGCTGAATCTGCTCGAGCCTTCAAAAGTGTGGACGTGGGACCCTACAACGCGCAGGCCATATCGCGGTTATCCAAAAAAGCAATTGCCTATGTGGCACCAGTACCGCGTCGAAATGTATCCTCACGTTCCCGGTCTTGGGATCGGATGCGGCATCTTTGAGAAGCACGGAAATGAACTGGAATTCCCGTCGGCATTCCGCCAGTGCCGGCGCGATGGCAAGCCCAGAGGCATCATAAAAATCAGGTATGGAGACTCGCTATGATCCGAAATGAGACTGAATATCAGGAAGCATCTGCTCGACTCGCGGACGAACGCAAACGTCTCACCGACCACCGAACTAGGTTGCACGAGGCGGGGCTCACTGAGGAGGAAATTAAGCGAGCCGTTGATCCAATGGAATCATTCCACCTCCAGCTTAAAGAAGAAGTTGGAAGTTATGAGCGACTGAAGCGCGGGGAGTTCGACGAACTTGAGAATTTCAGGGGATTTGGCACGTTGCTAATCTCATTGCGGATTGCAAAGGGGATATCACAACGCGAATTGGCCAAACGATTGAATGTTCACGAATCACAGATATCCCGTGATGAAAGGAACGAGTATTTCGGGATTACGCTTGAACGGGCGATGAAGATTCTGGACGCGCTGGATGTCCGGCTCCATACGACAGTGGAGGTCGAACCACCCCGGATGCTCGCAATGGCTTAGGAGAAGGAATGGACGAAAACGAGCGCTATCTTGTGGACCTCAACAAGGACAACCTGACGAGAGTGATCGGATTTGCGAGTACCTACGATGCAAAAGCCAACTTTGCGTTGACCATCATCCTGGCTCTCACCGCCTATTTAACAGCAGAACTTCCGTCGTACATTGACGCGCACGCCAAACACCCGGCGCATCCCTGGTTTGTGCTATTGGATCTTGCGGCCATTGGATGTCTGGGCTTCTTCCTCTGGGCTGTCGTTCTCATCGTCATGACGATAAGACCAAATGTCGGCCAGCACACGCAGAAGCCGTCTCCGCTATTCTTTCAGAGCATAGCCTCTATGCCCCTCGATGATTTCCGTAAGACGATGGCTTCGCTTCCCATCGACGAGGCACTTCGCCTGCTGGCAGAACAGACCTACGATGCCGCTAAGGTCGTCGCAAAAAAACATGCTCGCGTGCATGAAGCAATCAACTGGTTTTTCTGGGGTGTGCTCTGCTTCCTCGCATTCACCATTGGAAGGTCAATCCTTCTGGCCTTGATTTGATCAAACGGCAGCGGGAGTTTGGCGTAATCAACGACGGTTTAGACATTCCAGGTCCAGCCGGAGCTGTAAATAGGCAGGTCACCCATCTGGGACCATTTGCGAGGCCTCCACATCGGTGTGTTGTTGATCCCACCGAGCTTCCTGTTATTGGGAAGATTGTTATGAACGTCTGTCGTGATGAAAATCGTGTTGTCTTCGTTTATGCTTGCCAGCTTTGCCGCATAATTTGCCGCCCGTCCGACCCAAACCAGATCATTGTCATTGCGAACGCCAATCCGCGCGACAAAAAGTGGGCTTGTGTCGATCCCGATTACATGCCTGAGCAGATAGGTTGCGTTCGGATATTGTAGCGATAACGCCGGATTGACAATTTTGAGTACCGCAGCGTTGATTTGCAGTGCAGCTTTTACCGCATTCGAGTTCTTCGAATCACCAACGAACACGCCCATAATCCGGTCACCATCGTAAGCAGTGATGTTTCCATCATTGGCTTTTACGATTCTGGCGCCACAAGTGAGGTAAGTACGATACACCTCTGCCGCGAAGTGCGGATTCGACGTATCCACCAGCTTCGTTGAATCCGCAATGTCGGCATAAAGTACGGTTGCATCAAGCTTTACGGCATCATTTCCCAGCCCCAAATCCTCAGCCACGGGAACGACTCTTCCGTCACGGCTCTCCCAGGGATCGTGGAAGATCTTCTTCACAGCCGCTTCCAGTTCTTCTTTCAAAGCCATTGTTCTTCCCTACTAATTGCTTCTTGTCCGCTGGCACAATTCATCATAGCGAAACGTTGCACTCATGCATCATCCAAGGAAAATCCCGCCATGCATTTCTGAATACCGCCTGGCGTTATTGCCAGTATGTTGTCCCGGTCAGTGAGCATGCGGTTGAGCTGGGCCTGCGCGAACCGCAGCCCGCCATGAATGAAATTGCAGATTTACTTACGTCTGCGAATTTCCTGATTACGGCCGACGTAGATGCAGACCAGCCATGTGCTGGACCCGCGGTGAGTGATCTGGTCAATATAAAGGACCATATTCCTTCCTAAGACGTGAAATGCGGCGCATGTGTGGCACACGTCGCCGCTGTTTAGGATTGGCTGTAATCGTGGTTTGGAGAATGGGTGACTGACGGGGGTTCAGCACCTGCTGCTTCCCTGAGGGCCAGCGGGTTTGCCGCAGTCTGGCACACGAATGGCACACCTGGTGACGGGGAGACCAGAATTTATTTGGGTTTGAGAAAGACATTCTAGATTGAGGGAATTCAGGGGCCGCAGATGTTGGGCCCATGCAGGAGCCACCCCAGATCCTGCATCCGCGTCGGAACTCGGGGATGTGTTGCGATTTGTAGCATGATCAGCAAGCTCTAGGCACAATTCCAAGAAGCTGATGTAGTGCCCACTGTCACTTGTCCCCGTAATAAGCGAGGATTCTGCAAGCAACTGTAACTAGAATGGGCGTAAAGCCTTAAGAAACTGTCCATTAGAATCGCAAGCAGGTAGCGAGCGCGAATGCTTCGGTAGCCCCTGACTATACCAGATTAGAATTATGATTCATCAATATATGCGTTCCTCGGAACCGAGCAGTCAATCCGAGAGCCCAACACGGCCCTGCCGTTGTGCGAAGAGATCTGAATGAACAAGAAGGACCTCAGCGAGCGTGACATCTGCTCCAAGTTCATCAGTCCGGCCGTTCAACAGGCGGGCTGGGATCCGATGCTCCAAATCCGCGAAGAGGTCTCTTTTACCAATGGAAGGATCATTGTTCGTGGCAAGCTAGTGACCCGAGGCAAGGCAAAACGAGCTGATTACGTCCTTTATTACAAACCCAACATCCCTATTGCTCTCATTGAGGCCAAGGACAATAGCCACAGCGTCGGCGACGGGATGCAGCAGGCTCTCGGTTACGCCAGCACGCTGAACATCCCTTTCGTGTTCTCGTCAAACGGCGATGGATTCTTGTTTCACGACGTGACGGGCAGAAGTCCGGAAAAGGAAACCAACCTTGCCCTTGATCAGTTCCCATCGCCCATTGATCTTTGGGAGAAGTACCGCGCGTGGAAGGGCCTCTCACCAGACGAAGAGAAGATTGTTCTGCAGGACTACTTCGACGATGGCAGCGAGAAGGCGCCCCGCTATTACCAGTGCAACGCCGTCAACGCGGCCATTGAAGCCATTGCAAAAGGCCAGGATCGCATCCTGTTGGTGATGGCCACCGGTACCGGCAAGACGTATACCGCTTTTCAGATCATCTGGCGGCTGTGGAAGGCCGGACGCAAGAAGCGCATCCTGTTCCTCGCAGACCGCAACGTCCTGGTCGACCAAACCATGGTCAACGACTTCCGCCCCTTTGGAGCCGCAATGGCCAAACTCAGCACCAGCGCCAAGACCATCGAACGCGAAGACGGCACGGAGGTCGGACTAACCACGGCCCTCGACAAGAAGCGCCGCATCGACACCGCGTACGAGGTCTACTTGGGCCTGTACCAAGCAATCACCGGACCGGAGGAGCGGCAGAAGCTCTACCGAGAGTTCTCGCCCGGCTTTTTCGACCTGATCGTCATCGATGAGTGCCATCGCGGCAGCGCCGCAGAGGACTCCGCCTGGCGCGAGATCCTCGATCACTTCTCCGCCGCAACCCAGATCGGCCTGACGGCCACGCCCAAGGAGACCGCCTACGTCTCGAACATCCACTACTTTGGCAAGCCTGTCTATTCCTACTCGCTTAAGCAGGGCATTCAGGATGGCTTCCTTGCTCCTTATAGGGTAGTCAAGGTCCACATTGACGTCGACGTAGAAGGATACCGTCCGGAGCCGGGCAAGACCGACCGCGACGGCGAGGAGGTGGAAGACCGCCTCTACAACACCAAGGACTTCGATCGCACCCTGGTCATCGACGACCGGACTAAGCTGGTGGCAGCCAAGGTGACCGAGTTCCTGAAAGAGAGCGGCGACCGCTTCCAAAAGACCATCGTCTTCTGCGTCGATGAGGAGCATGCCGCCCGCATGCGGAGCGCACTGGTCAACGAGAACAAAGACCTGTGCGACGAAAGCCACCGCTATGTCATGCGCATCACCGGCAGCGACACGGAGGGCCAGGCGGAACTGGGCAATTTCATCGATCCAGAGTCAAAATACCCGGTTCTCGTCACGACCTCCCGGCTCCTCTCCACGGGCGTAGACGTGCAGACCTGCCGCCTTATCGTGCTCGACCGAGCGGTCGGCTCCATGACCGAGTTCAAGCAGATTGTGGGCCGCGGCACCCGCGTCCATGAAGACACCAAGAAATTCTTCTTCACGCTGATCGACTTCCGCGGCGCCACGAGCCACTTTGCCGACCCCGAGTTCGACGGGGAGCCGGTTCAGATCTACGAACCGGGCCCAGGCGATCCAATCATGCCGCCGCCCAGCGTGCCGCCCACCGGCAGCGATGAGGACGAACCCCCTTTGCCGCCCGAGCCAGGCCGCGACGAAACGATTGTCGATGGAGACCCGCCGGACATCGCCATCGATACCGGCGGCACTCCGCGGCGAAAGGTCTACGTCGATGGGGTCGATGTCACCATCATGGCCGAGCGTGTCGAGTACCTCGATGAAAACGGCAAGCTCGTCACCGAAACTCTCCGCGACTACACCAAAAAGGCCC
>Ga0224555_1003336_pt1 | contig 16630 bp, 17 predicted proteins | sample 714S23034metaG_FD_180687 | JGI IMG/M metagenome (GOLD analysis project Ga0224555, IMG submission 180687) | Peat soil microbial communities from Stordalen Mire, Sweden - 717 S2 30-34 | ecosystem: Environmental > Terrestrial > Soil > Wetlands > Peat | place: Sweden: Norrbotten County, Stordalen...
GCGCCTTCGGCTGCCGTGACCGAGATGGTCGAGGCGATCCTGAAAGACAAGAAGAAGATCCTTCCGTGCGCCGCGTATCTCGAAGGCGAGTACGGCATCAGCGGCCTCTACGTCGGCGTGCCATGCAAGCTGGGCGCAAAAGGCCTGGAGCAGATCATCGAGATCAAGCTGACGGCTGAGGAGCAGGCCGCGCTGAACAAGTCAGCCGATGCGGTCAAGGAACTTTGCACCGTCATAGGCATGCAGTAAGCCAAAGGCTTAACACCGATCAGCACCGATTGAACCGATAGGCAGAAGGCCCGCTCGATGTGAGCGGGTCTTCTGCTAGTGTTGCAAGATTAGGTCTAGCCCCTTGCTCGGTTCGCAAATGTAGATGTTCGCTTTCCTGTCGCTATCCACGAATTCTAAGAAGATATAGATCTCGCCGCTCAGGCGCCAATGAAAACCTGTTAGGCGCTTTTTGAACTCCGTCCGACAGATTTGTCCTAGCGTTCCGTGCTCCTTTGCGCTGTAGACCATTAATTTGTAGGGAGCCCTGAAAGACAACAGCTTGTCGAAGTCTTCGAGAACCGACTTACTGTCTCGATTCCATTCGCTCTCGCACGCAATCCACGCGCCTTCTTCGTTTTCCTTTCCGAGATCGCGCCTCCAAAGGACGAAATCGAGGAGAAAAGCATCTTTGCGGCTGTGCCTATCTTCCTTTGTCCCATGGGGAAGTACCTCTGAGTTGTTTGAGTAACCATCATTTTCCAATAGCGCGCCAAAGGCATCTTGGACGGCATCGGTCCAGTCCTTCCTGGCGGAATGAGGCTCTCCATATTCAACTACCTTGTCGCGCATGAAGGTCGCAATACGGCGAGCCTCTTCGATGTTGCCGATTTGGTCTAGTGCTAGCTTTGAGTTCATGCAATCCTCTCGATGGTGACGGATTCGAGGACGACGGCGGTTTTGGGGCGGTCCTGCGAGGCGGTGGGGACGGTGGCGATTTTTTCGACGATGTCGTAGCCTTCGACGACTTCGCCGAAGATGGTGTGCTTGCCGGTGAGCCAGCTGGTGTCGGCGACGGTGATGAAGAACTGGCTGCCGTTGGTGTTGGGGCCGGCGTTGGCCATGGCGAGCTTGCCGGGCTGTTTGAAGTGATGCGGCGAGCCCTTGGTTTCGTCGGCGAACTTGTAGCCGGGGCCACCCATGCCGGTGCCCTCGGGGTCGCCGCCCTGGATCATGAAGTTAGGGATGACGCGGTGGAAGACGGTGCCGTCGTAGAGCTTGGCGCCCTTCTTGGAGCGGCTGTTCCACTCCTTGGTGCCTTCGGCGAGGCCGATGAAGTTGGCGACGGTTTGGGGCGCGTGCTGCTCGAAGAGCTCGCAGACGATGGTGCCTTGGGTGGTCTTGAAGGTGGCGTAAGTTCCGGGCTTGGTTGGCATATGACTCCAGTGGTTAGTTGCTGGTTGTTAGTTGCTAGTTGAAGGCAAAAGCAAAGGCTAATGCGCGGAAGCGACGGGTGCGGGCTGCGTCGGGGTTGTGGCTGCGGGCGGTGCGACTGGCTCGGGTGGAATCGGTTGGCCGTTGCGGACGATGGTGACGCGGTTGATGAGGACCGGGGTGAGCGGCTTGTCATCCTTGTTGCGCTGGACGCGGGCGATGGACGCGACCAGCAGGACAGAGTGGGCGTCGCACTGGCCGAAGATGGTGTACTTGCCACTGAGTTCGGCAACGGCGTCCTCGGTAATGAAGAACTGCGAGCCGTTGGTGTTGGGCCCGGAGTTGGCGTAGGCGAGGCGGCCGGGGACCGTGAAGTTGAGCGCGGGGTCGATCTCGTCGGGGATGTAGAAGCCGGGGTCGCCGGTGCCGTCGCCGACGGGGTCGCCGGCCTGAATCATGAAGCCGGGAATGACGCGATGAAAGCTGAGGCCATCGTAAAAGCGCTTGCCATGCTGCTTGGTGGCGCCCTGGTCGGTGCTCCAATCCTTGGCGCCCTCGGCCAGGCCGATGAAGTTGGCGACGGCGTCGGGGGCCTGCTTGTCGAAGGTCTTGCAGGTGAGCCGGCCCATGGTGGTGTCAATGACGATGGTGGGGCCGGTGGGAACCGGCTCGGGCTGGGCGGCGGCTGCGGGTCCAGGCGCGTCTGGAAGATCTGGCGGTGTGGCCGGCGGCGCAGTCTGGGCGAAGGCGGAGGCCGCGGCAAGACCGACGGCGACGGCAAGGAACAGCACCGGGGAGAGGCTGCGCCGGTGGCGGCGTAAGAGCTGAGACTGCATATTCAGAAACGGCACAGCAGATAGGTTAGTCGAGATGCGATCCAGCGGCAATAGGTACCCCCCCTCCCCCATAATTTAGCTAAGATCAGCCTTCTAAAGCAGTTAGATCATGACCTCGTACATTTTTTCGGACGCGGGCCGCTTCCGTACGGCTCCGACCGGAGAGTGAGGTCCGACGCACAGAGATGGCCACGCGCATTACTCCACTACTTCTATGATACGCGGCGGAGCATAACTCATCTGCATGGGTGGTTCGTTGGGGAAGCGGCTTGTTTTGAGTTGATTGGCGAGTTTTCAACAGGTTCGGGGGCTTGACAACTTTCCGGGACGATGGAAAAAGCGAATCACAGAGGAAGGGAGAGGACACAGCGGGTCGGGATGCTGGCGGGGCGAATGGGGCGTTGGCGCGGGGATGCCGGGAGACGCGGGAATTATTGGCAGTGGGTCAATTTGAATCCAGAGGCTCCAAGTTGCTCTGAGCCGAAGTCGATTCTGGATAGGTTATTCCGGGCTTCCTCGTCCATTCCCTTTGTGGCCTCAATTCCAACAGTTCCTCGGCAACATACCCGACAGTGGTCCCGTCGGAGAACGCCACGATGACCCCATCGTCGCCATCCCGTTCCACGGTGAGAATTTGAATCGTGTTGGTCATGGAAGAAGATACGCACGTCCAGTCCGGCGAATCTGTTCAGTTTTGCTCGTTTCGTCTGTGAATTGAAGATGACCCACCACAGGACTATTCCAGGGGTTGCGCAACTGGGAACGTTTTTGGGGGTTCTCAAAGGCTGAAGCTGTGGCTCCGCTGGCGAATGGTGTATGCGGCGGATTATGCTGTGTGTGGTGCGGCTTTTGGCGCGCGGAGGTCGGTTGTCAATGAGAACTGCGAACGGATTGGATGGGGCGCGTGAGGGGACGTCGCCGTGGCGATCGGTTTGGCGAGTTGCGAACGGCCGGCGAGAGGGTTCCCAGGTTGAATGGATGAAGCCTGCGCTGGTGTGCGTGCTGTGCATGCTGATGGTGGACCAGCCGCTCCTAGGCGGGAGCGGCGTGAAGCGCGGGCCGACGGCAGGCAATCCTCCGACGAAGGGCGAGAGCCGCGTAGAGCACGCGCTAGACCGGCTGACCTTCGGGCCGCGGCCGGGCGATGTGGCGGCGGTGGAGGCGATGGGGCTGGACACCTGGTTCGAGATGCAACTGAACCCGTCGAAGATTGACGATTCGGCGCTGAATGCGCGGCTGGCGCAGTTTCCGGCGATGCAACTGCCGCAGCAGGAGTTGATGGCGCGCTACCCGAGCCAGCAGGTGGTGCGGCAGATGGCGCAGCGGCAGGCGTTTGCGCCCGCGGACGCGGTGGAACACGCAATCTATGCCGATCAGATGGAGTTTTACCGGTTGCAGCAGGCGAGGCAAGCGGCGAAGACGGCCTCGGTGGCCGGCGTAGCGCCGGATGCGATGGCGGGCAGTGCGCCGGATGCGATGGCGCCGGGTGCGATGGCGGGTGGTGCGACAGCGGGTGAAAAGGCAGCGGCCCCGATTGAGAGACGAGTCCCGCAGGCTGCGCCCAGCAACGGCGGCGGGGACTTGGGCGTGCCGGACCTGGAGGGGATGGCCGCGGGAGCCGGCAGCGGAACGGGCAATAGCGCGCCAAGTGCTGGGGCGATGCTGCCCAAGGAAGATGTGAGCGATCCGGGTGCGGCTCCTGCCGCGCATGTGGAGCAGTTGTTCAAGGACCTGGAAGCGGTGAAGATCATCAACCTGCCTCCGGACGAGCGGATGCGCAAGGCGATCGGGATGGCGCCTGCGGACTTTGTGGCGTTTCGCCAGAGCCTGAGCGCGGTGGAAGTGGCGCAGTTTGGGCAGGGACTGAACCCGCAGCAGCGCGAGATCTTTGCCGCGATGCAGAACTCGACGCGGATGGTGGCAGCCGAGGAGATGCAGACGCGGCTGATCCGGGACATCTACAGCGAGCGGCAGTTGGAGGCGGTGATGACCGACTTCTGGCTGAACCACTTCAACGTGTACGTGAGGAAGAACCAGAACGAGCCGTACTTAATTCCGGCGTATGAGCGGGACACGATACGGCCGTACGCGCTGGGCAAGTTCGAGGACCTGCTGGTGGCGACGGCGAAGAGCCCGGCGATGCTGATGTACCTGGACAACTGGCAGAGCATCGGGCCGGATTCGCAGGCGGCCAAGCAGGGGCCTGCTTATCCCAGGCCGTTTACGCGGACGACGCGGTTTGGCGTGCAGCCGGTGCCCGTACAAGATGCGCAGGTGAAGGCGGCATTGAAGGACCGCGGGTTGAATGAAAACTACGGGCGCGAGCTGATGGAGCTGCACACGCTGGGCGTGAATGGCGGCTACACGCAGAAGGACGTGACCGAGGTTGCGAAGGTCTTTACCGGATGGACGATCGACCAGCCGGCTCGGGGCGGGGAGTTCCAGTTCGACGACCGGCGGCACGAGCCGGGAACGAAGACGGTGCTGGGGACGACGATCAAAGAGAACGGCATGAACGAGGGGCTGGAGGTGCTGCACATGCTGGCGACCAGCCCGGCGACGGCGAAGTTCATCTCGACCGAGCTGGCGGTGCGGTTTGTGAGCGACGATCCGCCGCCGGCGCTGGTGGACCGGATGGCGCAGTCGTTCCTGTCGAGCGATGGCGACATCAAGACGGTGCTGCGGACGATGTTCGAGTCGCCGGAGTTCTGGGCGCCTGCGACGGAGCGGGCCAAGGTGAAGACGCCGGAGGAGTTTGTGATATCCGCGGTGCGGGCGAGCGGCGCTACGGTGAACAACTCGCTGGCGCTGGTGCAGGCGCTGGATAAGCTGGGCATGCCGCTGTATGGGATGCAGACGCCGAACGGCTATTCGTGGATGAGCGAGGCGTGGGTGAGCACGGGGCAGCTGGTGAACCGGATGAACTTCGCGCTGGTGTTGAGTGGAGACAAGCTGCCGGGCGTGCGCACGGACTGGAGCAAGATGCTGGGCCGGGAAGGGTTCAACAAGCCGGTTGCGACGGAGGCGACCGAGTCTCAGCCGGCGGAGGTCGATCCGGAGGCAGCGGCGAAGGAACGGAAGCTGGAACTGGCCCTGCTGGGGCAACCGCTGAGCGAAAAGACCCGGGCGGCAGTGCTGGCGCACTCGACCGATTCGGCGGTGGCGTACCAGGCGGTCAAGGACTTTCAGGGCAGGGAGGCAGGCGCGGCCGGCGTTCTGGGACCGGGACCGGCTGCGAACGAGCAATTGGCAGGGACGGGAGCGGCGCGGGCAAATGCGCAGGACGACCGCGAGGCAGCGGTGATGGCCGGACTGCTGTTGGGGTCGCCGGAGTTTCAGCGGCGGTAAGTCAGGTTCGAGGTACCAGGTTCGAGGTTCGAGGGGAGACTTGGTACGGCCAACGGGATTACGGCAACTTCCTGGCTGGCGTGGAGTTTGAAAATGCACGCGGTGGCACGGCAACGCTATTTGGGACTGCGAACGCTGAAGTCGGGGCGACAGGAGCAGCGACATGACAAGCAGAGGTTGGAATACGGCGGACCATAGCGACTGGGGCTGCGATATCTGCGGTCGGGATGCGGCGAAGCGCGACGTGACACGGCGGGGATTCATGAAGGACGGAGCGCTGGCGCTGATTGGGACGTCGGCGATTCCAGCGTTTCTGTCGCGCAGCGTGCTGGCCGAGGTGACGACGGCGGCGGCGAACCAGAAGAAGCTGGTGGTGCTGTTTCAGCGCGGGGCGGTGGACGGGCTGAACGTGGTGGTGCCGTACATGGAGAAGAACTACTACGCAATGCGGCCAACGATTGCGATCAAGCCGAACGAAGTGATCGACCTGGACGGATACTTCGGGTTGCATCCGCAGATGGCGGCGTTCAAGCCGCTGTACGACCAGGGGCACCTGGCCATTGTTCATGCGGCCGGCTCGCCGGATCCGTCGCGGTCGCACTTCGATGCGCAGGACTACATGGAGAGCGGCACGCCGGGGGTGAAGGTGACCGAGGATGGCTGGCTGAATCGGGCGCTGGCGGTTGAGGCGCTGGAAGGCAAGCCGTCGGCGTTTCGGGCGGTGGCGCTGGGTACGCAGGTGCCGCGGACGCTGCAGGGCAAGGTGCCGGCAATTGCGCTGAACAACCTGGCGGATTTTTCGGTGGGGGGCAGGGGACCGCAGATGTCGCCGATCTCGAACGCGTTCCAGGCGATGTACGACGGGAGTACGGACTCGGTGCTGCAGGGCACGGGGCAGGAGACGTTTGAGGCGGTGAAGATGCTGAAGGCGGCGGACCCGGCGAAGTACACGCCGGCGGCTGGGGTGAATTATCCGAATACGCCATTCGGAAATAGTTTGAAGCAGATAGCGCAACTAATGAAAGCTAACCTTGGAGTTGAGGCGGCGTTTTCCGACATTGGCGGCTGGGACACGCACCAGAACCAGGGCGGAGCCAATGGGCAGCTGGCGAACCGGCTGACGGAGTTTTCCAACTCGATTGCGGCGTTCTGGATGGACATGGGAACCGATGCGGAGAACGTGACGCTGGTGACGATGTCGGAGTTCGGGCGGACCGCCCGGCAGAACGGGACCGGCGGGACCGACCACGGTCACGCGAATGTGATGTTCGTACTGGGCGGCAGCGTAAGGGGCGGCAAGGTCTACGGGAAGTGGCCGGGAGTTGAGAACGAGCAGTTGAACGAAGGGCGCGACCTGGCGGTGACAACCGACTTCCGCAACGTGCTGGGCGAGGCGGCCTACAAGACGCTGGGCGCGCGCAACCTTGAGGTGGTGTTCCCAGGAGCGCAGGTGAAGCCGGGGACGTTCGTCAATATCCTCTAAGTTCGGAGGCTTCGCTGAAAGCGCGGCAGCCGTTCTGGTAGACGCGGGTTTTGCGCCACTGCGCGTCGGTGGCGAAGAGCACGCAGGCCCATCCGGTGTCGGTATTGAGACGCCAAGTGATGTCTCCCTGACGATAGAGCTGATACTTTCCCGAGCCTACGACGAGCATTCCGTTGGGCGGGTTGCGGGCGATGGTGTCGGAGGCTGGGGCGGATGCGGCCGATGCCGGCAGGGATGGATTCGCAGCGCCGGGCGATGCTGCTGCAGCGGGGTTGGGCGGGGCCGGCTGGCTTGGCGGAGCGGCCGGAGGAGGCTGGGGCGCAGGATTGCCGCCGGGCTGCTCGCGCACAAAGACGTCGCCGCTGTTCAGCGCCCGGATCCTTGCCCGGTGAACGCCCCAAGAGGCCCCCAGGACCACCACCGCCAGGAGCGCGAGGATCAGAAAGATCCGCTTCATAGACCTCCGTCGAGACCATTCTCAAGGGAAGAGGCGGCGGAGGCGAGGCAAAACTGGCTGGAAGCTGCCGATTTGCGAACCACAGTTGATTCCCCTGACGAGATCGCAAGCGAATGGTCCAGGACGCGAATCCGACGTAGGGACGGTCTGCTTTAGGGGTATCATTAAAGTGTGCCGAAGTATTCCATCGTCGTGCCGTTCCACAACGAAGAGGAAAACGTCACGACGCTGTATGACCGCGTGAAGCTGGTGATGGAGCAGGTGGGCGAGTCGTTCGAGATGGTGTTTGTGGACGATGGCTCGCGCGACCGGACCTACCGGCTGCTGGAAGAGATTGCCGCGGTGGACAGCCGCGTGCTGGTAATCAAGCTGCGGCGCAACTTCGGGCAGACCTCAGCGCTGGCGGCGGGATTCGACCATGCGCGGGGAGAGATGCTAGTGGCCATGGATGGCGACCTGCAGCACGATCCCGAGGAGATCCCGAACTTTTTGGCGCGGCTGGAAGAGGGCTACGACGTGGTGAGCGGATGGCGCGCGCACCGCGGCGACAACCTGGTGTTCCGGCGGATTCCGTCGGCCTGCGCCAACTGGATCATGGCGCGCATCTCCGGCGTGGATATCCACGACTTCGGCACTACCTTCAAGGCCTATCGCCGCGAAGTGATCCATAACATTCCACTGTATGGCGAGATGCACCGGTTCATTCCCGCGCTGGCTTCGTGGTACGGCGCCAGCATCTGCGAGATACCCATCTCCAACCCGAAGCGAATGCATGGGCAAAGCCACTACAGCCTGACGCGAACAATGCGGGTCTTCTTCGACCTGCTGACCATCCGCTTCCTGCTTCGCTACATGACCCGGCCGCTGCACTTCTTCGGCACCATCGGCGCACTGGGCATGCTGGCCGGCGGAGGGCTGGCCGCGTGGCTGCTGGCACTGAAGATCTTTACCGGCCAGAGCCTGATGTTGGCGCATGGGCCCATCTTTGTGATTGCGGGCGTGCTGATCCTGGCGGGCATCCAGATGCTGGGGATCGGGCTGCTGGGGGAGTTGCAGGTCCGCCACTTCCACACGCCGACGCACCGCGCTCCATATGCGATCGACCGCATTCTGCGGCTGCGCTCCAGCGAAGAGAGCCTGCTGCAGTAGGTTCCGCCAATGAGAGCCGGCAAAGCTGGGGCAATTTCACGAAGCCTGGGGACGGCTGCCGCCGCGCTTGTGTTCTGCGGCACGCTGAACGGCTGCCTGGTGGCGGGATACACCGCCGGCGAGGGCTGGTGGGTGTGGCCGGGGAGCTTGGTCCTCACCCTCATCCTTTTGCTCCTCTTCCTTCTCAATCGCCGCTGAACGTCTTCAACTAACAACTAGCAACCAGCAACTCGTACTATCCTTTAGTCATGCTGCTGAAAGAACTTCGTACCGCTGTCCTCGATGCCAACCTTGAGCTGGTGAAGGCTGGGCTCGTACTGTACACCTTTGGCAACGCCTCGGGCGTCGACCGCGAGCAAGGGCTGGTGGTGATCAAGCCGTCGGGCGTGGACTACGACGACCTGCGCCCGGAACACATGGTGGTGACCGACCTGAACGGCAAGATTGTCGACGGGAAGCTGAAGCCGTCGTCGGACCTGGATACGCACACGCTGCTGTACCGCGAGTTCCCGACGATTGGCGCAGTGGTGCATACCCACTCTGAATATGCGACCAGCTTTGCGCAGGCGGGCATGGCGATTCCGGCGCTGGGGACGACGCACGCGGATTATTTCTATGGACCGGTTCCATGTACTGCGCCGCTGACCGATGAGGCTATCGGCGGGCGGTACGTGCACGAGACCGGGATGGCGATTGTGGCGCGGTTCGCGGCGACGCCCGAGCATCCGGCGATCGATCCGCTGGCTGTGCCTGCTTGTTTAGTGGCGGGACATGCGCCGTTCGCGTGGGGCAGGGACCCGCACGACGCCGCGCACAACGCGGTGGTGCTGGAGTATTGCGCGAAGATGGCCTACAAGACGCTGACGCTGAAGGCCGAGGCGAACGTGGTGACGCAAGCGCTGCTCGACCGGCACTACTTCCGGAAACATGGGCCGGGGAAGACGTACGGGCAGGGGTGATGACGAATACATGATCTAGACCGACGGACTAAAGGGGGCCCTCAATGGGTTCTGCAAAACGACTCTTAGAAAAGGAATGGGAGCAGGGCTTCCACTCAACCGGAAAGACCGCTTGCGCCGAATGTGTAGGAAATGAGCACTTAGAGCATCTTGTCGATCGAAGCAGCGTCGGCGAGTGCTCATATTGCGGCGCAGAGGTTCCGGTTGCCGAGGTCGATGTTGTAATTGCTTACTTTCTAAGAGCGATCGGCTCTGAGTACGAAGATGGAACAGATGCTCCTTGGGATTCGGAAGACAAGGAGTATCAGATACCGACGTACCTAATATCTGACGTCCTCAGCCGCGAATTCTCGGGCGATCTATTTGCTTCGGATGAGCTTGAAAAGGATCTGGCGGGCGCGCTCGAAGGGCGAATGTGGATTCAGAAGGATTGGCAGATATTGAATAGAAGGGAGGGGCTAAACCTGAGTTGGCGAGAGTTCTGCGATGCCGTCAAACACAGGACCCGCTATCTTTTTTTCGAGCCCGAGTCGACCTCGGGAGATGAAGATCCGGAATACGTCGGGCCGGCTGGAATGTTATCCACGTTGGGGTCACTCATCGATGAGTATGGGTTGACGAAGACGGTCCGGGCCGGCGCACGGTTTTTCCGGGTCCGATGTGACAACATTGTCCACACTTCCCCCAATGAGCTAGGTCCCCCCCACCTGAAAAAGCGTCTCAGAGTCGGATGAGTGCAGCGGGAATTCCTTGTATGTACGCTGCCGACGATGTAGATACTGCTTTAGCCGAAACGTGGAACGGGGAAGAGGCGCTTGCCTCCTGTGCGACTTTTGAAACACTTAGTGATCTACTCTTGGTTGACCTGACGGAGGCTCCGCCGTGCCCGTCAATTTTGGCTAGGGGAACCACCTGCGAGCGGGGTGAATCAGACTTTTTGCTTGGACTGATCATTGATATCAGTAAATCCATCGAAAAGGACGACCGTATTCATACCGAGTATGTCCCGACCCAGGTCGTAGCCGAATATGTTCGGCACAAGTTGAAACTCAAAGGCCGGAGTGTGGATGGGATTGTGTACTCCAGTTCAAAAGGGCGGGGTGATAATTGTGTGTTCTTTGTTGATACTCGGAGCATCGAGGGAAGCGGGGCTTACTTCCGGAAAGAAGCCAAGTTTCGATTGGTAGATGTTGAGCGGCGACGGCTACAGCCTTCGTAGAGCCATCTCACTCGATTGCGGCCTATGAGCGGGGAGTAACTGAACTTCGATTGAGGGTGGCGATAGCTTCCGACCCAATGGACTGATGGGTGGTGGGGAGGGACTTCCAGGGGTCTTTGCTGAGGCGGGGGCGCCAGGTGGGGAAGTCGGCGACGCGGAAGGTGGGGCGGGTGGCGGCGAACTCGCCGCGAGCGGCGATCTCCGTCCAGGCCAGCGGCATGGAGACGGCACAGCCGAAGCGGGCGCGGGGCGAGTAGGGAGCGACGGCGGTAGCGCCGCGCTCGTTGCGGAGGTAGTCGAGGTAGATGCGGCCGGCGCGGGACGACTTGGTCATCTTGGTGAGGTAGAGCGCTGGATTCGCCTTCTCCATGGCGAGGACGAAGCGGTGGGCGAAGTCTTTTGCGTCTGGCCAAGTCAGCTTGGGCTCAATCGGGATGACGACGTGGAGACCTTTGCCGCCGGTGGTCTTGAGGAAGCTGGTGAGGCCGAGTTTGCGGAGGCGCGCGCGGACCTCGGCGGCGGCGGCGGTGACGGTGGACCAGGGGAGCGATTCGTCGGGGTCGAGGTCGAAGATGAGGCGGTCGGGGTGCTCGAGCGAATCGTTGCGCGAGCCCCAGGGATGGACTTCGAGGACGCCGAGTTGCGCGAGCGAGGCGAGAGCTTCCGGCGTGGCGGATTTTTCGCTGAGCGTGATGTAGGGCTCGATGACGCCGGTTTTCTTGTCGCGCACATCGACGGAGCCGATGCCGGGTGGGAGCGTGGAGTTGACGTGCTTCTGGAAGAAGCAGGGCTTGGCCGAGCCCTCGGGGCAGCGCACGATGGAGAGCGGGCGGCCGGCGATGTGCGGCAGCATGCGCGGGGCGACGGCGAAGTAGTAGTCGGCGAGCGCCTGCTTGGTGAGGCCGGATTCGCGGTCGAGGATTTTGGTGGGGTGAGTGAGGCGGATGGGGGGATGGTTGTTAGCTGTTAGTTGCTGGTTGTTAGTTGATGCGAGCTTTGCGGCGAGGGGGCGCGCTGAGAGAGATGCGGCCTTCGCAGTCTTTGGGGAGGCGTGAGGTTCACGCGTGGTTCGTAAGCCCAGGGTCGACGATGAAGCTGTCGAACCTGGGGCACCCGACTTTGTTCCGCCCGAGGATTTGGGTGTGGGGACGGACGCTTCGCGGGTGACTTCGGCGGCGGGCTTGTCGTCGCGGAGGCCGAGGAAGGCGGCCTGGCGGACGAGCGAGTCGGCGGTCCAGGTGGCGAAGCGGACCTGGGCGACGAGCGTGGGCTTGACCCATTGCACGCCACGGGTGGATTCGGCGGGCGGCCTGGCGAACGGCATGGTGGAACGGCCGAGCGGTTCCAGCCGGTCGCGGAGGAGCCTGTGAGTCTTCTGGTTGAAGCCGGTGCCGACGCGGCCGGCGTAGATGAGTTTGGCCGGTTCTCCTTTGCCGCGGGCGCCTTCGTAGTAGCCGAGCAGGAGTGCGCCAACGCCGCGCATGCCGGTGTGCCCGGCGCCGGGCAGAGTATAGCCGCCGATGACGAATTCCTGCTCAAGGAGGCACTTGCATTTGATCCAGTCGGAGCTGCGGCCGGAGTGGTACTTTGCCGAAGCGCGCTTGGAGACGATGCCCTCGGCGCGGAGCTTGCAGGCATTGCGGAAGATGGTGGGGCCGTCGGATTCGAGGTGCTCGGAGAGGCGGAGGACGTGCGGGTCGGCGTGGGCGAGGAGTTGGGCGAGGAGAGCTTTGCGCTCGCGCAACGGAAGGTCGCGGGTGTTGTGCCCGTTGAGATGGAGGAGGTCGAAGCAGAAATAGGTGAGTGGATGTTTGGCGTCCTCCTGAAACGAAGCTTGCAGGTCGGCGAAGCTGGTGGTTCCGTCCGGGCGGAGAACGACGACTTCGCCGTCGAGGGTGAGCTCGCCGGCAGGGAGGCGCGCGACCTCGGCGGCGACGGCGGACATGCGATGGGTCCAGTCGAGGCCGGTGCGGGTGAGGAGCTGGACTGGTTTTCCGTTGCCGCCGGCGCTTGCGCCTGACTTGCGCGCCTGGATGCGGTAGCCGTCGAGCTTGAGCTCGTGCAGCCAGCCGGCGGCGGCGGGAGGAGATTCGGCGGGTTGCGCGAGTTGGGGCGGGAGGAAGGCGGGTTGGGATTCGCGGGGGAGTTTGTTGAGAGTGGCTGATGAGATTCCCACCTCAGGCGATGAAACTGCCTGAGATGGGGCACCCAGGCTTGGCGGTGATTTGGATTCCTGGCGGTACCAGGCCTGGCTGCCGGAGCGCGTGTCCTTGGAGTTCCAGACGTGATCTTCGCTGCGGGCGATCTGATCGATGGAACGGCCAGTGACGACGGAGTTGGGTTCGGCGTCGGTGATGGGCGGAGCGGATGGCGGACGTTCGAAGTCGTCGTGCTCCTTGATGAGCAGCCAGTTGGGTTTGGACTCGGAGCCGCCGGAGCGGCCATGCATGCGGATGAGCGCCCACTTTCCTTTGAGCTTCGCGCCGTGAAGGATGAACTTGAGCGAGCCTGAACGCAGACCGGCGTCGACGTCGGGGTAGGCGGGCTGCGGCTCCCACGTGCCCTGGTCCCAGATCATCACGGTGCCCCCGCCGTACTGGCCTTTGGGGATGACGCCTTCGAAGCCGCCGTATTCCATGGGGTGGTCCTCCACCTGCACGGCGAGGCGCTTGTCGGCGACGACGTAGCTGGGGCCCTTGGCGACGGCCCAGGATTTGAGCACGCCGTTCCAGCCGAGGCGGAAGTCGTAGTGCAGGTGGGAGGCTGCGTGCTTCTGCACGACAAATGGGAGTTGTGTGGCGGCGTTCTTCTTTTGGGGCGATGCCGACTTCTTGCCGCCGCTGGGTTCCGCGGTGACGTGGAAGTCGCGCATGGAGCGGTAGCGCGCGAGCTGCTCATCGACGGCGTTGGATGCGGTGTCGGCGGAGGTCTTGGTTGGTTTGGGCCTGGCGGCTTTCTTCTCGGTCTTCTTTACAGCCTTCTTTGCGGTCGACGCAGCCATCGGTTCACCCTTGGCTCTTTAGGATGCGTGCGCCGGCCGCGAATATGCAAGCGCTTCAGGCGGACTTGCGGCGGGCGGCCTTTGCGACGGACTTGACGAGCGCGATGCCCTTGGTGGACTTGGCGGCAGGGACTTCTTTCACGCTCACCGGTGGCTTCTTCTTGCCGGTGGCCGGCGCGGCTCCAGCGCCCTGGACGCTCTTGCGCAGCGCGTCCATCAGGTTGATGACCTGGCCACGCTTCGGTTCGACGACCTCGTCCTGCGGGATGGGCAGGTGCTTGATCTTGGCTTCGACGAGTTCCTTGAGCGCGGTTTCGTAGCCGTCCGTGAATTTGGCGGGGTCGAACTTCGCGGTGCGCTTCTTGATGAGGGACTCGGCGAGCGCGAGCGATTCCTGGTCGATGGCGACCTTCTTGATGTCGCTGAAGTATTCCGCCGGCTTGCGGAGTTCTTCCTGGTAGCGCATGGTGTAGGCCATCATGCCGGCGGCGTCACCGGGCGCGGCGGTGATGGCCATGATGTGCTCGCGTCCGCTGAAGGCAATCTTGCCCAGGCCTGCCTTCTTCGACTTGGCCAGCGCAGCGCGAACGACGGCGAAGGCTTCGCCCTGAATGTCGTTCTCGGGGACGACGAAGTAGGGCTTCTCAAGGTACTCGGGCGGGAGCTCGTCGAGCGAGACGAACTGCTGGATTTCGACGGTGTGCTTGGAGGGCACGCGCAGATTGGCGATTTCGGAAGGCTCGATGATGACGTACTGGTCCTTGCTGTATTCGTAGCCCTTTACGATCTCATCCTTCTCGACCGGCGCAGCGGCTTCGCCAGGGGCCTCTTCGAGGGCGGAGGCCAGGACCTTCTGGTGGCGCACGCGCTCGCCGGTGGAGCGGCTGATCTGGTGGAAGCGGATCTCGCCCTTGGCTTCAGTGGCGACGAACAGCTTGACGCCGAAGGAGACGAGAGAAATCTGGATGTGGCCGGACCAGTAAGGACGCGCCAAAGGACACCTCGGAGACAGATACATCAGATGATTGAGATTCCTGAGCGGGCTGTCAAGATGTAAGTAATTGATTATTGGCGAGGAAGTTATGGCTCCAGGGTGGACGAGCGATTCGGCCCAGGCAGGGCAGCGGAAAGAAAAAAGAATCGAAAGCGAGCTTGACATATTCCCATATAGGTATGTATTGTTTTGCCATGGCACGAGCGAGCACAACTTCGGACGCCTTCAACGCGGTTGCCGAACCCCGCCGGCGGGAGATTCTGAGCTATCTTGGTGAGACCGAGCGGCCGGTTGGGGAGATTGTGGCAGCGCTCCGCATGGGGCAGCCTTCCGTCTCCAAACACCTGCGGGTGTTGCGCGACGTAGGGCTGGTTCGGATGCGCTGCCAGGGCCGCCAGAAGCTGTACCGGACCAATGCTGAGGCGATACGCCCGCTGCATGAGTGGGCGGGGACGTTTGAACGCTACTGGCAGCACCAGTTGAACCGAGTGAAGGAACGTGCGGAAGCGATTGTCCGCCACGGCTCAGATGTGAATCCTCAAGAACTCAAGGAGAAGAAGTGATGACTGCGACCGACCAGACCCTCGAAAACCTGACCCTTACGATTAACCAGGAAATTCGTGTCCAGGCACCCCTGGATGTAACCTTCGCCGCGTTGCTGGAGCAACTGGGGCCCGGCAACGAGACGCCGGAGGGAAAGTCTCTGAACATGAAGATTGAAGCGTGGCCGGGCGGCAGGTGGTACCGCGACCTGGGCGACGGCAATGGGCATTTCTGGGCCAACGTCCAGGCCATCAAGCGGCCCACGCTGCTGGAATTTGCCGGGCCCTTGTTCGCCTCGTTCCCGATGGTTTCGAACGTGCAGTATCGGCTGAGCGAAGTCGATGGCGGAACGCTGATCGCGTTCAAGCACACCGCGCTCGGGTTCGTCTCCGACGAGCACAAGGCAGGGATGAACAAAGGCTGGACCTCGATGCATGATCGCGTTCGCAAGCAAGCGGAAGGCGGCAGCCGGTAACAGATCATAAAGTCATAAAGCAAAGGAGAACCGACGATGAACGATCAAAGTCTCACTACGAGCTTTACGGTAGATCAAACTCCGGAAGAAGCTTTTGACGCGATTAACAACGTTCGCGGGTGGTGGTCCGGAGAAATTGACGGACGTACCGACCAACTCGGCGAGGTGTTTACGTACCGGTACAAGGACGTTCACCGTACCACGCAGAAGATCACGGAGTTCGTGCCGGGGAAGAGAGTCGTCTGGCACGTAACGGATGCAGAGCTCAACTTTGTCAAAGACAAGACTGAGTGGAATGGCACCGACATCGTCTTTGAGATCGCGAAGAAGGACGGCAAGACTGAGGTGCGCTTTACGCACGTCGGGTTGGTGCCGGCGTTCGAATGCTACGGCGGCTGCTCCGGCGCGTGGGGCTTCTATATCAACGACAGCCTGCGCAACCTGATTACGACCGGCAAAGGCGCGCCCAACCAGAAGGAAACAGCGGCCGCATGAGGCGCGCGCGAGCAAGCTAGAACCTTTCGGCGGCGAGCACCTCGGCATAGGCGGGGACGGTGAGGAACTCAGGGAAAGTGGACGACTCGATGAGCTTGCGCATGAGGGCGGCGGCGCGCTGGTAGGCGGAGAAGCGGACGTCATCGACCTTGGGGCGCGTGGCGGCAAGCTCGTCGGCGATCGTCTTTTCGACCAGGGCGGCGGTGATGGGCGTGCCGGCGTTGGGGCCGTCGGTGATCTTGGCGCCGT
>Ga0224555_1003337_pt1 | contig 16629 bp, 13 predicted proteins | sample 714S23034metaG_FD_180687 | JGI IMG/M metagenome (GOLD analysis project Ga0224555, IMG submission 180687) | Peat soil microbial communities from Stordalen Mire, Sweden - 717 S2 30-34 | ecosystem: Environmental > Terrestrial > Soil > Wetlands > Peat | place: Sweden: Norrbotten County, Stordalen...
CTTTCAAGGCGAAGGTGGCTTTGTCCGCCCTGAAGGGAGACAAGACCCTGGCCGAGCTGGCCCAGCAGTTCGATGTCCACCCCAACCAGATCACGGACTGGAAGACACGGCTCAGCGGCCTTGCGAATCGTGCTTATGAAATGTCCGTCTGTACCCATGAGGATGCTGATTTCGAGAAACAGTTTGCGACCTACTCAGCTCTATCCAAGGCATACAGCGACGAACGCAGCTTTCGGTATATTCGTTTCGTGATGAACCACCACGATTTGAACGATCAATTCATCAGGGAGGACGCCGAAGCAAACAACTAGGCGGCAGGCTCTTTTTCGAAAATGCGTCTTTCTGGTAACGCTTTGCATGGCGGATCACGGGTAGAATCTGGACATGATGAAAACAAATGAACTCGTTAGTTGGTCAGAGATTGCGGCACGGCAATTCGAGACAGAAGCGGCGTGGACGCCATCTTCCGAAAAAGGACGGATAAAACTGCTGCTTGAGATGGCTAGAACAGCCAGAGAAAATCCGAACCCGAACCGCTGCCGTGTAGTGAATTAACTGCCGAGCCTCTGCTCCCCGTGCTGCAAAGGTCTGAGCACTATCCCGAGGCTGGGGACGCCCTACCAAGGGCTGGCGTCAGTCAAGGTCGTCACAGCGCCACCAGGTTTGGTCACCGATGAGTCCTAGAGTCTCCTCTGGTGGTTGTTGGGATTGTGTGGGCATGGTGCAAGTTATTGAAAATAAAGGATGGTCCAGCAAAATCACTTTATGGTCCTGTTAGATTATACTAAGTTGTTGATTCTATTCTATTTGGTGCGAAAGGGGGGACTCGAACCCCCATGGATTGCTCCGCCAGATCCTAAGTCTGGTGCGTCTGCCAATTCCGCCACTTTCGCAGTTGCATCTACGGGCGGTCATCAAAATCCGTGGTCTGCTCGAGAAGGTGCTTTGCTCTCGCCGAGGCCGCCTACCCAAGTCTAGAGGGGAAGGTATGCGGGTGGCAATGCCGCGGCTGGAAGGGCAGGCGTCAAGCGCGCAGAATGCGGATGCCAGGTTGCATCGAAGCGGCGACCTCACTTTCCGATCGTCACTTCGATGCGGCCGGAGCTGTGAGCGGAGGTAGCTTGCTTACGGCGGTGATCGGGACTTCCACGGCGCCAACCTTGTCTGTTGCCCGGTCGAGAATACCGATGCGCAGGAAAGACTCGCCGCTGACGGGGACGCTGATGTCCTCGCGGAGACCGAGTCCGGACCGCAGCGCTTCGCCATATTTGTCGGCCGGGATGTTTGCATGGACTACGCCCCCCACCGAATTGAGAGGTGTGCCGTTTGCGTCGTAGACAATGATTTCGATTTCCAAGACGTACTGGTGAACGCCTTCCGGCGAGGTTGAGCATGCAAGGTAGCGCGGACTCACGCCGAGCTGAACGGCGTAGCGCCGGAAGGGCCCCTTGGTTTTTGCGGCGGCACTGTTGCCGGGCGCGAGGCCGGGTTCGGGCTCGACCGCCGTGGGCAATACGGATGCAGCGAAGATGATTTCGGTCGGATCGGGGCCGCCTCGCATCATCGCGGTGCGCATCGCGCTGTAAGGGGGCGCCTGGCCGTTGGCCAGCGGCGGAGGTTCGCCATGATGCTGGGGCGCGTTGGGGTCGCTGGCGAAGTAGCCGCGGCGGTAAGCGAGCGTGAGCGCCGGCCGCGCTATCTCGACGTGAATCTTCCGGTACTCGCCTTTCCACTGCTGGTTGGTGGGCGAATAGGTAAGCGTGTAGTAGTTGGAGCCCGCGTCAATGGCCTTTTCGACTGCTTCCTTCAGGCCGTTGGTGTTCACAAAGGCTTGGCCGCCGGTGGCTTCGGCCATGGCCTGCATGGCGCCATGTTCGTCGGCCGTCTGCTGAAAGAACTTTGCCTGGTCCTTGCCAAAAGCGCTCGGAGTCCGCCCGTATTTTGCGCCGGAGTTACCGGCGCTGAACATCGGCGTGGACATCAGACCGCGAGCGTCGATGGGGTAAACGGCGACCTGGCTTCGGGAGAGAAGATCCGTGGTCTCGCGAAACTCATCTTCCGATGAGGCAACAACGGCGAACGGGTTCTGGAGATCGCCGTCGGGCAGAATATTGACGGGGAACGAGCCGGAGAACCAGATAAGATTCTTGCGGCCGGGCAAACCGCTGAGATAGCGGGCAAGCTGGTTGAGAGCGTCCAGGGTATAGCGCGCGCGGGTTTGGAGCAGGAAGGATTGCGTCTCCGCCTCGAATTGCTGAATGCCGGCGGCCACCTGGGCGGCATTGGGATTGTTGCCCATGGAGTCGGCGGCTTCCTGGGCCATTTCCAGCGCCGGGTCGTCCGCGCCGGGATTGTCGCCGTTGACCTGGTCAGCGATGGCAATAGAGGCCTTGGGCAAACCCTTCTTCCCATTCAGCACGTCCCTAAGGAGTTCCGGGTCTGAAGTGAATCCCTGCAGGAGAATGAGCCTTGAGGTGAGGCCGAAGATGGCCATACGCGTGCCGGGGCGGGTCTCTTTCAGGTACTTCAGCATCTGGTTTCGGACGTCGGACTGGGCCGCCATGGGGGTGTTGAGCGCATCGAGAAGCAGAATGTCGAGGGCGCCGCTTGCGGGTGCGTTGGTGAAGTTGGTGAACGTACCTGGAGAAAGCTTGGACACCTGGGGCAGCGGCGCGGCGGCTTCCCAGGTATGGTGCTCTTCAAACGTCTTGATGGCCTGCGCCTGGCCGTTCTCAAACACTTTGAAATCGGCCTCGGTGAGATCGTGCACGGGGTTATGCTTTGCGTCGGTGACCACCACATCCACCACAACCAGGTTGGTGTTGGCCTGGATGGTGGAGGCGGGCTCCGCCGCGGGGGACTGTCCGGCCGAAAGCGCCGGATCACAGAGCAAGACAGCGATAAAGGCACTCAGAAAAGGGCGTATCAAGAAAGGGTGTATCAAGAAAGGGGCTCCTGATCGGAGCCTCGATTATAGCTTGCACAAAGAGGACGCAACACGCCTGGTGAAGCGAGCATGGGCGTTTTGTGGATGGCTTATTGCACGGTGAGCGTCAATGTTGTTTCGTGCGACAGAGAGCCGGAGGTCGCGGTCACCGTTAAAGTGTACGATTGCGCTTTAAGGCTGCTATTCGATCCGCATCCACTCAATCCGACAGCCAGGGCCGCGCCAACAAGAGCAAGCACCACGAGGCTCTTCCATCGCCGGGCGGCCTTGCGCAGCCTGCCGGAGAAAGGCAGCAGGATGAGGCAAAATGCTATCGGCAGTGTGCCGCCTGCAAAAGGCCGGGCCGGCCGTTCCAGCGCTGCACTGCCGGGCAATTGCACCTGCAGGGTTACAGCGGTCGTTCCCGAGCCAGCCGTCACCGTGGCCGGGGAGAAGGTAGCGATGGAACCCACTGAAAGTCCGGTCACTTTTAGTGTCATGGTTCCCGGCAGAGTCGGGCCGCCTACAGGAGTAACTACAAGCGGAAAGGATGCCAACCCCGAGGCGGTCGAACTAACTGTTCCGCTACCCACTGGGGCGATGGTGAAATCTACGACCGTTTCCGACAGCACACCGCTGGTGGCCGGCCCGTAGCTCGAATCGCCGGAGTAAGCCGCGGTGATGGAGTGAACCTGGGCGGACAATGTCGTTGTAGTGAAGGTGGCAACGCCTCCGGATACCGTGCCCGTTCCGATTTGAGTGGTTCCATCGTAGAAGGCCACTGAGCCGGTGGGCGGAGTTGCATTGGAGGCAATGGATGCCGTGAAAGTGACCGCGTTCGAAAAGAAGACAGGGTTTGCGTTGGAAGTGAGCCCCAGGGTAGGAGTGATCGGGATTACCGTCAGGGTTACGGTTGCCGTTGAGGTCGTATAGTCCGTGGTGTCGGTGGGAGTGAAGGTGGCCGTCAGTGTATGCGCCCCCACACTCAAGACTGTTCCGGCGGCGGGAGAGTAGCTGAAACTGCCCGCTACCGGCGAACTGGCGTTGAGCTGGGTAGCGCTCAACGCGGTTCCATAAACGATGTTTGCCGGCGCTGCCCAGGTGATTGCGGGCGGCTGCTGGAAGATCACCGTATCCGACGCGGTGACGTTGTTGGAGAAATTCGGACTGGAGGCCGTGGCGTTGATCAAACCGGTTGTCGCGCTTCCCGACGTATAAGGCGGCACGCTTACGGTGAGCGTTACCGAATCGCTGGCGCTGGCGGCGATTGCGGTGGTGCGCGTGCAGGTGAGTGTGCCTACCTTGCAGGTCCAGCCGCCGGTTGAATCCGAGAGGGCAGTGGCTGTGAGGCCCGTGGGCAGGGTAAGGGTTAGAACAACCGAACTGTAGATCTGCGTGGTCGCGCTGGTGTTGGTTACATTGATGGTGACCTGGTCAGCGGTGTCGCCTTGCTTGACGATCAAGGGGCTGGGGCTATACGTCACGGAAAGCGTGGGCACCACAACGGGGGTCACAAACGAGGATAAGTCGAACAGAGCATACTCGAGCATCTCCTCCTGCGCGGTCATGGTGTGCGGTTGCGCGCTGCACTCGGTGAAGGTCTGTCCGTTGGGGAGCGCGGCGCTGTAGCTGGAGACCGCGCTGGAAACGTTGTTGTAGATGTGGTAGTCGTTGTACATCACGCGCCCGCACTGGCTTGAGGCGGCCGCGCCGACCGGGGTGTTGAAGGTCATCTGCATCACAGGGTTGCCCGTCTGGCCGCCGTAAGTCCCGCTGCTCAGCGTGACCCACGACTGAGTCGGCGCAATCACGCTGGCCACGTCGGTGCGCAGGGTGCCGATATCGATCTGGTCGCCTGTCCCGGTCAGCGTTGCGCCCGCATTCTGCAGCCACTGCGCCAGCGTCGCGCCGTCGTTAAAGCTTGTGTTCACCGTCCCTACGCCGGTGGCGATTGACGCCTCGGTCAACGTGGTCCAGTTCGCCACCGCTGGGAACTGCGAATCGTAGGGCGAGTCGGGATCGAGCCAGGCATAGCTGTAATGGGTAGCAAAGACGCGGCCGCCGGCATTCGCGTACCCCAGCAGGTTGGTTGCGCCGGTTAAGGTTGCCTGGGCGTTCGAATATCCCTGACAAGGAAACATCACCATGTCGTAGCCGTTCATGGTGGTCGAATCGGTCATCAGCGCCGACTGCGACGGGGTGGAGGCATTGATCTGTGCTCCGGCGGAACGGGTGCCCCTGTAAAGATGGATGTGGCCGCCCAAATTGATCGTGCCGTTGTCGTCGGTAAACTCGGTTGGGGCGATGCCCATATCGAGCAGGACGCACTCCACTGCGTCCACTGAACCGGTGGCGATGGCGATCATGGGGATGTCGCCCTGGAGATGGTCGGATGGCATGTGGAGGGCAAGACCGGTAAGCGGGACAGCGGCCACGGTCTCGGGGAACTGCCTGAGCCATTTGCCCGCCTGAATGACCACGGTGTAGGTGGCATTCACAGGCACGTTGCCGATGGTGAATGTGCCGTCCGCTGCGGAGTAAGTGAAGCCGACTACGCCGGTAGGACTGGACGTGGTGAGGCACTGGACGCCGGAAGGAAGCGGCGCCACCGCGCCAGTAGTGACATAGACCAGCACATTGGGCAGGGGCAGGGAACTGGCGGTGGTTCTTGGATCGTAGACCGTGCCGCTGATGACAGTGGTTTGCGCAAACCCATGCGCGCCTAGCAGAGGCAGCAGGAACAGCAGGGCGGTCAGGGCACCCTTAAGCCGAATGGAGCGGTTGCGAAAGGAGGCTAGAGCGGAGCAAATGAGGCTCAGAGAGGTGATCATGGCGAGGGTGATCCTTTTCCACACATGCCGTCTGCGTTAGCGAGATTCTACGCCTGGCGCAAGCGCAATTCGATGAAAAAGTCCTGCAGGCGTGGTTCTGAATATAGTTAGAAACTCAGGAACAATACTATTCGCATATCAATCGTGGGTCGTCCCCAGAAAGGGGTTACCGGAGTCACCTAGTGTCGTGTCTTCGAAGTTGATTGAAAAACAGAAGCAGATCCTTCGACTCACCACCCCCAAGCTGAAAAGCGCTTGGGGCCCCGTTCGCTCAGGATGACAATTTCATTATTTATCAAGTGTTTACGTGACCAGTATATGTCGATACAGCTTAGATCGGCCAGGTTCCTGTTGTCGGTACTGCTCGCTATTCCACTCCCAAGACCTTTACGATGACCCGTTTGCGGCGTTGGCCGTCAAACTCGGCGTAGAAGACCCGTTGCCATGTGCCCAGGTCGAGTTTGCCGTTGGTTACCGGCAGGGTGGTCTCGTGGTGCAGCAGCAGGGACTTCAGATGCGCATCGCCGTTGTCTTCGCCGGTGCGGTGGTGTTTGTAGTCGGGCCGCGCGGGGGCCAGCTCCTCAAGCCACTTGCCGATGTCTTCGATCAGACCGCTTTCATGATCGTTTACATAAACCGCCGCGGTTATGTGCATCGGCGAAACAAAGCACAGGCCGTCGCGCACGCCGCTACGCTCGACAATCTGCTCTACCTCGTCGGTGATGTGGACCATCTCGCGGTGCTTTTTGGTTTCAAACACCAGGTACTCGGTGTGACTCTTCATGGCTGCCTCCCGGCTTAAGCGTATTTTGCCGCAGACAAGTCCGCTCAGCCTTTATCCTAAAGATAACCGTGACCGCTACCAATACACTCGCATCCGAAGAGTTCTGCCAGCGGGGGATGGACCTGCTTGCTGCCGGGGCTGCGGCCGAGGCGGCGGACGCATTTCACGCGGCGATTGCTGCCGATTCAGCGAATATCGAAGCCCACCACGGGCTGGTTCGGGCATTGCGGGACGCGGGGCGGCTGGAGCAATCCGTAGGAGCGGCGCTGGCGTTGACCGTGCTGACTCCCTCTGACCCGCTGGCTCACACGGCGCTCTCCATCAGCCTGCAAACCGCCGGCCACGTGCCCGAGGCTGAAGCTGCCGCAGCGCGGGCGCGGGTGCTGGAGTGGAAGATCCAGTTGCAGTCTCCGCCCCAAGAGTCTAGCCAGGATGAGTCTTTGGCGGCGCGGGATCTTCAATCGTGAAGGGCCGGCGAAGGCCGGAAGTTGCCAAGCGCCTGCGTTGGATCCACGACCAGCTTGCCGCAGCGTACGGACCACAGCACTGGTGGCCGGCCAAGACACCGTTTGAAGTCATCCTCGGCGCTTATCTGACTCAGAATACGGCGTGGAAGGCGGTGGAGCGGTCGCTGGCCAATTTGCGCGCGGCGGGGGCGCTTACAGTCGAGGGCCTTCGCGCGCTGCCACTCGAAGATCTGCGGCGGTGCATTCAGCCTTCGGGTTTTTACACGCGCAAGGCGGCGGCTCTGAAGGCGTTTGTGGCCATGCTCGACGAGGAGTTTGGCGGATCGCTCAAAGCTCTTGCCGCAACGCCGCCTGCTGGGCTTCGGGACCGACTGCTAGCCTTGCCCGGTGTGGGCCCGGAGACTGCCGACGCCATTCTGCTCTACGCGCTGGGCCATGTGGTCCCGGTGGCCGACGAGTATCTGCGCCGCATCGCCGAGCGGCACCGGCTGCAGGAAGTGGCGTCGGGTTCCAAGAGCTATGGCGCCCTGGTTGAACTGACGCGGGAGGCGTTCGCGGACGATCCCAGGGACACGCACGCGCGGCTGTTCAACGAGTTTCATGCATTGACCGTGGCCGTGGGGAAGGCGCATTGCCGGCGAACGGCGCAATGCGAGGGGTGCCCCCTGGCTGGCGACCTTCGCTACGCTAAGTGAGTGCCGCACTCGTCTGTTCTGGCCCTTCCGGCGTAATCTGGAGGAACCATGAGTCCATCCGTGCAACAACCAAAGATGAATCTTGTCCAGTCCCCCGACTATCGCGAGTCCTACGCCAACAGCGTACAGGTGCGCGTCAGCGTATGGGATTTCCAGCTTGTCTTCGGCCTGGCCGCAAGCGAAATCCCGGAAGAAGTGACCATCCGCAACCACCAGGCGATCTTCCTGAGCCCGCAGCAGGCCAAAGCTCTTTGGAACGTGCTGGGCCAGAATCTTGCCCAGTACGAACAGGCCTTCGGCACGCTGAACCTGGAGCCGCAGAGCCACAACTTCCCCCAGGGGCCGGTGAATTAAGACCAGGGATCAGGTTTCAGGGGTCAGGGGTCAGTGAACAGACGGGAGAGCGAGCGCTTGCGGTTAAAGAGATTCATGAAGCCACGGCTGGACGCGCCGCTGCCCCTCTGGATGATCTTCCCAGTTATCTTTGCGGCGCTTTACGCCAGCCACTTCACGCTGTTGGGTCTCCCCTATTACTGGGATGAGGCGGGCTATTACATTCCTGCGGCGTGGGACTTCTTTCGCACCGGCTCGCTGATTCCCGTCACCACGCTGACCAATGCGCATCCGCCGCTGCCGAGCATCTATCTGGCGCTGTGGTGGAAGGCTTCAGGGTTTCTTCCCGAAGTCACGCGCGAGGCGGTTTTGCTGGTTGCGGCGCTGGGGCTGCTGGCGGTGTGGCGGCTGGCCATGCGGCTGGTTGGCGTGGCCTCGGTCGCTTTCTGGACGGTGCTTCTTACCGGCCTCTATCCCATCTGGTTTGCGCAGAGCTCGCTTGCCCATGCGGACATTTTTGCCGCTGCCTGCACGCTGTGGGGACTGGTGTTCGCGCTGCCCGCGCGCGATCGCAAGCCCTGGGCTGCCGCGCTTTGGTTCTCAGCTGCCGCGCTCTCGAAAGAGACGGCCATCGCCATCCCGCTCACTCTGGCCGCAGTCTGTCTGGCGGAGGCTTTTTGCACGCAACAGGCTCGCGCCCATCGGCCGATCCGCCGGCAGTTGTTGCTGGAAACTGCGTGGCTCTCAAGCTGCATTCTGCCGTTAGCTGCGTGGTATTCGTGGCACTATGCGAAGACCGGGTTTCTGTTCGGCAATCCTGAGTTCCTGCGCTACAACGCGCAAGCCAACCTCTCGCCGGTGCGCTTTCTGGCGGCCTTTGGCCATCGCATTCTCCACCTCACCATGCACATGAACATGTTTGTGCCGGTGCTGATGACGATTGCCGCGCTGCTGCTGGAGCCGCGGCCCGATGCCGGGGGCGGCGAACGCGCGAGCATCGACCGGCTCGCAATGCGCAGGATCTTTCTGCTGCTGCTGGTCAATGCAGTGCTGTTCAGCGTGCTGGGCGGTGCGCTGCTCACGCGCTATCTGCTGCCAATGTATCCACTGGTGCTGCTGGTGGCGGTGACTGCTTTTTATCGCCGCATCCCTTACTGGCAGGGCGTTGCCGTGTTCTCCGCGGCGGCGTTTCTGGTTGGGTTGTTCGTGAATCCGCCTTACGGTTTTGCGCCGGAAGACAACCTGGCTTACGCGCATGTGGTTCGGCTTCACCTTTCCGGCATTGCGCAGCTTGAACATCGTTATCCCGGCGCAACGGTGCTTTCCGCCTGGCCCGTGACAGACGAGTTGACCCGGCCCGAGCTTGGCTACGTGAAACAGCCCTGGGACGTAGCGCGGATCGAGGATTTTACTCCCGCGCAGATTGGGATCGCGGCCGGGGAGCCTGAAAAATATTCCGCGGCCCTGGTTTTCTCCACTAAATACGATCCGCCCGCATCGCTGTTCACGCTGGGTGCGAAGAGCGAGGCTCTGGATGAGCAGTTCTTTGGGCTGCATCACGACATGCCTCCGGAATTGATAGCCAACGAACTCCAGGGCGCCATGGTGTGGAAGCGCGACGACGACGGCATGTGGATCGCGCTGATCCGCTTCAACCGGCAGGTGGAGGCGCGGCTTGAGCCCATCCCTCTCGTTCGCCATTGAAGCGGGCGATCAAAATGCAGCTCGATTGAGAGGCGGCCGCGTCCGGGCTGCAACGCCTATAATCAGGCTGTCGTGCCTACTTTTTTTTCAATCCGTTTGAGCGAAGCGCGGCGTTTTGCGGCCGGCATGAGGCTCTCGATCTTAATCGCTTTCGCGACGATCGCTTTATCCACGGCAGTTTGCGCACGCGGCCAGGCGGCCGGCGCGGCTGCGGCGAGCGCTTCGGCTGCCAACGGGGGACGCATTCTGCTGGTGCTCCCGTTCGATAATCGAACCGGCCAGCCCAGCCTGGAGTGGATTCGCGAGGCCGCGGCGGAACTGCTGAGCAGCCGGTTTCGTTCGGTTGGTTTTGGCCCCATGAGCCGCGCCGATCGCAGGTATGCACTGGACCACCTGGGACTGCCGCAAGGGTTCCATCCTTCGCGGGCCAGTTCGCTCAAGCTGGCCGAGACGCTGGATGCGGATTCGATCGTGGTGGGCAGCTACACGACGGACGGAACCGGAATTGTGGCCGAGGCCCAGCTTGTGGACGTGCCCCACTTGCGCATGAGCGAGGCGGTGACGGCGCGCGGCGAGATGCGCAACATGATCGACGTCTTCGACTCGCTGGCCTGGAAGCTGACCCGGCAACTGGATCCCAGCATGACGGTGGCCGAGGAGACGTTTATCGCCGCGGGAAAGGGGATGCGGCTGGACGCTTTCGAGCAGTACATTCGCGGCATTACGGAACCCGACCAGGCGGAGCGCCTGCGGCATCTTGAACAGGCAGTAAAGCTGAGCCCGGAGCTTGGCCGTGCCTGGATGGCGCTGGGCCGCGAAGACTTTGACGGCCAGCAGTACGAGCAGGCCGCCGAGGCCTTTGCGAAGGTGGACAAGAAAGATGCAGATGGCCTGGAGGCCGGTTACTACCGTGGCCTGTCGCTGCTTTTCTCCGGCAATTATGCGAATGCCGAAAAGGCGTTTGCGGACGTGGCCCGCATTTTGCCGCTGGCCGAGGTTGTAAACAATGAAGGGGTTGCGGTGAGCCGCCAGGGCCGCGACGGCACCGAGCTTTTTATGCAGGCGGCAGCCGACGATCCCAGCTCTGCCGACTACCACTTCAACCTGGCGGTGAGCCTGAAGCGGCATGGGCAGGTTCCGGGGGCACTGAACGAGTTGGCGCAGTGCCTCAAGCTGCGGCCGAGCGACGCCGAGGCGCTTCAAATGCAAGCTGCCTGGAAGCAGCCGGCCGCGAAATCGGCCGCGCCAGCCTCCACGACACCCAGCACCGCTGCCGACCCGGCTCCCGATCCGCTGGAGCGCATCGTGCGCAGCTTCGACGCTGCTGCATTTCGGCAGGCTGCGCAGATGTTGGACCAGGTGGACGCCGCGCGCCTGGCCGCGCTCGCGCCTCTTGACCAGGCGCAGAAGCTCGCCGCCCAGGCCAAGGGCTTTCTGGACCGGGGGTTGCTGCTGGAAGCGGAGAGGCTCTATCAACTGGCTGTGGCTGCCGATGGCAACTGCGCTGAGGCACACGCCGGGCTGGCTCAGGTCCGCGAGCGCAGCGGCGACGCCAATGGCGCTCGCATGGAGGCTCATCAAGCTTTGGAACTCAGGCCGAGCGCCGATGCGTACCTAGTGCTGGGCAAGCTCGATCTTGCGTCCAACCATTTGAGCGAGGCCAACAGCGATGCTGCCGCGGCGCTGAAGCTGGAGCCCGCCAGCCAGGCGGCCCAGGAGCTGAATAAGCTGGTTCAGTCCAAGGCTGGCCATTGAAGGCGGGGATCTCGGCAAAGCCCTGAAGGAGCAAGCCATGCTTCACCGAATAGAGCGGCTTACAGCAGTCATTAGTTTGGTTGCCGGATTGATCTCGGCATCGGGCGCGGGATTTTCAGCCTTTGCGCAGCAAGCGCAGCCCCAGAAACCGCTTGTCGACGAATTTGTCCTTCGGGACACCATCCAACCGGTGACCTCGGCGGAGCTTATCCGGGCCATTTCCCGAGCCAACAGCGACGGCGCACAGGCGCTGCTGGTGGAGATGGACACGCCCGGCGGACTTCTCGATTCCACACGGACCATGGCCGGAGCAATTCTGGATTCACGGGTTCCGGTCATCGTGTATGTGGCTCCGGCCGGAGCGCGGGCCGGCTCGGCTGGCTTCTTTTTGCTGGAAGCGTCGGACGTGGCCGCCATGGCGCCCGGCACCAATGCGGGAGCGGCGCACCCGGTGCTCGAGTTTGGCGGTCAACCTGACGCCACCATGAGCCAGAAGATCGAAAACGATGCGGAAGCGTTTCTGCGCTCCTATGTCACGCGGCGCAACCGCAACGCCGACGCCGCACAGGAGGCTGTGCACTCCTCCCACTCCTACACTGCCGAGGAGGCGCTTAACCAGCACCTCATCGACCTGATTGCGAACAACGACACCGAACTGCTGGCCGCGCTCGATGGACGCGAAATTACGCGCCTGAACGGGAACAAAGTGACTCTCCATTTGGCCGGGGCGCGGATTGCGCTGTTGCGGCCTTCCATGCGCGACGAACTGCTGGGCTGGCTTGTCGATCCCAACATCGCGCTGCTGCTGCTGGTGGGCGGCGCGCTGCTCATCTACCTCGAATTCAACGCGCCCGGAACCATCGTTCCCGGAGCTCTGGGCACCTTGATGGTGCTGCTGGCGATTTTTGCGCTTAACCTGCTGCCCATCCGCTTTACTGCCGTCCTGCTGCTGGTGGCGGCGCTGATTCTGCTGCTGCTTGAGGCCAAGTTTGGTGGGCACGGGGTATTGGCCGCTGCCGGCATCGTGTGCCTCGCCTTTGGAACGCTCACATTGGTTGCCGCTCCGGTGCCGGAGATGGGCGTAACGCCCTGGGTGGCCTTTGCGGTCAGCGCCGGGTTTGGTGGGATCACCGTCTTTCTAGTGCGCCTTGTCTTGCGCGCCCGCCGCCGCAAGGTCCTGACCGGCGCCGATGCCATGGTGGGCTGCAAGGCCATCGCCATGGAGCCTCTTGCGCCCGAGGGACACGTGCTGGTGGAGGGAGAAATCTGGCGCGCGGTATCCGGCGGCCCGGTGCCCAAAGGGGCGAATCTCCGCGTGGTCAGTCACCAGGAGATGCTGCTCCACGTGACGCCGGATTCGGCCTCCCTCTCGCCGGAATCCAGCTCGTAAACATCGCTCAGCTCAGGGAACGGAGTACAATCCGTCCAGAGTGAGGGAAGCAAAATGTCAATCGCCGATCTGCCTGTCCCAACGCTGATTCTGGTCGCTATCGTTGTCCTTTATCTACTCAACTCCATCAAGATTCTTCGCGAGTACGAGCGTGGCGTCATCTTCCGCCTGGGCCGCGTTCTGGCAACCCCCAAGGGTCCCGGCATCATCCTTGTCTTTCGGCCCATTGACCAGATGGTTCGCATCTCCCTTCGCCAGGAGGTGCTGGAGGTTCCGCCGCAGGATGTGATCACCCGCGACAACGTCACCATCAAAGTGAACGCCGTGGTCACGCTCTACGTGGTCAATCCCAACGATGCCGCCATCAAGGTGGTGAACTACGTCTACCAGACCTCGCAGTTTGCGCAGACTACCCTGCGTTCGGTGCTGGGCGAGGTGGAGCTGGACACGCTGCTCAGCCATCGCGACCAACTCAATCTCAAGATTCAAGCCATCATCGACCAGCGGACTGAGCCCTTCGGCGTCAAGGTCGTCTCCGTGGAAGTGAAGCAGGTGGATTTGCCCGAGCAGATGCTGCGCGCCATGGCCAAGCAAGCCGAGGCAGAGCGCGAAAAGCGGTCCAAGATCATCCACGCCGAGGGCGAGTTCAACGCCGCACAGAAGCTGGTGGATGCCGCCGCGCTGATGGCAACACAGCCCATGACTTTGCAGTTGCGCTACCTGCAAACGCTCTCCGACATCGGCGTGGAAAAGAACACTACCATTGTCTTCCCGCTGCCGCTGGAAATGATGACGCTGCTGAACAAGCTGGGAGCCTCGGCCAAGACAGATGCCGAAAAGCCTTAACCGCCCGTGGTGAAAGTCGAGACGGTCTAAAACCATCCCTCGGGGGCTAAAGCCCATTGTTTCTTATCAACGGCTTACGGCACGTCTAAAGCCGTGCCCTTTCAAAGCCCGACATTCGCCTCGGGCGGTTAAGAATTAGGACGGTGCATGCGGGGAGTATTTGACGACAAGGAATTTGAGGAGCACAAGACCCGCCCCGATACTGAGCTCACGCTGGGCACGGGGGCGCTGCTGCTCATCTTTTTCGGACTTGTGCTGGTTTGCGGTCTCTGCTTCGGCCTGGGATACACGGTAGGGCGTCGCGGCGGGCAGTCGGCTCTGGTTGCCGGCCAACAGCCTGCCGCAGGTGCGCAAACGCCGGTGCAGGGCAAAGGGCCGCAATCGAAGCCGCCAGCCACTGCGCAGGGAGCGGCCCCCGCCGCAGCGCAGAGCGGCACGCAGCCGGAAGCTACCGGGCTGCCGCAATCGGCGACCGCGGCAGTGGGGCCGATTGCCGGGCAACAGGCTGCAAATCCAGCGGCAGCGCAGTCGACGCCTTCTGCTCAGCCCCAGGTTCGTCCCGCGCTTCCATCCGCGGCCCAAACCGCATCGGCCTCAAGCGCGCAACCGGCTGCTCCTCGGGCCGTTCTCCTCATGGTTCAAATTGCCGCGGTGTCCCACGAGGAGGACGCGGACGTATTGGTCGGCGCTTTGCGCAAGCATGGCTATGCGGTCGAGGCACGGCGCGATCCTGCCGACAATCTCATCCACGTCCGCATTGGTCCCTTTAACGATCGCGACGAAGCCAACCGCTGGCGTCTCAAGCTGCTCAACGACGGCTACAACGCCATGATCCAGCCATAGAATTGGTTGCATAAGTACCATTCAGTCCGGGGTGAAACGTCCCTCAGGGGCTAAAGCCCGAGGTTTCATTGGCGTTTTGCGGCACGGCTGAAGCCGTGCCCTTTCAAAGCACGATTTATGCAACCAGTTCTAGAACCATCACGGTTCATTCGCCTCTCATCCACTCTGGCAGGCCGGAGGCAATCGCTGCGCGCACGGCCGCCATTAACTGCTCGCGTGTTTCAAAATTGCGTGGGTAGATGGGCGCGTGAAAGACGAAATGCGCCGTTCCCGGCTTGATGCCGAAACTGCCTTTCGCCATCAGCGCCTCTGTTCCGTATACCGATACAGGAATGCATGGCGCGCCGGTCTGCATGGCCAGATAGAATGTGCCTTTCTTGAACGGCAGCAGACGGCCGTCCTTCGAGCGCGTGCCCTCAACAAACGTCGTAATGTGGATTCCCTTTTCCAGGATGCGCCTCGCCGCCGCGACGCTTTCCTGCGCGCCGGACGCGCTTCCAATGCGGTCCACGGGAATAAACTCGCCCAGCTTCATGCAGTAGCCGAAGACGGGAATCTTGAAGATCGATCGCTTGGCGAAGCCGGCCGAGCGCCCGGGAATGCGTGGAATCAGTCCCGGTGGATCGAGATTCGACACGTGGTTGGCCATGAAGATGCACGCCTGGCCGGCTGGAACATTTTGACGTCCCTCAACGCGCACGCGAATGCCGGCCGCACGAAATCCGGTGCGGACGATAAAGCATGTGACCGAGTACAGTGGGCCCACGTTGCCCGTAATCACGGCAAGCGGAATGAAGATCACCGCCGAAGGAATGCTCAAGACGAGAATGACGATAAAAACGAAAAGCGATGCGATCATGATGGTTCCGTATAACGGGTGAAATCCCCATGGACACTGCAAAGCATCCGCGGAGGGTTATCTCTATGTTCGCATCCACTCCGGCAATCCGGAGGCGACGGCTTCGCGAACTGCCTTCATCAGTTCCTCGCGCGTAGCAAAGCCGGCCGGGTCGATGGGCGGATGAAAGACTACGTTCGCGATTCCAGGGTGCATGCGCAGGCTGCCTTTGCGCAATATCTTTTCGGTGCCATGGATGGAGACCGGAATGCACGGCGCACCGGCGCCCATGGCCAGGAAGAACGGGCCTTTCTTGAATGGCAGCATGCGGCCGTCGGGCGAGCGCGTGCCTTCAACAAAGGTGGTAATGTGTACTCCTTTGGCCAGCACATGTTCAGCCGCGGCTACGCTCTCCTTTGCGGCTGCCGCATTGCCGCTGCGGTCTACGGCGATGAACTCGCCCATGCGAAAACCCGTGCCCAGCACGGGCAGTTCCATCAGCGAGCGTTTCATGAAAGCCGAGGTGCGCCCAGGAATGAGCGAGATGAGCGCGGGCGGGTCGAGGTTCGACACGTGGTTCGACATGAAGATGCAGGCGCGATCCCTGGGCACGTTTTCGAGACCCGTGGTATTGAAGCGCACCCCGGCCAATCGGCAACTGCTGGAGAGCATGAAGCGCGTGCCCTTGTAGAGCGGCAGCACATTGCCGGACAGCCAGCACCAGGGGATAAACAGAAGCGCCGTGGGAATGCCGGTGACGATCATGGTGATTATGAAGATGAGAGAAGAGAGCATAACGGTCTTTCTGTGCGATCAGGGATGAAGTTCACTGAGCCGCGCTGGCAGTTTCTCATAAATGCCGTCGAAGCCGCCATTGGAGAGGATCGCCACCACGTCGCCTGCTTCGAGCTGTGGAGCGATTCCGTTGACGATTGCATTCGCATCGGGAAGCAGCTCGGCTTTTGCGCCGTCTGCATTAAGTTTGCGGACCACATCCTCCGGGTGAAGGCGCTCGGCATCGGGGATGCGTTGCTGCTGATAGACGCCGGCGAGCACCACGCGATCGGCCAGGCGCAGGCTTGCCACGAGATCGGCTTCGAGGACCTTGCGGCGCAGCGTGTTCGAGCGCGGCTCCAGCACTGCCCACAGCCGCGATTTTGGATAGACGGACCGCAGCGCGCGCAGCGTTTCGCGGATGGCGGTGGGATGATGCGAGA
>Ga0224555_1003338_pt1 | contig 16622 bp, 14 predicted proteins | sample 714S23034metaG_FD_180687 | JGI IMG/M metagenome (GOLD analysis project Ga0224555, IMG submission 180687) | Peat soil microbial communities from Stordalen Mire, Sweden - 717 S2 30-34 | ecosystem: Environmental > Terrestrial > Soil > Wetlands > Peat | place: Sweden: Norrbotten County, Stordalen...
CATTGAATCAATGATTCAATAGCACAACGATTCAATACCTTACCTCAGCCGATGTGGCGCAGGGCGTCGACGATGCCGAGGTGCGAGGCGCGATAGGAGGGAATGAGGCCGCTGACCACGCCCACGAAGGCTGCGACCAGCATGACGACCAGCGCGGTCGCGGCGGTCATGTGCATCGAGACGGGCAGCCCGATTCCAGGTTGCGCCATGAACAGAATGGCCCCGCTCGCGAGCGCGACACCGATCAATCCTCCGATTACCGAAATGGCGATCGATTCGCTTAAGAGCAATTTGAGGATGCTTCCGCGGGTGAAGCCGAGGGTGCGCAGGACAGCGACTTCGCGGGTGCGTTCGCGGATCGACATGGCCATGGTGTTGGCGCAGACGAGCAGCGTGGTGAAGAGCACGGCTCCGCAGATGCTGAGGATGAATGCTTTGACGCTGCCCAGAGTATTGATGAAATCGAGTTTGAACGCCTGTTCGCTCTCGCTCTTGGTGGGCACCGGGCTGCCGTGGAACATGTCGTCAATGGCGTGGGCCGCTTGGGGCATGTGTTCAGCAGTATCGACGCGAGTGAAGTAAAAGCCGGCGGTGTCTTTGAACCAGTCGACAGATTCTTCCAGGTATTTGGTGTGGAAGTAGAGGTTACTGGAGGGCGGATCGATGGTATAGATGCCGCGCACGGTGAGGTCGAGATTGGCGGGGAAGATGGTGCCTTGCAGAATGATGTGGTCGCCGATCTTCCAGTGGTGTTTCCTGGCAAGGTCAGCGTCGACGACGCAGCCCGCGCGGTCGCGCTTCCAGGCGGCGAGTTGGTCGGCGGCCATGACTTTGTCGGCAGCGACGTCGAAGTATTCGTCGGGATCGGTGGCGAACTGAGCGAAGAAGTTTTCCGGCTTTTCGTCTTTATACGTGCCGCCAAACCAGGTCATGGGGACCACATGCACGACACCGGGAACAGTCCGGATCTTATCGCGATAGTAAATAGGAAGGAAGTTGGCGAGCGAGACCTTGTGGCGGGTCATGATGCGAAGCGCGGAGTCAGGCGCTCCCTTGTCGATATAGAAGCTGCGCCAGACGCAGAGCATGATGCAGAGCAGGAGCAGAGAAAAAGCGATGCTGGCGACCGTCAGCAGACTGCGCCGCTTGTTGCGAAAAGCGGACTTGGCGACGAAGGTCGTGAGGGTCATGGGGGTGACAATATTTTACACGCGCGACACGGTGGCGACTGCAGGAGCTGGCTCTGGACTGAGAGTCGCTTGTTTGGGAAGCCAACTTAGTTCAAGAAACAGCCTTCCGCAGCTCGCGGCGCAGGATCTTGCCCGATGGTGTCCGCGGGACGGCATCCACGAAGTGAATCTCGCGGGGTTGCTTGTGGTGGGCGAGGCGGTCGGCGACGAAGTCGCGGAGTTCTTTGTCCAACGCGTCAGAGGGCGTAAAGCCCTCGCGGAGGACGACGAAGGCGCAGGGGATTTCTCCGGCGGCCACGTCGGGTTTGGCGATTACGCCGCAGTCGCGGACGGCGGGATGTTCGAGCAAGAGCGATTCAACTTCGGCGGGCGCGACGGGGAATCCTTTGTACTTGATCATCTCTTTGCTGCGGTCGAGGACGTAGTAGAAGCCGTCGGCGTCCGCGCGCACGATATCGCCTGAGAAGTACCAGCCGTCGCGCAGAACGGCGGCGGTGGCTTGCGGGTCCTTCCAGTATCCGAGCATGATCTGCGGGCCGCGCATGACGAGTTCGCCGGGTTCGCCGGGAGCGACTTCGTTCCCGTTCAGATCGAGGATGCGGCATTCAGTGAGGGCCAGCGGCTGTCCGATAGAGGCGGGGCGGCTCATTTCAGGGGGAGCGATGTACCCGACGTGGGTGACGGGTGAAGCTTCGGTCATGCCATAGCCCTGGGCGACGATGATGCCGGTGAGGTCAGCCAGGCGTCGGGCGAGTTCGGGAGCGAGCGGCGCGGCGCCGCTCTTGATCCAGCGGACTTTGTGATGCTTGGGGAAGATGCCGGCTTCAGCGGCCTGGCAGAGCGCATTAATCGCGGGCGGGACCATGGGCATCATGGTGACGCCTTCCTGAACCAGAAGAGCGCACAGCTTTTGCATGTCGAAGCGCGGCATCAGCACGAGCGTGGAGCCGAGCGCCAGGGAAAGGGTCAAAGCTACAGTAAGTCCATAGATGTGGTAGAGAGGCAGGAAACAGAGCATGACATCATCGGGCGTGAGAATCGCGGCATTCGGGCCGATGATCTGATAGACATTCGCGACCAGGTTGTAGTGCGAGAGCATGACGCCCTTGGGCAGTCCGGTGGTGCCGCTGGAGTAGGGCAGGGCGGCGATAGTCTCTTGCGAGTTCTGGCGAGCTTCGGGGAATTTGGCGGGCGTTTTGCCGAATGCCGGCCGCAGCAGACTGGCGAAGTCTTCGCTATGCGGGGCGGAGCTGCGTGTGGTGAAGATGCGGCGCAATGCGGGCAGCCCCGCGAGGTTCACGTTTCCGAGAAGGGGAGGGTCGGTGATGAGGAAAACGGCGCCGGAGTTTTCCAGTTGATAGCGGATTTCGCGTTCGCGGTAGGAGGGATTGAGCAGCGTGGGGATGCCTCCGGCGAGCGTGGCGGCGTGATAGGTGATGGCGAATTCCCAGGAGTTAGGGAGGAAGATGGCCACCACTTCTCCGGGAACGAGTCCGGCGGAGATGAGGCCGCGGGCAAGGGATTCGACCAGGCTGCCATATTCGGCGAAAGTGAAACGACGATCGCAGGAAGTGTCGACCAGGGCGGTCTTGCTGTTGTTCCTGCGGCAACTCTCGAGGACAATATCGTGAACAAATCGGTCGGTAGGATCGGCGTACAGCTTAGTGCGAGCCATCGAGGTGATTGTAGTTCCAGATGGCAGAAGTTAAAAGTCAGATGGCGGAGGTTACGCCAGCGGCGGGGAAAGAGCCGTTGCTCACGCGCTCAGTTTGCGCAGAAATTCCTGCTCGTCCATGTGGTACTTAAAGGCTTTGCGGCCGTTGATGAAGACTACGGGAACCTCGTCGTTATAGCGGTGCCGGATTTCGGCGTCGGAGTCTACGTCGATTTCACGCCAGGTAAAGCCGCCACGCTTGTGGAGCTTGACGATGCTCTCTTTGACGATTTCGCAGAGATGACATCCCTTGCGGGAATAAACGATGACTTCGCGCGGCTTCTTCATTCGAAGGAGTCTAGCAGTCTGAGTGCGGGATTTCCAAGACACGAACGGGCGTAGAATTTCGAAATGACTATGGTGAAGACGAACGGACGAGCACTTTCCGGAAGGACGCTGCTGGTGACGGGAGCGGCGAAACGACTGGGGCGCGCGATAGCTTTGGCTGCGGCCGAAAACGGCGCCGACGTGGCGATTACTTATCACGAGTCGGCGCGCGCGGCGCGGACGGTGGTGGGAGAGTTGGCGCAGCACGGCGTAGAAGCGCTGGCGGTGCGGTGCGATATTACCGATGAGAAGAGCGTCCGGGAAATGGTGAAAGAAGTGGCCAGGGAACTGGGCGGGATCGACGTGCTGGTGAATAACGCAGCGAATTATGAGGACGTCGAGTTTGAGAAGATTACCGTCGCGCAGTGGGATGCGATTTTTGCTTCGAATGCGCGCGGACCGTTTCTGGTATCGCGTGAGGCGCTGCCGTATTTGAGAAAGCGCAGAGGGCGCATCATTAATATGGGTTCGCTGGGCGGGCTGCGTCCGTGGGCGACGCATGTGCACTATTGCTCGTCGAAGGCGGCGGTGCACATGCTGACCAAAGCGATGGCAAAGGCGCTGGCGCCGGAGATTGCGGTGAATGCAGTGGCACCGGGTGGGATTGATTTGGGAGAAAAATCGGCGGCGGCGTTCATGAAAAAGACGGCGAAGCGGACGCCGATGCAGCGCAACGGGACGGCAGCGGACATCGCCGCGGCAGTGATGTTCTTCGCCGCGGCTCCGCAGTTTATTACCGGGCAGGTGCTGGCGGTGGATGGCGGGCTGGGACTGTAGATTGGATTTGTTTCCTGGCACCGGTTCACGTATCGTTCGTTTTCGACCTTGACCATGCTTATGACAAGATCCGTTCGAAGTGCGGCCCCCTTTTTTCTGACACTTTTTCTGTCATTCTTTGTGACCGTGTTCCTTGCGCCTGCTCTTGCCGTCGCACAGGATCGCCCGGAGGAGGGCGGTCACGAGCTCCAGGTTTGGACTGGGGGCGGGCATTCGGTTCCGGGCGGGACCAAGGATACGAACGTGTGGAACGCGGGAGTTCGGTACGGATGGATCCTGACGGGTCCACATGGGCCGGGATTTCTCAACGGACGCTTCGAGCTTGCGCTGGACGTGGTGCCGGCGTTTGTTGTGTTCCAGCGGGCTAACACTGCGTACGGAGCTGGGGTAAATCCGGTGGGGTTGAAATGGATTTTCGCCACGCGCGGACATGTTGCTCCTTATCTTGAGTTGAATGGAGGGACGCTGTTCACGACGCATGAAGTTCCGGCGGGAACTTCGACGGTAAACTTCACTTCGGGCGCGGCGTTCGGGATGTATTTTCTTGGCGAGCATGCGTGGTCGCTGGATGTCCGCTACATGCACATTTCGAATGCCGGGCTGACCGTGCCGAATCCGGGGGTGAATACGGTGCAGGTGCGGTTGGGGTTTGGGAAATTTTTCGGGAAGAAGTAGCGAGCGCGTTTCCCGTAGAGACGCGGCAAGCCCCGTCCCTACAGTCGAAGCTAACGTCGATCTGATAACGCAGCAGCGGTTTGCCGGGGTTCGGCGCGGCGTCCGCAGCAGGGGCCGGGCGGAATTGGGGCGCCGTGGGGGCAGGTGCGCGGGTGGTTGAGGAAGGTGCAGATCTTGTCGGTGGCTTCGGGCGAGAGTATGTGCTCGAACTTGCAGGCCTGTTGCTCGATTTCGGTTTCGCTATCCATGGCGAGCGAATCGGTGAAGAGGCGCTCGGCGAGGCGGTGGCGGCGGATGATGTCGGCAGCACGCTGGTGTCCACGCGGAGTGAGTTCGACGATCGCAGAGCCGTCGCCCGTTGAAAAGCCGGCAGGCTTCAGCGCGTCGTGGCAGGGATTGACGAAGGGCTTGTGATCGTGCGTTTCGGGCGGGTGCGGGCGCGCCGTTACCAGTCCCATGGCAGCCATTTTTTCCACGGCGAGGGATACGGGCAGAGCGCCGTGGACTTCCATCCGGCCAATCTCCGCGATTTGGCCGTTCTCTTCCAGGGCAAATAATTCTTCCAGAACTTCGTCGAACTGCTCTTCGTCGGCCATAGCAAAAACTTCCTGGGCGGCGATTTTTCCGTGATGCAATTCGATGCGGCGGTCGGCCAGACGCGCTACTACGGGATCGTGCGTCACCATCACGATGGTGCGTCCCTGCTGGTGAAGTTCGCGGAGCAGGCGCAGAACGATTTCTTCGTTGACCGCGTCGAGGTTGCCGGTGGGCTCGTCGGCGAGCACGATTTTAGGATCGTTGATGAGGGCGCGGGCGATGCAAACGCGCTGCTGCTCGCCTCCGGAAAGCTGCGAGGGCAGGTGGCCGGCGCGGTCTTTCAGGCCGACGCGGTCGAGAGCTTCGAGGGCTTCCTTTTCGTCGGTCATGCTGTGAAAGTACTGGGCTAGCATGACGTTTTCGACGGCGGTGAGATACGGGATCATGTGGAACTGCTGGAAGACGAAGCCGATGGTTTCGGCGCGGACATGGTTGAGATCGGAGGCGCTGAGGCTGGCGACGTTTTGTCCGTCAAGCCAGATTTCGCCGCTGGTGGGGCGGTCGAGGCATCCGATGAGATTGACCATGGTGCTCTTGCCGGAACCGGAAGGACCCATCATCGCGACCCACTCGCCGGGGGCGATGGAGAGAGAGATGTCGTCAAGTGCCTTAATGACGCTGAGGCCGCCATTATTTTCTTCGGCTCTGGCGGGATAGCTCTTGGTGACGTGCTTGAGTTGGATCATCCTAATCTTTCCCTTAGATAGCAAGTCGTTGAATCATTGAATCATTTAGTCATTGAAACATTGACTCAATACCTCAATGATTCAATGACTCAATCGCGTTCCGCTACTCTCCCCTCAAAATAATCGCTGGTTGCACGCGGCGCAGCAGTTCGATGGGCAGGATGGCCGAGATGAGGGCCACGGCAACACTGCCGGCGAGCACGTACGGAAAGACGCTGAAGCGCGGCACGACGGGCGCGTGGAAGTTGACTCGTCCGATCCAGGCGGCGACGCCGATGCCGATGAAGAAGCCGAGAATCGCGCCGACTACGCCCAGGGCCGCGGCTTCGGCTGCGAAGAATCCGTTGATCAGATGTTCGGACGCGCCCAGCGCTTTCATGATGGCGAAGTCGCGACGGCGGTCGAAGACCCATCCGATGAGCGTGGCGAGCACGCAGAGAGCGGAGGTGAGAACGACCAGCGTGGCCGAGGCGTAGAGAGTGGCGCGCGTTTTGTTCAGCACGTTGGCTTCGCCTTCCATGATCTGGCGGACGGGGCGAATTTCGGCTGCGGGCAGAACCTGCGCGAGTTGGCGAATCGATGTTTCCACTTCCGCGCCGGTTCCGTTGGCGGCAACTTCGATGGTGGAGGGCGCGATGCCGGTCCAGCTCTGGAATTCAGATTGATCGAGATAAATACGACTGTCTTCGCCGGCGCCGGTCTGGAGCATGCCGGCTTCGGTGAGATGAATGGTCTTGCCCTGGAACGTCAAGTCGAACGGTTGACGGTTGGGCGCGACCACCGCGGCAGCGCGGACGCCGACGAGAGCCTCACTGGGGATAGTCGGAGTTGAAGTGGGATTATCCACTAAGTAGGCAAGAATTTGCGGGGCAGGCCAGTGATTAACGTTCCACCAGTGGTTCAACTGGCGGGCGCGGGCGAAGTCAGTGCCGACGACGACTACAGATTGTCCGTCATGGGTGCGCGCGACAGCATAAGAGAAAGGGACAGCCAGCGTTTTTGCGCCGAGAACGGATTCGACTTTGGCGAGTGCGTCGGCGGGCAGGGAGTGCGAGTCTCTCGCAACGATGATTACGTTGGCGCCATAATTTCGGAACTCGGTGCGGAGCTTGGCTTGCACGTCGACATAGAGATTCATCATCGCAGTGGCGACGGCGGCGGCAACGATCATGGCGAGCAGGGCGGAGGCGGCGCGTCTGCGACGAAGGACAGCGGCGCGGAGAAGCATACGCGCGAACATGGACGTATGTGGCGACTGAGCGCGGCGATCGGCGACTTGCTTCGGAGTGAGGAGGGTGCCGGGAGTGGTGATCGTCGTCATTGTCATCCTTCACCTCGCAGGGCGAAAACGGGATCGAACTTTACAGCGCGGCGGATGGCGGCGGCGCTTCCGGCGAAGGTCACGAAGACGGCAATGGCGATGATGACGGGGAAGAGCACGGGCTCGATGGAAATCTGCGAGTTGAAGATGGAACGACCGATCTGGCGTGCGAGCAGGGCTCCGGCGGAAAATCCGGCGATGCCGCCAACGAGCGCGAGCAGCAGCGCCTCCGCAAAAAAGATGGCGGAAACCGCGAGATCGCCGGCGCCGAGGGCTTTCATCAGGCCGACCTCGACGCGGCGCTCATAGATGGCCGTGGCCATGGCAGCGGACACGGCGAGAGCGGAAGCCAAGAGCGCGGCGAACGTGATCAGCAGCATGAGTCCTTTGATGCGCGAGAGCACGGTACCTTCATTTTGCGCAACCTGGCGGATCTGCTCCGCGTGCGAATGCGGAATGACTTCCTGTAACTGGTAGGCAATCGACTCCACGTAGGGCGAGCAGTACCAGCGGTCGTAAACCTCGGGAGTCATCGTCTTGGGGTCGCGGACGGAGAGCGCATCCGGGGGCTTGGTCAGAGCGCTGACGTAGACGCGGCGCACGGCACCGGGTTTGCCGAGAATTTGCTGCGCAAGGGCCAGCGGCGCAACGATCTGGTCGTCTTCGGCGGCGCCGGTCGAGAGGATGCCGGAGATGGTGAGTTGACGGCCGGCGACTTCGAGTGTGTCGCCGGGTTGCTTGTTGAGCTTCGTTGCCAGGCGTTCGCCTACGAGAATATTTTGAGAATCGTCATCCGGCCAGCCGCACGCTGCTGGCGAGTCTTCGACTCGCCCTGGACCGGGCAGAGCCCCGTCCCCACACTTGCCTTCTACCTTCCACCACGGGTGCGTGATCTTCACGCCGGTGGTGAAGTCTTCTTTACCGAAGCGGAGCGCCTTATTGAAGTAGGTGCCGAGGAGCGTGACATCTTTTGCGTCGCTGCCGCTGCCGAGTTTTACCGTGACGGGCAGCATGGGCGAGAAGCCGACGATGTTATGGTGCCAGAAGGTGCCGCGAATTTTCGGGAGATCCGCTTCGTTGAGAAACGCTCCGTCGCTCGGAGGCTTCAGGTTGACGCCGCCGACTTCCACGTCGAGTGTGTCTTCCTGCGGAGTGACGACCAAATTAGCGCCATAGCTGCGCAGTTCGCGATTGATCTTGTCGCCGATGTCAGTGGCGACGGCGATCATGGCCGTGGCGACCGCTACGCCGAGCGTGATCGCGATGCCCGCGAGTAACTTGCGGCGCACTTGGCGGCGAAACGATTCGTAAACGATGCGGGGAAACATTTTTATTATTTCTGCTCAAAGTAGTGTCTGCCGGCCGCGACGTCGGTCTCGGAGACGATGACCGCGTCGTCGGTGACCTGCGCTTTCAGCGGGATCGGATTACAACCGCCGGGCATGCCGATCGACTGCGGGTTCATTTGGGCGGCGCAGTTTTTGCAGATCACGCCCTGTTTGTTTTTGTAGAAGCCGACGGGGCCGCAAATTTCGCAAGCGTCGAAGAGGGTAGCAATTTTTCCGTCGGGCTTCTGATAGAGCCAGAAGCGGACTTCGACGCCGCCTTCTTTAGCTTCGAAGCGGTGCAGTTCGCCGTCGTAAATCTGCTTCACCGGGATGGAGACTTTGCCGTCGACGAAAGTGACTTCCGTGGCCGGCGAGAGCGCGCTGGCGCTCTTCTCGTAGATGAAGCCGGCGGTGATCATCACGATGAAGGCGAAGGAGCAGATGTAAACCGAGGCCATCCAAAGGCGCTCGCGGCGCGCGGTCCAGAGAGCTTTGCGGCGGGCGGCGCCGGCTGGGGGCAGTTCGACCGGCTGGCGGCTCTTCATTTCAAACAGCACCATCAGCGCGGCCAGCACGAGGATGGTGACGAAGAAAAAGAAATCGTTGCGGACGATGGGGCCGATGATGGCCATCTCCTGGCGCGAAGAGGGAAGCACGCCGTTCTCGGAGAGCTCGTGCAGGCCCGAAATTACAAGTTGCCCGGCCACCAGGAAAAGAATCGCGGTGGTGACCTTGAAAAATTTCTGCAGATTGATCTTGACGCTGCCCTTGACGAACATCAAGCCGAACAGCACGGCGACGACCACGCCCATGACGGTGCCGATGAAGCTCATCAGCTGGCTCGAGTTCAGGGTAACGGCGGAGAGGATTAGAACGGTTTCGGCGCCCTCGCGCAGCACCATGAGAAAGACGAAGAGGAAGAGGCCGATCCATGCGTCGCCACGGGCGAACAAGCCGACCTTGCCTTCGATCTGGCCTTTGAGCTTGCGGCCGGTCTTCATCATGAAGACGATCATGGTAACGACGAAGACGGCGGCGACCAGCATGACCCAGCCTTCGAAGATGTCTTCATTCAACTTAAAGCGAGAGAGAAGGACGGCCCCGCCGATCGATCCCACAAAAGCCGCGGCCAGTGCGGCGTAGACGGATTTGCGGAGATCGTTGCGGCCGATCTTGGCAAGATAGGCCAGGGTGATCCCGACAATGAGAGCCGCTTCGACGCCTTCACGGAGCGTAATGATGAATGCCTGGAGCATGGAGAAAAGCACCGCTTTCTAGTTGAAAATGAAATTCAATTTCAATATCAATAGGATACGGTTTCGAGTGGGGGGCGGTCAACGCAGTGAATCACGGATGGCTGTGATTTACATCACACGGGGAAACGGGGCATTGAATGGTATTTCGCGTCCCTGGAAACCTTGCTTGTGGGGTGCCGGGCGTCCCCGCCCGGCCGCCGAACTGCTGGACGGGCGAGACGCCCGTCGCTCCACTAGACCATACGCAAGAATCTGCGCGCCTGCTTCAGTTCCGGAAACATTTTCTCTTCAGCATGGAATTCGCGCGAATGTACGCATCTCCGGCTCCCCTTCAGTTTGACCGGGTGCTTCAAATGCAGCATCTCGTGGAAGAGGATGTATTCGACGGCGTAGCGCGGCACGCGCGGGTGGTCGAAGACGCGGCTGATGACGATGGCGTTGTGCGCGGGGTCGTAGTGGCCGAGGCTGCTGCGGGCGTGGTTCTGGCTCCAGGTGAGTTGCGGGCGTCCCATGAGTCCGTGGAAGAAGCGGCGGTTGAGGTCGTCGAAAATTTCTTCCAGATGGTAGTGGTGGCCGCGGGCGGAGCGGATGTGCTTGCGTCCGCGCATCTGGCGGATGAGGCGCGCTTTGGCGGCAACGTCGTGGCCGGCGACATAGCGGCGATAACGCGCGCTGTGGGCGCGCTCGACTGGCTGGCGATAGAGCTTGGCGAGCAGAATGTGCGCGATCGAGTGCAGGACGGGTTCGGGAGCGCCTTCGAGCAGGTCGGAGAGGCGCATGTAGAGCTCTCCCTGGCGGAGACGAATGGTGTTGTTGATGGAGACAAAAGGATAAAAACGAACGTGCAGGGGCGGCGCGGGCGCGCGGGGACGAAGTTCGCGATAGGCTTCGTGAAAGATTTCGGTGAGCTTTGGAGACACGTTGAGGGAAGAGTAGCACGGGGCAGCTGTCAGCCGTCAGCTATCAGCCGTCAGCTATCAGCCGTCAGCAAAACATCGTGAAGCGGTTTCCCCCTGTGAATCGCTGTGTTCCCTGTGCTGAAGAACTTTGCCGCGACCGCAACCGTGCTATTTCTTCTTTTTGCGCTTCATGTATTCCTCGACCTCGGCGACGGTTTTGCGGTGGTCTTCGGTGCTGGAGTCTACGGTGTCGAGCGCGTCAGTCAGCAGGAATTCGTACTGCTTCGCTTCGACGGCATTGGTGTTCGCGGAGTTCTTCAGGGCGCGCAGCTTGGACTGAAATTCGGTGTCGGCTTCGATGATAACTTTCAGCGGCTTGCGGATGTCGTCCTTGCGGCCAACGTACATGTCGATGTTGTCGTTGAGTTCGTCGTAGACGGCGAGGAAATCTTCCAGCATGTCGTGGGTCTGGCGGCCGCGCTCGGTGGCCTTGGGATCACTGCGCATTTGTTCAAGTTTGGTCATGCGATCGCGGGAAAACTTTACGTAAAGCTTTAAGCGCACGTCAGGGTCGAGCATGGCGTCGCGGAGCTGGTCGATCTCCAGCGGATTGAGGGGGTCGCGGCGGCGCTGGGCCGAAAGCGGGTTGACGAACGAAGAGAGGAGTGGGAGCATGAGCAGCAACGCCAACCCGAACGCGGTGCGCCAGCGCCGATAGAAGTCGGGCTTCATTTCTTCTCCCGCTTGTCTTCCTTGGCGAACATTTCTTTGAGCAGCGTGGTGCGGATATCTTCGAGGCGGTGGATGGCCTGTTCGACCGGAGCCTGGTCTTCGAAGGCGAGGGTGCGTTTGATGTCACGCAGCTTCTCCGCCATTTTTCGGACATCGATCTCGACATTCTTGAGGCGCTTCTTGGTTTGTATGGCGGCGTCGCGAGCTTTCTCGGAATAGGTGACAATGTCGTCGACGTCGGCGCGGGCCCGGTCAGCGTTGCCTTCGCTGTAGAGCTTGTCGGCATCGCGAAGCTGATGCTGAGCGATGCGGATGCCGAGTTCGGGGCGGTCTTCGGGACGCGCGCTTTCGAAGCGTGATTTGAGCTCGTCCACGGTTTCGTCCTTGGCGCCGTAGGCGGACGCGAGTGCGAGGAGAAGCATGGTAAAGGCAAGTCGGCGCATGGCAATCAACGCTTCTTGGATTCGATCCAGATCAGGCGATGTCGAGCTTTCCACTCATCATCAGGATACTTCCCATTGGCCGCATCAAGGAAGAGGTGATAGTACTGCGCCGCCTGCTTGTAGTCGCGCAGGTGGTCGAGGGCGGTGGCGCGCAGAAAGTAGCTGGCCGGGGTTTCGGGCAACAGCTTGGCGCGGACTTCGAGAGCCTTGATGGTGAGCGCATAGTTCTGGTTTTCATTGGCGGCTTTGGCAAGGCTGCCATAGGCATCGCCAAGGTCGGGTTTGATTTTCACGGTCGCTATGAATTCCTGTTGTGCGTCCGGAAACTTGTGCTCTTTGAGTAATACCTCGCCGAGAAGTTGATGAAGCTCGGCGTCATTGGGATGACCCTTGATAAGGTCGCGATACATCTGTTCAGCATCCGGCAGTTTCTTGGATTCGACGAGCAACTCGGCGAGATCGCGCTGCGCGTCGGAGTCCGCAGGCGCGAGTTTCAGCGCAGTTTGAATTTCTGTGATGGCGTCGTCTTTCTTGCCCTGCGCGGCGAGTACGCGCCCGAGTTGAAGATGAATGCCGGCGTCATCGGGGCGCTCAGCGGTCAGCCGGCGCAGCAGCGGTTCGGCATCGCCGAGGCGTCCGGACTTCATGTAGAGGTTAGTGAGGCCGATGGCGGCTTCCGTGTTGTGCGGATCAGCGTTGTGCGGATCGAGCGCCAGCACTTGTTTGTATTCGGCTTCGGCGTCGGAAAATTCCTTTTGACGCTCGTGCAGCAAACCGGCCGAGAGATGGGGTTCGGGATCCTTCGGCGTGAGCTCGGAGGCTTTGCGGTAAGCCTGGAGTGCTTCTTCCGGCTTTTTATTTTCGAGCACATGCGCGAGCGCGAGCCAGGCGCGGGCCTGACCTTCTTCTATGTGATCGGTGGGTTTGAGGGTTGTGGCAGCACGCAGGAACTGCTCAGCCTCGGGATTATTGGCCCGGACGAGCATCAGGCCAAGGTTGAGGTTGGATTCAAAAACGTCGGGCTTGGCGGCGACGGACTTGCGATACGCGGCGATGGCTTCGTCGGTGCGGGCGAGGCGGTTCAGAACGAATCCGAGATCGAACCATGCCTGGTAGGACCACGCCTGGTGATTGTTGGGATCTTTGTCTATCGCCTTTCTCAGCAACGTTTCCGCGCCGGTGAAATCGTTTTTCTGGATAGCATCTTCGGCCTGCGCGATTTCCGGCGGTGTGTCGTCGATGCGTTCCTTGTAATGGCGGACCGTGGTGTGAGTTTGCGCAAAGGCGACGCAGGCGGTTAGCACGACTACGACGAGCAGGATCGCGTGAGTGACCGAGCCGTTCATGCTGGGGCCGGGCGAGGACGCCGGGTGCTCCACGATTATTTTATTGCTCACCATTGCGTGCGCCGTTTCCGTTCAAGACTCGTTTCAGGTACTGTCCAGTGTAAGAGTCCTTCAGCTCCGCGATCGCTTCGGGCGGGCCGAAGCCGACGAGATTCCCACCGCGATCGCCGCCCTCGGGACCAAGGTCGATGACCCAATCAGCCGTTTTGATGACTTCGAGATTGTGTTCGATGACCACGATCGAGCCTCCCGCATCGATTAGACGGCGAAAAGCGGAAAGAAGTTTGCTGACGTCGTCGAAGTGCAAGCCGGTAGTAGGCTCATCGAAAATGTAAAGCATGCGGTGCTTGCGTTTGGGCGCGTCGCCGCCCTCTGCGTGACGGCTGGCCGGGCGCGTGCCGGGCTGCAGATGCGCGGCCAACTTCATGCGCTGCGCTTCGCCTCCGGAGAGCGTCGTGGCCGACTGCCCGAGACGCAGGTAGCCGAGGCCGACTTCATCGAGCACGCGCAATTTTTCCGTGAGGCGGGGAACGTCGGCGAAGAACTTGAGCGCTTCGCGAATGGTCAGGTTCAGAACTTCGTGAATGTTCTTGCCCTTGTAATGGATTTCGAGCACTTGCGCCTTGTAACGCGAGCCTTTGCATTCGTCGCAGATCAGCTCCACGTCGGCCAGAAACTGCATTTCTACGGTGACGGTGCCATCACCCTGGCAGTTGTCGCAACGGCCGCCGGGGACATTAAAAGAAAAATGCCCGGCAGGGAAGCCGCGCTTCTTGGCTTCCGGCAGCGAAGCAAACAGTTCGCGGATGATGTCGAACGCCTTGATATACGTGACCGGATTCGAGCGCGGAGTGCGTCCGATGGGCGATTGATCGACGAGGACGACCTCGTCGAGAAACTCATCGCCTTCGATGCTGTTCCACAAAATGGCGGAGGCGCTGCCAATCGTCTGCCGCTTCGCCGTGGCCAACGCCTGATAGAGGACATCATGGAGCAATGAAGATTTTCCCGAACCCGAAACGCCGGTAATCGCCACCAGCATGCCGAGCGGGATTTCCAGATCGATGTGCTTCAGGTTGTGCGCACGGGCGCCAGTGATGCGGAGTTTGTGCGACCCCGGCAGGCGGCGTCGCGGTGGAATCTGGATGTGAAGTTCACCGGCGAGATAACGGCCGGTGAGTGAGTGCGGCATCTTTATGATCTCGTTATAAGTGCCGGCGCCTACGACTTTGCCGCCATTTTCTCCGGCGCCCGGACCGAGGTCGAGAATGCGGTCGGCGGCGCGCATGATGTCGGGATCGTGCTCGACCACGAGAATCGTGTTTCCCAGGTCGCGCAGGTCGTGCAGGATTTTGATGAGCCGGTGCGTATCGCGGCTGTGCAGGCCGATGGAAGGCTCGTCGAGCACGTACAGTGTGCCGACCAGACGCGAACCGAGAGAAGTCGCGAGCTGAATGCGTTGCGCTTCACCGCCCGATAGCGTGGAGGCGAGACGGTCAAGCGTCAGGTATTCAAGGCCGACTTCGTTGAGGAAACGCAGGCGTTCCCGAAGTTCGATAAGCAGCCTGTCGGCAATCGCGGCTTGCTGAGTGGAGAGCGTGAGTTGGCCGAAGAAGCGAGCAGCCTCTTCAACCGTCATACTGCATACCTGGCAAATGTTCTTGCCTTCGATTTTCACCTGGCGCGCTTCCACGCGCAGGCGAGTCCCGCCGCACGTGGAGCACAGCGAGTATCCGCGATAGCGGCTGAGAAAAACGCGGACGTGCAGCTTGTACTTCTTGCGCTCAAGATACTGAAAAAATCCGCGGACGCCGCTGAAACCGTGGTCGCCATCGACGATCAGCTTTTGCTGCCCGGCATCCAGTTCGTACCAGGGCACGTCCAGGGGAATTCCGGCTTGGCGCGCGAAGCGCTTGAGTTCGGTGAACAGCGGCCTGTACTTTGGCTTGGTCCAGGGCTCGATCGCGCCTTCATTCAGGGTTTTGCCCTTGTCGGGGATGACGAGGTCGAGATCGATATCGATGGTGTTGCCGAAGCCCTGGCAACGTGGGCAGGCGCCATAAGGGTTGTTGAATGAAAACAGGCGCGGCTCGGGCTCTTCGTAGCGGCTGCCGTCATTCTTGCACTCGAAGCGCTGGGAAAAACGCAGGCGCTCGGGAGTCTCGCCATCGCCATCACTATCCCGAAGCGCGGGTTCGAAAATCACTTCGCCGGCTTCGCGATAGCCGATCTCGATCGCATCGACGATGCGCGAGCGCTGGTCGGCGGAGACGACGAGGCGATCGACCAGACCAAACACGGGTTCGGAAAAATTGACGTCGAGCAGCGATTCCGGAGTCGAGAACTCGAAGACCTGTCCGTTCTGAAACAGGCGGTTGAAGCCGCGTTTACGCAGATCGAAGAGGCGCGCCTTAATCGCGTCGGAAAGCAAATTAGGTTCCGCCGGCTTTTTCTTCACGCGAGGCTTCTTTGCGCTCTTCTCTTCAACCGGCGCTGCGGGAATGTGCGTCTGAATCGGAAAGAACACGTTGAGGCGAGTGCCTTCGCCCAGAGCGAGCAGGCGGTCGGCGACCTCGTCCACCGTATCTTTTTTCACTTCCTGGCCGCAGAGCAGGCAGTAAGTCCGTCCGACGCGGGCGAAGAGCAGGCGCAGGTAATCGAAGATCTCGGTAGCGGTGGCGACGGTGGAGCGCGGATTGCGAGTGGAGTTTTTCTGCTTGATGGCAACCGCAGGCGCAATGCCGTCGATCAGATCGACGTCGGGCTTCTCAATCCGCTCCAGAAACTGCCGCGCATATGCCGACAGCGACTCGACGTAACGCCGCTGCCCCTCGGCGTAGATCGTGTCGAAAGCAAGCGACGATTTGCCCGAACCGGAGACCCCGGTGACCACGGTCAGAGTGTTGTGCTCGATCTCAAAATCAATGTTCTTGAGGTTATGAACCCGGGCCCCGCGAACCACAATGCTATCTGTCGACATCTTCCCCTGGCACTACAGACGGATCAAAACTCGCAACCGAATCTTTCTATTATAAAGCGTCCGTGGTCGCGGGTCGTTAGTCGTTGGTCGTTAGTCGCTGGGAAAATCTAAAGTGCCAACTGATTTCCCGTAGAGACATGGCTTGCCGCGTCTCTACAGGCAGGGGAGCGATCAGCGAACGGCGGCTCGCTAACGACCAACGACTAACGACTGACGACCGCCCTCACTGTGCCGCGAACGAGAACAATACAAGGATGTAAATCCACAGGCCCGTCATGCAATGCCAGTACCAGGACGTAATGTCGACGACGATGCGGCGGGTCTCAACCGGGCGATGCAGCACAGACGCGA
>Ga0224555_1003339_pt1 | contig 16618 bp, 15 predicted proteins | sample 714S23034metaG_FD_180687 | JGI IMG/M metagenome (GOLD analysis project Ga0224555, IMG submission 180687) | Peat soil microbial communities from Stordalen Mire, Sweden - 717 S2 30-34 | ecosystem: Environmental > Terrestrial > Soil > Wetlands > Peat | place: Sweden: Norrbotten County, Stordalen...
GGCATTTGTGACATGCCAGCCAGCAGATTGACCATGACCGGAGGGAACAAAAAGATGAACCGCGCGATAAAAACCGTCTTATCACCATGCCGTTTAAAAAATCGTTCGGGCCACTTCATCCGTTCGGGCGTGAGATGGAGCCAGCGGATTTTTTCCAAGCTGCCCCGGCCCAGCCGCCGCCCCAGCCAGAAGGCACCGATGCCGCCCAGAAAACAGGCCGCCGTTCCGGCCACCATGGGTTGCCACAGTGAATCCGCAGTTTTCCCCAAAACAAATCCGGCTCCCAAAAGAATTGTTTCCCCCGGCAGGGGAAAACCGAGGTTGTTCAAAAACGCGACAATGAAGACGAGCACATATCCGTAATGAGGGATGTGAGGCAGAAGAGAATGCAACCAGTGGAGCATGTTCACCGCCCTTTCTGGATAATCGGGCACTTGAGCAGCCATTTTGGCCAGGCGTGGCGCTCAAGGAATGGCCGCTGTCGTTTCATGCGAAACATCCCAGCCGCCGCCCAGTGCTTTGATCAACTGGACACTCGCCGTCAGTTGTTCCATCTGGAGGTTCAGTGCCGTCCGCTGATTATTCAGCAGAGCGGTTTGTGCGGCGATCACATCGAGGTAAATGTCCAAGCCTGATTGGTAGCGGACGTTGGCGAGGTTCAGGTAGCGCTGTGACGACGCCACGGCGGCGTTCTGTTGCTGGAGTTCCTGCGACAAAATTCGCAGCGTCGAAAGATTGTCTTCGACTTCCTGAAAGGCGGTGAGCACGGTCTGACGGTAATTCGCGACAGTGCCCTGGTAGATCGCACGGGACTGTTCGGTGACCGCTTTGCGCAAGCCGCCGTCGAAAAGGGTTTGCGCCAGCGTTGCGCCGACGGACCAGACAAGGCTCGGACCGGAAAATAAATCTTGTATCGAGGTATTTTGGTATCCCGCCGCGCCGCTCAGGGTGATCGTCGGATAATAGGCTGCGCGCGCCACGCCAATTTGCGCATTCGCCTCGGCAACGCGGCGTTCGGCGGCGGCGACGTCGGGACGGCGTTCGAGAAGTTCGGACGGAACGCCGAAAGGAATGGCGATTGGTTTTGCAGTCAGCGAACAATCTGGGATGGAAAACGAGGAAGCCGGCTTGCCGAGGAGCGTTGCGATGGCATGTTCGAGTTGCGCGCGTTGGATGCCGAGGTCGGTGGCCTGCGCGAGCGTTGTATTGAGCTGCGTTTCAGCTTGCGCAACGTCCTGGTCAGACGCCAAGCCCGCGTCATACTGGGCTTGGGTCAGCTTTAGTGATTCCTGATATGCGATCACCGTTGCATCCAAAAGCTGCTTCTGCGCATCCAACACTCGAAGCTCAAAATAATCCATTGCCACTTCTGACTGAATGGTCAGCCGGACGTTTTCGAGATCAGCCAGCGTGGCTTGTGCTTCCAGCGAATTAGCTTTCACCGTGTTGCGAATACGGCCCCAGAAGTCCGGCTCCCAGGAGGCGTCGAATGGCAGCGCATATTCGGTGAACGTGGAAGAAGTCGGCGAAGAACTTGATGAATTTATCTGTTGACGGGACTCCGAGACCGAAGGACTGGCGGTGACGGTTGGGAAATACTGCGAACGGGCTTGTTTCACCACGGCCCGCGCGGCGAGAAAATTCGCCAGCGCAACGGCGACAGTCTGGTTGGAAACATTCACTTGGCTTTCAAAAGCATTTAGCTCTGGCTCGTGAAACATTTTCCACCATTGGCCGCGAAGCGCATTGTCCATTGGCTCGGCGGTTTTCCAGCCGTCAGTTGCTGATGCTTGCGCCGGCGTCATTTCTTTGAAGACAGCCGGGGTTTGAACGGATGGCTCCGCATATTTTGGCGCGAAGCTGCAGCCGGCGAATAGAGCCAGACACGCCAAGGAAACGATGACCATTCGGGTTTCGGTTTTCGGCAGTGAGAATAAGGTTTTCATCCAATGGTTCATGGTTACCCCCGGAAAATGTCGAACGGCTCGATTTTGAGAACCTTGCGGATTCCGATATAACTTGAGATTCCGGCAATCAGCAAAACCATGCCGAAGGCCAGCCCCAGGTTCCAGAACGTGATCGTCGCGGCGTAATTTGGTAATCTGGATTTGGCAAGGACGATCATCAACGTCACCATGCCGATGCCGAGGCCGTAGCCGATCATGGCGGTAAAGAATGCCATGAAGAGGATCATGTAAATCAGCTCCCGTCCCTTGGCCCCGATGGCTTTCAACGCGCCAAATTTTTCCAGGTTTTCCAAGATGAAGGTGTAGAAAGTCTGGCCCGAGATGGACAAGCCGACGACAAAGGCGATGATGGTCATCAAGAGGATGTTGGTGCCAATGCCCGTCTGGTAAACGTAGAAATTGCTGATCTTATTGTCGAATTCATCCTTGGTGTAGGCGACATAGCCGAGTTTGGCCACCTGCTTTTTGATCCCGGCGATGGCGGCGTCGTTCTTCGGCTGCATCAGAACATAGGATAAGGTGAACCGCGTCGAAGGCAGGTATTCGACCGCCCGGTTGTAGGTGGTATAGAGCGTCGGCACACCATTCAGTCCGTTGGAAACGACTTTGGCGATGCCCACAATCCTTCCGCGATGGTCATTGAGTTCAAACGTGGTGCCGATTTTTGGATCCCCCAGCTTGGATATTTCAGGATCGTCCACCACGAAGAATGTATTGTCGGCATAAATGTCCAGAATATTGCCTTGTTCGAGTGCGGGCCGGCCAAACAGGCTGCTGTCGTCCAGGCCAACCACATTGACCCCTTGATAGGCGCCACTGGCGAGCTTGACCAGCGCGCCGCCCATGAAGAGCGGCACCGCATAGCTGACCCCGTCCATGCTGCGCGCCGCGTCCAGCACGTATTCCGGCATGGGGATCGGACTGCTGGCCGTATTGACCGCCGGATCCATGATCCACATCGCGGCACCGATATTAGTGACCGGCGAAAAAGCCTTGTTTAGAATGCCGGCAAACAAAGCGGTCATTTCCATCATTAGGAACACGGCAAAGGTGATCCCGATCAACAACGCAAAAAACTTGCCTCGATCGTTGACCAGCAGCTTGAAGCCAATCCGCAGTATGCCGCTGTATCGCATATTAGAAATTGTTTGTAGCGTTTGTTCCGGTTGCTACTTGGCCGATGAAAACATCCACCATCTGGCCGGGATAGACCGGGGCATCCTTTTTCTCAAAACGGAAAATCACCGGAAGCACGCGCAGATCCACCTGCTCCTGTTTTTCATTGGACAGCTCGATCTTGGGCGAGATGTAGGGCTGCACCCGGACGAACTCCAATGGCACCTTGATGTCCGTCCCGGTGATTTGCATCTGCGCCTGAATATGCCAATGCGACGGCAACCGTGAGACGAGTATCTCGTCCACATAACAGCGCACATCCATGAAATCTTGCGGCCCGCTCATGACCACGAGCGGGTCGAACAGCTCGGTGTAGGTGTCATAGTTGCCCTGTGGCGACACATAGCCACCGACTGCCGTGTTGACCGCCAGCACGACTCCGTCCACCGGCGCTTTTACCGAATAGTATTGCAGCAGCGCGTTGGCGGCCTTCAGTGCGGCAGTCGTCTGGGTGACGGCATCTTCCGCCGTATCCAGCACGTCTTTGCTGACCGATTTCGGGTCAATATCATAGGCGGCGCGACGCTTGACGTATTGGTCGCGTGCCGCTTTCAGGTTGGCTTCAGCCAGTTCCGTGCTGGCTTTCTGCAAAGAATCTTCAATGGTGAAAAGCAGAGTGCCAGCCTTCACCTGCTGGCCTTCCTGCACCAGCACCCGGGTGATCGGGCCGGATACTTGCGGGAAGATATTGATGTTGGCCCCGTTCGGCTGTTCGCTCTCAATCATGCCATTGGCATAGATGGCCGTCTCGAACGGGTTGCTCACCGGCTTAAACACAGGTGGCTGCGGCTTCCGTTCCAGGCCAAAAACATAGGCGGCAACCAATCCGGCCAGAATGCCGATGATGGCGATGGCAAAAATGATCTTGTTTCCGATTTTCTTCTTGGGCGCAATGGCTTTGGCTTCAGATTTGGCCTCGGTCTTAACTTCAGTTTTAGTTTGAGCTTTGATTTCAGGCGCGGATTTGGCCGCTTTGGCATCATGTGTCAGTTCGATCGCTTTGGGGTCGGGCTTGGGTGTGGCGGTTTCTGGCTTTGGCTCAACCGCTTTAACTTCGGGATTAGGTTGGTCGGTATTCATTCGGTTCCCTTGTCTTCGGCGGTGAGATGTCCATCTTCCATGTGAAGGATACGGTCCGCATATTCGTTGATGCGCGCATCATGGGTGACAATCATGATGCAACGCTTTTCATTAAGAATTTTCTCTTTGACGAAGGCGATGATCATTCTCCCGGTGTCACCGTCCAGGGAAGCCGTAGGTTCGTCGAGAATCAGAATCTCCGGCTGGCTGATGATTGCCCGCGCAATCGCCACGCGCTGCTGCTCGCCGCCTGAAAGTTTTACCGGCAGAATTTCGCCCCGGTCTTTCAAACCGACTATCTCCAGGTATTGCCTCGCCTCGGCGATGGATTCATCCCAGTTGCGCTGCTTCAGGATCAGCGGGATCGCGACATTCTCGGCCGTGGTCAGCCGTGGAAACAAATGGTAATCTTGAAAGACGAAGCCAATCGTGTTCAAACGGAAATCCGCCAACTGGTCATTGTTCAGCGTCCAAATATCGGCTCCCTTGACTTTGACGTTGCCGTCGTTGGGCCGCAGGATGCCGGAAATCATGCTGAGCATCGTGGTCTTGCCGCTGCCGGACGGCCCGACGATGAACAGCATTTCGCCAAAGTGCGCGACCAACCCGACCTGATTCACCGCCGTCACCCTGGTCTCGCCTGCGCCAAACCATTTGGTCAGACCGGTTGCAACAATTGCCTCATGCTCGTTCGTTTCAAGTTTCACTGGGTCGAAGTCCAAGAATCATTAGAGTCATAAATGGTCATGGCCCTGGCGATCTTTCCGGTCTTGGTTCCGAGGTTCTTTTGATAAATCGTGCCCTGCTGATTGACGATGAAGGTCATCACGCCTGTGTTCCCCCATTCGGCCGGCCACGCGACCAGCGCAAATCCGGCAATCATGTGTCCGTTGATGATGTAATCATACTTGCCGCCGGGTGCGTGTTTTCCCTGGCGGGTCAGGATTTTGAAATAATAGCCGTGATAAGGTGCCTCCTCGTCGTTCAGCATTTTGGCCGTGCGATGATAACCGTCCACCCGCGCCTGCGCGATGAGCGGCCCCAAAGGACTTAATTCTTCGCCCAGTTGTTTCGCCGGCCAGAAGAGTCCGTCGTGAGTGCCGGGTGTGCTGCGCAGGAACTGGGCGTAGGCCAGCACGCCGTCCCCCAGACGATCCTGGCTGGCATATTCACGCTGGGCTTCCACATACGCATTGCAAACATTGATCGCGCCGATTTCGTCCCGGCCGATGCGGCGGGCGAGGATTTCTTCACTGCCGGCGGCGGTATCGAAGAGCCACTGGCCATTCTGCTTCACCAGCGGAATGGGAAACGGCCAACCATTCGTCCCGACTTCCAACGTGATGTTGGAATCAGAATTGGTGGTGAGCACAGTTTTTTCCGTCAGGTGCTGGACGAACATCTTATATTCTTCGGTGGCCTGGACCACATCGGGTGAAATCAATTCATGTCCTGCCGGCCCGAAAATCAAATGCAGCGCGTTGGTATCATGATTTGTGGCTGCCGCCACCAACGCGTTGACGGCGTCGTTTGGTGAATTGAAAGTCAGCTCCTCTTGCGCAGCGACGCAAATGGGCAACATCAAACCCAGTCCCATTGCCAGCATTGAAGCCGGACGCAACCCTGTGAATAATTTTATTTTCATCGGCGAAATTGTTTTGAAAATCATAGGAATTAAAATTAGCGCCTGTCACCGCGACCACCGCCACCACCATGGCTGCCACCGCCGCTGCCGCTGAAACCGCCACCACCAGAAGGTGCTGGCCGTGAAACCGGCGCAGAATGGGTGACCGACTGCATACTTTGCTGGCCGCGATTGCTATAAGTTCTCGTATCACTCGGACTTTGTATGCCCATGAACGCCCCGTTTGATTCCGGCCGGCTGATGGTTGCGGCGTGTTCATCGGGAGCGGGCGTGGGTCGGGAAATGCTGGTTGAACGTTCGCCACTAAAGTCATTGACCGTCCCGCCACGCGCGGGCGCGGGACCGGAACTATTTATTGAGCGTTCATCTCGCTGTGCTGCCGGGTGGGCCAGCTCTTGTCTTATGACGGACGGCGACACCGAACGCGAAATCGCGTCCCCGCCATAACCCCGGTCGCCACGGTTGGCCGCGACCGCGCCGGGATGATAGTCAGCTCGCCAGACGCCCGTATGCCCCATGTCCCGCTGACGAGACGGTTCATGCCACCAATTGGCCGGACGCGAATAGCCGTTGCCCCAGAAAATGAGATCGCCGGCTCCCCAATTACAATCGTAATCCATCCATATCCCGAACGGCCAGCCAATGCCAAAAGTGATGAAAGGCGGGCCATACGCGGTGTCATAATATACCTGGTCCGGCTGATAGACGGGGACATAAATCACTTGGGGATCCGCCGGAACAATTTCAATGTCACTGCCGTCAGTAATCACCTGTTGCTGTGGAGAGGATTGCAAGTTGCCCAGTTTGGAAGCCGTGGTGCGCAGCCGTTGGATGGCGTTCATCACGTCCGGCTGTTGATTGAGAAAGGCCTGTCCCGTCTGGGTCGTCCAATTCAAGTTGTCATCCATCCATTTCAACACACTGGGATAGCGGGCCACGGCCTGGACGCTGGCATCCCAGGGCTGCTGCGCAATCAGGCTGGGGTCGCCGCCGCCGGTGATATAACGGTCAGCCAGCACGATTTGCGTTGGCAAGGTGGATGCCGGCAGAATTTCGGCAATCAGCGGGTCGGGATAAAGCGCAATCGGTCCCAACAACTGGTCCAGTTGCGCGGCGGGCAGCGTTTGATAGGCTGGCATCGGCGGCGGAACCGCCGCCTGCGCCCACACCGACAGGACCGCACCGGTCAGCAGACACACCAGAACAGGAGTTTTGATCAATAAATTCATTGTGATTTTAGAATTTTAACCGGCCAATTTGTTTCATCACACAATGACTATAAGTCGAAACCTTTGGCCGCCACTATGGGGTGTTCACCCCATCGCAGGAGTCGGAATAAACTGTTCAAACAATGATCACCAGTGTAGTAGCTATACCGGCGAGGCTTGACACGCACCACATTTTTTCCGTGGACAAGTTTTATTGGGAAGGTTCGCAGACGCGACCGCATTTCACCCTCCGGCTTCGTGAATTGCGGTGCCGTGCATACCGCTCCGTTCCGCTTGGCAAGGACACTACGAAACCGGCTCAAACAGAAGCGCTCACCATTGAGCGCGAGTTGGGCAAAAAGGCGCGTTACGGTGGCGGGGTATTCAGCGAACGATGGCAATAGAGATTTGAATTATGAGAGCGCCCCTGCCGCTTGGCAGACTCCATTTTTTTGGGCGGCCATCTGCCTTCGCCGGTTTCCGTTTGGATGCCATTCGCACTGAACGGGCATTTCTGAAATAGGAGCGCGGAACATCTTTGTGGAGTCGCGGGATTTTAGAAATGCCCGTTGAGTGCGCCGCCGTATAGGTTCGGTCGGATGCGGCGATTTGTCTGGCCGGTTGCTGAAACCTGGAAGCAAGCCGGCCAGTCAAATCGCCGGGCTTAACCCTGCTGCCAGTGCGGTTTCTTCCATTGGGCAATTGCGCGGGCAACCTCCTTGAAATTGGTGATGCGCCATTTCGCTACGTCGCCCACCAATGAAGTGCGCTTTTGCAATGCCGCTGCTGGACTCCGGCGAGCCTTACGCCGAGCCGCCATGCGACTTTGCGCTTTCTGTCTTTTTACTGCACTGAACGATATTTTTTTCACGGATGGCCAGACATTGCCCGGCATCCTAGCCGCGCAATCGTTTTCTCTGCGGCCGGGTCAACGTGCCCAACCATATGCGCGGCGTGTAGATGTCAATGCCGAAAGGTTTTTCCAACACCGTCAAATCCCGGTCGCGGGCAATGATCGAGCAGCATTCCCGCTCGCCCAAAGCCGCCTCAATGAATTTGTTGTCCTTGGGGTCGCAGCACACTTTTTCTTGAAACGGGATCGGCGTAACCCACAAGGCTGACGTTCGCAGGGTATTCAACCAGAGCGAGGTATCCGTGGTGAAGGGCTGCTCCTGTTTCACCCGTTCCAAAACCGCCTCGTATTCGGCCAGAATTTCTTCGGTCATCACTGGCGTTATTATGCCGCACAACCATGCCTTGAGGCAAAGGCGCGGCTCGTGACGCCAGAAGACGCCCGCCACGAAAACACCGGTGTCAATGACGGCCAGATTCATCACGCACCTGGCGCAATGCCTGATTGACAATGGCTGCCGCCTGACGAGGGGAATGTTTGCCGACGGGTGTTTGCCTCAAAAGTTTTCGGACGGCCTCTCGTCCGGGAGGCTTGATGGGACGGATCAACAGGCCGTCCTTGCCCAGGTCAAACACGTTCAGGGGACCGCCGCGCTCCAACCCTTCCCGTTCACACCACGCCAGCGGAAACACCGTCTGGCGTTTGCTGGTCAGGGTCATGGTCATCGTTTTTATCATGGTAAGGATTTATTACCTAAAAAACCTCATTTGTCAAGGGTTTGACCCGGATTTCACCTGTAAAATATTGTGCCCCTGATACACCAGACAGGCAAAGTTTCCTGCCAAACTCTGCAAATGACGATGAAAAACATGAATCAAAACATGGCCGGCGGCGGGCGGACGGTAAAGGCGAAATTCCGCCAATGCGAGATTCGCGGGCAGAGGCGGCAGCGAGGGCGGTTTCCCTCAAATCATTTTTTCGCTGTAAGGATTTATTACCAGAAAAACGCAATTTATCAAGGGTTCCGCCGGAATTAGCTGGTAGTATTTTGTGCAAACCTTGCGCCAAGCCGTTGAAATTTTCTGCCAAACTTGTCAATTGACGATGAATAACAAGAGTCAAAACCATGCAAGGGCAAGGCCAGTGGCGCGGTTGGAAGAACTGAAACCTTCCACGTCCACGGTTGTCGCCCATAAAAATCGGATGGATGCCAGAATTGTTTTTGGCGGGTGGCCGCTACGAAACCATTCTCATTTTCCGGTGGCTTCCATCGGCCACTACGGACGGAAATTCACAACCGCATTTTGTTTCATTTTGAAACTTTTGCCGGTTTGTCTTCGGGCAGCATTTCACTTTGGTGGCCGGATTAACAGTTCAAACGAAAAAACACTTTGTTCGGAAAATGAACTTTGTCTTTTGAAAAATAGTTAAAATCGGTTCTATGTTCACTGCCGTAGCGCATAAAAATCTGACGGATGCCGAGAAGTATTTCGACGAGCATCTGGCGCAGAACGATTACTACGCCGCCGGTGAAATCCGTCCCGGCCAGTGGATCGGCGCGGGTGCGAAACGCTTGGGATTAACGGTTGAAGTCACGCGCGACCAGTTTCATGCGCTCTGCGAAAATCAAAATCCAAACGATGGCGAACGGCTGACGCAGCGGAGCCAGAAGGAAGGCCAGCGCCGGGTGTTTTATGACTTCACCTGTTCCGCGCCGAAATCGGTTTCGGTGCTCGCGGTCACGCTGGACGACCAGCGATTGATGGAAGCGCATGAGGAAGCCGCCAGACTCGCGTTCCGCGAACTCGAAACCTTCGCCGCGACTCGCATCCGCAAGCATGGCATTGAAAACCGTGACCGTGTGACCGGCAACTTGGTGGCCGCCTCATTTGTGCATGACAGTTCCCGCGCGCTTGATCCGCAGTTGCATACGCATTTCACGGTTTTCAACGCGACATTCGATGAACGTGAACACCGCTGGAAAGCCCTGCAAGCGCGGGGCATGTATGACGCGATTCGTTACGGCACAGCGGTTTATCGGAATGAACTGGCCAGGCGGGTGCAACAAATCGGCTGCCGGATTGCTCCGGCCAAATACGGTTTTGAAATCGAGGGCGTGGGCGATGAAATACTGAAACGGTTTTCCAAACGGGCGCAGCAACGTGACGCGGTGGTGCAGGAAATGGAAGAAAAGTTGGGACGCAAACTTTCCAACGATGAAATCTCACATGCGGTGCATCAGAGCCGGGCAAGGAAAATTAAGGGCATTTCCACGGCGGAAGTGCGTGAACGGCAGTTGTCGCAATTGTCAGCAGATGAGCGGCAATCGCTGCAAACACTCCGCGCGTCGGCTCGTCCATCGAGCCTGCCGCACATTGCGCTGGTGGAAAATCAGGTTTTGAACCATGTCGTCGCCCATGTGTTCGAGCGCAAATCGGTTGTGCCGGAACATGAACTGTTGAATGTGGCGTTGTCGCATCGCCTGGGCGATGTGGATTTGAACCACTTGAAAACGGCGGTGAAACATTCACCAAACTTGGTGAAAACGGAGCGCGGATTTTCAACCAAGGAAATTGTGGCGACGGAATTGGATTTAATCCAGACGGTCAACGCGGGCTGTGATTCGGTTGCGCCGTTGCATCCCGGTTATCGGCCTGCCGGCTGGCTCGGCGAAGATCAACGCCGGGCAATTTACCATGTCCTGCGCACAAGTGACCGGATTACGGGACTGCGCGGACTGGCTGGCAGTGGTAAAACCACGGCATTGCGTGAACTGGTCGCCGCCTGCAAAGAGGCAAAGATTGAACCGCTGTTCTGTGCGCCAACGGCGGCAGCAACCGAGGTTTTGCGCACCGAGGGATTCGAGGCGGTGACACTGCAAAGTTTGCTGCTGACGAAACCGGCGTTGTCTGTCCGTCAGTTGGTGGTGCTGGACGAAGCCGGGGCGGTCGGGATGGACGACATGAAGCGGCTGTTTGACCTGGCGCGGGACGCACGCATCGTGCTGTCCGGCGACACCGGCCAGCACGCCTCGGTCGCGCGTGGTGACGCGCTGCGGATTTTGGAGAATCATTCGGATTTTCAATCGGGACAACTGACCCGCATCCGGCGGCAACGCAAAGTCGAATATCGCCGGGCAGTTGAACTGGCCGCGCAGAAAAATACCAATGAAGCGTTCGCACAATTGGAACGCATGGGAGCGGTAACAGAATTTTCAGGCGATCAATTGCACGGTGAAGCTGTGCGGTCGTATGTAAAAGCATTGAAGCAAAACCAATCCGTGCTGCTGGTTGCGCCGACGTGGAATGAAATCGAGGCGGTGACGGAAAAAGTCCGTGCCGCGTTAAAAACGTCCGGTCGGCTGGCGGGTGACGAAAAGGAGTTTCAAGTTTTTGATTCATTGTCATGGACGGAAGCGCAGAAGCGCGATGCGCGGCAATATCGTCCCGGCCTGGCGATTCGGTTTCACCGGCAAAAAACTGGTTTTGTCAAAGATGAAACCGTCGCGGTGGTCGCCGTCGAAAATGACGCCTTGAAAGTCCAACGCGCGGACGGTTCCGAAAGTATTTTCCATTTGGGTCAAGGCTCTGCCGTGTTTGATGTGGGGGAGAAACGGAAGTTGAAAGTGGCCGCTGGCGACAAGCTGCTGCTGCAATCGAACTGGCAGAAGAGATTCGTCAATGGCGAACTCGTCGAGGTGCGGGCGATTCAAGGTGAATCCCTGGTGCTGGCCGATGGCCGGGTGATTCCAGAGAATTATCGCACGTTCACGCACGGCTACGCCGTCACGTCACACGCCGCCCAGGGCAAGACGGTGGATGAAGTGTTGGTCGTCGCGTCGTCGCGTTCGCTGCCGGCGATCAATCAGCAGCAATTTTACGTCAGCATCTCGCGCGGGCGCGATGCGTGCCGCGTGTTCACTGATGATGCCGAGATGTTGCGCTCGCACGTCACCCGTTCCAGCGCGCGGCTGGCGGCGGTTGAGGCCATGCCGCAAAGGGACTTCCTCCAAACCATTTTGCAGCGCGGCAATCGTTTTATGAAACGGTTCCACCAGCGCATTGCCCGATCCATTTCAACGGAAACAACTGAAAGGAGCAGCCATGAAATCAAGCCAACTGAACACCAGCGACAATCCACCCGCCATATCAGCGTCTAGCCCGCGTGATAATCCCTGCCTTGAAAGGGATTCCACCATCGCCGCGCTGGAAGCAATTGCCGATGACGGCGTCAGCTACCTGCTGCCTTACGCGCAATTTTTGTATGCGGAAAAAATTCCCAACCCAGCCTTGGAAAAGGTGCCGGATGCGCCGCCGGAAAAGGTGCTGATTCATTTTGCCTGTGCCGATGTGGTCGTCCTGGGCAGCGGCCTCAAGCGGCTGGCGCAGGAAATCCAGAAATATGAATTGAAATTTGTGAAGTCGGCGGATCGGCGGTTCGCCGCCACGTTGAAAACCCACATTGCCGCCGTCACCGTCACTTTAACCAAGGAAAATATATGAATCCCGAACGCAGAGATTTTCTCAATTTGCTTTCGCCGCCCGGACGAAGCAACACCGATGAGACCGCGTGGAAATTAGGCTTTGAAACCGACCATATCGCCATTTTGGTGAGTGAAGGTATGCTCAAGCCGCTGGGTAATCCCCCGCCAGGTTCCATGAAGTTCTTTTTTACGGCCGAGATTGAGCAAAAGAAAAATGACCGTAAATGGATGACCAAGGCAACCGAACTCATCCGATTAAAGATCAAGGACAAGAACGAACGCGCCGCCAGAAGCCGGGCGCTCAAAGGTTCAGTGCCCGCAACCAACGGCAACGCAACCAATGGAAATAATTCCCGTGACCGTCATTCCTAGCGGCGTGCCTCGCGCTTCCATGATACGGCGCGCGGTCGCCGTCAAGGTCGCGCATTCCGCGCCTCCACCTGTGACCGCGCCCGCTTGCGCCGTGGGAACCGCTTTTAAGAATCACGCCGCGCAATCTGCATCGCCAATGGTCATTCCCAATAATCGTCATCGTGATCGCAATGCGCAGAATAGTGCGGTGGCTGATCGAACGTGTCCGGGGGCGGTGGCGGCGGTCCCGGCAGATGAATAAAAAAGGCTGGCCGGACATGAATGGTGGATTTTCCTCCTTTGCGTCGCAATGCCCCGCTCAATACCCATGCCAAAAGAGCCAGCAAGACATATATGATCCCAATGAGAAAATAGAGCGCGTGTTCGTGAACGAATGCATCAAGGTGTTTCAATGCCGACCCTTCCAGTTCAAGTGCTTTTATTTGCCAAGATTGCATGATGTCCTCCTATGCGGCTACGGCGGATGCCGCTGGTTCGGTGTTCCGGTTTCCAATGATGGCCTTCTGTTGCCGTTCGTATTCACTCAAAGACGGCATCTCCACCGGCGCCTTGCGAGAATACGCCCGCGCCATCGCCCGGCTGTTATGCCCAAGATTTACCTGGGCATACCGTTCGGGATAGCCCGCCGTCTTTGCGCGTTCCGCCCAAGCGTAGCGGTAGCTGTGCAACGAGACGCCCTTGATACCAAGTCCATTGCAGCGTTGTTTGAATTCCGTGGCGCGGTCGCCTGAACGGACGCTTCGCAAATATGGAAACAGCGGGCCGGTTCCCGGCAGGTCGCGCAAGACTTCCTCCATGTCTTGATCCATACGCATGATGGCAATCGAGCCGGTCTTCCGGCGCGCATAGCTAATGACGTGGTGTTCCCAATCAACATCCTCGGCGTTCAAGCCGGCCAGATCGGATTGCGATGCGCCCAAGTGCCAGGCCAGTTTATAGAACGCCTTGCGTTCGGGATTTTGTTCGCGGGCGACGATGGCCAGATGTTCGGCCAGCGTAATACCGCGCTTCTCTTTGAACTCGACGGCGGGCCACTGGCGTTTCGGCACGAGCGGCCACGGCAGCCAGTTCATGTCCACACAGAAGTTGTGCAGCCGCCGGAGATAAACATTCGTCGAGACCGTCCCCATTTGCAGAACTTTCAAAATGGTTTCGGCTTTCGTTTCGATGATGACCTGCGGCAGCAACATGGCGAATGCCTTGTCCTTCGCGGCGGTTTTCCAGCGGTGCTGGTTCGCCCCCTGTTTGGTGCCAATCAACGATTCAATGGCATTCCGCCATGTCCGGGTGGTGATGCCGTTGTCGCTACCCGCCAGATACGCCTTGGCAATCTGGAGATTCAGCACCGGCTGGCGTTCGGAATTATTCTTGGCTTCGATGATCTGTTTGGCATCGTCGGCGTTGGTGGTGCCGAGACTGGTGCGCTTGCCGGTCGTGGTGTCCACGCAGTAGTAGGCTCCGCCACGGATTCCACGGCAGATGAGACGGTAACGTGTTTTCATATTTTTCACGCAACCGCGAGAATAACTGAGGCCGAATCCGAACAGGTAGCAGATAGGCGGCGGATAATGCCGGACTATGCTGGTTTCCTACGGATTGGAAAATTGGTGTCCGTTTTGGTGTCCTTGTGGACTCCTGCACCTCTTAACCCATTGCTGCACTCACAGTTAGGATTGGAGGCGGAGGTCGGAATCGAACCGACGAATGCAGCTTTTGCAGAGCCGTGCCTTACCACTTGGCTACCCCGCCACAGGGATAGTGAGCTTAATTTTCTTTCGCGTCCGAATCAAGTTAAGTTTCGGCCCGACCACTGCTCAACCGCCAAAACCCAGTTCATGTCGCCGCCGCCAAAGTTCCCTCGGCTTGAAAATTCCGGCGGGGGTGATGATGCCGGTGATGAGTTCCGCCGGCGTCACGTCAAAACCCGGATTGCGCGCACCGCTCGATGGATTTGCCACGCGCACATAACGACGTAATTTTGGACTTTGGACTTTGGACTTCGAACTTTCAACAATGCCCCACGCGCCGAGCACTTCGCCCTCACTCCGCTCTTCAATCGGAATGTCAATACCGCATTTCAAATTCCAGTCAATCGTCGAAAGTGGAATGGCGACGTAAAACGGAATCTTGTGCCTCGCGGCCAGCACCGCCTTCGTGTAAGTTCCGATTTTGTTGGCGACTTCGCCTGTGCGGCCAAGCGTTCGGTCGCTGCCGACGATAACCAGATCAATTTCGCCGCGCTGCATCAAATGTCCGGCGGCGTTGTCGGCGATGATCTGATGCGAGATTTTCTGCTGCGCCAGTTCCCAAGCTGTCAGCGTCGCGCCTTGCGAACGCGGTCGCGTTTCGTCGCAGAAGACGTGGAATTTTTTCCCGGCGGCTTGCGCGGCATACATCGGCGCGGTGGCGGTGCCGATGTCCACGAAGGCGAGCCAGCCGGCGTTGCAGTGCGTGAGGATTCTCATGCCGTCATGAATCAGCTTCGCGCCGTGCCGCCCGATTTCTTCGCAGTGCCTCACATCTTCATTCGCAAATTCCTCGGCGGCGGCAAGCGCGAGCGATTGTTTTTCCGCGATGGATTTGCCACGCGCCATTTCGCGGCGGACGTCGTTCATCGCGTTGACGGGATCAACGGCAGTTGGCCGTGCGGCTTTCAAAGTTTGAAAAACAATTTCGTCGTGCGCGGAAAATTTCTTCAAGTCATTTCCGCGAAATGCCAGTGCGCCTTGCGCCAGTCCATAAGCCGCCGTTGCGCCAATTGCGCCCGCGCCGCGAACGATCATGTCGCGGATTGCCGCCGCCGTTTCCTTGAAACTTTTCGCGGGAACAATTTTGAATTCGTGCGGCAGCAATCTTTGTTCGATGAGCAAAACGGAATTGCGCGCCCGGTCAAATGTGACGGTCCGGAAATGCTGTGTGCGTCCGTGGACGGTGACGTTCATTTTTGGTGAATCGTTGGTTTGTTGAACTGTTGAACCGGTTTAACGATTCAACCATTCACGTTTCAGCGGGCATTGGCTTTCAACCGCCGGATTTTTTCCTTGAGGTCGCGGTAGGCCGGCTGCTGGCGGAATTTTTTCAAGTCCGGGTCCCTGGCGAGCCACGCGAAATCGCGGTAGCCGAGGCTCAACGCCTTTTCCAGCGCGAACGCGGCGCGGTCGAACTGGCCGGTGAGCGAGTAGCTGCACGCGAGGTTGTAAAACACGAGCGGACTTTCGGGTTCGAGCCGCGCGAGTCGTTCGTCCACGTTCAAGCCTTCGTTGAAGCGCCCGCGCTGCGTGTAGTGGTCGCCGAGCAACTGGAGCGCGTCCACGTAATTCGGATCGCGGCGGACGATTCCCTCCATGAATTCAATTCGCGTGTCGAGGTCGCGCTGGCTGGCGCGGCTTGTCCTTTTTCTGCTGCTGCTTTTTAACGGCATACGACACGGCGAAATTGGAGAACCCGCGCCGCCAAGTCAAGCGGCGGAATGTTAAAAACTTTTTGTGGCGTTGCGCGGCGCGTTGTGCAAAATGAAAATGACTTCATTCAGCATGAATAATAATATGAAATGTTTTGTCACAGGCGCTTCCGGCTTCATCGGCTCGAATCTCGTCCACGAACTCGTCGCGCACGGGCACAGCGTGAAGGCGATGGTGCGCGCGGGAAGCAATTTGAGCGGACTCGACGGCACGCACGCCCAACTCGTCACCGGCGACGTGCTGGACCGCAAACTGCTCGAACGCGAGATTGACGGCTGCGACTGGTGCTTTCACACGGCGGCGATTTATCAATTGTGGATGCCCGATTATGCGCCGATGTATGAGGTCAACGTCGAAGGCACGCGCAACGTCC
>Ga0224555_1003340_pt1 | contig 16614 bp, 13 predicted proteins | sample 714S23034metaG_FD_180687 | JGI IMG/M metagenome (GOLD analysis project Ga0224555, IMG submission 180687) | Peat soil microbial communities from Stordalen Mire, Sweden - 717 S2 30-34 | ecosystem: Environmental > Terrestrial > Soil > Wetlands > Peat | place: Sweden: Norrbotten County, Stordalen...
GTTTCGAGGCTACATCCAGGTTCGCTCGCGCTGCGACCCGCAGGTTTGCTCGACTCCCTTACGGAGCCTTTGTCAGGAAACTTAATGCTTCAGGTTACCCTTAACACCTCCCTCAAGCTACATGGGCAAACTACCGAACTCCCATGGTCGGACTTTAACCGACAAGTTATACGTTTTACACGGCATACAATGGTAATCTTCAATTCTGATAACTGCCATCTACTGAAACTAAGTAGGTAAAGAAAAGAAAAGTAGGCATCAATCGGATGAACCTTAAAAAAGCCGCCTCGCAAGGCGGCTTTTTTAATAGTCTGTTGCACTGGATCATCAGCAGGATGTGTAACGTTTTTTCATATCGTCCAGAGCGGCATAATGTTTTCTTTCCTCAATGATAATCTTTTCAATAGTATCGTGCTGCGCCTGGGGAACAAGATTCTTGATTTCATGATAATACAGAATGGAATCCAGTTCGCGCTGCATCGCAAAATCAAAGGCGGCAATGGTATCTTTTATATTAGACAGTTCTTTGTCCATGGCTTCTTTAGTAAAAATTATATTATTATCAACATAAGAGCGCAAATAGGCGCTGTATTCTCCCGCGTAGCTCTCGGGCGGATTGTATTTTTCCATTTTCGCGAAGATTCCTTCAAAAGTTTTTTTATGAGCAGCTTCCGCCTGCGCCAAATGGGCAAAAAGTTTTTTGGCTTCTTCCTGTTTGGCGATCTGTTCGGCAAACTTATAAAAATTAATGCCATTTTCTTCAATTCTGATGGCAACTTCCACGATGTCGCTTGCTTCGAAAACCTTCATACTAAAGCCTCCTGATTTTAATGAGACCCAAGCTTCAGAAACAAAGTGCATAACCTAAAGGTCATCTGCGACTGAAGCTTGCTGGTCGATTTATCCCGATAGCGAAGCGTATCGGGATAGAATCAACACCCTGCAAACCTAACACAGGGTAAAATGATTCTATAAAATAACTTCATCACATTTTTTTATTTAATGCAATACCTTTACATGAATTAAGCTACCGGGAGCAAGGCCGGTTTTTTTGGATCTTTTCTGTAATTTAGAACGCATATTTACCTCACGGAGAAGATGCTTTCTTTTTCACTTTTATAATTACGCGGGCGGCAGGTGATTTTCCATCCGGAAAAGAAACACCGGCAGGAAGCACAATTTTCGTATCCAGTGTCGTTGTAAAAAATATTTTCTGCAAGTCAATCGGTTCCGTTTCGATTTTAATTTGTTCGGGTTTAATATTGGACCCGATTAAAACCCGCACTTTTGATGGATAAATGCTCATTCTTTGCAAGGAAAGATGTTCCGCCAAAGAGTTTTGTGTGTTTATATGAACAGGGAAAGTCCAGATAATAGATTTAGAGGCATAAACATGAATTTTCGCGGGGATAATATCGGCAACCGGCAAATTTGATGGCGCATTAACCATATCCTTGCTTAAGGTAAATTCGTGCTTTTTTTCGATAACGGTAGATAAATCCAGAGATAATTTCAGCGAACGTTCGTCAAGAAGACGAAATGCCTGCTGTGGTCCCTGAAGGATAACCTTTGCTTCGGTTACTTGCGGTTCATCAATCTGCCAAGATTGCGGAACATTTTTATATTCAATGGGAATGATAAAATCGCGACGGACAATTTCCCTCTGGTAGCCAAAGGCGACCCACAAAATACATGCCAGACCTAAGGCAATAATTTTCCCCCACGTATTTTCTTTAAGCCAGTTAACGGAAGGATGAGATTTTTTCCCCGGTGTTTTGCGAACATAAAATTGCTCCAATTCCTCATGCAGGACAGCGGCATTTTGAATCGCCGTGAGTGTTTCCAGATGAGCCAGTGATATGGTTCCTTTTTCTTCGGAAACCACGATACATATGGCGTCGGATCTTTCTGAAAGACCAAGCGCCGCCGTATGGCGCAATCCGATATTGCCATATTTTGATGTATTTATAGAAAGCGGCAGGTGGCAGCCAAACTTTGTGATGCGGTTGCCGTTAATTATCACGGCCCCATCGTGGCCGATGGAATGAGGATCGAAAAGACTTTCTAAAAGCGGTTCGCTGACAAGTCCGTCTAAACTTGTTCCGCCGTTGATATGCCTGTCCAGAGGGTCATTTCCCTGCAGAACAATCAATGCGCCAATGCGTTTTTTAGCCAAAGTTGCTGCCGTTTGCGCAATTATTTCCGCTGTTCCTTTCAGTTCGGACAGCGACTGGAATTTTTTCCCGATATTTCCCAGCATGGCCAGTCTCTCAAAAAAACCGCGCAAGTCTTCCTGAAAGATGACGACTAAAACAAAAAGCAAAATAGCAAAAAAACTTTGCAGAACAATAGTGGTGAGATAAAGCTGAAAGAAACGGGCTGCAATATAGACACCGCCCAGAAGTATTATGCCGATGAGCACGAAGCGGGAAGCTCTTGTTTTGAACCAGGTCAGAAGGGTGAAAATCATAAGAGCAATGATCATCACATCCAGAATATCCTGAATTCTGATGCTCTTAACAACAGCTAAAGCGAAATTAAATAAATCCATAAACTTTTCCGAAGTCACTTTAATAATTTTTTCTGATACCATTTTGTTTTCAAAGGATAACGAGGCGGCAAGGAGGAGACTCCGCAGGCGTATATGAAAATACATTGAGGAAGCCGACGCCGCAGCCAACAAAGTTATCCAAAGAAAACGAAATGGTATGAAGCTTATATAAAAATATGCAATCTAGTGTCAAGCAGGATTAACAATCTTGTGTTGACATTTACCGCGATTATCTCATATCTTTCCGATGATGAAAAAAATATCTCATAATAAGCTTACTGCCGGGGGCGATTTAACATCGCACGAAAAGCAGTCGAGGGAAAATGTATGGTGCGCAAAATATGGCTATTTCATTGATCTGGATGCCTGTCGTGCCCGCTCTTTGCAACAAAAGAACTGCCGCCGTTGTTTCGCTTCCTTGATACAAGTGCCGCTGCCTTTTCAGGGATCGAGTTAAAAGAACTCGATCTAACAGAGTGTTATGTTGCCAAAATTATACAATCCCGATACGCTTCGCTATCGGGATAATTCCCAGTAGCCTTTGGCCATTGAATAATTCGGCGAAAAAACTTCAATGCGCCTATAGTGACCTTTAGGTTATTTGCTTTTGAAGTTTTAGTCTCATTACGACTTACAGTTTTCAGAGCGCTGCGCTTTCAATAAGGTGTCATTAATCCCGATAACTATGTTATCGGGATAATTCGCCCATCCAGTTTCAGTGCACTTTGTTTCTGAAACTGGGGGCTCATTAAAAATATATTGACAGAATATTATCTTGTTGCTATATAATCTTCAAATTAACTAAAAACGAAAGGGTGTTATGCAAAAAGCAGTTAAAATATTATCATTGAATAATTGGTGGTGGTGGAACCTTTCAAGGAGGCTTATCCGCCGCTGATCTTTTTTTATAATTAAAGTCAAAGCCGTGGAGAACCTCTTGGATCTTCACGGCTTTTTTATTTTTAGTAATCTATTAAGGCCGTGATAAAAAAATCACGGCCTTAACTATTTTAGGGAGAAATTTATGTACGAACCAAGTTTTTCAGAATTCGAAAAGTTAGCTCAAAAAGGAAATCTGATTCCGGTCTATCAGGAAATATTAGCCGATGTGGAAACGCCGGTTTCAGTTTTAATGAAACTACAAAATAAAGATCACGTTTATCTTCTGGAAAGCGTTGAGGGCGGCGAAAAGTGGGGCAGGTATTCCTTCTTAGGGACGGACGCCGGAGTTGTGTTTAGGGTTCATGGCGATAAAGTCATTATTAAAGAAAAGGGAAGAATCACAACCCGTGAGCACAATGGTAATCCCCTGAGTGGACTTCGCGATTTGCTCAATCGCTATAAGCCCGTTTCTATTCCCGGCCTGCCCCGATTCTACGGCGGTGCTGTTGGCTTCCTGGGATATGAAATGGTGCACTATTTTGAAAAACTCCCGCCAAGTCCGCCGGATGATCTGAATCTGGACGAGGCTGTTTTTGTCATCAGTGATTCCATGATGATTTTTGATAACGTGCGCCATACGATCAAAGTGGTCGCCTGCGCCTATACGGAAGATGCAGATTCCCTCGAAGATAGTTACGCCGATTCGTGCCGGAAGATTGAAGAAATGATCGAAACAATTTCGGCGGAGGTGTCTCATAAAACAGCAGACGCCACGGGAAGTGAAGTTAACTTTGAATCCAATATGACGCCGGAACAGTATAAGGCCGCCATTGAGAAAGCCAAAGAATACATTGTTGCGGGAGACATCATTCAGGTGGTTCTCTCGCAACGCTTTGAGACTGATTGCCGCTCCAATCCGATTGATCTCTACCGGGCGCTGCGTTTCGTTAATCCCTCTCCTTATTTGTTTTTTCTCAGGCTGGATGATCTAACGCTCATCGGATCTTCGCCGGAAGTTATGGTGCGCAAAGAAGAAGAAACTATGGAATTGCGTCCCATTGCCGGGACAAGAAGAAGAGGTAAAACCGAGCAGGAAGACCGCGCATTATCCGATGAATTGCTCTCCGATGAAAAAGAACGGGCGGAACACGTTATGCTGGTTGATCTGGGGCGCAATGATCTGGGACGTGTCGCTCAAACCGGCAGCGTTCAGGTGAATCAATATATGGTTGTGGAAAAATATTCGCACGTGATGCACTTGGTGTCCAATGTGCGCGCACAGTTGGCCAAAGGAAAAGATGCCTTTGATGTTCTGGCGGCGACATTTCCGGCAGGCACCTTGACCGGCGCGCCCAAAGTCCGGGCTATGGGAATTATCAGTGAGCTGGAAAAAGTTAAAAGAGGTCCTTATGGCGGCGCAGTGGGTTATTTCAGCTTCAGCGGTAATATGGATTTATGCATTACAATCCGGACGATGGTTTTAAAAAACGGAAAAATTTATGTTCAGGCCGGAGCGGGCATTGTGTATGACTCCATTCCCGAATCGGAGCATCAGGAATCGCTCAACAAATCACGCGGCATGCTGCAGGCTGTGCGCCTGGCAGCGAGCGGCTTTGAAATTAAGAACGGCAATTAGTGAGTCAGAATTTGCTTTCTAACAGAAAGCAAATTCATTAACGAACTTATCCTGCATGGGCGGGGCTTATACCGTTTATCGGGGCTAGGAGAGAAGAATAATGATTTTAATGATTGATAACTACGATTCCTTTACATTCAATATCGTCCAGTATCTGGGGCAGATGGGCGGGAATGTGGAAGTTTATCGTAATGATAAAATAAAATTGGACGAAATAAAACGTCTGAAACCTGCGGCCATCTTTCTTTCTCCGGGCCCCTGCACGCCTCTTGAGGCGGGAATCACCGTTGACGTTATCCGCGAATTTTATAAAGATGTGCCGATTATGGGAATATGCCTGGGTCATCAATCCATTGGTTACGCTTTCGGAGCGGAAGTCGTGCGCGCCGTGCGCATTATGCACGGGAAAATTTCATCAATTATCAATGACGGCAAAACAATATTTGCCGGGCTTCCCAATCCTTTTACCGCCGGCCGCTATCATTCGCTGCTTGTTGACAGAAAAACATTGCCTGCCTGTCTGGAGATCAGTGCGGAGACGGCGGAGGGCGAAATTATGGGATTGCGGCACAGAGAATATCCGGTGGAAGGCATTCAGTTTCATCCGGAATCCGTGCTGACACCGCAGGGCAAACGCATCATCAGAAACTTTTTGAAATACACAGGGCGAAAGGAGCACTTGTTATGATTAAAGAAGCGATTGAAAAAGCCGTTAAAAATATTGATCTGCGCGAAGCGGTGATGATGGAGGCAATGGACGAGATTATGGAAGGAGTTGCCACACCCGCTCAAATTGCCGCTTTGATTACAGCGCTGCGCATGAAAGGCGAAACGGTGGAAGAAGTCACCGGCGCGGCGCGCATCATGCGCCAGAAAGCGACGCACGTCAATGCCTGCGCGACGACAATTGTGGATACCTGTGGAACTGGAGGCGATAAACTCAATACCTTTAATATATCGACAACTGCCGCTTTTGTGGTTGCGGCGGCGGGAATTGTTGTGGCTAAGCACGGCAATCGCGCAGTCTCCAGCGGTTGCGGCAGCGCGGATGTTCTGGAAGCCCTTGGTGTAAATATCAGCGCTCCTCAGGAAATTGTGGAAGAATGCATTCAGCAAATCGGCATAGGTTTTCTCTTCGCGCCCAAGCTGCACGGCGCGATGAAATACGCGATCAGTCCAAGGCGTGAAATCGGCATTCGCACAATATTTAATATGCTTGGACCGCTTACCAATCCCGCGGGAGCGACCGCCCAGCTTCTGGGAGTGTATGACCCGAAACTTACAGAGATGTTTGCCGATGTGTTAAAAAATATGGGTACAAAAAGAGCTTTTGTTGTTCATGGGCTGGACGGTCTGGACGAAGTCACAATAAGCGGCGAAACCCGCGTGGCGGAACTCAAAGATGGAATTGTCAGAATATATAATATCAATCCGCTGGATTATTTCGGCAGGATCGATCCGCTGGAAACCATTCGCGGCGGCGATCCAACTGTGAATGCCCATATTACCAAAGATGTTCTTTCCGGAAAAAACGGAGTCTGCCGCAACGTTGTTTTGATTAACGCTGCTTTGGCGATTGTTGCCGGAGAAAAGGCGGATAATATCAAAGACGGATTAAAGGTCGCGGCCGATTGCATTGACAGCGGAGCGGCAGTAAAGAAACTGCAATCACTAATTGAAATGAGTAATAGTTAAAAAGTATGATTCTCGACAAAATTATTGAAACCAAAAAAGAAGAAGTGGCGCAATTAGAAAAACAGACATCTGTATCCGCTTTAGAAAGAACAATTGCAATGCTTGAGCCGTGCCGGAATTTCCGGCAGGCGCTAATCTCTGAGGACTGCAACATTATCGCGGAAGTGAAATGCGCGTCTCCATCGCGCGGCAGATTCGTTGCGGATTTCGATCCGGTTAAAATTGCCGGCGTTTATCAACAAAATGGCGCGGCCGCGATTTCTGTGCTCACCGATGAAAAATATTTCGCGGGACATAAAAATTATCTTATACAAATAAGACAAAAGGTGAGGCTGCCGCTTTTGCGGAAAGATTTTATTATTGACCCTTTACAAATTTATGAAACCCGTGCAATCGGCGCGGATGCCATTTTACTGATCGTTCACGTTTTAGGAAAGAAGCTTGCTGAATTTATTTCATCATCACAAGAGATTGGCTTGAATCCTCTAGTGGAAGTCCACACGGAAGAAGAACTGGATTTGGCGCTGGCCTCTGGTGCGGAGATTATTGGAATCAATAACCGGAATCTGGATACATTTGTTACCGATATCGAAACCAGCCGTAAGCTGAGAGAGCAAATTTCTGCCGATAAAATTGTTGTGGCCGAAAGCGGCATTATGACTAGAGCGGACATAGAATATTTGATGCAGGCAAACATCCATGCTTTCTTGATTGGTGAGGCACTGATCACGGCGCCTGACGTCGGGGAAAAACTGCGCGCGTTTAAAAAGGTAAGTTGAAGTGACACAAGTTAAAATCTGCGGGATAACTAATCAAGAAGATGCTCTGTTTGCAGCTAGGTGCGGCGCTGCAGCACTGGGCTTTATCTTTTATCCTTTCTCACCGCGCTATATTAAACCGGAAGATGCCGGAAAAATTATCAGTGTGTTGCCGGATGCGTTGGTGAAGGTCGGCGTGTTTGTAAACGAAAACGTCGCAGAAATAAAAAGAGTAATGGAATATTGCGGACTCGACATGATCCAGTTGCACGGTGACGAAACACCGGAGTTTTGCCGGGAATTTCCATCAGCCCGGGTAATCAAAGCAGTGGAATTGAAAAACGAGGCGGACTTCGTTTACGCCAAAAGTTATCATGTCGGCGCAATATTAGTCGACAGCCGTCATGCTGGACTTTACGGCGGTACAGGCAGGAAAGCGAACTGGGAGTTAGCCTGCCGTGTCAAAAACAAAAAACCGCTAATTCTTTCCGGCGGAATCAACGAGAAAAATATTGCCGAAGCTATGAAGACGGTAGTTCCGGTAGCCTTGGATATTAACAGCGGCGTGGAGTCAGAACCGGGGAAAAAAGATCACGCAAAACTGGCACGAATATTTGATATTATCCGGGCGGCAGATACCACATTGGACAATGCACAATTAATTTTTACGAAGAGGGGAATATAATGAAGACTCAACCTGACCAATACGGACATTTCGGCATTTTTGGCGGACGATATGCCGCCGAGACTTTGATGCCAGCTTTAATCGAACTGGAAAAAGCTTACCGGGCCTGTCAAAAAGATAAAACATTCCAAAAGGAGTTTGAATGGTATCAGCGGGAATATTCCGGGCGCCCAACGCCTCTTTATTACGCCAGTCGTATGTCCGAATCTTTACGAGGAGCCAAAATATACCTAAAACGTGAAGATTTAAATCATACCGGCTCCCACAAAATAAATAACACGCTGGGGCAGGCGCTCCTGGCGCGCAGGATGGGCAAGAAAAAATTCATTGCCGAAACAGGGGCCGGTCAGCACGGTGTGGCCACAGCCACAGTGGCGGCGCTCTTCGGGATGGAATGCAAAATATTTATGGGTGAGGAGGATATTCGCCGTCAGGCGCCTAATGTTTTTCGCATGAAAATTTTAGGCGCGGAAGTGGTGCTCGTGAAAAGCGGCACGGCCACGCTCAAGGACGCGATGAACGAGGCCATGCGCTACTGGGTATCCAGTGTCCGTGATACCTTTTACATCATCGGCACAACCGCCGGGCCGCATCCTTATCCGCAGATGGTGCGCAACTTTCAATCGGTCATTGGACGCGAGACAAAAAAGCAAATTATGAAACTCGAAGGCCGGAATCCCGATGTTTTGATTGCCTGTGTGGGAGGAGGCAGTAACGCCATGGGAACTTTCTATACGTTCCGAGATGAAAAGAATGTAGCCATGTACGGCGTGGAAGCGGCTGGTCACGGTTTGCATACCCCCGAACATTCGGCCAGCATCAACGGCGGCAAAGTCGGGGTTCTGCATGGAAATAAAACTTATCTCCTGCAGGATGAACACGGGCAGGTGCGCGACGCCTATTCGATTGCCGCAGGTCTGGATTATCCGGGAGTCGGGCCGGAGCATGCCTATTTTCATGAAACAAAAAGAGTAAAATATGTCACGATAACGGATAAAGAAGCGGTTGCGGCTTTTTCTTTTTTATCCCTCAAAGAAGGCATCATTCCCGCGCTGGAGAGCGCGCACGCAATTGCTTATGCCATGAAGATGGCACCCAAAATGGCCAGAAATAAAATAATCGTCATTTGTCTTTCGGGACGTGGCGATAAAGACGCACAGACAATTATAGAAACAAATGCACTTTAATGTTTCTGTACGGATAATCCCCCTTTTGTAAAGGGGGATTGAGAGGGATTCAATGAAACTCGCTGAAAACAAGTATTACGAAGTTTGAAGCGAAAGTTGAATTGTCCCAGGAGCGAAGCGACACGGGATAGTGAGCACAAAAAATAAAAGTTTCTAACCCTCCTTTACTAAAGGAGGGTTAGAAACATAGGTACAAACTGTTAAGATAGTTTACCGGGTACATGGTTTAGACTAAAATGAAATGAGGAAAATTATGGGACGAATTGGAGATAAGTTTGAAGCTTTGTGCGGCAGTAAAGAAAAGGCTCTAATTGTTTATCTGACGGCGGGCGATCCGTCGCTTAGCGTCACAAAGAAATTAATTTTGGGTTTGGAAAAAGCTGGAGTTGATATTCTGGAAATTGGAGTTCCTTTTTCCGATCCCACCGCCGACGGGCCGTTGATTCAGATGGCATCACAACGCGCCCTGAAATCCGGAACCACTCTGGAAGGCGTATTGGACTTAGTCACCGAAGTGCGCAAGGTTTCGGAAATTCCTATTGTGCTGTTTGGTTACTTTAATCCGATTTTTGCTTACGGCGTGAAGAAGTTCGCACATATCGCGCGCAAGGCCGGAGTGGACGGAGTTTTGGTAGTTGATCTTCCCTATGAAGAAGCAAAGGAACTGAGAATTTATACGGATGCGGTCGGTATCGATTTCATTTCTCTTATTGCTCCGACGACCGGCAGCGAACGATTAACAAAAATTGCCGCCGATGCGACGGGATTTCTCTATTATATTTCCATAACCGGCATTACAGGCACTGCCGCGCCGAAAATTGACAATATAAAAACTAAAGTGAACAAAATCCGCAAAATAACCAAATTGCCGGTAGCCGTGGGCTTTGGCATATCAAAGCCGCAACAGGCGCGGGAGATCGCGCGCTTTGCCGACGGCGTTGTCATCGGCAGCGCCGTTGTGCGCCTGATTGACGAGAACAAAAATAATCGCGATCTGGTGAAAATTATTTCCGGTTACGTAAGTGGAATAAAGAAAGTCTTGCGCTGATTGGGTACCTTACTGGTAAATAAATAGAACAGTAATTTATTCATCCATATATTAATGTCTCATAGCAAAAACGCGTAAATCATTCTTGATGTAGTATCGCGCATTATATTTTTTAAAAAGGCTTTCAGCATTCAGAAGAAATTCTGCCCAGTTCACTTTATTTTCGTATTCCTTCATGTGATTAAGCTTGCCAACTTTCCAGAAACGCACAAATCTATGTGCCATCTTAATGACATCAAGTGCTTGTTCCGGATCAATGACTGGTTCGAGGCTGACCCAAGTAAATATACCTGCCTTATTCGCTCTTTTAAGAACATCCAAACGATCATCAACAGGTGATGCTGAAGGTTCCCATTCCTTTCTTATTTGATCATCAGAAAAGATGAGCGTAATACCTAAATGTGTATCCGACTTTTTCATAAGTGCCATATCTTCCTGAATAAGGTCGGCACAACCTTTTGTGAGGATCTGGCTTTTCAGCCCGTATTTATGCACAATGTCCAACGCCTGTCTGGTCAAGCGTTCCTGACGCTCAAGAGGCTGATATGGATCACTTAAAAAAGAAAATAGAATGCGCCGTTTGTCGCCACGTAATTTAACAGCGTCTTTTTCAAAATATTCTATAACCTTTTGGCGGGGCGTTACTTCCGAATGCCATTTATCGTCCGTTGTCCGCATACAGGCAGGCGCATAGCAATAACGGCAACCATGCGTGCATCCCATGTATAGATTACACGCTAGATCAGCATATTCCCTGGCGCGCCCTTTTGGTTCATAGACGACATTCATTTGCCCTCTCCCTTGAAATATTTAACTATTTCTACTGCAGATTTTTTCCATGCATTGTACGATATATGGAAATCCTGCTTCGGCAATATTTTGTTTTTAATCATTTCATTCAATGCATCTCTCGCATGTAATGCAAGCATACCATTTTGCAGGGCAAAAATGTAGATATCTTTATTTGTAGTTAAAATCCGATCCAATATTGCTTTTTCGAGTTCCTTTTCAAATACTTTTATCTTTCTAGGAATATCATCTTCCTCAAATAATGATGGTTGCCGCGGGTCGATACCATCCCCATCAATATCAAAATTTGCATCGCCGCCGTGATTCCATGCAACTTGTAAAAATTTATCAATACCGCGCGGGTGACCGGAGCCAAAAACAAGGCCATAGACATTTGCACCTTTTTTTATTGAGTATGATCCTAAATAATATTTTATGCCGACAGGTATCCACTACGATAAGCATTCGCCAACAAACGATGCACATTGTTGATGTTCATTTTTTTAATATCGTCATCTGTAATCGGCACGTATTTACGTAGCTTAGTCTTAAACCGATTGACCACAGAAGATGAAATAAAAAAAATTAAATCCGTTTTAGGCATTGCTACAATACTTCTGAATATTGCTTCGGTGATTTGATCCACACCGTTTTGATCAAGAAATAAAAGATTTGCCGCTCCCGATTTCATATTCGGGCCCCATTGGTCAAAAGCATCGTGAAAAGTGCATTGCTTTTCGAAAAATTCAACATGCGGTAGTAATTGTTTTTGTTTGTCAAGAAATGCTGCTAAATTTTTAAATTTGTTCGTGTCTCGTTCATTAAAATATAAACGGATTTTATTCTTTATCACGCGCTGATTTAATGTCTCACAAATTTCATTACAGGTAATAACCGGGCTACCCGGTTTTCCTGCCGTGTCACTGCCGGGTCCGGCAAAAAAGTCAAAAACTTGTAATCTGTCCACATATGGCGAATTAATGAAAACATAAACCCACTCACGCAGATAGTCGCGATAGAGGTCCAACTTGTCTTGTGTTCCTTCATCATACGGTTTTTTGTGCAAATCTCGACGTGGCATATCAGAATTCCTTTTCATTACGAAATTTGGACTGCCTTTTTAATCTGCAAACAAAATCTTTTGAATTTTAGAAAATTTATCTATCTTAATAAGAAATCGCTTTCTTTAAGAAGAAAGATAGGAAAGTTCCATTTGTATGTCAATATATTTTCTACTTGCGGCATGTATTTATCTTTTAATTCTGATTTGGCGGCTATACAAAAAGATCTTTGTAGTGTCTCTTATCCTCCTCCTGCTTATGCAGTCTTTTCTTTATTAAGCTTCACCGCAAACCCTTGCCAGTAATGGATTCCCCAGTCAGGCAGACAATGACAAAAATCTTTTAGATTGCCACTGCGACTGAGAGTCGCTTCGCAATGACAAAGAAGATGAATTGCATTCTCCTCTGAGCCCAACTACTTCTGACAGACCATCTCCTGCCCCTTTTCTAAAAGCGTTTCGCTTTCGTGTCTCCTTTCATTTTTATTTTCATTGACAATGTCTGTCTGCCTCTTTAACATAGGCCCATATGATCCAGCAGCCACCTAAATATTGGAGCGTTCCCCCAATCCAATTTGTTGACTCAGCTTAATGCGAAAATGGACGGATTAAGCAGTGCTGAAGCAAAACAACGGCTGATATAGTACGGCGCAAACCTCCTGAAGCCAGCGAAACGGTCTGACACGCTGGCGCTGCTGGTTGCCCAATTCAAAAGTCCTATTATCCTGACCTTGATTTCTCCGGCAGGAGCAAACATGACACGGTCTTTTATCTCACACCTCTACTTCTTAGTATCATGCACCTTCCACATATCTTCATCGCTAAAGCAGCGCTCTGACTCATCCGGGCTCATGGCATCCTTTTCCATGTGCCTGCGGTGATAGGGCTGATTGAGTATTTCATCATAATATTCATGCTGGATCATGAGGTTCATGATCTGGCTCGTGCCTGTCCATATCAGTGAAAGCCGCACATCGCGGAGCGCTCGCTCGATCGGATAGACTTCTGTATACCCCACGCCGCCTAAAATCTGCATGGAATTGTTCACGATGTTCCATGCGGCCTCAGTAGTGAACCGCTTGGCCTCGCTCACGATCCTGCGCTTGTTTGTATAATCTTCATCCACAGCTCTGGCAGCCATATGGGTAATTGCGCGCGCCGCATCGAGCTGGGTAATGGAATCCGCAACCATAAAATTCACTGCTTGAAATTTATTGATGGACTTGCCAAATGCTCTGCGCCTGCTCGAGTAACGTACCGCAAGATCAAGCGCGCCCCAGATGCCGAGGCATCCTGCGGCAGAAGTCAGACGCTCAGGAATCATCATCTGATTGAAACAGAATGCGCCGCCATGGAGTTCTCCTATCAGATTCTCCTTCGGCACTTTTGCATTACGGAACACCAACCTCCCTGTCCCCCCGCCCCTGCAGCCGAGAAGGCCATAGTGATACTCTGTTTCCACACCGGGTCCTTTGTCAATAATGAGCAGGCTGATGCGGTTATATTTGTGGGCGTTTTCGTCAAAATTCGTCTTACAGTACACGAGAAAAAAGTCTGAACCATCCGCACCGACCACGAACCGTTTCTGCCCATTCACAATGAAGTGATCGCCATCAAGTTTTGCCCGCGTGGTAGCTCCGAAGAAATCAGACCCCCCTCTGGGCTCGGTTAATGCTTCAGCAGCAACGAGTTTTCCTTCAATATACGGCTTCAGATATTTCTCTTTCTGTGCATCAGTGCCAAAATGATTGAGGGCTTCACCCACGATCGAGGGCATGACAAATGCGCAACCCAGGGCCATGCCAAGGCAGCCGATTTCTTCGGTTGCCGCAACCTCAGCAACCCAGGACATTTCCCTTCCGCCCCATTTTTTAGGAAAGCGGATGCCCCGCAGATTAAGCGCTGCAAGCTTTTCTACAAACTCTTTTCTAGGATAAACAATTTCATCCTTGTCCATTTTTCGCAAAAAATCGCTTGTTATTTCCTCACGGACAAACTTTTTCACCTCATCTCTAAGGGACATTTCTTCCGGTGTGAGCATAAAATCATACATGGCGCGCCTCCTTTTTTATTTACCGTGGAAGTAAGATTTACCGTTTATCTTTACACCTGCTGTCAAGATAACATCGTCCTATGGCACATCAGCACAGGAATAAACTCCACCTGTTTTCTTTTTTAGTTCCTTTAGCTTTGTTCTTTTCTTTCCTGCTCAATAAATTTCAGCGTATTGTTGAAACTGAGCATGCCCGGAAAAGAAATATAGTTTTTATATTTTTCTTTCAGGACAGCCTGTTTTTCTTTATTACCAATCGAATCTCCTATCGAAACAAAATAGTCCTTCATCACAACAAGCGCATTTTGACCGGCAACAGGCCCGTGACCGGGAACTAATGTCTTTATCTGGTATTTTTTTGATAGCGACTCCAGAGTGTTGATCCATAAAGCGACTTTAGCTCCGCTTTTGGCGATCAGTCCCGGATGCATATTATTAAAAACCAAATCGCCCGTTACCAGGAGTTTACGGTTATCAAAATAGACTACCACATCATTCCAAGTATGCGCTCTCCCCACATTATAGATATGTACGGTTTCGCTACCGATCTTCAGTTTTTTTTCTTCACCGGGTTTTATAGTGATATCCGGATACCTGCTGGTTTTGCTTGCGTCATCAGCCCACTGCTTGTTTGTGTATTCACCGGCTATGATCTTTGCCTGCGGGTAAAGAGCGTTGCCACCTGTGTGATCGACATGGTCATGAGTATTAATGATGGTAATGTCTTTGGCTTTGATTTTCTCTCTGAGAATTTTTGCCGCGCCTTTCATTTTGGTATCCACAACCAGCGCGGCAGATCCATCTTCGGAGGTAAGCGCAACAGAATTGCCGCCTCCACCCAGATAAATTGTTAATTGTGGATCATATTGGATTGTCTCAACCTTCATAAAGCGCTGGTAGGATTGCCAGACGTAAAGGCCGCCCGCTACAATGACAACTACAATCAACAACCCAACTATTTGCAGAACTTTTTTCATATTCCCTCCTTGAAAACTTATCAGTTTATGTCGCTTCTAAAAATATTATTGGCAGAAACTGTGTTGGTCTATTTTGATGTATACTAAAGAGTACGAAAATTTGTGTCAAGGCAAAAACTTGCCAGAGAAATGAATTAAAAAATTCTCTGAAAATCGTGCAAAACAACTTAATAATTCTTCATAATTGAGGATTACGGATGGAAAGAGTATAGACTAAGACACTAGCCGCAATTCAACACAGTGGCTCTTTGTTATTTAGGACAAGCAATGTTTGCTTAAAGCAGACTTGTAAATTAATAGGTATGCACTATGCTTATTGTGAAACTCCAATTCTAATGAAACTCAGATATTACAAGCGCAGCACAGTAATATCTGTAAGTTGAATTATCCCACGTGCGAAGCTAAGTGGGACTATAACAAAGCGCACTGAAGCTTGCAGGTCGAATTATCCCACAGCTTGCTACGAAATGTTTACAAAGCTTGCTTTGGGGTTAATCCCGCGGTTTAAAATCCCCTGGCTTCAGCTGGGGGAGGAATGCGGTGTAACCCGCGGGAGGTCGCATTATTGTGGAGAGCCTCCGGCCCCTGCCGGAGGGGGCTCCACTATCCGTGATTATAGTTACATAATTTCTCTGTATATTTTCCATTCGTCGCTTATTTTTCTCAGCTCCAATTTCTTCTTACTTTTACTGTTGAGTATTGAAGAATTGTAATATTGAGTAAATACTGCCACGGCAGTATTTACACCCGCTGATATTTGCAAATTATCAATGCGAATATTTATATTTTTACTGTTCTGGCGCACAGCGGCTTTATGAGAAATCCAGGCACTTAAGTCCATTTCTTTTGAATGGAAATTTGAGGCATAACAACTGCGGTAAGTTTTCATATCGCCCGATTTCCAACTAGTTACCCATTTAGTTAGCAAATTTCGGACAGCTTCTTTGGGGATAGATTTTGTCTCATTTTGTTTAACATCAACTGGTGCAAGATTCTCAGTTGTGACAACTGGTGCGTTAGCGGCAACAGGTGCGGCAGTGGCAACAGGTGCAGCAGTAGCAGTAACGGCTTCATTGGAAGCAGTTGGCTCCTTAACTTTGGCGTCAGCAACAGGAGTAGCAGGTTCCTCAACCTTGGAAGCATCAACAGCCTCCTTTGGGGTAAGTGGAAGAATTGATTTCTCAACCTTAACTTTTTTTAATGCGGGATATTCAGAAATGAATGATTTCATATCTTCATCAAATTTATCTTCAACAACAACATCAAATGTTCCAGAAGAAAAACCTGCTATAG
>Ga0224555_1003341_pt1 | contig 16609 bp, 15 predicted proteins | sample 714S23034metaG_FD_180687 | JGI IMG/M metagenome (GOLD analysis project Ga0224555, IMG submission 180687) | Peat soil microbial communities from Stordalen Mire, Sweden - 717 S2 30-34 | ecosystem: Environmental > Terrestrial > Soil > Wetlands > Peat | place: Sweden: Norrbotten County, Stordalen...
GTTCGTTTTCCCGTTGCAGATCGCCCGCCTGCGGATCGCGATGCCGCGCACTCATCCACCATACAGTAGCCGATCCCGCACCATTTGTCCAGCAAAATCGACCAGGGTACTTGAACTGTTACCCTTAAAGATATCTGAAAATCCGGTACCTTAGTTGCCGGCGTGAAAGTTGCCGATGCGTTAATCAGCTTTTCCGTCGATCGTGGCCCGTGGACGCTCTCGCCGGACGCACGGCAATCCTCGCGATTCCAATCCACCGGTAACCTGATAAGCTGAAAACATGCCCACCCGGACTGCTCAGGCCGACAGTTCCGCAAGAACCGGCGCCTTGAGCCGCATCGGCCAGCGGCGTCAGGTTGTCATTCCTAAGGAAGTCTTCGACGCGCTCGCCTTGGCAGAGGGGGACTTCACGGAGGTGACCGCTGAGAACAGTCGTGTGGCCATGAAGCCTAGGAAGCCCGCCGATGCCGGCGACACGTTGACGGCCGCCGACGCGAAGAAAGTGCGGCATGCCATGGAACAGCTTGCGGCAGGGAAGACCCGGCCATGGTCCAAGGTCAAGCATGACCTGGGCTTGTGAGCTAACCGAAGACGCTGAGCGGGACCTGCGCGGCTTACCAAAGGGTATTCAGAAGCCGGGGATCATTTACTGAAGGGCAGCCATAGGAATGCTGCGGGCTGGTTGGCGCTGGCGCTGCGCCGCCTTATTGAATAATGTGATGGCGACGCTCCACCGACACACAGCGAACGTTCCGTCTGGGCGGCGAGCCCCGTGGCGGTCTGGCAGTCTCTGCTCCCATCTCTCAAATCCGATCGCGCCAGTATCCGGGTCGGCGGTAACCGTGCGCGACGGCAACAACCTCCACTTGGGTGACTGACTCGCGAAACACAACCAGGTATGGGAATCGCCTCAGCAACATTCGCCGCGTGCCGAATTCGAAAATCGCGAATCGTTTTGGGGACGAAGAGATCTGCTCGATCGCCCGATCAAGCTCGTCCAGGAATCCGGCTGCTGCCCGCTCGCTTCGGCGCCGATACCACTCCGCCGCCGCCTCGGCCTCGGCAAGAGCGGCCGGATGGAGAACGACGGGCTTACGGGTCACTGCTGGAGGCGCGCGCGCAAACGGCGTTGCGCGTCCTGCCAGGGAACCAGTTTAACGGCCCCGCTGTCGATCTCCTGGAGGCGCCTGCAGATCTCGTCCCGCCACGCTTCCTCGGCGTCCGCGTCCACCTCGGCATCCAGACTGTCCAGCAGTGAGTCAGCGAGGGCGGCCCTGGCTTCAATTGGCAGATGAAGCGCTTCGCTCAACAATTCGGCGGGACTTCTCGGCATGCCCTAATTATACGCGCATCCACGGTTTGCCACCCCCCCACCCGTGCTACAGTACCAGTTTGATGCCCGCCACTGCCGCCCTGAAAGCCACCAGCCTGAACGCCGCCCATCGCTCGCTGAGCGCCAGAATGGTGGATTTTGGCGGCTGGGACATGCCCGTCCAGTATTCCTCGCTGGTCGAAGAACACCTCGCCGTCCGCAAGAGCGCGGGCGTGTTCGATGTCAGCCACATGGGCGAGATCGACATCACCGGCCCGGAGGCGCTGCGCCTTACCGAGTACGTCACCACCAACGCCGCCGGCCGCCTCAAGACCGGTCAAATCCACTACTCGGGCCTGCTCTACGAGCACGGCGGATTCGTCGACGACGTGCTGGTCCACAAGGTTGACGACGACCACTATTTCCTGTGCGTGAACGCCTCCAACCAGGAAAAAGACTTCGAGCACATCCGCGCGCACAACCACTTCGACGCCCAGGTCCGCCTGTCGAGCGACGACTACGCGCAGATCGCCATCCAGGGTCCCCACGCGCGCGCCACGCTGCAGAAGCTTACTGCCACCGATCTGGCCGCCATCCGCTACTATTGGTTCGCCGACGGCGCGGTCTCGAACACGCTGGCGCGCATCGCACGCACCGGCTACACCGGCGAGGATGGCTACGAGATTTATGTCGCGCCCGCGGAAGGTCCGCGCTTGTGGCATGAAATTCTGGACGCGGGTAAAGAGTTCGGCATCAAGCCCTGCGGTTTGGGCGCGCGCAACACGCTGCGTCTGGAAGCCAAAATGGCGCTTTATGGCCACGAAATCCACGCCTCCATCACGCCATGGGAAGCCGACCTGGGGTGGATCGTCAAGCTCGACAAGGGCGACTTCGTAGGCCGCGCCGCGCTGGCGAAGCAGAAGGAACAGGGCATCCAGCGCAAGCTCATCGGATTCGAGATGACCGGGCGCGGTATCGGCCGCGACGGTTACGAAGTGCTGGTGGATGGCGCGCCGGCCGGCTGGGTCACCAGCGGGTCGCCCGCGCCCGCCCTGAACAAGAACATTGGTCTTTGTTATTTGCCCGTGGCGGAGGCCCGCATCGGCCGCGCCATCGAGGTCGTCATTCGCAGCCAGCCGGTGGCCGCGGTCACCGTGGAAACGCCATTCTACAAACGAGCCAAATAATGTATCCCGAAGAGTACCGCTACACCAAGGAACACGAGTGGGTGCACGTGGAAGGCGACACGGGCACCATCGGCATCACGGATCACGCCCAGCACGAACTGGGCGACATCGTTTACGTGGACTTCAAATACGGCAGAGAGACCCTGAAAGCCGGCCAGCGCGTGGACCAGGGCAAAACCATCGGCTCGGTGGAGTCGGTGAAAGCCGTGTCGGATATCTATTCGCCGGTCTCGGGCGACGTCGTCGAGGTCAACGGCGCGCTGGCCGAGGCGCCCGAAAAGCTGAATGCGGACCCGCACGGCGAAGCGTGGCTGGTGAAGATCCGTTTAACCGATCCCGGCGAATTGGCGAATCTGCTTTCCGCGGCCGATTATCAAACCTATATAGGAGCGGAAAAGTAACATTTGCGCTATCTTCCGAAGTCCGATTCCGAGCGCCGCGAAATGCTGGAAGCTTGCGGCGTGGAGAGCCCCGAAGATCTGTTCGCCCATCTTCCGGAAGCGGTGCGGCTGAAGCGACCGCTGCAGCTTCCCCCGGGTATTTCCGAATACGAGATCGTCGATTATTTTCGGCGGCGCGGCGATGAGAACGCCAACGGCTACGCCACCTTCCTGGGTGCGGGTGTCTACGCGCATTACCGTCCGGTGCTGGTGGATACGGTGGTTTCGCGCGGCGAGTTCCTCACGTCGTACACGCCTTACCAGGCGGAGATTTCGCAGGGCACCCTCACCACTATCTTTGAATTTCAGACCATGATCTGCCAGCTCACCGGCATGGACGTGGCCAACGCCTCCATGTACGACGGTTCGACGGCGCTGGCGGAGGCTGCCTTGATGGCCGCGCGCCTCACCGGCAAAGGCGGACTGCTGGTGGCGCGCAGCGTGCATCCGGAGTATCAAGAGGTCCTGCAGACTTACGCGAAGAACCAGGGCATGCCGATTACCGAGTTCGACTATGATGCCGGAACCGGCGCGGCCGATCTCGACGATCTGGAGCGCAAGCTCAACGATCTGACCGCGGCGGTGATCGTACAATCTCCCAACTTCTTCGGCGTGGTGGAGGATGTGAAGCGCGCGGCTGCGATCGCCCACCGGCGTGGGGCGCTGCTCGTGATGGGATTCGCAGAGGCGGTTTCGCTCGGAATATTGGAGCCGCCGGCGGCAGATATTGTGGCAGGCGAACTGCAATCGTTTGCCATCTCGCCGAGCTACGGCGGGCCGTATGCGGGCATCATCGCCACGCGCGAGAAATTCGCCCGCCAGATGCCCGGCCGGCTGGTCGGCGAAACCACGGATACGCGCGGCAATCGCGCGTTTTGCCTGACAATGGCCACGCGCGAACAGCACATCCGCCGCGAGAAGGCGACGTCCAACATCTGCACCAACCAGGCGCTGATCGCCTTGATGGCCACCGTCTTCATGACCGTCTACGGCAAGCAGGGCCTGCGCGAGTTGGCGGAGCAGAACCTGGCCAAGGCGCACTATCTGGCGGGCAAACTGAAGTTGCGATTCTCCGGACCGTTCTTCAACGAGTTCGTGGTTTCGACTGCCCAGCCGGAAGCCATTAACGCCGAACTCCTGAATCGGAAGATCATCGGAGGCTTGCCGCTAGGCCGCTTCTATCCGGAGTTATCCGACGCAATGCTACTCTGCGCTACCGAAATGTCCCGTCGCGATGATATGGATAATGTGGGGCAGGCTCTCAGCCTGCGCGGGACTCTCAGTCCCGCTCCCCGGAGTGCCTAAATGCCCATTAAAAAGGTCCGCTCCCACATCTCGCCGAACGAAGCGCTCTTATTCGAACGCAGCTCGCCAGGCAAGAAAGCCTACCAGTTGCCCGATCTGGACGTCCCCGCCGTGGACCCGCGCGCCACGCTCGGCGCCGAAAACGTGCGCGCGGAAATCGAGGGCTTCCCGGAAGTCAGCGAAGTGGAAGCCATCCGCCACTTCACGCGCCTGTCCACCTGGAACTACGCCATCGACCACGGCATGTATCCGCTGGGCTCCTGCACCATGAAGTACAATCCGCGCGTGAACGAACTGGTGGCGCGCACCGAGGGCCTCGCCTGGGCGCATCCCTATCAGCCGGAATCGCTTTCGCAGGGCGCGCTGGAAGTGATGGCGCAGCTTGAATCCGCGCTGCTCGAAATCACCGGCATGGACGCCGTCACGCTGCAGCCGGCGGCGGGCGCGCACGGCGAGCTGACCGGCATCCTGCTGATTCGCGCGCTGCTCGAACAGGAGGGCAACCCGCGCCGGAAGATCCTGATTCCGGATTCCGCCCACGGCACCAACCCCGCCACCGCCGCCATCGCCGGCTACGTGGTGGAGAACATCCGCTCCGACGAGCGCGGCCTGCTGGATCTCGCCGCGTTGGAACAGTCCGTCACCGAGGACGTGGCTGGGCTGATGATCACCAATCCCAACACCCTGGGCGTTTTCGAATCGCGCATCATCGCGGCCGCCGAAGTTCTGCATCGCAAGGGCGCGCTGCTCTACATGGACGGCGCGAACATGAACGCGCTGGTGGGCATCGCGCGTCCCGGCGATTTCGGCGTGGACGTCATGCACCTGAATCTGCACAAGACGTTCTCCACTCCGCATGGCGGCGGCGGGCCGGGCGGCGGTCCCGTCGCGGTGAAAAAACACCTGGAGCCGTTCCTGCCTGTGCCGCGGCTGAAGCGCGCCAACGACGCCTGGGCCTTCGACTACGACCGCCCCCTCTCCATTGGCAAGGTGAAGGCGTTCTACGGAAACTTCGGTGTGCTGGTACGCGCGCTGGCCTACATCATGGCCCACGGCGGCAACGGATTGCGCGCCGCCACCATGGATGCGGTGCTCAACGCCAACTACATCCGCAAGAAGCTGGAGCCGTTCTTTGACCTGCCTTACACGCTGCCCAACATGCACGAAGTGGTCTTCAGCGACGAGCGCCAGGCGCGACTGGGCGTGCGCACGGGCGATATCGCCAAGCGCCTGATCGATTACGGTTTCCACCCGTACACCGTCAGCTTCCCGCTGATCGTACATGGCGCGATGATGATCGAGCCTACCGAGACCGAGGGCAAGCTGGAACTGGACCTCTTCATCGACGCCATGATCTCCATCGCCAAGGAGATCGAAACCGAGCCGGAGACGGTGAAGACCGCGCCGCACGCGACGCGCACCAGCCGCGTGGATGAGGTGAAGGCCGCGCGCAAGCCGGTACTGAAATGGGCACCCGCCCGAGCGTAACTGAGCCGCGACCGTTAGGGAGCGGTCTCTGGCCGCTCGCGTTGATCCTGGCCGTTGTCCTGCTCATCCGCCTGCCATTTCTCAATCAGGCCATTCAGGGCGACGACGTCTACTACCTGGCCGCAGCCGAGCACGCGCAGATCGAGCCGCTCGATCCCAACCACGTCCAGTACGTTTCCATCGGCGATCGCGTGGATCTGCGCGGCTTTCCTCACCCGCCTTTGAACGCCTGGTTCCTGGCCTTGCTGCTGGCCGCGATCGGGGATATCCGCGAAGTGCCGTTCCACGCCGCGTACATGCTGTTCTCGGTAATCGCGGCGCTGGCCATGTGGTCGCTAGCCAAACGCTTCTCGCCCCATCCACTGTGGGCCACGCTGCTGTTTCTGGCGGTTCCGGCTTTCGTGGTCAACGGCAACTCGCTAGAATCCGACCTGCCGTTCCTGGCGTTTTGGATGGCGGCCGTGGCGTGCTTCGTGGCAGGCAAATGGACGCCCGCCGCAATCGCCATGGTGCTGGCGGCGCTCTGCGCATTTCAGGCTGTTTTCCTGACGCCCATACTGGCGGTCTATGTCTGGATTTACCGGCGCAGGGAGCGTACCGCCTGGCTTCTTACGCTGGTTGCGCCGGCAGCTCTGGTGGTCTTCCAGTTGTTGGAGCGCTGGCATTCGGGCGCGCTGCCGCTCGCGGTGTCGGCCGGGTACATGAGCAGCTACGGGTTGCAAACGCTCGCCAACAAGATCCCGAGCGCCGCGGCGCTGGCGGTACACGCCTGCTTCATGGTGTTTCCCGCGCTGCTGCCTGGAGCAGTCCTCGCGGCCTGGAAGCGGCGCGACCGGGAGACCGCCTTCCTCGCCACGTGGGTCGCACTGTTCTTCGGAGGCGCGGCTGTCCTGTTTTTCGCCGGATCGGCGCGGTACCTGCTGCCCATGGCCGCTCCCGTAGTCTTGCTCGTTTCGCGCTTGCGGGTACGCTGGCTGGCGATCGGATTCGCCGCCCAACTGGCGTTGAGCCTGGCGCTCGCCACCGTGAACTACCAGCATTGGGACGGCTACCGGCGCTTCGCCCGGCAAATCCGCGCGGCGACTGCCGGCCACCGCGTGTACATCGATGGCGAATGGGGCCTGCGCTACTACTTGGAAGCCGATGGGGGGCTGCCGCTCGAGCGCGGCGCGACAGGAAATGTCCTGCGCGCCGGCGATATTGTCGTTTCAAGCCAACTGGCCTATCCGATCGCCTTCACCGCACCCACCGCCCCCATCGCCGAGCGGGCCATTCGCGCCACTCTGCCGCTACAACTCATCGGACTGGAAGCCCGCTCCGGCTACTCCACCGCCACCAAAGGGCTGCGGCCGTTCGACATCTCCACCGCGCCCATCGATATCGTGCGCGCCGCAATTGTGCTCGACCGGCATCCTACGCTCAGTTACCTGCCCATGAACGCGCCGGAAGCGCCCGCTCAGATTATCAGCGGCCTGTACGACGTGGAAAGTGGCGCATGGCGGTGGATGGCGGGGAGCGCGGTGGTGCTGCTGAAGAGTCCCGCCCAGCCGCTGCCCATCGAGGCGGTGTTCACCATTCCCGATCGGGCGCCCGCGCGCCACGTCGAACTGCTGCTGGATGGCCGCGTGGCCGCGTCCGAGACGTATGGCGGACCCGGCGCCTATACGCTGAAGTCCCCGCCGCAGCCGCCCGCCGGCGAGACCGCCACGGTAACGCTCACGGTCGACCGCACGTTCTCGGCGCCCGGCGATCGCCGCGAACTGGGCGTGGTCGTGGCCGGCATGGGGTTCCGGGAGTAGCGTCCAAGAAATAACTGTACAGCAGATTCGCTGTACTACTGTCCATCAGTCTCTTCGCGCGCCGCGACGAATCGTGGGGCAGGCTCCCAGCCTGCAGCGGCCTCTCAGGCCGCTCCCCCCTCCGTTTGCGGCTATGCCGCAATGTGGGGCAGGCCATCGTTTCTTGTGGCCTGTCCCCCAGGGCCTCCGGCGCGCGCAATTTCATGAAAACTATCACGGCGGTCTTCGTATTTTTTTTGGCTCTTCTGTCACCATGTGTTTTCATAGAGTTAGGCCGCATTTTCGACCCTGCCGAGTTCGGGCGCTGTGCGCAGACGACAAACAACGATCATCTGCGCCACGCCGGGCACCGGCCGGCACCCGGACTTTGCGGGTGGAGTAAGAGTGGCGGCCTGAGACTTCCCTACTTCTCGTGGCCGGGAGCGGTCCTCTTCATGAGCGCCATCACCGGCGCAACCGCCAAAAAGACGATGCCCAGCATCCGGAAGCAGTCTATAAAGGCTTGCATGGCGGCTTCGCGCTGCACCATGCCGTAGATGAGGCCCTGCGCCTGGTGAACTGCCTGGCTGGCGCTGGAGCCGCGCGCGATCAGCATCTGGGTGGCGCCGTGCAGCATCTCGTTGTAGCGCAGGTCGAACGGCGTCACGTGGCTGACCAGGATGTGCTGGTGGACCTGCGCGCGGCGCGCCAGTTCGGTGGTGACGAAGGCAATGCCGGAGCTGCCGCCGATATTGCGCGCCAGGTTGATCAGGCCGGTAGCGCTATTGGCCTTCTCCTTGGCGATGTAAGAAAATGCCAGGGTGTTCAGCGGCACGAACAGGAAGGCGATGCCGAAGCTTTGCACCACACGCGCCCAGATGGCGGTGCGCAGATCCACCTGGAGGTTGAAGCCCGCCATTTGAAACAGCCCCACGGAAGACATGGCCAGGCCAAACATGAGCAGCCAGCGCGGCTCTACCTTGTGCGAGAGCAGCTTTCCCACCAGGGGCATGAGGAGCAAGACCGCGACGCCGCCCGGAGACAGGGCCAGGCCGCTCAGCAGCGCCGTGTAGCCCATCAAGGTCTGCAAGAAGATGGGCAGCAGAATCGTACTGCCGTAGAGTACGAAGCCCAGCAGAAACATGGTGAAGGTGGCCAGGCCGAAGTTGCGATTCTTGAGCAGGCGGAAATTGACCACTGGGTCTTTGGAATGCAACTCCCAGAAGACCACGCCCACCAGGCATACGCACGCGACGATTGCCGACACGACGATCAGGTTCGAAGCGAACCAGTCCTTGCGCTGGCCGTCATCCAGCAGGACTTCCAGAAAACCCAGGCCGGTGGCGATCAGGCCCAGGCCGATGTAGTCGATGCGCAGGCCGGCGCCCAGGCTCTTGCGCTCCAGGTAGGGCGGGTCGAAGATCAGCAGGGCGGTGAGCGCCAGGGAGAGCAGACCGACGGGTATGTTGATGAGGAAGATCCAGCGCCAACTGTAATCGTCGGTGATCCAGCCGCCCAGCGTGGGGCCGATGATGGGCGCCAGCACCACCCCCATGCCGTAAACGGCCATCGCCATGCCCTGTTTCTTCTTGGGGAAGCTTTCGACCAGGATGGCCTGGGAGATGGGCTGCATGGCGCCGCCGCCTACTCCCTGGAGGATGCGGAACAGGATCAGCATCCAAAGGTTGGGCGCCAATCCGCAGAGCAGGGAACTCACGGTGAACACCACCACGCAAGCCATGTAGAAGCGCTTGCGGCCGAACAAACTGGAGAACCAGCCGGCCAGCGGAAGCACGATGGCGTTGGAGACCAGGTAGGAGGTGAGCACCCAGGTGCTTTCGTCGATGGTGGCGGAGAGGCTGCCGGCGATATGCGGCAGCGCCACGTTGGCCACGCTAGTATCCAGCACCTCCATGAAGGTGGCCAGCATGACCGTGAGGGCGATGGCCCACGGGTTGATCTCGGGGACGGGCTGGATGGGGGCCGCGGGCCTGCGGGTTTCCGGTTCCGCGAGGGCCAGCGCGCCGGTGGATGAAAGGTCGACCGCCATATCGTGCGACTGTTTCGAAGGTAGCCGCAAAAGGCAATTCAGCCGAATTCAAAAAACATTATATGCGATTGCCGATATCGGGGCCTTAAATTTGCGTGTGCAGGATTAGCGGCTTTGCAACGGAGGTCTAATCGTTATACAGTGAGCGCGTAAGGAGAGACCGGATGGAACAGGACCGCAGAACATTTTTGAGCACCGCTCTCGCGGCGGCGCCGCTGTTTATCCCGCGCCGGGCTTGGGGCGCGAACGATCGCCTGGCGTATGGCTTGATCGGCGCCGGTGGGCGCGGGCGTTATCTGAACCGCTATTTCCAGAAGCTGGACGCGGCGTGCGCGGCCGTGGCCGAGGTCTACGAGCCAAACATGCAGGCCGCGCTCAAGGATGCGCCGGATGCCAAGCCGCATGTCGATTATCACGACCTGCTGGCGCAGAGCGGGATCGATGCGGTGGTGGTGGCGACACCCGATCACCAGCACGCCCCGTGCCTGCTGGCGGCGCTCGACGCGCGCAAGGACGTGTACCTGGAAAAGCCCATGTCGCATTCGCTCGAGCAGAGCCGGCAAATGGTGGAAGCGGTGCGCAAGACCAAACAGATTGTGCAGGTCGGCATGCAGCGGCGCAGCGCGGAATCCATCATCAAGGCGAAGCAGCTTGTGGATAGCGGGATTCTGGGCAAGATCACGCTGGTGAAGCCGATGTGGAATTGGAACGTGGCGCACGAACTGGACAATACGCCGCTGGCAGGCCAACTGGACTGGAAGCGCTTCCTGGGTCCGGCGAAGGACCGCGAGCTGCAGCCGATGCGGTTCCGCGCATGGCGCCTGTTTTGGGATTATTCCGGCGGCAACATGACCGACCAGGGCACGCACCTGATGGACGTGGTGCAGTGGTTCACCAACGCCGGCACGGCCAAATCGGCGGTGTGCTATGGGCAGATCGCCAAGACCATCGGCTCGGAGGTTCCCGACGTTTTCTGCGCGGTATTCGAGTATGCCGGGTTCATGGCCACGTGGACGCTGAACTACACGAACTCGTACGAAAACGACTGGTCGATCACGTTCTGCGGCGATCAGGGCACGCTGGTCATCAATAACGAAGGCTATCGCGTGTGGAAAGAGCCGTGGCCGAAGAACCAGCAGCCGGTGCAGACGTTTGAAGCGCCGGTGCCGATTGAGTCGCATATCCAGAACTTTCTGGATTGCGTGAAGTCGCGCAAGGAGCCGAACGCGCCGGTGGAAGTGGGCGCGAGCGCGGTGTCGGCTCCGCACCTGGCGAACGTGGCGTTCCACCATGACCGGCGGATGTATTTGAGCGCGGATGCCGGGAAGGCGACGGAGCGGCCGGAAGGGTAGGGGGCGCTCAATCCGCCGCGGGGGAGATGCGGCGCATCACATCTTTCACCTTGCGGCCATAGCCGGCGCTCCGATTGTAGGTCTTCAGAATACCGTCGACATCCTTGTTTCTGTATAGCGTGGAGTGCGCCAACGAGGACGCCACCGCGCGGATGCCCGCGGCCGCGGATGAAAAGGCCGCACGGCCCGAATCCCACCCGAAAAGGTTGTTGTTTCGGGCGGCTTTGCCCCCGGAAGTTTCCACAAAGGAGAGGCTAGGCAGCAGGCGCCAGTCCAGGGCATACATATCGGCGGCGGCCAGAAAAACAGGAGAGAGCCTGGCGGCGGGACAATTGCCGTGCTCGAAGAAGGCGCGCAGGAAGGCGAGTCGGGGATCTTTGGCGGGTTCGTTGCGATGTTCGGCAGTGGCTGCCTTGGCGGAATCCGCGGGGGTTCCGGCGACCGGCAGGGAAACTACGCCGGCAAAAACGGCCAAACCGTTCGAAAGCAGTTTTCGCATATCGAAATTACCTCGTTTCTAAAATTTGGTTTTCTAAGAACCGGCCCAACTTGCGGCCGAAGAAATACAGGGTGAGGGCGCCTGGGGGCCCGGATCAGCGGCGTGCGTTTGCTTCAAGCATAAGCTGCAATTATAGCATTACGGGAGTGGGGCTGGGGAAAAGGTGCAAGTAGCTGAAAACATTGACTGTGCCCAATCGCACGCTCGCCAGCCAATCGTGTAAGATCGTCATTGGAGGCCATATGTCGAAGATGCGCGCGGTACAGGTTTCCCGCCCCGGCGGACCCTTTGAGATCGTGGAACGGGAGATCCCGGATCCCGGCGCGGGATCGGTACGAATCAAGGTGCAGGCATGCGGAATCTGCCACAGCGATTCGTTGACCAAGGAAGGACAGTTTCCGGGGGTATCGTACCCGCGAGTTCCAGGACATGAGGTCGTCGGGATTGTCGATGCGGTCGGCGCGGGCGTGGCCGGATGGACGGCCGGTGAACGCGCCGGCCTTGGTTGGAACGGCGGATACTGCGGGTATTGCGATAATTGCCGCCGGGGGGACTTCTTCGCCTGCCAGACGGCCACCTACATCACCGGCATCACCAGCGATGGCGGCTATGCCGATTACACGATCGCGCGCGCCGAAGCGCTGGCGCGGGTGCCGGAGGAGTTGTCCGCGGTGGAGGCGGCGCCGTTGATGTGCGCAGGCATCACCACGTTCAACTGTCTCCGCAACAGCGGCGCGCGGCCCGGCGACCTGGTAGCGGTGCTCGGCTTGGGCGGACTCGGCCATCTGGGGGTCCAGTTTGCTTCGAAAATGGGATTTAAGACGGTAGCGATCGCGCGCGGGCCGGATAAAGAATTGCTGGCGAGGTCCCTGGGCGCTTGGCGATACATCGACAGCCGGGCGCAGGACCCTGCCGCGGAGCTGCAGAAGCTGGGCGGGGCCAAGGTTATCCTGGCCACGGTCACGGCAGGCGATGCCATGGCTGCGGTTCTGGGCGGCCTGGGGGTGAATGGAACGCTGATGGCGATTGGCGCCGCGATGTCAATGGACCTGTCTCCTGTCGGACTCATCGGTGGAAGCCACGGCATTAAAGGGTGGTATTCGGGCACATCGATAGATTCGGAGGACACTCTTTCGTTCAGCGTGCTGGCGGGGGTGCGGTCGATGAATGAGGTCGTGCCGCTGGAGCAAGTTGCCGAGGGTTACGAGCGTATGATGAGTGGCAAGGCGCGGTTCCGGGTGGTTCTGACTACCGGGAAGTAGTAGATTGCCCGCCCTCCGTTAGGTGCCTCCCCGGGCTTTGCGCACTTCTTCCAATCGCTCTCGGATGCGCTTCTCCATGCCTCTGTCGGTGGGATGGTAGTAGCGCTTGCCGGCTAACGCGGGCGGGAGGCATTGCATGCCGGTGATGGCATCCTCGAATTTGTGGGCGTGCTCGTAGCCTACGCCGTAGCCCCATTGCTTCATAGCCGCGGTGGGGGCGTTGCGCAGATGCATGGGGACGGGTTCCGCCATAGTCTCCTGCACGTCCGCCTGGACGGCGCCCAGCGCGCGATAGGAGGCGTCGGACTTGGGCGCCACCGACAGATAGATCGCGGCCTGCGCCAGCGCCAGGTCGCCTTCGCCGATGCCCAGGAAGTGCACGGCCTGCATCACTGCGACGGCTTGCTCCAGCGCGCGCGGGTCGGCGAGGCCGATGTCTTCAATGGCCATGCGCATCAGGCGGCGCGCGATGTACAGGCGGTCCTCGCCGGCCTCCAGCATGCGCGCCAGCCAGTAGAGCGCGGCGTCGGCGTCGCTCGAGCGCACGGATTTGTGGAGCGCCGAGATCAGGTTGTAGTGCTCCTCGCCCGATTTGTCGTAGAGCAGCACCTTGCGCTGGATGGCGTCCTGCACGGCTTGTTCGGCCAACTCGTGCGGCGGCGAGGCGGCTACGGCGGCTTCCAGCGTGTTGTAGGCGGAGCGCGCGTCGCCGCCCGCGTAGATGGCGATCTGCTCCAGCAGGGCGGGCGACGCGGCGATTTCCAGTTCGCCCAGCCCGCGCTCGCGGTCGGCCAGGGCGCGCTGCAACAGCTCCACGATTTCCTCGGCCGTGAGGGCTCGCAGCGCATACACGCGCGAGCGGGAGAGCAGCGCCGCGATCACTTCGAACGACGGGTTTTCCGTGGTGGCGCCGATCAGGATGATGTCGCCGCGCTCCACGTAAGGCAGGAACGCATCCTGCTGCGCCTTGTTGAAGCGGTGGATTTCGTCGATGAACAGGATGGTGCGGCGGCCCAGGCGGCGCAGGCGCTCGGCATCGGCCATCACCGCCTTGATCTCCTTCATGCCGCTGAGCACGGCGCTAAAGGGGATGAACTCGGAACGGCTGAGCCGCGCGATCAGGCGGGCGAGACTGGTCTTGCCCACGCCCGGCGGTCCCCAGAGGATCACCGAGCTTAGCTCGTCGTGCTCGATCTGCCGGCGCAAGGGCTTGCCGGGACCCAGCACGTGGTCCTGCCCGGCGAATTCGTCCAGCGTGACCGGCCGCATGCGGTCGGCGAGCGGCCGCTTCTTGTCCACCTTATCGGGATCGCCGAGCGGGGATGCGTCGAACAGGCTCAAGCGTGGAGCGACCTCTGGCGCCGAGCTTCGTATAGCAGGATGCCGGCCGCAACCGCCGCATTGAGGGATTCGACGCCGGAGGTCGGGATGGAGATATCGATGGCGGCGGAGCGCAGTTGCGGACTCACGCCGCGGGCTTCGTTGCCGACGACGATGGCGCAGCGGCGGGAGAAGTCCAGGTCGCCGAGAGGCTTCGACGGCTGGCACGAGTTGGAGGGCACGCCCGCGTAGACATCCAGCTTGTTCTGCTGGAGCGCCGCGCGCGCCAGCGCCGAATCCAGGCCGTAGGCGAAGGGCACGCGGAACAGCGATCCGGCCGCGGCGCGCAGCGCTTTGGGATTGAAGGGGCTGACGGTGCCCTTCAGAAACATGATCCCGGTAGCGCCGAACGCCTCGGCGGCGCGGGCGATGGTGCCGGCGTTGCCGGGGTCCTGCAAGCCATCCAGCACAACTACCAGGCTGCGGCCGCGGAACAATTGCGGCAGGTTCCAGATGGGCGGCTGGACCAGCGCGATCACGCCCTGGCTGGCTTCGGTGCCGGAGATGAACGGGAAAAGCTGGTCGGCGACGACGGCCACGCGCATACCGGCGAGGCGCTTGACGTGGCTTTCCACCGCCGACTGCACGGACTCCGAGCACAACACCACCTTGACGGCGCAGCCGCTGCGCAGGGCTTCTTCGAGCAGGTGGAACGTCTCCGCCACCAGGTAGCCTTCCTGCGTGAGGCCGCCGCGGGCGATGGCGCGGCGCACGTCTTTGAGCAGCGGGTTGGCGGCGCTGGAAATCGTTTCGGGCTTAGGCATCTTACAATGTGTCTGGGATCAGAATAGCGCAGATGAACCTAAATCCGGCAGCCTGTGGGGCAGACCATCGTTTTTTGTGGTCTGCCCGCCTGCGGAGCAGGCGCCGCGATCAGGCATGGATTCTCTGGCGCGCATCCCTGTAATCCTTTAACACGTGGCGAGGCGAGCCGATTCGGAGAGCTATGAGAAGGGAATATGACTTCAGCAAGGGCACGCGTGGCGCGGTCTTGAGAGTGCCGCCGAAAAAGACCCGCATCACAATCCGGCTCGACAACGACATTCTGGACTGGTTCCGCCGGCAGGTTGACGAGGCGGGCGGCGGGAACTACCAGACGCTCATCAATGAAGCCTTGCATAGCTTTATGCTCCAGAAGCAAGAGCCTCTGGAGAGCGCTTTAAGGCGCGTGGTCCGGGATGAGATACGCCGCGCAGTCTAGCCGTTCGCAGTAACCAGCCACCTTCATCAGGCGCCCCAGCCCGGAAATGCGGCCACGCGCATGCCGCCGAGGCTCTTGATCGCTTCAGGCTTACACACCTTACAATGTGTCTGGGATCGGAATAGCGCAGATGAAACGCACCGTACTCAATGTGGTGGTGGCGGCGTTCTCGGCGGCGATGCTGGCGACGGCTTGGATTGCGATCCGAGTCGAGCGGCAGGCGACGCGCGAGGAGGCGCAGCCGGCGGACGTGATCGTGGTTTTGGGCGCGGCGGAGTATCGCGGGCGGCCGTCGCCGGTACTGCGGGCGCGCCTGGATCACGCGCTGGATCTGTATCGCAAGCGCCTGGCGCCGCGCATCATGACGACGGGCGGGGCGGGCGGCGATCCGGTATTCACGGAGGGCGACGTGGGGCGCGACTATCTGACCAGCCAAGGGGTGGCGCCTGAGGCGATTGTGGTGGAGAGGGAGGGCGCGAGCACGGTGGCTTCCACGGCGTTGGCTGGCGAGATCATGCGGCGGATGGGGTTGCAGTCGGCGATCGTGGTGAGCGACGGGTATCATATTTACCGGGTGAAGAAGATGCTGGAAGGCAGGGGACTGACCGTGTATGGGTCGCCGCGGCCGGAGCGCGCGCGGAACAGTTTGCGGGTGCGGTGGAACTATGTGAAGCAGGCCGTCGGGTACATGTTGTGGTCGTGCGGTGTGCCGGTGTGAGGGGTGGCTTCGCTCGCCGTGGCTGGTGGTTGTGTTTTACTTTTTTGAGCGATCAAAACCCAAGCGGTTGGATTTAAAGCGTGTGCAGGTTCTGGGCGCGGGGTGCTGGAGTTCTCAAACCTCCACAACCCGAAAGGCGTTATAGGCTAGCCGTGCCTTAGAGCTTCTACGGCGAACCCACCCGCCCGGTCTTCGTCTATAGCTTTTTGCCGGTGGCTCCGTTGAACTGAAAAACGACGCCAAGAGCGGCCTGCTCGAACCAATTGGTGCCGTAGCCGGATTGAAACGTATTAGAAAGTAATCGATAGATGCGGCAATCGAAATTGACACCGATGTTGCGGGTGACGAACACATTGACTCCACCCCCAAAGTTCAGGTCCCAAGCCCATTGTGCGCCACCAACTAGTGCACCGACGCCCGTAGCCGAGTAGGAAGCGTGACTGTCAGCCCGGTCGAGGCCAACAACCGCATATGGTACCACTCTCGTGCCGGTCGGAATAATGAATCGCCCACCCCAACCGTAATCGAGAACGTAGGTATTTTCGCTTACGTTTACTCCGTCGATGTTGCCCGATGCCTTGGCATGTATATAGCCCACCTCACCGAAAGCAGACACGTACCTGTTAAATGCAATGTT
>Ga0224555_1003342_pt1 | contig 16599 bp, 16 predicted proteins | sample 714S23034metaG_FD_180687 | JGI IMG/M metagenome (GOLD analysis project Ga0224555, IMG submission 180687) | Peat soil microbial communities from Stordalen Mire, Sweden - 717 S2 30-34 | ecosystem: Environmental > Terrestrial > Soil > Wetlands > Peat | place: Sweden: Norrbotten County, Stordalen...
AAAAGGGCACCTCGTTCTGCACGGCCGCGGGCGCGGCGCCTGGTACGCACTGCCCTGATGAGGTGGGCATCCCGTCACCAAATTCTTGCCTGTCTCGCCCCGTCTCGCGAATTTCGGGCTCTGGATCTTTCGAGAGCTTCTCAAGTGGGATCGGCGGTCTCAGTGATGCCGTGGTGCGAGAAGCCAGATTAGCGCCTGTGCGTTGCCATCCATTCCGTTCCTCGCACTCAATCCCGCTGCCGGCATCCCGCGGCTTCGTGAGGACAATCCGGCCACGCGCTTTTTGTCTCCTGCGGAGGAAGAGAAACTCGCCGCGGTCGTACAAGCCATGTTCCCGGAGTACATGCCTGTCCTTCACCTTGCTATCCCTACCGAAACCCGCACCAGCGAACTGCTCCGGTCCCAAGTCGGCGACTATGACGCCGACTCAGGCAAGCTTCGCGTTCGCCAGAAAAAGGTCCGCAACTCCAGCGCGTTCCGCTACGTTGCCCTGACCCCGATTGCGGTAGCAGCCTACAAGAAGCTGTCATCCGGCAAGCAGCCGGGGGATCCTCTGTGTTCAAAGATCAAAGGCGGGGATTTACAGGACACCCGGTACTGGTTCGACCCCTGCGTGAAACAAGCCGGGGGCTGGTAAACTTAACCTGGAAGTAAGCGACAAGGCACACGGCTGAAAGCCGATGGGTCATGGCTGGTGTACCGATCGCCGCAGCGACGAAGTTTTTGGGCCACGGAGTTAAAAAACAAAGCGGAGAGGTGGCAGAGCCCGGTTGAATGCACCTGACTCGAAATCAGGCATACTCGTAAGGGTATCGGGGGTTCGAATCCCTCCCTCTCCGCCAAGGTTCCTTCTGGTAACATCCAAAAACATCCAATCGAAGAACATAAAGCCTAGCAAATGATAGCCTTTGCGCTTTTATGCGTCTAGCTGCATCCAGGTGCAGCCATGTTTTGGTGGGTGTATTTTTGGGTGTATTCTGTTTTTGAAGTGGGTGTACTTTTTCTTGCACTGGGAGGAAGGCATGTCCGGACTTACCGATACGGAGATTAGAAGAGCGAAGGCGACGGAAAAAGCCTACAGCATGGGCGATGGAGGTGGGCTGTATCTCTGGGTTAAACCGACCGGCGGCAGGCTGTGGCGCTGGTCCTATCGGTTTGAGGGAAAAGAAAAGCTGATGTCCTTTGGCAAATACCCGGATGTTTCGCTGGCGTTGGCAAGAGACCGCCACGCCGAGGCGCGCAAACTGTTGGCTTCGGGCATTGACCCGATGGCGCAGCGAAAAATTGAAAAGCAAGTGCAGAAAGTCTCCAGCGAAAATTCCTTTCAGAGCGTGTATGCACGATGGCTGGAGTATTGGCAGGAGGGAAAAAGCCCGCGTCACGTGGACTCGGTTCGGCGGCGCATGGCGGCCGACATTCTGCCCTGCCTGGGAGCCAGGCCCATTGCGGAGATCGAGGCGCCGGAACTGGTCGCGATGGCCAACGCGATTCAGGATCGAGGTGCGCGCGACATTGCCAAACGGGCTCTGGAGACAGTGGGACAAGTCTTCCGTTACGGAATTGCTCACGGCCTTGCGACGCGCAATCCAGCCGCCGAGATTCGTCCCAGCGACATTCTAAAATCCACACCGAAAACTAACTATGCTCGGATCGACGCTAAGGAACTGCCCACCCTGCTTAGACGCATCGAAGTCTATCAGGGAAAGCAGGTCACGCGGCTCGCGATGAAGCTGATGGCATTGACTTTTGTGCGCACCACGGAACTGATCGAAGCGAAGTGGACGGAATTTGATCTGGAGAATGCCCGCTGGGACATTCCGGCAGAACGCATGAAAATGCGGACTCCGCACATTGTGCCGTTGGCCAGACAGGCTCTGGAGGTGCTGGAAATGTTGCGCGAGTTGACTGGGAAAGGCGAGTGGCTATTTCCGGGCGATTTTAACGCTGCGCAACCAATGAGCAACAACACTATTTTGGCGGCATTGAAACGCATGGGCTACAAAGGCCGCATGACCGGGCATGGATTTCGTGGGCTGGCGTCTACCATCTTGCACGAGCAGGGTTACGCCCATGACCATATCGAATTGCAGCTTGCTCATGCGCCACGGAATGCGGTGAGCGCGGCCTACAACCATGCTATCTATTTAGAGCCGCGGGCCAAAATGATGCAGGACTGGGCGGACTTTCTGGAGCGCACACAGCGCGGAGGGAGGGTACTGCCCTTCCGTGGAACTGCGGCATAGCCATTCGTTCATCTTGTTGGCCGGCAGAGATTAGGCATACGCCGCAACCGAATCCCGGGTGGGCGGCAAGCTGGAATCCAGCGTCATCTCGGCGACGAACGATTCACACCAGTTCTCTGGCCGCGGATTTCCCGGCTGGCTTCTATCTGACAAGCAATCCACTCCTCGACTTCCGTCTCGACCCAACCGACGACCCTGGCTCCCAGCGACACTGGCCTCGGAAACCTTCCCTCCATCACGCGCTGATAGACGGTGCTGCGTGACAGGCCGGTGCGATCCAATACAATCGGCAGTCTCAGAATCTTTCTCGGCATCCCTTTACCTCATCGGTTGAATTACATTTGAATTACGTCCGGCTCTACTTCAATGCACTGATCGCAACATCCGTCGAATTTGCCGACAAACTCGCCGTCGCCATCTTCACTTCAATTGCGACCGATGTCTAACTTTTCTCCTGAACACTCTGCACGGTTAGGTTCCTTTCTTTGACGTAACCTCACAGTGATCTCAAAAAAGACGTTCTCCAGATGTCCGTTCGGCAAGGGCATCATGCAGCAGCCTCACCAACGAATGTTGAGCACGACGCGACCGGCCATCCGATTCGGTGCGTTCCCAAAGTTGCAAGCTCTCAACGCCACTTTTACTGCACGTCATCAGATCCATTCTCGCCATACATCGCCTTTTCTCACAGCGATACGTCCGGTTTCATTCCCAAATGTCTGCGCGCTTCCGAGCCAGATGTCGATGGTTGTGTTGTCCTTCTACGTTCTCCTCTTGCCGGTACCCCATCGGCCTCTTCATTCAGTCTCTTCATGTACCCGCATAACGCTGTTGCGGTGATTCTCAGGCCGTTCTCTGCAAAGATACGGACCAGCATATTGAGCGTGTATCCCCTTTTCCGCAGCCCATTCAGTTCAGGAAGTACCGCCCGTACAACTCCGCCAATCATGTAAGAAGCGGGTTGCGGTGGGGGTTCATTCGCCTTTTCTTGGAGGAATGCGCGAAGCTCCTCGACATTGTGTGACAAGAGCACCTGCGCCCTGAGACGAGCCTCATTCTCCATAAACAAGCATGATATATTAGCTACAGTTATGATGTCAAACATATATGATAACGGCAGCGAGAAAACGGGTAGGAGACACGGCGAGGTAGGCGCTGTACACACGAACCCCTGCGGGGTTCGCGCGTACACCACCATTTCTCCAATCCGCCTGCGGCTACTCGGAGAAATGGTTGCGCAGCTCGCTCAGGGCTGCGCCCCGAGACCCCACGTCGTATCTGGAGACAGGTCATGTCAAGACCAAAAAGAGCACGCAACGTAGCCTCACGAATCGACGTTCGTGTCACCGACGAGGAAAAGACAACATTTGTCGAACAAGCGAACAGAGCGGCGCTCACACTCAGCGAATACATCCGCCGCGCTGCATTGGGAATACGCATCCGATCACGAATACACACGGATGCGATTTCGGAACTGAATCGCCTCGGAGGTCTGCAAAAACATTGCCTTGAACAGTTGAAGATGTTCGGCAATGACAGTGGCCTGCGGCGCGAATTGAACCTTACACTCGCGGCAATACGCGAACAGGTGAAGAACGTCATCTCTCTCCACGTCGAGGAAGAATGATTGCAAAGGTGTCGAAGCGAACGCGCACAGGACGAAGTAGTTTTCGCCGTCTTGCGCAATACCTAACTACGGAGCGCGATCCAGAGACAGGCATAGCCCGTCTGAGAGGGGATGTACATCTTTCCAGCAATCTGCTGGACTTCGATACTGCGGCTTACGTGATGCAGGCAACAGCAGAAAGGAATCGGCGATGTGATGACCCGGTATGCCACTATGAACTCTGCTGGCCGCCGGGAGAGATGCCAACCAGAGAGCAATGGACTGTCTGTGCTTTGTACACTCTCCGTAAACTCGGTTACCAGGACCATCAGTATATGGTTGTCGCGCACGATGACAGAGCCCACTTCCACATCCACATCATGGTGAACAAAGTTCATCCGGAGACATATAGAGCACTGACGCCATTTCGCAATTGGTTCACGCTGGATGCCGCAGCGCGCGCCCTGGAAGCGAGATATGGCTGGACACATACGCCGGGTCCGATACGGTGGGATGAGGAATCGAAGCAGGTTGTACGCACTTCAAGTTCCGAACGCAATGCGCTTCGAACTGCTCGACAACAGCCGACAGGTGCGGCAGCGAAGTTCGAACATTATCACGATGAGGAATCTCTGCAAACCTACGTCCGCCGGGAAGTGGCCCCCAGTGTCCGGAAACTTCTGACGCGACAGAATGCCACGTGGGAGAACCTCCATCGCCTTCTGTCGATGGCTCATCTCAGGCTTGAGAAGAGAGAATCAGGCGGCTACTCAGTCCTTGCTGTCGACTCGAACATCCGGGTAAAGGCGTCCGATGTTTTCCGCGACAACTTCGCTGGAAAGATCAATCGTCAGACGACAGAAGCCGCTCTTGGGCCGTGGACGCCAGCCTCAACATTCGGTTATGAGGAACCTCAACACGCCGTTCGTACGCCGGTTCGTAATAGCGCACTGAGGGAAGGACGCAAAGCGCAGCGTCAAGCAGACCGCTCCGCTCTGATGAATGAATATAACCGGTATCGCAATCGACAACGGGAAGTTTGCAAAGCCTTCACAATAGACGGCCGGGAGGGCACGCGATATCTCCGCGAGGTCCTGCGGCAACAAAAGAAAGAGATTCGCGCATCGGCTCTGTCCTGGCCGGACAAGAAGGTTTTGCTCTCTCAGGCTGTAGCTCAATCTGTGCTCGAAGTACGTGCCCTGAAGCTCGCCATTCAACAGAGGCGCCGGGAGCAATTTCCCCAAGACCTTCACTCATGGGTCGCGGACCGGGCTGTCGAAGGAGACACGCGGGCTGCCGCACAACTGCGGGGATGGCGCTATGCTGACCAACGCAATCAACGACGGCTCGATGCAAGGCTGGAATCAGACGCGCTGCATCTCGGTCCACCGCCCGATGACGGCAGCAACACCGACTGGGCCGACCTCGCGCAACAGCGGCTAGTAGCCGGACAAAAGCAACAGGCTCTTGCCAAACAGATTGCCGCGACACGAATCTGGGCGATCAACCGTAAAACCGGTGACGTGTCGTACATGCTGAACGGTACGGCCTCTGTCATCGATCGCGGGCGCATTGTGACCGTTCTCAACCAGGATGAAGCAGCGGTCCTTTTCGGATTGGAGATGGCCGTCCAGAAGTACGGGCCGCGCATCGCATGTACCGGCAGCATCGAGTGGAAGCGAATGGTCGCCAAGACTGCGGCGCGACACGGAATCTCCGTCGAATTCACGGACCCGGAGATGCAGTACGCCCTGCGTATGCAACAACAGCTCGCGAATCCTCTCCAACGCCGCCAAGAAAGAGGCGGCAGGTAGCTCCTGCGATCATCGCGTCTCTGCGGTTGTCGTCAGCAGAATATTCTGACGAGACTATGCGAATACAGATTTGGATTGAACCGGCGTTTTGAGCTTATGGACGGCTGCGAAGTAGGCAACCATCACGCGAAAAGTCTTTGACTTATTCACCCCACCGAGAATCTCCCCGCCGACTCGCTCTAACTCGTCGGCAATCTCGTGGGTCAAAGTGAAGACGTACGAGGTGTCTATACTTTGAAACGGAATGTCCAGCCACGGGCCGTTATAGAAAGCCAGAATCTGCGCCTGAGCAGCCTTGGTTTTGAAATTCATGATGATGTGCTCCGCCAAAGCGTTCTGTCTCCGGATTTTCAGCGCGGCAAAGAGTTGGTTGAAATAGGCCTTGGTGAATTTGGAATCCACAGTGAGCCGAACCTGAGTCCGCTTCTCTGCGGGAGCAATGACTCTGCGCTTCGGTCGAGATGCCGTCTTCTTTGGCGGGGTCATCTTTCTTCCCTCTCGTGATGTCGCTTACATCAGAAGTGTAAGCCAATCCGCGGAAGTGCGGCAATCAAATGCAATCAAAGGAGTTCCCGTGAAGGAATGACCGAGCGCGTAGTGGAGTCATTACATGGAAAGGCCGGGGGAAACCGCATCAACGAGAGCAAATCGAACCGTGGGGGCAGGGAGAAAAGGAAGCTGGCCAGAACATTCGTTGCTGATCTGCCGGCAGCCCTTGGCAGTTCAGAAAGCACCACGCCAGAATTGCAGAAAGCCCAGTCTCGCAGATCTTAATCAATTGCAAAGAAGACCCTGCCAATCCTCCTGAGGTCGCGCACTGTTCTTCCCTACTGGGCTTGATTCCAAGTTGTCAAATCGGCCTAATTTCGATTGCGATTGAGTGTCTTTCGACCGAACATCCACGGTTCACCTGCGTTCGCCTTTCTCACGCGTACCCGACACGTCATCCTCGCCATTTCTCGGGCCGTTAACCACCCGGGGGCCTATCCCCACGCCGGGCCGGCCCGTTTGAGGGCTGATCCCGCGACCCGACCCGGAACGACTGCCTCCATTTTCTATGCAGTAAGATTGCCACAGTCGATCCACATTCCTTTCTCCAACCTCTGCCTTCATGGCGCACTTCGCGAGGAACAGAATGAGCTTCATTTTCGCTCGAAGAAATGAGCCTAGCCGAATCTCACTGCAACATCTGCGAACATTGCGTGCCTCCAGCCGGATCGTATCTAAGCACGCCGTCCTCCTGGTCATAGCAGAAGCTGCGATTCCCAGTCCTGCCAACGGCCAGAGGAACCGCCGTGATTATGTAATTCTTTGCGTGATCCATTCCGCCGGTACCCGACTTCGTGCAGGTCGAGATTTTGAACAGGTAGCCTGCTTTGTAGCCCGAAGCGAGATCGGGTTGAAGCAGCTGTGCGGCATCTGACGTTGGATCGCCCATCGCAGGGCTGCCACCCAAAGCAGTCAGCGTGCACGCAAAGCCTCTGATGGGATAGGAAGTCATATACATCGTCTCCGACGCGGCAATGACACGGATGGAGTTGATCGCCGAGATTTCGTTAGCGTGTTTCTTGATCGAGCCATATGTGCCCATTGACATCAGCATCAGGATCATGATCACAGCCATCACAATCAGCAGCTCCATTAAGGTGAAGCCGTTCAGGGGTAATAAACTGCGCACGTGATTGCGGGAAGTCATCGACGATCTACGCTCAATGACGCGCGTCCGTTTCGTCGAGAAGATTGATATTATGCGTTCTTCCTCCATGACATTCCAATCTGGCAACATGAACAGGAAGTACCACATCACGGGTGGCTCTCTGTAATCCATATCTGCCCCGTCGCTCACTATCGACGACAAAGCAGTTTAACGCCACCGCGGTTTGAGCACAACAACTCGGCTCAAGAAACAGGCCGACTGCTTACTTTCTCACTATAAAAGAGGCCGATCGCAACCCAGATACAGTTACACTGCGCCTCCGGCCCCAGCGGCGTATAGCCGCACTGACAAATGTCATTTAACTTTGACACTTTGAGCGCTATCACCGCCGCATGCGGAACACTTCCGCGGCAAGCGCCGTTAACTCCTGCGGATCACTCCTCCCAATCCGACCAGTTGATTTCGCTACTCTGAATTGGTCCCTTTCGTCACCATCAATGTTTCCCGTCGACGTTGGCTTGTGTATGTACTTGAACTGTCACGGCATTTACGCTTAAGTAGTATCGTGCGCTTTGTTTACATAGGAATACACAGATTAGTTACCCTAATCACACCGCGTGATAAACACAGATTTTACTTGACATGATATCGGAAGCGAGTTAGTGTGTTGCGTAACGATCTTGGGCTTTTCTTGTAACGCATTTGTGCTTTCCTTGTTAAATGCAGAGGAACCCACGATTCCCGCGCACGCTTCCACACAGCTCAAAGAACTATTGCGTGCGACAGCTCGCTAACTACCCTCATTTCTGCGCAACATTCGTGATTGAGACGGTGAAGATTCCCCAGAGGGATTCTTCCCTGATATTGCGTCTGGCAAATTGCGGACGTCACAGGAGAGTTGTGTGACATCTAACGCTCTCGTCCGATTCTTGTCCATCGTCATGGTTATCACCATTTCGACTGCCACAGTATATGCGTGGCCCCATAAGAATGGGCAAAAAGCGCGCGTGCAATTCCTGGCGACGAGCACACTCATTCGTGGAAATTGGGGTCCAAACGAGGATACATATCTTGCGGAATTGACTTTCACGCCTGAAGGCGACCCGCCTTTGGTTCTTTTGGTGGACTCATACGCAAATGAAGCGCCACCGTTATCAAGGGCAGTATTGACCTCGTCCACAGGGTCGGCATTCAATGTGCGCCGCGACACGGACTGCGATCGCCCCTATGGGGAAATGATTTTGCGTACAGCGCCGGGCGATCCCACGGCAATTCTTCCCGATAGGCTTGGTTATCAGCCGCAGCTTCCGAGAACGCCGGAGCCGAACGAATTGCTTCCTTGTTACAGGACGGTGCGGTAATGATGTCGAGGTACCAGCACGCGGTGCATGACGCTTCTGCGTCCTTGCCCAACGATGTCTCAGCCTCGCATTTCAGAACGATACTCCGCATCATCCGGGACTTACGTTGCGACCTACCGTTCACCCACATTTTGCTGCGGCCTCAACTTGATGATCGAATGGCCGTTCTCCTTGAGAACTTGGAGAACCCCAGACGACGGATCACATCCGCACGTCCCATCATTAATAATCGCAACTACTCTTGCTCTACACCTAACAACAATCGCCGTTTTATGAGGAATTTCAGATGCCTAAATTGAATCTTCCCGATCTTCGGCCTTCGTGCTTCCTGTATCGGCTCTCCAGAGTTGGCCAACCTGATGCCGCCCCCCGAAGACGGCCTGGGCGCAGAACAACGCCATATCCCCGTACCACGATCTCGCCGCTTGCATTTCTAGGTCGTGGTTGCTTTTTGGTGCTGCTCACCTTCATCGCCTTCGGATCGCCCGAACGGCTGAAATCCCAGACGACCGTAGTGCCTGTCCCGGGGCCCATTGCGAAGCGATGCGGGGCGAGTTTGCCTAGATCTGTAGTCGCGCCCAGTTCAGATGCTTTGTCCTTGCTAAAAGAAGCTGTCTCTGTGATGGATTCGACAGCCGCGTATCAGAGCATAAAACAGTTTGCCATTTCCGGAACGCTTTCGGATTTCAGCAGGTCGACTAAGAGTTCGACAGAGGTCGGCACGTTCCAAATTCAGGAAAACCATTCTGTTCCCAATGGAGATTTTTCTCGCGACTTCGTTGTAAATGGGGCGTCAAGCAGCCTCACACGAACCGCGGGCCAGATAGTGAGCACCGCCGGCTATGGCGAAACGCCCAACGGGACCAAGCTGGCATTCATGCCGAAATCTTTTGCCTTTCCTCTCGCGGTGCTTGAAGATGAACTTCAAAATCCTAAAGTGGTGGCGATTTCGATTTCGGCTCGGCCTGGACCAACGCAAAACGGGGGCTTGGCATCACTTCAGCATATTAGGATTCAGAATTTGACTGATGCTAAGAGCTCTGTATTTGAGACGGAAGACTGGTATTTCGACCTGCAAAGTCACCTACCAGTGCTGGTCGGCCATGAGCTTCCAACCGAGAACAGCCCGTCCTCATGCATCCAGGTTTTTACTCATTTTGGCAAATACAGGAACCTCTCAGGAGCACTCGTTCCCACAAGTATTTACACGGAGCGAGGCAGTAGCTCGGTGCGCACAATGACAGTTCAGACCCTTACGTACTAACCAACTCAAACACGTGCACAAGTGGAGCCTAGACGTATGCGGATAATCACAGGTGTTTCGCTGCTTCTTCTTGCGACTTGCGTATCTGCCGCCGCCCAGCAACAGGAGCAAGGCATATACCCCGGCATTACATACGATTCAGACATCCTTGGCAACGTTAACTTAACGACTGGCTCACTCGCAGTGAACCATTTGGTCCTCAAGCTTCCCCAATGGAAGGGGTTCGCTATCGGCGATTTGTCCTTACAGTACAACTCCCCGGTGTGGGTTCTTGAAGCGCCAGGCTGCGACCCAAATCAAGGCCCGTGCGATAACGAGTGGATGCCTGCGAGTAATTCTTTCGTAACTGCTGCTGGCATAACTCCAATGTTTTCCTCAGGTGTTGCTTCATGGGCGTTCACAACGATTCCTGATGCGGATCTCAACCCTTCTGCGCAAGAGCTTCAGGTCACCACGCCCGATGGTACCGTGCATGACATGGTTCCGACCGGCAGCACATATCGCTCTATTGACGGCTCGAACCTTACCGTCAATTCTACCGCCACGCAACTAATCGACAGCAGCGGGACGGTATACTCAATTCCCACGCCCCAATATCCGATAGTTCCCCCATCGAACGCTTATGCAGGCTACACCAACAGCAGTAGTGCCAGTTCTCCCATGACAATAACTAATACGCATGGGCAGTCTTGGACAGCGAATAACGACGCCGGTGGGGGGGCGGAGCCTTGGATTCCTAGTTGGTCTGACACTGTGGGGCGACATTGGATTACGCAAGAGACGACGAACTATTCAGGGTGTACTGGCCCCGTCGCGATCGGCGATGCATGGATATATTCAATTCAGGACCAGCACGGAACTCAGCACCCGGTATTCAAAGAATGCTTAGTGGCAATCCCGCTTGTAACCAATCTTGGTCATTGCCATAACCAGGATGACTATTCATGCGATTACTCGGACATGGGGTCGCAATATCCCGGCTGGGTGCAAAGTATCGTGTTTACACCCGACGGAACTTGGAGTTCAGGCAATGCTTGGACGTTTTTCTACGGAGAAACGGATTTCTCATCGCCGGATTACACCAACTATGGCTGCCTGACTGGAATCCAAACTCCACAAGGCGGCACCGTGACCTATAATCTAGGTTCTTCTATAGGTTCTAACGGTTCATATAATTGTCCGGTCGAGTCGAAAGTCGTGAATGCAGCTGATGGATCAGGAAATCAAACAACAATTTACACTTACTCGACTGCAGGGAGTCCATGGGCTACGGTTACAAATCCAGATTCGACCTCGGTCACACATCAATTCGATTCCGGCACATCGGCGGAAATCGGCACGATATACAAGGACCAAAATGGGAACACGGTTAAGACCGTGAGCAATACATACCAGGCCGCAGGCGATCCTTTCAACATATCTGAATCCAACTACCCTGAGTACGCGAATGTGTTTCCGACCAGCCAAACAACAACGTGGCCTAACGGGATCTCGTGTATGAGCTCAGAGACGTATTCGGGTGCATACAGCTATTCCGTCACGTTTGCACAAACTGGGAATCCGGACCCACCCACCTATTCTGGAACAGCGCCAAATGGCGAGCGGGCTACAGTATCTACCTACGATTGCTCAAGCGGCGGAAATCCTCCTCTTCTCGAAACGGTTCAAGATTCGTGGATGGATTCGCAAAATAACAACTATTACAACAAGAACCTATTCGGCCTTTTGCAGCAAGAATCAGTTTACGACGGATCGGGGAATCTTTCCTCTCAGACGACGTATGGTTACGATCAGAATGGTGAAGGTATGGTCGGCGATCAGACATCTGAGTCCGAGTGGATCAACACCGGGGGTTCGCTGCAGACGTCGACCCACTACGATTCGAATGGTCAGCCTATTCTCGTGATCGATCCGAGCGCGCATACGACAGCCATCGGCTACGATGCCACAGATCTTGTCGCAACGTCTTTCACTAACCCGCCAGTTCCAAGCGGCGTTACCTTACAAGGCAGCTCAGTTCCTGACCCATTCTCTTACCTAATCACGAGCGTGACGGATGCTAACTCGCAGACCACAAATCAGCAATACGACGCGATGTTCAGGCCGACCACTGGAACTTCGGCCAATGGCGCTTCAGTGAGCTTCACCTATCAAGCGGCAGCGAGCGGTCAGATGGCCGTGACGACGCAAACCGTCTCGTACGATACCACCGGCGATACCGCTTCGACGCAAACCGTCTTAGACGGTTTTGGCAGAACTGTGCAGAGCAATCAGCAGACGTCAAATGGAAGCACGGCTGGATGGTATCAGCAGGATACCTGCTACGACAGCATGGGAAGGGTTTCTTTCCAGTCGTACACCTACGTCACCTGGTCCCCAACCCCGGCGGCGCATACCTGTTCTGGGGCGGGTGATACCTATAGCTACGACGCGCTCGGGCGACTCACATCGACGCTGCACCAGGATGGGACTCACAGCACCATTTCGTATAATGCGCGAGCTACAGAGTCGACCGACGAGATGGGCGTCTCCCGCATTACGCAGATGGACGGCCTTGGCAGACCGACCATTGTCTGCGAACTTTCTTCCAACCCCAATATGCCCAGTTCGGGCTCGCCCAGCAGTTGTGGCACAGACATATCCGGGACTGGATTCGTCACCTCTTACAGTTACAGTATCGCAAATCACTCGGTCACCGCGACTCAGGGCGGGCAGCAGCGTGTCTTTCAGACGGACTCGCTCGGCCGACCGATCTACTCCTGGGAGCCGGAATCGGGCGTGACGACGTACGGTTACGCTTACAACAGCACCGGCTTGCAAGTCACGCAGGTTCGTCCGCAAGCCAATCAAACCAGTTCCAGCGTGACAACGACCACGACGACTCAATTCGATTCCATCGGTCGCGTAATCTCGGTTAGCTATCTCAACGGAAATACCAACCTCTATCAGACTCCCTCGAAAAGCTTCTTGTATGACGCGCTGTCTAGCCCAATGGATTCCATGCCTCTTGGTTATAGCAAAGGTCGTTTGGTGTCGGCGAGCACCAGTGCCACAACTACGCAACTGGGCGGTTACGACGCATGGGGAAATCCAGGAAACACTGTCCAATGCTTGCCCGATTGGTGCGGGCAGTCCGCACATGACGTATTGCACTGGTATCAATACGACAAGAGTGGGTTGCCGATTTTGGAACAATATGACACGCAGGCCTCGAGCGGAACCACAATCTCGATCAATACCTTGCGAAACACCGCAGGCGAAGTGATGTACCTTTCTGGCGGGCAGAACAATTCGAGCACCCTGCAGGATCCTAACGGTGCCCCAATACTCTTCACCATGAGCCAGCCCGGGCCTTTCGGCCCAGTATCTGGCAAATACGGCAACAACCTTGGCTTGGCCGCAACCTACGACACGCTGGGCCGGATCAACGGAAGTTGGGTGTGCACTGCGGCAGTAATGTCGCCGAACTGCCCTGGCGCGAGTCAAGTTTATAGTTACTCGGTCGGCTGGACGGGTGGGTACGCGACCAGCAGCAGTGACTCCGTGTTAAACCGGTCGAGCAGTTACGGCTACGACGAGTTTGGCCGGATGAAGACGGCCAATTTCAACAGCGGCCAGACTGTATTCAGCTATCAGTACGACCGCTGGGGGAACCGCTGGAGCCAGAGCGCTTCCGGAAGCGGCTCCGGCTCAGCGCCGCAGCCGAGTTTCAATTTCAACACAACCAATAACCAGATCACGTCGGGTCCGTCTTGCAATACTCCCAGTTTCAGTGAGTACTGCTACGACGCTGCAGGCAACATGACAGCTGATGGCTTTCATACCTACACTTACGATGCGGAGGGAAACGTCGTGGGAGTGGACGGCAATACTGGGGTGGCTGGATCGGCTCAGTATGTTTACAACGCCTCGAATCATCGCGTAAAGACGCTGAGCGAGAGCGGAACGGTGCTGCGCTATGCTTATTCGTTGGACGGGCAGCCGGAGTCGACGTGGAATTCAAGCGGGGTATTGGTGACGGAGAACTACTACGCTGACGGGCAGGCGGTGGCCTACTACAGCTCGACCGATGCCAATATCCACTACCAGCATGAGGATTGGGAAGGCACGGTGCGTATGAGGACGACGTATGCCGGTGCCGTAGATGGTTCGTATCTCTCCTTTCCGTTCGGCGATGGCTACACGACCAGTGGCAACGACACGGACCCGTTGCACTTTGCGCTGCTAGACCACGATGCGGATTCAGACACCGAGCACGCGGAAGCGCGGCAATACAGCGGCACGCAGGGTCGGTGGTTGTCTACAGACCCATACGGAGGCAGCTACGACGCGGCCAATCCGCAGAGCCTGAACCGCTACGTCTATGTGCTTAACAATCCGATGAGCATGACCGATCCGACCGGTCAGGTTGGGGGAGGATGCGATCAGGCTCCGCCCCCGGGGTCCGCGATTACCTGTTACAGCAACGATGGATCCGAATGGCAAGGTGGTGAGCTTTCGAATTACGATCCAAAACGACTTGCGGCAGGGGCGGCAGGCTCTGGCTCTTGCGGCGGTGCTAATGGAATAGACTATCCTGGCTGCGGAGGCGGCGGCCTCCTAGGAGTTTTGCGCGCGATCTGGAATTACCTGAAGAACAACACTGGAGGACCAGGGGGTGGCGGGGGTAATGATTTTCCTGAGAACGGACTTGCTTTCATTGCCGGCGTTGTTCCTGTCGGAACTCCGCAGAATTCGGCCCAGCAGCAGAGCACCTTTCAAAAGCTGTGGAATAACTATCCAACCTATGACCAGTACCCAACCTATCCTGCCGTCGGCCAACAGACGGTATGGCAGCTTGCAGGTGGTCACGTCCTAATGAACCAAAGCGCAGAAAATAGCTGTTCGCTTCGTATGAGCCTTTGCCTGAATGCGAGTGGCATCACTCTGCCGCGAATTTTGGGGGCCGTCTCGGATGCGAGCCATCATTGGGATTACTTAAGATTAACTCAACTCACACCATTCTTAACTGCGGAGTTTGGCAATCCAGAGCATTTGTCAACAAACGGGTCAAGTAGCTGGAAGACTCAATTAGCGGGGAGAACGGGAATTGTCGTATTCGATTTCCCGGGGGCCGGATGGACGGGACACGCTGAATTATGGAATGGCTCAGAGCTCCGAAATGGGGTTGTTCATGATTACACAAGCAAATCGAAGGGGGTGTTCTTTTGGATAATTCCATGATACGAACTTGCGTATTGATAATCGCGGCTATGACTGCCTTTGCAGTGTCGGCTCGTGCAGCACCTAATCCCAGTGACCCTGAAAAGAAATGGAGGTTCGAGGGTAAAGCAGGGGTTGTCGAGGTCAAGCTGACATCTTACAACAACCATGGAATCACGGTGTCGTCTCTGGAGATCTATGCCCCCGATGGGACACCTCGATCTGTAACCGAGGAAGCCCAGTTCCTAGCTACCGTGCTCGACGACTTTCCCAAAGTCGGTGTCAACATCCATTCACTGGATCAGATTTCATTTAGGTTCAGTGAGCCAGAAGCGATTAAGAAGGTGGCGATAGATGCAGCTTCGTCAAAGCAATGGAGAGGTGCATTGAAAACCAATCGTGCCTCCGTGATTAATCCCCTCGTAACATCATTCCTGAATGAGAGTCATGCATATCAGGAATGGGATTCGGTATTCAAGAAATATGGACTAACGATTCGAGTTGCTGGCGTCGAGGAAGTTATCGTAGAACCTTTCTCTAAGCTTGGGATAAGCTGCCCGGCTGCGACGGATTGCTCAAATCTTTCAGTGCCAGGGGACGCTTTTGTTCAAATGGATATTAAACCCAATGGAATTCATTAAACCTCGACGCTAAACGGCCCTGCTCCTCGCCATAATCAAATGCGGGCGCACAATGGGCGGATGTGTTGCAACTTTCTGGGTTGGTGGCTGGTGACGTGAAAGAATCGTGAAATGGAAACCCAACCCGCGATCTTCAAATGGCGGCAGACCGAGCCCGGCCTCATACTCTGTGCGGTCCGATGGTTGTGCTTTGGCATGAATTCTGTGTTGAGAATTTGCGTTCCAGTGATTACAGGGAATCATGGAGCTGCAGCCGTTGCTGTAGTCGATTTTGTAGCTGTCAAAGCACCCAGAAGCCACTAAGATCAACAAGGATCAGGACGCGCCCACCAAACAGCTCAATCAAAAGCACTTATTCCCACTCAATTTCAACAGGCTTCAATAAACAGTAAAATCTGCTTTGGGAGCAGAGGGTCAGGACGAATCAACATTCGCACTGAGCCGTCCTCGGGACACAGAATACGCCAACAGTACCCAGTGCAGTACGAAGCCGCTGCCAATTTTCGAAGGGGGTATTTTTGGGTGTATTTTGCGGGTGTGATTCTCTATCTGTTTAACCAACAATGGCTTACAGCCAAATATGAATCCCTCCCTCTCTATGGTTAGAATCAACAACTTACAAAATGCGAACCGGAGCCAGAGTCAATCGAATGCCTGATGACCTGGTCAGTTGAACCAAATTCATCTGTATACGGATAAAGCGGGTGACATACCGTAAATGCCGGCCAATTGCGCGGCACCCGTACGTAGGCCACACGCTCATCTTGATGTGTTTGGCAAAGGTGGGTCAGCCGCCCCTTCATATTCTTGC
>Ga0224555_1003348_pt1 | contig 16573 bp, 15 predicted proteins | sample 714S23034metaG_FD_180687 | JGI IMG/M metagenome (GOLD analysis project Ga0224555, IMG submission 180687) | Peat soil microbial communities from Stordalen Mire, Sweden - 717 S2 30-34 | ecosystem: Environmental > Terrestrial > Soil > Wetlands > Peat | place: Sweden: Norrbotten County, Stordalen...
GCGGTGGTGCCACACCCCGGAAACCGTCGATCCCGCGCTGGCGCCGGGATGGCGTGATGTCGCCGACGCCTTGAGGATCAGTGCACCGCCGACCCTGCCGCCCGCAATCGTGCACGGTGACTTCCGGCTCGGCAACCTGCTGGCCGTTGAAGATCGAATCACCGCCGTTATCGACTGGGAGATCTGGTCGGTGGGGGACCCGCGCGTCGACGCCGGATGGTTTCTGATCAACTGCGATCCGAGCACGTACCGGCGTCCCACCCGCTACGCGGCCGCGGTACCGTCGCTGCGCGAGTTGGCGGCGCTCTACCGCGAAGAACTGGGACGCGAAGTGCCGGAGTTGGATTGGTTCCAAGCCCTGGCCTGCTTCAAGTCGACGGCTACATGGTCGCTGATCGTCAAGCACAACCGCCGGCGCAGCACGCCGGATCCGGAGCTGGAGGCGATGGCGCCGACGTTGCCGCACTTGTTGTCGCGAGCGGGCGAGCTACTCGGTTAGGTGCGCGGCACGCCGGCAAGCTGATCGGCGAACTTGGCCTCGGCCGCTTGACGCAGCCGCAGCAGGTGCTCGGACGGGAACACGTCGGGCGAAGGTGTGCGGTCCTTGAGCAGCAGTCGCGCCAGCGTGACCTTGTGTACCTCTGTCGGCCCGTCGGCCAGCCCCAGCACGAACGACTCCACCAGGTGTTGAACAAAAGGCATCTCGTGCGTGGTGCCCAGCGATCCGTGCAGTTGCAGCGCACGGGCCGACACGTCGTGCAAGACCTTCTGCATCATCGCCTTGACCGCCGAGATGTCGGCACGCACGGCCTTATAGTCGTTGTGCTGGTCGATCTTCCATGCCGTCTGCAAGGTGAGCAGCCGGAACGCCTCGATTTCCATCCAAGAGTCGGCGACCATCTGCTGGACGAGCTGCTTGTCGCTCAGCATTTGCCCCTGAGTGTGCCGGGAAACCGCTCGCTCACAAAGCATGTCGAAAATCCGCCGGACCAGGCCGACGGTGCGCATCGCGTGGTGAATGCGGCCGCCACCAAGCCGAGTCTGCGCAACGACGAAAGCGCCGCCACGCGGCCCGAGCATGTGATCGGCCGGGACCCGAACGTTCTCATAGCGGACATAACCCTCACGCCCTCCGCCGCCGAGCGGTTGGTAACCGAGCCCGACATCCCGTAGGACATTGATTCCCGGTGTCTCCGCCGGCACGACGAACATCGAATGACGTTGGTAAGGCGAAGCATCGGGGTCCGTCACGGCCATCACGATCAGAAAAGACGCCATGGACGCAAACGAGGAGAACCACTTCTCACCGTTGATGACCCAGTGGTCGCCGTCGTGGACTGCGTTGGTGGTGAACTCTTTCGGGTCGGCGCCGCCCTGTGGTTCGGTCATGGAGAAGCAGGACACGATCTTGTTATCCAGCAACGGCTCCAGATAGCGCTTCTTGAGTTCGGGAGTGCCATAGTGGGCCAGGATCTCGCTGTTGCCGGAATCCGGGGCCTGTGAGCCGAAGACGATCGGCGCGCATTCGGACCGGCCTAGGATCTCGTTGAGCAACGCCAGTTTTACCTGGCCGTATCCGGGTCCGCCCAGATGCGGGCCCAGGTGGGTAGCCCATAACCCGCGTTCCTTGACGACCTGCTGCAGCGGAGGAATCAGCGCTTGACGTACCGGGTCGTTGAGGTCGTGAGACTCCTTGATGATCAAATCGATTGGTTCGCATTCCGAACGCACGAACTCGTCAACCCAGGCGAGTTGTGCGGCCCATTGCGGGTCGGTTGAGAAGTCCCAAGCCACCGATCGTCCTTTCGATAGTCAGTTGTCCACCTCGGCGCCGAGGTCACCCACCACACGCACACCGCGCAGGGGGCCTGTCATGACGTCCACGTCTGTCGGCGAGCCGCCGCTTCCTCGGTCGCGTGGCTGAGTACTTGGTTGCGGTTCTCGAGTTCGAGGGCTGATTGCAGCCCGGCTGCGTCGACGTTGACCTGCAGCGCACGTTTCGTCAATTGCACGCCCAGCGGAGTGAGTTCGGCGATGCGAGTGGCTATTTCGAGTGCGCGGTCAACCAGGTCCTCGGGTGCGACGACTTCGCTCACCAGGCCGCGGCGGTCGGCTTCGTCAGCGGAGACCGTGCGGCCGGTCAGCATCCAGTCAGCGGCGACGCTTGTCCCGACGATGCGCGGCAAGAAGTAGCTCATCCCCATCTCGGCACCGGACAAGCCAAGCAGGATCGCCGCGTTTCCGAATGTTGCTGCGGTCGAACAGATTCTGATATCGGCGGCCAGGCACAGGGCCAGACCCGCGCCGACGCAGGGTCCGTTGACTGCGGCGATCACCGGTTGCGGGATCTCGCGCAGCGCCTGCGGCAGTGCGGCCATCGTCTCCTGGAAACGCAGGCGGTCGATCGCGGGAGCGGTTGCTTCCGGTATTCGCGGTCCGAAGTCGCGCATGTCGATTCCTGAGCAGAATCCGCGCCCCGCACCGGTCATCACGACGGCGTTGACCGAGCTGTCCGCGCCGAGGGCGGTGAGTGTTCGGTTGAGTTCGCCGACCATGACGTCGTTGATCGCGTTGAGCCGCTCGGGTCGGTTCAGCTGCAGCACGGCCACGCCGGCGTGCGGCCTCTGCAGGCTCAACGTCTCGGTAACCGTCAATCGAGCTCCCTTCGTCGCGAGCCCTGAGACACTCATTCGCTAATGACGAGAATGCTATTCTTCGGCCGCGCAGCCACGCAATGCGGGGAGCCGGTGGATGTGCCGAAGCAGAACTCAGGGCTGTGAGAATCGCGAATTCACGACCGTGGCTTCTGGCTCGCGTACAGGCTGACTATCGCAATACCGGCAGGAGGATAGGTGAAAGATCTCGATACAGCCGACGGCGTGACGATAGTCCGATTCGACAACGCGCCGGTGAACGCGCTCGACCTGGACTCGCTGGAGGTCATCATCGCCTCGATGCGAGGCGTCGAGGGACCGGTCGTCATCACCGGGGCCGGCCGGAGTTTCTCGGCCGGTGTCGACTTGCGCGCCCTCATCGACGGCGGCTCCGACTATGCCGAACGCTTCGTCACCGCTTTGTCGGAGGCTTTTCTCGCGATCTTCGATCACCCGGCACCGGTGGTCGCGGCGATCAACGGGCATGCGATTGCGGGCGGCTGTGTCCTGGCCATGTGTGCCGATGTGCGACTGATGTCCGGCGGGACGATCGGCCTCACCGAGCTTGCCGTCGGTGTCCCATTCCCGGTGGCCGCACTCGAGATATGTCGCTATGCGATGGGGATATCGGCACCCCGCGCGGCGCTGGGGGCCAAAACGATCGACGCGGATACCGCGTTGGCCCGCGGATGGATCGATGCCGTCGTCCCGAATGACGAGTTGATTCCTCACGCGCTGGCGGCCGCGCGCCAACTCGGTCAGTACTCACCGGCTGCTTACGCGGCCACCAAGAAGCAGTTGCACCGGCCGGCTCGCGCCGCGATCGACGCCGGTGCGGCAACGGACACCGACGTGCGGGCCAGTTGGATATCGGAGGAAACCCGCGGTCGCATCGCCGGATTCCTCGAGACCCTTGCCCGCGGCCGCTGAGGTCAATCCGCCGTGAGCTTCTGGATCACCCACGCCGCGTACACGCTGACCGAAGAGATACCCGCACCACCGAACCAGGTCCGCGACTTCTACGTCGACCTCGACAACATCAAAATCGTTCATCCGCTGGTTGTTTCGGTGCAAACCACATCGCGCGGCCAAACCTCGGACGGTTACCAGCAGACTTATCGGGTGCGCGACCGTATCCCGTTGGGGCCATTGGCGATCCGGATAAGCTACTGGGCGCGAGTCGAGGTCGCGGAACACGGAGATGTGCTGACCGAGGCGCGTCAGTTCCCACGGGTGCGGCTGAACGGGACCGTGACATTCCAACCGATCGACTCGGGCACCCGTCTCACCGAGCGGCTGCAGATCGCGGCTCCCCGTCTGCTCGCGGCGATGACCCAACGGGAAGCGGTCGACGCACACGTCGCGATGTTGGCCGGCATCCGCAGCCACTTTCAGTCGTTACCGTGACGGCGAGGCTCATCGGCATTGGAGCCATCACCGAAACCCCAGGGCGCCGTCTTTCTCCGGGCAATACGTCTTGATCCCGTCCGTTAACACCTGGCGCGCCTGATCTTCGGAGAGCCCGCCATCCCTGAGGCGGTACATCTGGGCAAGCAAGGTGTAGCTGCCGTAGTCGTCGCAGGCGGCGCGCCCGTCAGCGATCAACTGCCCGTCCGCCCCAGGAATGCCTTGCGCGGACACCAACGCAAGAAACTGATCATCCTGGCTGTCGTCGGCGTGCGCGACGGCTGTGGTCGCCAGCGCAGCTGCCAGCAGTGCGCCCAACAGGTAACGCGCCCTCAATGGGCTGGAGTTATGACGCCTCGTGGGGAAATCCTCTGGCCTCTGTCGCGGGTCCTCCGATAGCGGACGTAACTGACGCTAAGCACCCGCGCCAGCCGGTCCTAGTGGCCAAAAGTCCCGTCGCCGAGTGCCGAAAGGTGGCACTTGGCGTCTGGGTCCTGGCAGCAGCTTTAGCTCGAACGACACCGCTAGCATGTCTAAAAGCCGCTGTGGTGGAATGCTTTTCAATATGCAGGTAGGAAGTGCCCATTGGTGCGCATCGAGCACCTCGTCGATGAGTCCGGTCAGCCGCTGGCAGGCGCTGGACAGCGTCTTGGACCAGTTCCGAACCCGGTTGCTCGCCGCGACGTCCTGCCCATCGCTAGATCAGTTGTCGCCGTAAGTCTTTCTTCAGCACCTTGCCGTAGCTGTTCTTCGGCAGCTGGTCGACAACGAGGTACCGTTTGGGGCGTTTGAAGCGGGTGATACGCGCCAGCAGGTGCGCGTCGAGGTCGTCGGGATCGGCCGCGCCGACGATGAAGGCCACCACCACCTCACCCCACTCGGCGTCGGGTGCCCCGACCACGCACGCCTCCGACACTCCTGGGTGCTCGAGCAGCGCCTCTTCCACCTCGCGGGGATAAATGTTGGAGCCGCCGCTGATGACGACATCCTTCGAACGGTCGTGCAGTGTCAGGTAGCCGCGCGCATCGAAAGAGCCCATGTCGCCGGTACGCAGCCAGCCGTCGCGCAGTGTCTCCGCGGTGGCCGCGGGGTTTCGCCAGTCCAGGGCTCGGCGTAACGCCACGTCGCGGGCTGCGCGCGGAGTCGCCGGGCGGGCAGCATATTTCGGTTGCCGCAGCGTCGTGTCTCCCGCTGATGCGGTCTGGGCGCACCTAAACTGTCGCGTGAATCGGCAGGGAGGGGCACCGAAGTATCGCCGGCAACAAAGGCACTGACCAAGACAGCGGTCGGGGCACTGGGAAGGTGAGCATGGAACCGGCCGGGGCGTACCCCGCGCCGGTTCGCTGTGCTCGGCGACCCCGATGGGTTGCGCCGCCGCCGGCGGGCCGGCTGACCACCACCAGGGTCGGCGACGACGGCGAACGATCAGCGCGCCGCCCGGGTATTCGCGCGCTGGATGGCGTGCGTGCGCTGGCGGTCGTGCTGGTGCTCGCCGACCACGGCGGCATACCGGGAATGACGGGTGGATTCCTGGGTGTCGACGTGTTTTTCGTGCTCAGCGGTTTCCTGATCACGTCGCTCCTGCTCGACGAACTGGGTCGCACCGGCCGTATCGACTTGACCAACTTCTGGATTCGGCGCGCCCGACGGTTGCTGCCGGCACTGGTGTTGATGGTCCTGACGGTGGCCATCGGGCGTCAGTTCTTCTCACCCGAGGCCGTCGCTGGATTGCGCGACGACGCCGTCGCCGCATTTTTCTGGGTGGCGAACTGGATGTTCGTCGCCGACAAGACCGGCTATTTCGCTCAGGGCGCTCCACCGTCGCCGCTGCAGCACGCCTGGTCGCTGGGTGTGGAGGAGCAGTACTACATCGTCTGGCCGCTGGTGCTCATCGCGGTGGCTGTGGTGCTGGCGGCCCGAGCACGTCGTCGGGACAGCGGCGCCACGCTGGGCGGAGTCCGCTTGACGGTGGTCCTGCTGGCCGCGCTGGGAGCGCTGGGGTCTGCGGCGGCCGCGGTCCTGCTCGCGTCCGATGCAACCCGGGACCGGGTCTACTTCGGCACCGATACCCGGGCTCAGGCGCTGCTAGTGGGTGCTGCCGCCTCGGCATTGCTGGTGGGCGATTGGTCGTCGCTGAACCGCGGGTGGTCGCTGATCCGGTCCCGCTGGGGCAGATGGGTCGCCAGGCTGCTGCCGGTCATCGGGCTGGTCATGTTGGGGGCGGCTGCGCACTTCGCCACCGGCAGCGCTCGCGAATTTCGCAGCGGTCTGCTGATTGTGGTCGCGGTCGCGGCAATTTTGGTGATCGCCCCGGTGGCGCTGGATCAGCGCGGACCCGTTGCTGTCGTGCTGGCCTGGGGTCCGCTGGCATGGCTCGGCACCATCTCGTATGGCGTCTACCTGTGGCATTGGCCGATCTTTCTGGTGCTCAACGGCGCACGGACCGGCTGGTCCGGACTCTCGTTGTTCGGTATCCGGTGCGTCGCCACGCTGGCGGTGTCGACGGTGTCGTGGTGGGCGATCGAGCAGCCCATCCGGAAGTGGAGACCGGTGCGGGTGCCGCTACTGCCGCTCGCCGGAGCGACCGCGGCAACCGCCGCCGCGGTGACGCTGCTGGTCGTTCCGGTCGGTCACCGACCCGGCAGTGGGCCACTCGACGATGGCAGCTTGCCTCCCGGTGTGTCGCCGGTCGCGGTCGTGTCGCCGTCCCCTCCGCAGGGATTCAGATCCGCGCGGGCGATTACGCAACGGGACCCTCGACGGCCTTTCACCGTTTCGGTGTTCGGTGACTCGATCGGCTGGACGTGGATGCACTTCCTGCCGGCGACGCCGGGTTTTCAGTTCATCGACCACACCGTCATCGGCTGCAGCCTGGTGCGCGGCGGCCCATACCGCTATCTCGACCAGACTCTGGATCAAAAGAGCGAATGCGAATCGTGGCCGGGCAGATGGACATCGCAGGTCGCCATTGACCGTCCTGACGCCGTCTTGTTGGTCGTCGGCCGCTGGGAAACCGTGGATCGGGTCAACGAAGGCAGGTGGACCCACATCGGTGACCCGGACTTCGACGCCTATATCAGCGGTGAGCTTCGGCGTGCGGTGGACATCCTCAGCTTCGGCGGTGCGCCGCTGACCGTTGCCAACCTGCCGTACAGCAGGCGAGGCGAACGGCCGGACGGGAGCCTGTACCCAGAGGATCAGCCGAAGCGGGTGGATGAGTGGAACACGTTGTTGGGCAAGACTATCGGGAATCGGCCAGACGTTCGGATGTTGGATTTCAAAAAGAAACTGTGTCCACAAGGCGTGTACACCGCCGACGTCGACGGCATCCAGGTCCGCAGCGATGGCGTGCACCTCACCGACGAGGGCGTGCAGTGGCTGACGCCGTGGCTCGAGGAATCGCTGCGGAAGCGGTGACTACCTGCCGGTGTAACCGCTGATTTCCATGCTGTCACTTTCCCGGACTGCGAAATTGGCACTCACGTAGCCGTTCGCAGTGCTGCGGACGTGGTCGAGGTAGGGCCGCAGCTCCGCGCTCTCCGCGTTGTCGGCGACGACGAGGGTTCCGGGCGACAGACGTCCCTCCAGTAGCTTGATCACCGGAAGATACAGCTCCTTCCAGCCGTCGAGCAGCACGAAATCGACCGGTCCGTCCAGGCTCGCGAGCGTGGAGAGCGCGTCTCCTTCCAGGATGGTGATCACGTCGTCCAACCCGGTGTCGGCGAACGTCTGCTTGGCGGCGGCGATCTTGGCCTCGCTGAGCTCAGTGGTCACCACCCGGCCGCTGCCGTTGTCGCGTACCGCCGATGCCAGATGCAGCGCTGAAATACCAAACGACATACCGAATTCCACGATGGTCGCGGGACGAGTTGCCCGCACCAGCGAGTACAGCAGTCGGCCGGCTTCGGGTGTCACCGGGATGTAAAAATCACTCATCGCGTCGGCGCGTTCCTGTGCGGTCCTTGCCGGGGACATGTCAATTCGCCCACTGCGCAACTGCGGCAGTTGTTCCCGCGACTCGGCATACATCCGGTCAAGGGCTGCTGCGACTCGGTGTTCCTGCAATGTGGTGGACATCCTTTCGAGCCTAGCCGCGTGATAAAGAAAATTGGCCTCTACCTCGTTTGACGAGCGCCGACTCCGGTGCCAGGATGGACAGGCAAGCACCTCGGTAGGTGAGGCGTCTGCACGGATACAGGCCACTGACCCCGAACGTCGAGAGACGCCCCGGGTCAGGACAGCTCCTCCCGGCCTAAGGGTTGAGCCCAAGTGGCTTCCGGACCTCGTTCCAGATACGCCGTGCAGTGCCGAAGCTCCGACGATGGGGGTGCGTCGCCGTCAGGCGCCGATCCTCTGTCATGCGTGCACGTTGGCGACACCCCCGTGTGTCCTGGCCGCGAGGAGGTGAGGGCGATATGAGTCCGTGTGACAGTCCGTATCCGTATTCGACAACCAATTCGTCCCGATCCGGCAGCGGCATTCATTTCGCCACCTGAGCCCTTCAGACACGGTTTTCGTTGCACCTAACCGCATTTGGCGCACTGGAATGATCAAACTCGGCTCGGCGGTCGCACTCGCTGATGGCAGTCGGCCGGGCTCCGGCAGGAGATGATCATGGAAACCCTTGTTACACAGGCGGATCAAGGAGGCAGCTAATGGCCCGCCCCAACCCAGAGCGTCAGATCCACCGAGCCTGCGGAGACGTCCGCGCGGCTCTTATCAGTGCACTGGAGGTGCTCGCGGAGGGCACCGGTCCCGGCGCCGGCTGCGACGACCCCTTCAAAGCGTTCAGCGACTTGGGGCGGCTTCAGCGCCATGTCGCCGAAGCGTTGCATGCAACCAACCTGCTCGACCAGATGGTCGGCGTTCCGGCAGAGGAACGTCCCCCCTGGTCGTATTACCGGAGCCGGATCGGCAAGAAGCCGCCATGCGCAATCAGTGCCGTCGACGTTGACCACGGCTTAGCCGGGCAGGCAACCGCTTCCTAGCCAGGATCACGAAACCTGGGGCAACAGAACGATCTTGCCGTGGGTGTGTCGTTGTTCGAGCTCTTCGAAAGCGTCGGCGACCCGGTCGAGGGGGTAGGTCGCAGCGACGTCGAAGTCGATCGCGCTGGAGGCGACCAGGTTGGCGATTTCACTCAGCACCGCCGGAGTCGACGCCTCGGCACTGCCTTCGGTCTTCGCGCCGACCTCGGCGGCCTTCGCGAAGGAGATGATGGTGTCGACCCGCTCGGGTGGCACACGGAGGTCGGCCGCGAGCTGAACGTAGTCCGGTCCGAACAAATCGATGAAGGCGTCGACGCCGTCCGGTGCGGCCTGCCGCAGTCGATCGGCCAACCCGTCGCCGTATTCGACCGGCACGACGCCGTGCGCGCGGAGCCACTCGGCGTTACCCGACGATGCGATTCCCAACACCCGCACGTCACGCAGAGTCAACAGCTGAACGACCAGGCTTCCGACTCCTCCGGCTGCCGCGGAGACCGCGACGGTCTCACCGGGCTGCGGCGCGACGGCGCGAACCGCCGCGTATGCCGTGACGCCGACGACGTAGAGCGAGCCCGCGGCCTCCCAGCTCAGCTGGGGCGGTTTGGGAATCAGCTGGTCGACCGGGATGACGGTGTGAGTCGCGTGGCTGGATCGCTGAAAGCTGAAACCGAGCACCTCGTCGCCAACAGCGAAATCGCTGACTCCGCCGCCGACCTCGACGATGACGCCGGCCAAGTCGCTGCCCTCGCCGGACGGAAAGGTGGCGGGGAATTGCTCGTGGAGTGCACCGGTGCGGATAGCCGCCTCGCCGGGATTGATTCCGGCCGCGCGAACCTCGACAAGCACTTCTCCGGCACCGGGGACCGGCCTGTCGATATCGGCCACGTACAAGACATCGCGCCCGCCGTAGCGATCGAAACGGACCGCTCGCGCTTGTGCAGCTGCCATCGTGATCTCCCTATTCTATGTTCGCCTGCAACGCGAAACATCTTCGCCCGCAAATACTTCAAGCCTCTAAACCCAGTGCGCCCGGTGCAGCCGCCTTCAGGTGCAAACCCCGCGACCCGCCGATGTGTTCCACCGCACAGGTGTGACCGTCGCCACACCGACGCAGTCCGAAGATCAGGAAGCGGGCTAAGCCACCACGTTGATCGGGTCACCGAGGTGAACGGTGTCGAAGTACCACGCGGCGTTGTCCGGGCTGAGGTTGATGCAGCCGTGGCTGACGTTCGCATAACCCTGGGAGTCCACCGACCACGGGGCCGAATGCACGTACACACCGCTCCAGGTGACACGAACCGCGTACTGGGCGGTGATTTTGTATCCCTCCGCTGAGTCGAGTGGGATGCCGATGGTTCGTGAATCCATCACGACCGTGCGCTCCTTGGACAGCGCGGAGTAATTACCGATCGGCGTTGGGCGAGTGGATTTACCCATCGACGCCGGCATCGTGCGCAGCACCTCGCCGTTGACGCTGACCGTGAAGGTGTGTTCGGAGATGCTGGCGACCCCTACCACCTCGTCGCCGGTGTCAAAACCGGTCGATAAGGCGTGCACCTCAACGCCGACGTGGCTGTGCGCGGGCCAATAGCCGTCCGGTTTCCACTGCACGACATTGGTTTCGACCCAACTGAATCGCCCGGTGACGTGGTTCGGTGCGTTGATCTTGATTGCCCGCTCAGCCGCCGCCCGATCGGTCACCGGGCCGGTAAACGTGACGATCACCGGGTGGGCCACACCGACCACCGTGCCGTCAGCCGGCTGGATCGACGCGACACTGTCGGTCGGGCTCGGGGGCGCGATCGCCGCCATGCCCGGGGCGCCCGATCCCGCCATGGCCAGCACGGCAACCAATACCGCGAGCCACACAATTCGCATCGCTCTACCCACGGCGTCCACCCTCCGAGATGATGCAAGCCCGAAGCGCTCACATTTGGTATCTCTAATATGCCCTATCCGGCGCTCAGCAAACCTATTATCGTTTGCGCAAGTCGCGGTTAGGGCAGCAAGGCATCGATTATCTGCCCTGATCGACGGGGCATTACTGCCAAGGGCGTGATCTCAAACTCGTCAAGCTGGATGCAAGTTGGCAAGCGCATATCGTCGTGCTGACAGGTGGCGGCACGTGCGGTCGGCGGTGTCAGTCCGCGGAGTTCACCCGAGCCGCAGCGGATTCCGGCATGGGCTCGTACCGGACGAAGGAACGGGTGAACGAGGCCGCTCCGTGTGAGAGCGAGCGCAGGTCGATCGCGTAGCGGGTCAACTCGACTTGTGGCACTTCGGATTTCACCAAGGTGCGGTCGCTTCCGACGGTGTCAGTACCCAGCACCCGGCCGCGACGTCCGGACAGGTCGCTCATCACTGCGCCGACGAGATCGTCGGGTATCAGCACCGATATCTCGTCGATCGGCTCGAGCAACCTTACTTTGGCCGCCGCGGCGGCCTCTTTCAACGCCAGCGCACCGGCCATCTGGAAGGCGAAATCTGAGGAGTCCACGCTGTGTGCCTTGCCGTCGAGCAGTGTGACCCGGATGCCCACCACGGGGTAACCGGCGTGCACGCCCTTTTCCATTTGAGCGCGCACTCCCTTTTCGACGCTAGGGATGAACTGCCGCGGCACCGCACCACCGACCACCTTGTCGTGAAACTCGAACCCCGAGCCTTCCGCTAGCGGCTCGACCTCGATGTCGCAGACCGCGTACTGGCCGTGTCCACCGGACTGCTTGACGTGCCGACCGTGGCCTTTCGACTTGCCGCCGAACGTTTCTCGCAGCGGCACCCGCAGCTCCACGGTGTCCACGCCGACGCCATACCGGTTGGCCAGTGCGTCAAGCACTACGCCGGCGTGCGCTTCGCCCATGCACCACAGCACAACCTGATGCGTCTCCGGATTCTGTTCGATCCGCAGGGTCGGATCCTCGGCGGCCAACCGCGCCAACCCGACCGACAGCTTGTCCTCGTCGGTCTTGGCGTGTGCCTGGATGGCAACCGGCAGCAGCGATTCCGGCATGGTCCACGGTTTGAGCACCAACGGCTGGGTCTTGTCTGAGAGCGTGTCTCCCGTCTCCGCCCGACTCAGTCGCCCTATCGCGCACATGTCACCCGGCAGCACAACAGAGGCGGGCCGCTGCTGCTTGCCCAGCGGGAACGACAACGCACCGATGCGTTCGTCCTCGTCGTGGTCGACGTGGCCAGATAGGGAAGCTGAGTCGGCCCCGTTGTGGATGCCGTCTGAAGAGCCGAAGAAGGATGAGAAATGGCCCGACACATGAACCGTCGTGTCGGGCCTGATGGTTCCGGAGAACACGCGGACCAGGCTGAGCCTGCCGACGTACGGGTCTGACGTCGTTTTGACCACCTCGGCCAGCAGCGGCGAGTCGGAGCCGCACGTCACCTTGGTGAAGGCAGCGCCTTGGGCCGTAAAGACTTCCGGCAATGGGTGTTCTCGCGGTGACGGGAATCCGCGGGTGGCGATCTCCAGTAGCTCCAGCGTGCCGACGCCGGTGCTGCTGCAGACCGGAACGACCGGGAAGAAGGAGCCACGGGCGACTGCTTTCTCGAGATCGTCGATCAAGGCCGACTCGTCGATCTTTTCGCCGCCCAGATAACGCTCCATCAGAGATTCGTCTTCGGACTCCTCGATGATTCCCTCGATCAGGGTGCCGCGCGCTTCGTCGATTTGGTCGGCGTACGAGGCATCCGGTGGGTGAGTGGTCCGCTTACCGCCCGCGTACTGGTAATGCGTCTGCGACAACAGCCCGATCAGGCCGGTGCCGGCGGGTAGATAGAGCGGTAAAATCTTGTCGCTGAACGCATTTTGCGCCGCTGCGAGTGCGTTCTGATAGTTGGCCCTGGCGTGGTCGAGCTTCGTGATCACCACCGCCCGTGGCATCCCGACCTGGCTGCACTCCTGCCAGAGTGACTTGGTCGGTTCGTCCACCTCTTCGTTGGCCGCGATCACAAAGAGAGCGCAGTCCGCGGCTCGCAGCCCGGCCCGCAATTCGCCGACGAAGTCGGCGTAGCCCGGAGTGTCGACGAGGTTGACCTTGACGCCGTCGTGTGCCAGCGACGCCAAGGCAAGACTGACCGACCGTTGCTGGCGGATCTCGGCCTCGTCGTGGTCGCACACCGTGGTGCCCTCGGCGATGGAACCTGGCCTCGACAACACGCCAGCGGCAACGAGCAGGGCGTCTACCAGGGTGGTCTTGCCGCCGCCGGACGGGCCTACCAGCACCACGTTCCGTACGGCGGCCGGATCGGCCACGGCGGGCGCGGCTCCTGCGCCTTGAGAACTATGGGACTTGTCTGCCATGACGTGTCTCCTCGCGCCCCGGGCAATATCGTGATGTACGTCACTTTTCCCCTGGCGCCCGCGCAGCACAAGGGTGAACGGTCAGTGAACCCCGTTTAGGTAGCCGATCGTGCTCAGGCCTGCCAGCTGCTCCAGCGCCGGACGGTGACCGCGATGACGGGGCCATTCAACGGAACCGATTGATACTGGTCGTATTTCGCCCGCAGCAGGTCTCGTCCGATGCGCATCGCGTTGCCGTCGTGATGGATCGCCGCGACACCGTCGACTCGGACCCACCACAACCGCGTCCAGTCCTCGGCATAGTGGTCGACCAGCAGACTCACCCGCGGGTTGCCGTCGATGTTGGCCAGCCGTCGCAGCCGCTGGGTCGTCTTGGGTTTGGCGTCCACAGCGGTGTAGATGACCTCGCCGTCAACCGCGAACACCACCGGCACCAGGTGTGGCCTGCCGTCGGGGGTGACGGTGGCCAGGCGGGCTACCGGTGCTTGCGCGAAGCGGGTCTTGGGGTCGAAGTCGACCACATCACCGAGCCTAGAGGCCCGCGAAAGCTACGTAATCGTGAGGCCTCCGTCGACGACGATCGTCTGCCCGGTGACGTAACCGCCGGCCGCCGATGCCAGCCAGACCGCGGTGGCAGCGAGTTCACGTGCGTCGCCCAAGCGACCCAGGATCAGTCGATGCGCTTGGCTGTCCAGGTACCCGGGCTGGTATTCGTCGGTCATCTCGGTTTTGAAGAATCCCGGCGCCAGTGCGTTGACCCGGATGCCTTTTCTCGAGCCCCACTGCTGCGCGAGATCCCGGGTGAGTCCGATGATCGCGGCTTTGCTGGCGCTGTAGGCGGCCTGCGGCAGGCTGGCGGTGGTGATCCCCAGGACGCTGGCGATGTTGATGATCGAACTCCCGGGCTGCATGACGCGCCCGCTGGCCTGTGCCACCCAGTAGGCGCCGTTGAGGTTGACGTCGATCACCGAGCGGAACTGTTCGGGTGTCTCCCCGGGTCGCCGGGTGGGCGGTTCCGACGCCGGCGTTGTTGATCAAGACATCGACCCGGCCGAACGTCTGCATTGCCGAGTCCACCAGAGCCAGGCACTGCTCCGGGACGCTGACGTCGGTGGCGATCGTCAGTGCTTTGCGGCCGGTGGCTTCGACGAGCGACGCGGTCTCGGCCAGCCTGTCGACGCGGCGCGCGCCCAATACGACGTCCGCACCGGCCTCGGCGAACGCTTGGGCGAATGACACACCCAGCCCCGACGAAGCGCCGGTCACGACCACGACCTTGTCGTCCAGTCGGAATGAATCAAGCACGCCCATGCAAAGACACCTCGCTCGCCGTCCAGCGGAAACTATGAAGCTATAACGCGGCCCGCATCGACCCCCGCGGCCACCACCGTTTACGAGCATGTCGGCCGAGGCGGAGATCGCCGATAACCAACGCATTCGGACGGGAAAAGAGACGCCGGCGTGCCCAGTCGCGCGACGCAGGTTACGGTGAAATGAAAAATGTCGCGTCGTTAACAGCCGAACGTTGCGACATTTCTGGCTTAATTCGGGCTGGAACCTATGCAGGAGGTGACGGGATGAGCGGATCGGACCGCCGTAACCCGCGGGGGTCGCTGCGCTTGCTCAGTCTGCTGGCAGTGATGGGACTGGGTCTGGCAACAGCGCCCGCGCACGCGTCACCCTTGACGCCGCCGGCGCCGCAAGACGCGGCGACCGCCCTAGGGCAGGTGGGCCCGCAAATCGTCGACATCGACGCCAAGCTGGGTTACCAGAGCGCGATCGGCGCGGGGACTGGCATTGTGATCGATCCCAACGGCGTGGTGCTCACCAACAACCACGTGATCGCCGGCGCCACCAACCTGACCGCGAGGTCCATCGGCAACGGCCAGACCTACCCGGCCACGGTGATCGGCTACGACCGCAACCATGACATCGCGGTCGTGCAACTTGCCGGGGGCGGGCTACCTGCGGCCAATATCGGCAACTCGGACACGGTGACCGTGGGCGCGCCGATCGTCTCGATGGGTAATGCCGGTGGTGCCGGCGGAGCGCCCAGCGCGGTGGACGGACGCGTCGCCGCGCTGAACCAGACGGTGTCGGCCAGCGATGCGCTGACCGGTAGCAACGAGACGCTGGTTGGGCTGATCCAGGTCGACGCGGCCATCCGCCCCGGCGACTCCGGTGGGCCGACCGTCAACGCCGCCAACCAGGTGATCGGCCTGAACACCGCCGCATCCGAGAACTTCCACCTCGGCCGCGGGCAGGGTTTCGCGATCCCGATCAATGAGGCCATGGCCATCGCCGGCCAGATCCGATCCGGCGCCTCGTCGCCGACGGTGCACATCGGTCCGACCGCGTTCCTCGGTGTTGGTGTCAACGATGCCGCCGGTGGCGCGGGCGCCGTCGTCCGCCAGGTGATTCCGACCGGCCCTGCTGCCGGGGCGGGGATCAACCCGGGCGACGTGATCACCTCGGTCAACGGCCAGCCCGTCAACTCGGCCACCGCGCTGACCAACATTCTCGATCAGCACCACCCCGGCGATGGCGTCTCCGTGGGGCTGGGAGATCGGAGCAGCAATGTGACGTTGGCGGACGGTCCGCCGGGCTGACCCCAACGTCGCAGCTCATGAGGCTGCGTCCAATTCGTTTGGCGTGCATATGGTTTTCGATTCCGCACCTCGGGTACGTGTAAACTCGTGGACTTGACGAGGGACAAACACGACACGGTCGAACATGATCCTGCGGAGGGAAGTCATGTCGAAGCCGGCGTCGTCGAGCATCCCGATGCGGACGACTTCGCTGATGCCCGCGCATTGCCGCCTGATTCAACCTGGTTCAAGCATGCGGTCTTCTACGAAGTGCTGGTGCGGGCGTTCTATGACGGCAACGCCGATGGTGCGGGTGACCTACGCGGACTGATCGAGCGCATCGACTATTTGCATTGGCTCGGCATCGACTGCATCTGGCTGCCGCCGTTCTACGACTCGCCCTTGCGTGACGGCGGCTACGACATCCGCGACTTCTACAAGGTGCTTCCGGAGTTCGGCACCGTCGACGACTTCGTCAAGCTGCTCGACGCGGCCCATCAGCGCGGTATCCGGGTGATCACCGACCTGGTGATGAACCACACCTCGGAATCGCATCCGTGGTTTCAGGCGTCCCGAAACGACCCGGACGGGCCGTACGGCGATTTCTACGTGTGGAGCGACACC